>WBZP01003949.1_pt1 | contig 15757 bp, 14 predicted proteins | sample 5204301 | NCBI WGS metagenome assembly WBZP01 (sample SAMN12412401, study PRJNA552823) | activated sludge metagenome | isolation source: activated sludge from nitrification reactor of wastewater treatment plant... | place: USA: Pennsylvania | collected 2017
TCAGCAGAGTGATCATCACGGGTGTCAGTCCCGGCCGCTTGTCCGGTTGGCTCTGCAGTTGCTCGAAGAGTCGCTCGAGTTCCCGGTGGTCGTTCATGATCAAGTCCACGACGTTGGTGTCCATGTGCCGGATGTACCCGGCCAGGTTCCGGACATTCACGCGGATCTCGCGCTCGGTTTGGTGGTCTGCGCTGGTGCGTAGTGTGGCCGATACGATGAATCCTCAGCCCCTATGGCACCCGGAGAAAATTGAAATCTGTGGGGGGATCCGACTCGGTCTCGAGTGGCGTGTAACGCCGATTCTCGGTTCCGGTAACGCGGTTGTGCGGATGCTACCTAGTGCTTTGGCGGATACCAAACGCCAAGAATGCTGAACGTCCCGCGGAGTGCATGAAGGTTCCCTATGTAGAAGCAAGTGTCCTTGCTGGGATCGCACATCTCGATGTACCACTTCTCTCGTATCCGATCTTCCGCCTCCGAATCAGGAAGGCCCTCAAGTTGGTGCTGGAAGGTCGTGAATTCCCAGTCCAACACCTTGTGCCGGTGACTGGGGCAGTTGGGCTTGTTGCATCGGTAGATGTAGTGACCGTTGAATCGGGGCGCCTTCAGGCGCGGGGGTTTGGTTCCCCAGAGCGCTCCCTGCGCGAGGTACTGATTGATTTTCTGTTGCTCCTTCGGTGACCACGGTGGGTTGCGCCGCACCTCGAAGTTGTCAATACTGGCGGGTCGGATGAGGGCTAGGCTCTGGGACTCGGGGTTGGCAAGGGCATCTGCGGAAAGGGTGCATGTGTCCCCGCCGATCCAGGGGGCGATCTCCTCGACGCGCTTCTTCCAGGGCGGCAGCCACGCAATCTGCTTGATCGTGTCGTTGTCGGGAGTGAACGACTCGTACCTGCTGTCGTTGACCGGTGGCCGGATCCTGACCGAGATGATTCCGTACTTCTTGAACTTCTTGTCCTCGTCGAGTTCCCGGAAGTTGATGGGGAACAGGCGGGTCCATCCGGGCCGCTCATTATCAAGCCTCAATCCGGCGACGCAGACAGTCTCGCCGTGAGTGGCGCTAGGGTTGGGAGACGTCTTGACGGTTATGAGGACATGAGCGGTCGCAACCATCTTCGGGCTGCGGACGTTGGGGTCGCCTGGCCCCCCGAACATCGTGAGCGGTGTGTCCGACACGCATTCACCTCCCCTTGGGTGCCCCATAGTAGGCCCGTCCACAGACACGTCGGTGGGCGTGACACGAGGGGAGCCGATAGGTTTTCAGCCTACGGTCGGTCGAGGGAGCGAGGGGTGAGCATGAGTGTTACAAGCGCGCCTGCGCAAGCATGCGGCTTCGGATATGAGGGGCTTACCCAGCAGGATTTGATCCGGGACTTGAGGGCGGCCGGTGTCACCGTACTCGTGGACGTTCGGTTGAACCCTGTCAGCCGAAAGCGCGGCCTATCAAAGAAGGCGCTCGCCGCTGGTTTATTGGAAGCGGGTATCGGCTATGTGCATCTCCGTGGGCTTGGTAACCCGAAATGGAATCGGGCTGGGTTCGCTGTCGATGATCCTGTATCACGTGGCATCTATGCGGAGTTCCTTACCCACGGTGACGGGCAGCGCGACCTGACCATCCTGCGAGGTCTGTGTCGCACTGAGACTGTCGGCCTCCTTTGCTTCGAGGGGGCTGAGCGCCGCTGTCACCGCTCAATCATCCTGCGCGCGCTGCAACCCACCGATGATGTCTAGTCTGCGCACCTAGCCGGGCCAACGGTCGGGCAGCGTTACCACCGTCCAGCCTGGTGACTGATCACCAGCCCGAACGGCGCCTCTACGTGATGGATGCTGCGTGACCCGGTGGCGCGCCGGTCCTGTCACGTCCCTATGCGCCGGAGCACCATGACGCCTCGAGCACCAAAGGTCGGCAATCACCGTTCAGATTCCCGTCAATTGGTCCGGGCTTGCAGCAGGTTGGCGAGAAGGTACATCACACGCGTGATGCGTATGCCAATGAGGAAAGCCAAGGCCGCCAAGGCAGGAGTGGCCCACCAGTTGGCATCAGTGGTCATCGTTCCGATTACAAGCAGGGTCAGTGCGACGGCAAGCGTGACTCCCAGGGTGCGTGCCAGGCCGAACATCGGCGTCGCCAACCCTTTGACAAGGACTTGAGGTATGCCCCGCGGTGAACCTCCAAGGGGCTTGTCGATGCTGGCTGCAAGGATCGAGACAGTTGTCATGGTTAGGCCGAGCATGGTTGTGGAGATTGTGGCGATCGTTTGGTAGAGGGACCGTCGGCCTTGCTCTCCCAAGTCAGCGAGCAGGCAATCACCTGCCTGCCACCACCACAGCAAGCCGACTAGCGCCCCGGCGAGACCAAGGTCGATTGCCTGGTGTGCTACGACCCAATTCAGTGGTCCTTTCCGGGTGGCGAGAATCTGTTGATGCGACATGCGGACGACTCAGCCGCCTGCTGGTGCAGGGACCAACGCGGGGGGAACCAACAGGGTGTTTCCGCTGCTTGGTGGGTCGACGAAGTCGAGCACTTTGTCCGCCTCCTTGAACTGTTTCCACGCAGTCTTCATGGCGTTGAGCGCTTCGGGGGGTGGGATTAGCCTCTGTCTCAACCCGGGATCGTCGATCTCGACCTCTGCTGCGACCCGGTCGTGCAGGAAGTCCACGATGGTTGCACTGTCAGCGTGCTCGACGTAGACCTTGGCTTGCGCCTTAGTGAAGGTATCGACAGGCGCGCCACGCATCCGCTTCAGGAGTTTCGTGAGGAACGCCTGGTTCGCGTGGCGGTCGCGGCCCACCGAAAAGCCGAGCGTGATGACACCGCCGTGTTGTGCCTGCTGCATGGTCTTGAGTGCGCCCAGAGGGTCGTTCGCTCCCTGAAAGAAGCCACTGAGGTCGAGGTTGCGGACCTCGTCTGCCGGGACTTTGATCTCAACCCATGCGACGCGTTCCAAATGATTCAGAATCTCTCCTGCGTTGGGGCGTAACACTGGTTCAAGCCTCAGGTCCCAACCCACGCGTTCGCGCATCCACTCCGCCAGGCGACTGGGTCGGGGGCCAAACCCGGACCCCATGAAGGCCAGGAGGTTCCGGGGAAGGAACAGGAAATGGCTGCCCTCGGCAAGTTCGTTCACGTTTGGGTCCAACTCCCCGACCTGACCACTGCGTCGTTCAGACGGCAGACCCTGGTTTCTGACTCTGTACAGAATCAGGTGAGGATCGGACCCTGGCACAGGCACCAAGTGAGTTTCGTATTCTCCGGCGCCAACCAGGGAGAGGTCGGCTGGTCTTTGACCAAGCAGAAACGAATGGAGTGCCGAGGTGGGAACCGCCGACTGGCCGGGGGCGCCCGAAGAGCCGTACCAGCGCCACAGTTGCACCTTGCGCAGCATGGAAGTCCTTCGTGCCAGGCAGGGCTAGTCGTATTGTCCCCGCGACAGAAGTCTAGTTGACCTGTCGAAGAGGCCCTGCGATGGCGAGGAGACGTGTTGCTGCAACAACCACCGCGATGGCTACGGCCACGGTCCAACTTCCTGGCCACATGAGGTGCGAAACAAGAGGCAGATACATGCTGAGGGCTGCAATAACGAGGACAACGGTGGAGGCCACGCACACACGCTTCAAGGCGGTCGCGCTCTCCTCGGGGAACCCGCGCGAGAACCCCGGAACGCGCTGGCTGGACAAGCGCACGAGTCGTCTCTCGCAGTCAAGCCAGCCGAAGGCTACAGCGAGCGCTACGACGCCGACCGACGCGCTGACGGCAGGGTCAGTGTCCGTTGTGAAACGCCCCCCTAGTGCCAGCAGCACCGCGAGCAGCGCAGTCAGGTCCCAGCAGGGGTAAATCGGCCAGGCGTTCAGGGCTCGCCGTCTCGCGAGCACCTGAGTGGCTTGATACCGCTCGGACAGGTCGGCGCTCAACATGGTCCCCCCTCTGCTCGTTGCCATTGTGAACCCGACCCACGACATTGGGTAGTCTGCTCGATCCTCAGGCACTCACGCATGGGGAATCCCTAACCATGACTCTGCCCGGCGGCTTTGAGTGCCGCCCAGGTGGGTGCGTTCTTGATGACCGACTCGGACAGCAGCAGGTAGGCCCACTGGGTGGGGATGTTCGGGTCGGCGTTGACGGCGTCGACCCATTGTTTGGCGGCGTCACGTTTGGAGAGGACGACCGGATCGGTCATCTCGCCGTCGGCTTTGCCTTCGACGATCCAGTGGACACCGTCGTCGGCGATGACGATGAAATCGGGTGTGTACTGCCGGTCGGTCGCACCTGCGCGATACGGAATGGTCAGGGGAACGGTGTTCGTGATCCGCTGCCACGCCTTCACCCCTGGGGTGGTGTCGAGGGTTTCAGCGAGCCGGAACTCGGCGGAGTAGGAGTCGAACGCGGCGACGTCGTAGAACGAACGGGTCCAGCCGGAGTATGGGTAGCCGCGGACGAACTGGCGGCTGTTGGTGATCAGTTGCCTATCGGTCGGTTTCTGCGACTCGGTGACCTCGGGCGGCTCGGGCCAGCGAGCCTGTGTTACCTCCGGAACGAGCCTGGCGGGCTGGGCGGTTTGTTGGGCGCTGATCCACCCAACGAGGGCTTCGGTGGCCAGGCGGCCGTGTTCGGGGCGCCACGGGGTGTCCTCAGTGACTTGGGCTCCACGCAGGAACGCCTGAGCGATCTTCACGGCGGCGTTGTACTCACGCACCGACTGCTCGACAGCGTTGCTGCGCAGCAGACGGGCCACCAGGTCAGTCTCGATCTCGTTGAACGGGATGGGCAGGGTCGCTGCCTGCACGGTTTGGTGGGCGTCGCTGATGTGAACGGCGACGGTGCCGTCCTCGTCGCGTTCGGCGTCCAGCACTTTGCGTTTCAGGGCGGGTGCGTTGTCGTCGGCGAACACCGCGCCTTGCGCCTCCGCGGCGGTCAGGTTCACCTGGGTCAGGGAGAACGGTTCCCGCACCCACTTGTAGGTGACCTTCGGGATGAACAGGGGCAGGTGCGTGCCTCCGGGGCTGCGAGGCTTGACGGGCTCGGATAGGGCTTCGGTGGTGTTTCTGCCGTCGGTGAGGCGGGCGTCCACGGTGGACAGGCTGACGACTTCGTGGTCAGGCTGGTCGTCGTCGAATAGGGCAGGTCGGTTCGGGTCGTCCTGGTCGGCGGGTGCCGGGCCGGGCAGGGTCACGCTAACTGAGGCTTGGGGGTCGGCAACGGTCCACGAGTCGACGGGCCGGTCGAGGTCCAGTGGGTCGGCTTTCACCCCTGGTCGCACATTCGGGGTGACGTCGGCCTGGTTGGCTCTCTGTCCTAGGGTCTGCGCCAGCAGCACTTTCGCCTCGGCCAGCAGGTCGCTGAACGCGTGGTGGGACAGGACTTCGACGGTGTCGAGCATCGGGACGCTGGTGCGCCGCCCGAACGGCAGCCGCAGTCCGCGGCCGAGGATCTGCTCGGTGAGCAGGTCCGATTCGAGGGCGCGCACGGCGGCGATGACGTACACGTTCTTGACGTCCCAGCCGACACCCAACATCGCCACTGACACGACCGCTTTGATCGGGGAGCCGGGGTGCTCCAAGGTGTCGAGTTGGTTGATGACCTCATCCGGTTCGTCGCTCGTGATCAGCAGTACCTTGTCGGCGCCGTCCAGATAGTCCGGCCCGGCGAGCATGTCGCGGATGCCGTTGGCCTCGTCGATCGATGACGCCACAACGAACAGCAGCGGCTGGATGTAGGTCTGCTTCGTGGCCTTCACGTAGGCCCGCATCGCGTCCTCTTTGGCCCCGAGCAGGGCACAGCCGTCAGCCATCTGCGTACGCAGGTCAGCCTTGCCGTCCAATCGGGCCACGAGTACGGGCACCTTTACGTAGCCGTCGGCGATGGCGTCGGCCAGCGGGTAGTGGAACACGATCGCGCCGGGGTCGGTGCTTTCGTGAGGGGTGGCGGTCAACCCGATCAACGCGATCGGGTCCAGGTCCTCAATCGCAGCCCGGAACTTCTTTGCCGACTTGTTGAAATACACGTGATGCTCGTCCGCGATCACCACCAGGTCATCCGCGGCACGCAAGTAGTCCGACAGGGACTGACCGAGCATTTCGTGGGGGCGATGGGCCCGACGGTTGTCCTTCGTGTCCGGGCGCAGCAGTGACTGCACGGTGAACACGAACACCTTGAACCGGTCCGGATCGTCCAGCGCCGCGCCGACGGTGCCCCGCTCGAAATCGTCCAGGGTGATCACCAGGGGGTTGCACGCTAGACCGTGCACGTACTTTGCGTTCCCGGGGGTCAGGTTCGCGACCGTCTTCCGCTGGATCGTGGAGCCGGGCGTGACGATCACGACGTTGCGGACACCCTGCTCGTACAGATAGTCCAGCAGGCCACCGGCGATGTACGTCTTGCCGACACCGGTCGCGAGATCAGCCACCAACTCTGAGCCCTCGGGGCGGGCGTCCAACTCGCGGGCGATCGCATCCAAAGCGTTCCGGTTCGGCAGCCGCAGGTTCAGAGTCGTCGCGATGCTGTCCACCGCTGTGTCGTTGTACGGCACCACACTCATCTCGCGGCACCTCCCTGTGGGTTGCGACGACGCTTCGCTCTCCGGATGTCATCGGCCAGCAGATCACGTGGGGCCTTGCGGATCTTCGAACCGCGCGACGCTTCCACCAGCGCATCCTCGGCCCCAGGCAGGATCACCTTGGCCACGATCGTCACCCGCTCACTATCCCCCAAGGCGCCGACAATCTCGCGGACCTCCTCCGGCCCGACCGCACCGTCCAGCACCGCCAGTCGCATCCGGCCACGTACGCCGCACAACGGAGCGGCATCCGGCTGGAACTCAAAGCCAAGTTGCCCGGCGACCGCGCGGGCGAACTTCCCGTTCGTCGCCCATTCGGCGAGCATCACACCGACCGGTGTCACCTGGTACATCGACGGGCCAACAGTGACGTTGCGGAAACCGCCGCCGCCTTCCCAAGCCACCTCGTCGGTGACGCCGGAGGGGTCTTGGCCCTCGATCACGTTCCGGAGTCGGGGCACGACGAACGCCTCGACAGTGTGCGGCAGGATGTCCGCGGTGATCCATTGTCGGCCCATTTTGTGAGCCACCGCCGCAGTTGTCCCGGAACCGGCGAAGAGGTCACAGACGACGTCGCCTGGTGCCGAACCCATGGTGATCACGCGTCGCAGGAGCGCTTCCGGCTTCTGCGTGTCGTATCCGACTCGCTCTGCTCCTTGACTGTTGATGACGACAACATCTGGCCAGAAGTCGCCGACAGCGACACCACCATCGGCATTTAGATACCGCTTGAACTGCGCGGCGGACCCTTCCCTCCGCGGCGGTTGAACGAAACCTGCCGACAACAACAGATCAAGCCTTTGCTGGCTCGTTGCATCTTCGGGGAAGACTACACCGGGGACGGTCGGAACTGCCCAATGTCGTCCTCGCTCGGATGGGTCGTACCCAAGCCACGGTTGGCCACTACTGCCCGTGCGTAGTCCCGGAGCAGTCAAGTTGTCCAACCGGTAAGGGCCTCGTTCGTCACTGTTGCCGTACTTGGCGCGGATGTACTCCTCGTCGTACGGCATCAACACCGGGTTCAGGCGTGCAGCATCGGAACGACCATAGATCAGGAGGTTGTCGTACATGGTGCCCATGCCGCGCCGGGCGGCACTCTTAGCAGTGGTGCGCTTCCAAGTCACGGCGTTGAGGAACTGATCGGCCCCAAAGACCTCATCCATAAGGCATCGCATTCGATGGACTTCGTAGTTGTCCAGGTGAATCCAGATGGTTCCATCGGGCGCGAGTAGTTCCTTCATCAGGAGCAGTCGGTCTCGCATGAACGACAGCCAGGTGGAGTGCTCCATCCAGTCGTCGTAATGCGCGAATGTCTGGCCGGTGTTGAACGGCGGGTCGATGTAGATCAGTTTGACTTTGCCGCGGTAGTGCTGCCGGTACTCCGGGACCTCGCACAGCACGCGGAGCACGTCGAGGCTGTCGCCGGTCAACAGCAAATTGTCGTCGTACGGGTCGTTGTCGTCGACTTGGCCGTAGGCGCCGGTGAACTCGGTGAGCCGCACCTCGTGGGCGGCGGGATGGTCGGGGTCGACCCAGACGGGTTTGCCGTCGTTGCCGGTCGGGGTGAGCAGGAACTGGTCTTTGCCGGGCCAGACAAGTTCCAGGCGTGGACGGCTCGCGGGCATCCTCGGGTTTCCCCCTTCTGCTGTGGGCACGGTGGTCGGTATCGGCCTGGGTGGCCGTTGGCTCAGGTGTCGGGGTCGTTGGGCTGCCTGGGAGAACCGGGACGGTTCTGTTCGATGAGTTCCTGCTTGGTGACTGATAGGGCTGGGGCGAGCGCCTGGCGGAGTTTCGCGAGGGAGTCGAGCAGGGCTTGCGTCTCGGCTGACAGGGGCTGCCTGGACAGTCGGGCCCGGTCCTCCAGGGCGATCTGCTCGGCTTGCAGTCGGTCGCGGGCGGCGAGTGTGCGGGCGGTCTCGCGGGGGGTCAGTGTGGCCCCGCCTCCTTCGGCGCCTCCGCGCTTTCGCCGTCTGGCGATGCGGTCCAGGATGCGCCGTCGTTGCCGCTTGCACGCGTCGCACAGGTCTCGGACGGGGGTTTCCGGGGGGCACGCGTGCGACTTCGTGCGGACACTCTGTCCGCTTGATTTGGGCTCCGGATGGTACACGTAGGGGCGCTTCGCCTCACGCTCGCGCTTCATAGGGCGACTATACGCAGTCGGGGCTCGTGCGGACAGCATCCGCATGAACTGACCTACTGGACGGGAGCGCTTCTCGATACCGCCGTCCGTGATCGAGCAAACGATGTGGAACCGCCCCAGCGCCGCGTCCCAAGCCCTGGTGGCAGCCTGCTGCTTCTTGTCGTCCCGGGACGGTAAGACGGACGTCCCTCAGCAGGAACGAGGCCGAAAGTGTCAGGGGAGCAGCAACCCGGGCGTCGCGGGCGCCGCAGGTTGCATCCCCCGTCCCCAGAGGCGGTCGCCTTCGGCGCTGGTGTTCGGGAGCGTCCGGTGACCGGCTCAGCGGCGCCACGCAGGCCGGGGCTGCGGCGCGCGGAGGACTCCTTCTACCTGGCCCCGGACATTCCGATGGACGGCGCCCTGCCGATAGATGAGGCGGTGACGCGGGCATTCGCCGACTGGCAGCAGCAGGTCGTCGAGGACCGGGTCTCCGACATGACCATCACCTCCTACCAGGATGTGACCCGCACCCTGGCCGCCTATGCGATGTCGGCGGGCTGCGCGCTCGTCTGCGACATCAGCAGCGACGTTGTGTGGTCCTGGGTCAACTCACCTGCCACCGGCACACGTGCGGCGGAGTACCCGTCGGAGAACATCCGCCGCTTGCGTCGTGCCACAGTCGTCGCCCTCTACCGTACATGGTTCCGGCTTGGAATCACCGAACGGAATCTGGGCGCCAGCCTCCCCACGCTGCCGAACCTTCCCCGAGTGGTGTCCGCGTTCACCGCAGACGCCATACAGGCTCTGAAAGACGCCGCCGACTACGAGGTGGAGGACTCGACCTACGAGGTGGGGTACGCACGCACCCCCGCCTGCCTGGCGCTCGCGCTCATCGGGGCGCAGCCCGGCGAGGTCGGAGCCATCCGGGTCAGTGACATCGACCAGATGGACAAGGCCGCGTTCCTGCATGGGGGCGGAACCCGGTTTCGCGAGCGCTGGGTGCCTATTGACGACGACTGGGCCTGGCAGGTGCTCATCGACCGGATCGCCTACCTGCACCGCCGCTACCCCGGCAACCGGCAGGCGTTGCTGGCCTACCTGCCGAACGACCCGAGCAGCGCCGACGACTTCAAAGCGCGTTCCGCGGCGACCAGCATGAGCCTGACTAAACTCATCCGGCTGGCCGGGGTTTCCGCGCCTGATGGGCGGACCCGGGTCGCCGGTATCAACGAGTACGTCGCCGGGCGGGTCTTCGCCGAAACCGGCCGGGTCGAGGCCGTCGCTGCCCGGCTCGGCCTGGCACGGCTAGACGTCGCTGCCCACCTCGTCGGCTACGACTGGCAGGCAGCGTTCGACCCGGACCCCCGGAGCCGGTCATGACCGCGACAGGCACCCTGCCCAGCCGCGTCATCACGCTGGAACCGGAGCCAGGCCTGGGGGCGGCCAGCCCCCACCGGGTTCTGCATGTGGGCGCTCAGGGCGTCGACATCACCAAACGCCCCGACGGCACGTACGGAACCAAGCAGGTCCGAAACGACAAGGAATCCAAGGCAGTTCCCAAGTCCGAGATCGGCCACATCCTTCTCAAGGACCCGCACTTCTGGGAAATCGCACACCTGCTGCCCGGCAATGCGAGGCGCCCCGGCCAGGTCGGCAGCCCTCGAAACTACCCGGACTGGGTGTTCCTGTTCCTCATGGTCATGGCCACCGCGCACGGAACCCAAAGTGCTGCCATCAGGGAGGTCTGCGAGGCGACTAGCATGTGGCGCGCCTACCGCCGGACAGCCCACAAGCACCTGCCGGAGGGCTTTGACAAGGCGCGTCGTCAGGCACCTAAGTACCACCACATCCAGTACTTCCTCAAGCGCTGGAAATCCGAGGCGTGGGCACCCATCCGTGCCGAGGTCGCTGCCGGGTTCCGTCGCGTCGCCATCGGCCTGGCCACCGACCTGGGGCACCTGCCCACCGGCGAGGCACTGTTCTACAAGCGGCCCTGCCCCTCTCAATGGGTCGTGTTCGACGGCACCGTCTCTCCGGGGCCCACCAAGAACCGGCCCGGCAAGGGACACCGCCATGACCCTGCCTCTGGCTGGCACAACAAGTACGGCCAGGAAAAGACTCGCGTGTGGGGCTCCAAAATCGTGTTCGCGTCGCTGCGATCAGACGACTACCACGGCCGAGTCATCCTCGACTTCCAGCACGTCCTCGGCCCCAACAACATCAGCGGAATCGGCGACGAGGGCCGAGCCATCGTCAACGTCGCCAAGCGCATCCACGCAGACGCTCCCGGTATGCGCGGTGTCATCGCGGACGGGGTTCTTCGAGACGTCCACATCACTGAACTGTCGGCCGACAACCTGCACACCATCAACCACACCGCGGCCGCCCGCAACCCTCAACGCAAAACCAAGGGAACGCACAACAGTTCCCGGGTGGAAAAGCGCCATAAGGTGACCGTCTTCCGCCACACACGAGTCAACGGACGCACCTGCGAACACCACATCTGGGCCATCGGAGGGCGCCTGCACGAACGGCTCCGCTCCGGGGCCAACGGTCAGCCCGTCTGGGTGCCCCTGGAACACGACCGAGTCTCCAGCCGACCGAACGCCGACGGCACTACATCCACGCCACCCTCGAATGCCACAACATGCCGGTGCTGTTCAAGGTGCCTCTTCACCACCAGCCAGACGATGGCCTCCGGTTCAAGCGCGCCGAATACCTGCGGTACTACCCGCCCGGGTCGTGGCAGTTCGGAGTGCTTTACGGCCGCCGCAACGACTCCGAAAGCCTGCACAACCAGATCAAGAACGACATGCCCTACCTACCCGGCTACGGCAGGGCTGTCCAAGAACTCCTCATCCTTGGCTTCGCCCTCCGACACAACGCCGTAACCCGGCACCTCGCCCTGCGCAGATAGCCAGCCTCGCCCGCTCAGGCCCGCACCCATTCGGTACGGGCCAACAAGCCGTGCTCGAAAGCCCGAAAGCGCCCCTCGAACCGACCTGTTAGGCCTCTGTGAGCCCCGGCTTTGGGGCACATCAGCCCCGGAACCTCGCTGACACACCCTCTCTCGCCGCAGATAGCATGAACCGGCAAGGCCACGGGAGTTTTCTTCACGGTTCTCCCATTGACCCAGCCCCTATAGCTCAATTGGCAGAGCTGCGGACTTTTAATCCGTAGGTTGTAGGTTCGAGTCCTACTGGGGGCACCACCGATTCACTGTGGATTCTGTCGAGCACTTCTTGTCGTACCCCCTCTCTAGCCTTTGAAGTATCCGGGGGCTGTGTCTCTCCCGTCTTGTCGTCGAACCGTGCCAGGGAGGTGTTGTGCGATGAAAGATCTCAAGACCGCGGTCGCGGAGCTGCCGCCTGGCCACCCGTCGACCTGGAATGCCGAGCAGGCACGGGTTGGCATCCCGGCGTTGATCGCCCTGGGCAGCCAGGTGGAGTCCTGGACTCTCTCGGCCATTGCATCCTTCGACGCCGCCGATGGTGCCCGCGCTGAGGGGCATCGCACGACCGGGGACTGGCTGGGCAAGACGACCCGGGTGTCGCATGGCGGGTCGATGGTGCACACCGCACGGGACCTGCGCGACCGGCTGCCGCTCACAGCCGAAGCTCTGGAAGCCGGGCTCATTTCCGGAGAGCATGTCCGGGCAATGCGTCGTGGGTTCCGCCTACTCGGTGACGATTTCGCGCAGTCCGAGCAGGTCCTGGTCGAGTACGCCAAGACCTCGACCGCCAAGCAGCTGCGGGCGTTCGTGGATCTCCTGATTCAGCAGTACGCCCCGGACGGCTTCGACGAGGACGCCGAAACCGTCCGCGCGAAGCGCAAGTTGTTCCTGGCCGAGGGCCTGGACGGGTGGTGGCACCTGCAGGGGCTGCTGGACCCGGCCACTGGCACCAAACTCAAGGCCGCGTTGGACGCGCTGTCGCTGCCCACCGGCCCGGATGATGACCGCAGCCTGAGCGCCCGGCGCTGCGACGCGTTGGCGGGTTTAGCGGAGCGCGGTCTGGACCCCAAACGCACGCCGGCCGCAGCCCAAGTCACCATCACCCTGACCCCTGAACAGGCCGAATCCAAACTCGGCGTGAAGTGGCCGTCCGGGCTGCTCGCCTCTGCCACCGACACCGCCGTCGAGACCTGCAGCGCCGAAGTCGCCTACGTGGTCGGGGACAAGGACGAGGTCACGTGGCAGCCGCTCGCCGTCGGCTATGCCCAACGCTTCGCGGCTCCGGCCCAACGCCGGGCACTCGCGGTTCGTGACGGCAACAGTTGCGCCCACCCGGGTTGCACCGTGCCGGACTGGCAGTGCGTGGCCCACCACATCGTCCCTTGGGACGCCGGTGGTCCGACCGTCCTGTCAAATCTCGTCTTGCTCTGCCGGTACCACCACCGACTCGTCCACCGCGGGAAGCTGAAGGTGGTGTTCAGAGAGGGCCGCGCGACAACCCAAGCAGCGACACGGGCGCCACCATAGGCAGGGGATGGGGTCAGTCCCAGCACAGACAGAACGGGTGCCCGGCCGGATCGGCATACACCCGGAAGTGATCCTCATCCACCGCCTTGAGCGGGCGCGCGCCGAGCCGGACCACCTCTGCCTCGCCCGCTTCGATGTCCTCCACAGTCAGGTCCATGTGCATCTGCTGTGGTGAACCGTCCGGCCAGTCCGGCGGCTGGTGGTTGGGCGCCAACTGGACGGCCAATGCGCGCTGACCGTCGATGCGGATGCTGTGCCAGTCGTCGTCCTTCACGACTGTCCCGCCCAGTACGGCGGCCCAGAAGGCGCTCTCGGCTTCGATGTCGGCGGCGTCGAAGACGACCGCCCGCTGTGTGATCTGCACGTGCAGAACCTACCCCGCATTCCGGCGCGTATGTTGGCCTCGTGACCCGCCATCAGCGCTCCACCGTCGCGGGCCGGATCGATGTCACGTCGATGCTGCTGCGGGACCGCCGGGTCACGGTCCGCATCTACCTGCCAGCCGATTACGAGTGGAACGACGAGGAGTACCGCGTCCTCTACATGTTCGACGGGCACAACCTGTTCGACCGCACGACGGCGACCTACCACAAGGAGTGGGAGATCGACGAGTCCATGGAGTCGCTGGCCAAGCAGGGGGAGTATCCGCCGGCGATCGTCGCTGCCATCGACGCACCGCAGACCCGCTACGAGCGGTTCTCGATGTACAGCGTGGGGGACTGGGACTACCGCAAGTCCCCGGGCGGGCGCCGGCTGCGCCACATCAGGGGCTACGGCGACGAGACCGCGGAGTTCTTGATGGGCCAGGTGAAGTCCCATGTCGAGACGACCTACCGCGCGAGCCGCAAGCGGGAGTGGGTCGGCGTCGGCGGCTCCTCGATGGGCGGCTACATGTCGCTGTATCTCGCGGCCCGCTATCCCGAGCTCGTGGGCAACTGCCTGGCCTTCTCGCCGGTGATCATGGACTTCCCCATGCGCGGCTACGAAATGCGCGACTACGTCATCCAGACCGGTCCCACCGACCAGCGCTTCTACCTCGACATGGGCGACCGCGAGAAGCTCGAGTTCTGCGGACCGGCCGAACTCGCGGGACATCTCGACGAACTGCGGCTGATGCTGGATGAGGCGGGCCAGCGGCATGTGGTCAGCCGACTCATCGCGGGTGGACGGCACGACGAACGCTCCTGGTCACGCCGTTTCCTGGATGCCTATCTGTGGGCCTTCTTCGATGTTCCGCTTTGACCTGCGCGTCGGACTTCTCGCGTTGACGCTCGCTGCGTGTGGCGCAGAACAGCCAGACGTCTCGATCGGGCTCTACCAGACCCGCAGTGACATGCCCCTGGACAAGATGGAGATGCAGGTCCGCAACAACGGTGATCAGCCCATCACCGTAGAGCGTGCGCAACTGGTCTCTACTCGCCTCACCCAGTTCCCGATCTGGGAGGAGGCGGTCGAGATCGCACCCGGTGCCGCGGTGGACCTCAAGGTGCAACTGCCGCCGGCAGTGTGTTCGGACGGGGGCAGCGATGAGGTGCGGCTGACAATCGACGGCGAGGAGTACACGCTGCCCGCCAATGACACTTTGCAGCAAATGACCAAGTACGTCGAGGCACAGTGCTTCCGGCAGGACGTCGAGCGAACCGCCAGCATCACAGCGACGGGATTGAAAGGCGACGTCCTGCACGTCGTTGTCGATGGGCCCGTCACGATTGCCGAGGTCGGCACCACCACGCTGTTCAAGCCCCGCGATCCGCATGCCCTGGCAACGGGTGATCCCCTGCGCTTACTCCCCAACAGATGCGACGCGCATGCGCTGGCCGACGACAAGCAAGGTACGTACTTCCCGCTGACCGTCGCCCTGCCGGACGGTCGCTTGGGCTCCTACCGGCTCGGCGTCGACCCACAACTGCGCAACGAGCTCTACCGCTTCTATGCCCGGGAATGCGGCTTGTGATCACGGCGGAGTACCCCACAACGCGCTTGCCCCGGACCGTCCTTGCGCCACTGCACCGGGGCAACGGCGATCCGTGTTACCGCGTCGAGGATGCGACCGTCTGGCTCACCGGGCTGACCCCCGAACCCTTCACGGCCCGCCTCGACCCGGGCGTGAGCGGCACCTTTTGGGGTCCCGGGGCGGCACGGGCGGCCGAGCACCTGCCGCAGTGGCTGGGGGCCGACGACGACACTACCGGCTTCGCCTGCGAGCATCCCCTGGTCAGCGCTCAATGGCGCAGGTACGAACTCATCTGGCGGGTGCCGCGCACTGTCCTCACGTGGCAGATCGCCGTGGCCGCTGTACTGGAGCAGCGGGTCACCGGGGTGGAAGCCCGGGGCGCTTGGCGGCGACTCGTTCGGGAACACGGAGAACCAGCACCCGGCCCGCGCGACCTGTTCGTACCCCCGACGCCGGAGCAACTGCTCGCTGTGCCGTCCTGGGACTGGCGCCGCTACGAGGTCGACAGGCAGCGGGTGGTCACGCTCCGCGAGCTCGCCCGCAACGTTCATGTGCTGGACCGGGCGGCGGACCTGACACCCGCAGCCGCGCGTGAATCGCTGCGGGTACTGCCCGGTGTCGGCGTCTGGACTGCGGCCGAGATCAGTGCC
>WBZP01003952.1_pt1 | contig 15746 bp, 14 predicted proteins | sample 5204301 | NCBI WGS metagenome assembly WBZP01 (sample SAMN12412401, study PRJNA552823) | activated sludge metagenome | isolation source: activated sludge from nitrification reactor of wastewater treatment plant... | place: USA: Pennsylvania | collected 2017
GAACTCTGATGTCCAAACGCGATTTTTACGAAGTCCTCGGCGTCAATCGTGACGCCGCCGACGACGAGATCAAGAAGGCCTACCGCAAGCTGGCCATGAAGTTCCATCCGGACCGCAATCCGGACAACCCCAAGGCCGAAGAGCAGTTCAAGGAAGCCAAGGAAGCCTACGAGATCCTCTCGGACGCGCAGAAGCGCGCGGCCTACGACCAGTACGGCCACGCCGGCGTCGACCCGCAGGCCGGCATGGGCGGCGGTTTCGGCGGCGGTGCCGGCATGGGCGGCTTCGCCGATGCCTTCGGCGGCATCTTCGACGAAATCTTCGGCGGGCGCGGCGGTGGCGGTGGCGGACGCTCGAACATCTACCGTGGCGCCGACCTGCGCTACAACCTCGAGATCACCCTCGAGCAGGCCGCTTTCGGTACCGAGACCAAGATCCGCATCCCGACGATGGAGGAGTGCGAGCACTGCCACGGTTCCGGCGCCAAGCCGGGCACGCAGCCGCAGACCTGCCCGACCTGCTCGGGCTCCGGCCAGGTACGCCTGCAACAGGGCTTTTTCTCTATCCAGCAGACCTGCCCGAAGTGCCACGGCACGGGCCGCATCATTCCCGAGCCGTGCAAGGACTGCCATGGCGCCGGCCGCATCAAGCAGCACAAGACCCTGGCGGTGAAGATCCCGGCGGGGGTCGACGAGGGCGATCGCATCCGGCTGACCGGTGAGGGCGAGCACGGCGTCAATGGTGGCCCTCCGGGCGATCTCTACGTGCAGATTCACCTGAAGCCGCACGCTGTCTTCCAGCGCGAGCACAACGACCTGCACTGCGAGATGCCGATCAGCTTCACGACGGCAGCGCTCGGCGGCGAGATCGAGATCACGACGCTGGACGGCGTCGCCAAGATCAAGATCCCGGCCGAAACGCAGAGCGGCAAGGTTTTCCGCCTGCGCGGCAAGGGCATCAAGGGCGTGCGCAGCAGTGCGCACGGCGACCTGATGTGCCATGTCGCGGTCGAAACGCCGGTCAACCTGACCGAGCGCCAGAAGGAACTGCTGCGCGAACTGGAGGAAATCAGCGCCAGCAGCAGCGGCCGCCACAATCCGCGCGCCAAGTCGTGGATGGATCGCGTCAAGGACTTTTTCAGCGCCGGCTGACCTGAAGAAAAGCCGGAAGGGCCTTGTCCTGCCGGCTTTTCTGGCGGCGCCGGTGCAAGGCCGGCCCGCAACTACGACCTTTGTAAGACCCTTGTCAGCTTCTGGCCGCATCCTAGATGATAGAAGCCGTATATTCACGGCAAAAACCTCGGGAGGAGACAGTCGCATGAAACTGGTTCGCAAGCTGGCGCTGATGGCGCTGATCGGCTGGATGGGTTCTGCCATGTCGGCGGAAGTAGGCGTGACCGATTCCGCCGTCACCCTGGGTATGTCATCCCCGTTCTCCGGCCCGAACGGTGCCTACGGACAGGACATGAAGAACGTCATCACGGCGTACTTCGACCAGATCAACAAGGCCGGTGGCATCAATGGCCGCAAGATCGACCTCGTTGCGCTCGACGACGGCTACGAAACCGACCGTACCGTCGCCAACTCCAAGAAGCTGATCGACGAAAGCAAGGTTTTCGCGCTGCTCCAGTACTACGGCTCCAGCCCGACGACCAAAGCCATGAACGATGTCTTCGGCCCGGCCAAGGTACCGCTGGTCGGCACGATCTCCGGCGCCGGCACGCTGCGCCAGCCGGTCAAGGACAACCCGAACAACAAGTACATGTTCAACGTCCGTGCCAGCTATGCCGACGAGACGGAAGCCATCGTGAACCAGCTGGTCGGCCTCGGCCTGAAGAACATTGCCGTGTTCTACCAGAACGACGGTTTCGGTCTCTCCGGCCTCGACGGGGTCAAGGCGGCGCTGAAGAAGCACAACATGGAGCCGGCAGCCGTCGGCACCGTAGAGCGCAACTCGCTCGACGTCGATGCTGCGGTCAAGGCGATCGCCAAGGCCTCGCCGCAGGCCGTGGTCATGGTCACGCTGTACAAGCCCACTGCCGCCTTCGTCAAGGCCATGCGCAAGATCAACCAGAACCCGCAGTTCATGACGCTCTCGCCCGTCGGCGCCGACCTGCTCGTCGCCGAACTCGGCAATGACGCCCGCGGCATCGGCATCTCGCAAGTCATGCCTTATCCGTTCAACGACACGACGCCGGTCGTCCGCGAGTATCAGCGACTGATGCAGGGGGTAAAGAGCACCAATTACTCCTATTACGGGATCGAGGCCTACATCACCGCCAAGGTGATGGTCGAGGCCATCAAGCGCTCCGGCAAGGATCTGACGCGCGAGAAGCTGGTGCAGACCCTTGAAGGCATGTCGAATTTCGATCTCGGCGGCTTCCGCGTCAGTTTCACCGCCAACGAACGCGCCGGTTCACGTTTCGTCGACCTGACCGTTGTCGGCAGCGGCGGCCGCGTCCTGCGCTGACAGCACGCACCGCCGCCCTGAAAAGCCCGCAGTTGCGGGCTTTTTCTTGGCCTGTCGGTTGCCGATGGCGCACGACTTGAGGCAAGATGTAAGCGCCAGCATGGAGAACGGAACACTCATATGAATATCCTGCTGCTCGACCTGCAGGATCAGGGCGACAACTGGGTCGCCAACGGCCTGCGGGCAATCACCGGCGACGGCTCGCTGCGCGTGGCCGCGGACGTGGATGCCGCATGCCGGCTATTGGCGGATGCAGGGCACGACTGCGACCTGCTTATCCTTTGCGATGAAGACAATGAGCGGCTGCTCGGCACCTACAGCCGGCTCGCCAGCGCCGGCGCACTGCCGCCCACCATCGCACTGATCGCCTCGCCATCGCTCGATTCGGCGATCGGCCTCCTGCGCGCCGGGATCGACGACCTGCAGATGCTCGACGTCGGTAATGCCTGGCAACGGCAGCTGCCGGATGTCATCGCCGGCCTCATGCGCCGCGTCCACGAGCGCGACAAGCGGCTCCGGCTCGACGCCGAACTGCGCGCAAGCCAGCAATACCTCTCTCAGATCGTCGACGGCTGCTCGGTCGCGATGTTCGTCATCGACAGCGAACATCGCGTCACACACTGGAACGAGGCCTGCGAAGCCCTGACCGGGATTGCGGCAATCGAGATGGTCGGCACCCGCAACCAGTGGCGTGCCTTCTACGACCACGCCCGGCCCTGCATGGCGGATCTCATTCTCGACGGTGGCATCGACGCCCGCGTCGCCGAGTATTACGGCAGCAAGGGCTACCGTCGCTCGAAAATGCTGGCCAATACCTACGAGGCGGAAGATTTCTTTCCCAACTTCGGCGAGACCGGGCGCTGGCTGTTCTTCACCGCCGCCCCCTTGCGCGATGGCACGGGCAAGGTCATCGGCGCCATCGAGACCTTGCAGGACATCACCGAGCAGAAGCGCGCCAAGGAAGCACTGCGTGACAGCGAAAACCTGTTGCGGCAGATCATCCAGTGCAGCTCGGTCGCCACCTTCGTGATCGACCGTACGCATCAGGTCACCCACTGGAATCGCGCCGCAGAGCGGCTACTGGGCCGGACGGCCGAATCCGCGATCGGCACGCGCGAGCTGGCAAAGGACGTATACGAGCACGATCGCCCGGTCCTCGCCGATCTCGTTCTCGATGGCGCCGACGAGCGCCTTGTGGACCACTATTACTCGGGGCTTTACCGGAAATCGGACACGGTCGCTGGTGTCTACGAGGTCGAAGACCATTTCCCCGGTCTTGGCGAGAACGGGCGCTGGCTGCATTTCGCCGCCGCCCCGCTGCACGATGATGCCGGCAGGACCATAGGAGCCATCGAGACGCTGATCGACATCACCGAGCGCAAGCGCGCTGAATCACTGCAACTCGAGAGCGAGCGGCGCCTGACACAGATCATCGACGGTTCGGCCGTTGCAATGTTCGTGATCGATGCCGAGCATCGCGTCACGCACTGGAACCAGGCCTGTGCGGCGCTGACCAGCCTGCCCGCGAGCAAGGTTGTCGGCACCAACGAGCAGTGGCGGGCGTTCTACCCGGACCCCCGCCCGTGCATGGCCGACCTCGTGCTCGATGGCGCTATGGAAGAGCGCGTGGCGCAGTACTACGGCACGAAGAAATACCATCCATCGCAGGTGGTTGCCGGCGGCTACGAGGCAGAGGACTTCTTCCCCACCTTCGGCAGCAATGGCCGCTGGTTGTATTTCACCGCAGCGCCCTTGCGTGACGCGCAGGGCAAGCTCATCGGCGCCATCGAGACGCTGCAGGACATCACGGAACAGAAGCGTGCCGAGGAGCAGCTCCGGCAGAGCGAAGACCGCTATCGCGTACTCTCGATCACCGACGGCATGACCGGCCTCTACAACGCCCGGCATTTCGCGCAACGGCTGCGCGATGAGATGGATCGCGCCGAGCGCTACCATCATTCGCTGGCGCTGCTGGTGCTCGACGTCGACAACTTCAAGAAATTCAACGACACCTGGGGCCATGTCCAGGGCGATCAGGTGCTGATCCAGCTGGCGGAATGCATCTCCGCCTGCCTGCGGCGCACTGACCAGGCTTTCCGCTATGGCGGCGAGGAGTTCGTGGCACTGTTGCCGGAGGCCGATCTCGACAAGGCGGAAGCCGCGGCCGAGCGCATCCGCTCCCTATTTGCCCGCTGCGCAATCATGCCGGCACCAGATCAGGAGGTGACGTGCACGGCCAGCATCGGCGTCACGACCTTCGTTGCCGGCGAATCGCCCCGCGACTTTGTCGCGCGTGCCGACAGCGGCACCTACGAAGCCAAACGCCAGGGCAAGAACCGGGTCATCCGCATTCCGCCGCCGGCAGCGGCGGCGTAGTCCCCGCCGCCCCACGAAGGCACTTGTTCGCGATACGCCTTGCGCACCGCGCAGGCGCACGAGGGTTGCTTTCGCGAAGTTTCGACACCCTGCGCCCGCTCTCCGGGCGCAGTTCCATGCAAGGTGTAAAGCGTGCTACTCAGGCACGCCGCCAGGTCGTGCCGGTGGCGGAATCCTCGAGCACGATACCGGCGGCAGTGAGTTCGCCGCGGATGCGGTCGGCCTCGGCGAAGTTCTTCGCCTTCTTCGCCGCGGCGCGGTCGGCAATCATCTGCTCGATCGCCGCGGCATCGAGACTGCCTTCGGCCGCAGGCGCGGCCTGCAGGAAGTCCTGCGGATCGCGCGCGAGAAGGCCGATCGCGCCAGCCAGCCCCTTCAGCTGCGCCGCCAAGGCCGCCGAATGCGAGCGGTTGATCTCGGCGGCCAGGTCGAACAGCACGGCCACCGCTTCCGGCGTCCCGAAATCGTCGTCCAGTGCCGCCCGGAAACGTTGCGCATGCGCTTCGTTCCAGTCGATCGCCGGCGCCACCGCCTCAAAGCCCTTGAGGGCCGTGTAGAGACGGGTCAGGGACTGGCGCGCATCGTCGAGGTGCACGTCGGAATAATTGAGCGGGCTGCGGTAGTGCGCACGCAGGATGAAGAAACGCACGACCTCGGCATCGTATTTCTTCAGGACCTCGCGAATGGTGAAGAAATTGCCGAGCGATTTCGACATCTTCTCGTCGTCGACACGCACGAAGCCGTTGTGCATCCAGTAATTGACGAAGCCGCACTGGTGCGCCCCTTCGGACTGCGCGATCTCGTTCTCATGGTGCGGGAACTGCAGGTCCTGACCGCCGCCGTGGATGTCGAAGTGCTTGCCGAGCAGCTGCGAGCTCATCGCCGAGCACTCGATATGCCAGCCGGGACGGCCGTTGCCCCAGGGTGAAGTCCAGAACGGTTCGCCTTCCTTGGCATGTTTCCAGAGCACGAAATCGAGCGGATCCTGCTTGGCGGAATCGACCTCGACACGCTCGCCGGCGCGCAGGTCGTCGAGCGACTTGCCGGAAAGCTTGCCGTAACCCGGAAACTTGCGCACCGAGTAGTTCACGTCGCCATCCGCCGCCTTGTAGGCGAGCCCATTCTTTTCGAGCAGGCCGATCATGTCCAGCATCTGTGGCACGAATTCGGTCGCCTTCGGCTCGTGGTCCGGGCGCTGTACGCCCAGCGCCGCGGCGTCCTCGTTCATGAAGCCGATGAAACGCTCGGTCAGCTGGCCGATCGTCTCCTTGTTCTCGATCGCGCGCCTGATGATCTTGTCGTCGATGTCCGTAATGTTGCGGACATAGGTGACGTCGTATCCGGAGGCCTTCAGCCAGCGCTGGACCATGTCGAACACCACCAGCACCCGGGCATGGCCAAGGTGGCAATAGTCGTAGACCGTCATGCCGCAGACGTACATGCGCACGCGGCCGGGGTCGATCGGGTGGAAATCCTGCTTTTCCCTGGTCAGGGAGTTGTAGATTTTCAGCATCTTGCGGGCTCGTTTCGCCTTACCCGGCAAGGACGCCAAAAAGCGCTCTGGATGGCCAGCGACGGGGTCGGAAAGTCGGGTAATCAGCGTGTTATGAAGTTTGGGATTCGCGGCGCTTCTTGCTAGAATCGCAAGATTGCAGCCAAGACGGAACATCTGTTCCTCTACGCGACCCAACCTGGCCGAAAAGTATACCACAGCGATGCCCTCCATCCTTCCAAAGCAACTCCGCACCAGCCGCCTGCCGGCCCTCTTGATCGCCCTTGCCATCGGCCTTGCGTCGCCGCTCGCACAGGCCGACAACCTGGCCGACATCCAGAAGCTGATGAAGAACGGGCAGTACCCGCAGGCCCTCGAGAAAACAGACGCCTATATCGCCAGCAAGCCGCGGGATGCACAGGGACGCTTCATGAAGGGACTCATCCTCACCGAGATGAACCGCCCGGTCGATGCGATCGCCGTGTTTACCAAGCTCACCGAGGACTACCCGGAACTGCCGGAGCCGTACAACAACCTCGCCGTCCTCTACGCGCAGCAGAAGCAGTACGACAAGGCACGCACGGCGCTCGAAATGGCCATAAGGACTCATCCGGCCTATGCCATCGCCTACGAGAACCTCGGCGACGTTTACGCCAAGCTGGCCAGCCAGGCCTACGACAAGGCGCTGCAACTCGATTCGGCCAATTCCACGGCACAGGGCAAGCTGTCCCTGATCCGCGACCTGATCAGCACCGGCAACGCACGCCCGGCCGGCCGGCCGACGACCGTCGCCAAGCCCGTCGAGCCGCCGAAGGCGACGCCGACGGAGCCGGTGAAGGTTGCCGCCGCCGAACCTGCCAAACCCGCCGCCGCGCCGGCAAGCCCGCCGGCAGCTACGGTCGCGCCGGTGGCGGTCCCTGCCGTCGCCGCCAAGCCGATCGACAAGCCCGCGGCCGAACCGGCCAAACCGGCCGGCGACACCGCCGCCGCTGAAGGCGAGATCGCCAGCGCCGTGCAGGCCTGGGCTGCGGCCTGGTCGCGCAAGGACGTCAAGGCCTATCTGGCGCACTATGCAAGCGATTTCCAGACGCCGAACGGCATGGCGCGCAAGGCGTGGGAAGCCGAACGCCAGCAGCGGATCGAGAAGCCGGGCAAGATTTCCGTGTCCGTCGCTGACATCAAGGTCACGATCAATGGCGACAAGGCTACCGTCAAGTTCCGTCAGGACTACAAGTCGGCATCGCTCAACTCGTCGGCCGGCAAGACCCTGATCATGATTCGCAGCGGCGGCAAATGGCTGATCCAGCAGGAACGCGTCGGTTGATGCGTCGTGTCGCCTTTGGCGGCGTACTGCTGACGCTCGTTGCGGTAGGACCGGCGCTTCCCGTTCCGGGCAAGAGCGGAGCCCCCACGACCACCTATTCCGATGCCGGCATCGAGGCGCAACTCGTGCGCATCTACGCCGAGATCGAGAAGAACAAGCTCGAAAACGCGCTCAACCTCGTCGAGTCGCTGCTCCACCAACACCCGAATTTCCGCCTTGGCCACCTGATCAAGGGTGACCTGCTGCTCGCCCGTGCGCGTCCGATCTCGACCTTCGGCAACGCGACGAACGCCCCGCAGGAGCGCGTTGCCGACCTCCGCGACGAGGCCGTCGCCCGCCTCAAGGCCTACAAGCAGAAGCCCACGAACAACGCCGTGCCGCGCTACCTGCTGCAGATGCAGCCGGACCAGAAGCACGCCGTCGTCGTCGACACGCAGAAGGCTCGCCTCTACCTTTACGAGAACGACAAGGGCCGTCCGCGTTTCGTGGCCGACTACTACATCACGCATGGCAAGCTCGGCGCCGACAAGATGAAGGAAGGCGACAAGAAGACGCCGATCGGCGTCTATCACGTCACCACCAGCCTGCCGCGCCAGAAGCTGACCGATTTCTACGGTAGCGGGGCCTTCCCGATCAATTACCCGAACGAATGGGACAAGCGGCAGGGCCGCAACGGCCATGGCATCTGGCTGCACGGCACGCCGTCCGACACCTTCTCGCGCCCGCCGAAAGCTTCCGACGGCTGCGTCGTGCTCGCGAACACCGACCTCGACGCACTGGCCAAGAACCTGCAGCCGGGACTGACGCCGGTGATCATCAGCAATGAAATCGAATGGCTGTCACTCGACGACTGGCAGAAGGAACGCGCGGCACTCAACAAGACCATCGACACCTGGCGCGCCGACTGGGAAAGCCGCGACACCGACCGTTTCCTGCGCCACTACTCGAAGAAATTCCAGGCCGGCAAGCAGGGCCTCGACGAATTTGCGAAGCAGAAGCGCCAGGTCAATGCCGGCAAGGAATGGATCAAGGTCAAGACCGAGAACCTCTCGATGTTCCGCAACCCGGGCAAGGAGGAGCTGGTGGTCGTAACCTTCGAGCAGGATTACCGGAGCAACAATCTGTCCAACCAGATGAAGAAACGCCAGTACTGGATCCGCGAGGACGGCAACTGGAAGATCATTTACGAAGGAGCTGCCTGATGTTCAAGAAGATTTCACTGCTCGTGGCCGCGCTGAGCCTCTCCGTCGCCGCCTGGGCCGGCCCGAAGGTCGAGATGCAGACCAGCCTCGGCAGGATCGTCATCGAGCTCGACGACGCCAAGGCGCCGGGTTCGACCAAGAACTTCCTCGCCTACGTGCAGGACGGCTTCTACAACGGCACCGTTTTCCATCGCGTCATCCCGAACTTCATGATCCAGGGTGGCGGCTTCACCGCCGACATGACGCAGAAGCCGACCAAGGCCCCGATCCAGAACGAGGCCAAGAACGGCCTCAAGAATGCCCGCGGCACGATCGCCATGGCCCGCACGCAGGACCCGCACTCGGCCACGGCGCAGTTCTTCATCAACCACATCGATAACGTCATGCTCGACTACCCGTCGCGTGACGGCTGGGGCTATGCCGTCTTCGGCAAGGTCACCGAAGGCATGGACGTCGTCGACAAGATCGCCCAGGTACGCGCCGGCAACCGCGGCATGCACCAGAACGTGCCGGTCGAACCGGTCGTCATCCAGTCCGTCAAAGTCATCTCCGAAAAATAAGGAAAGCACCTCATGTCCCAAGTCAAATTCACCACCAGCCTCGGCGCCTTCACCCTGCAGCTCGATGCCGAAAAGGCACCGAAGACGGTCGAGAACTTCCTCGCCTATGTCGCCGCCGGCCACTACGACAACACCATCTTCCACCGCGTGATCAAGGGTTTCATGATCCAGGGCGGCGGCTTCGAGCCGGGCATGAAGCAGAAGGAATGCCGCGCGCCGATCGACAACGAGGCGGCCAACGGGCTCAAGAACAAGCGCGGCACCATCGCCATGGCCCGCACCGGCGACCCGCACTCGGCCACCGCCCAGTTCTTCATCAACGTCGTCGACAACGACTTCCTCGACTTCAAGGCACCGTCCGGCCAGGGCTGGGGCTACTGCGTCTTCGGCGAAGTGACCGAAGGCATGGAAACGATCGACGCCATCCGCGCCGTGCGCACTGGCAACAAGGGCTTCCATCAGGACGTACCGGTCGACGACGTGGTCATCGAAAAGGCCGAGGCGGTTTGATCCGTACGTGCCCCAAGGAGCGCGCTTGATCCTCTTCGTTTCCGACCTGCACCTCTCGGCGCAGACCCCGGAACTCAACGCGCTCTTCCTGAAATTCCTCGGCGGCCGCGCCCGCGCCGCCGAGGCGCTGTACATCCTCGGTGATCTCTTCGAGTACTGGGTCGGCGATGACGACCTCGACGACCCGGTGCATGCGGCCATCGTTTCCGGACTGCGCGAGCTTGCTGCTGCCGGCGTTGCCGTGAACGTCATGCGCGGCAACCGCGACTTCCTGCTCGGCGAGGGCTTTGCCGCCGCCTCCGGCGCCCGCCTGCTACCCGACCCGTACGTGCTGTCTACGCCGGAATGGCAGTTCGTGCTCGCACATGGAGACGCCTTGTGTACCGACGACCGCGAGTACCAGGCTTTCCGCACCCAGTCGCGCACCCCGGAATGGCAGTCCGCTTTCCTGCAGAAGTCACTCGCCGAACGCCACGCCATCGCCCGCGCGCTGCGCGAGAAGAGCGAAGCGGGCAAGGCCGACAAGGCCGGCCGCGCCGACTACCTGATGGACGTCAACGCCGGCGCCACCGAGGACTTCCTGCGCGAGCACGGCTACGCCACCTTCATCCACGGCCACACGCACCGGCCGGCGACGCACGACCATATCGTCGACGGCATCCACGTCGAACGCTGGGTACTGGCCGACTGGCATGCCGAAAACGGCGCGCCCCGGGGCGAATGTCTGGCCTGGGACGGCGAGCATCTGCAGCGCGAACCTCTCACCTGACTGGCCGGTGCTTGACCTGCGCCGCCGGCTTCGGCAGAATTCGCCTTACCCCAAAGGGGAGTAGCTGGATCGACCGGTCGTCAATACGAGGTTTTCATTGAAACCCTCCGGCCTGTCGGGCAAGCGGCAACAGCGGATTCAACGCTGCACCGCCTCTGCAAGCGAGACCTTTGCCGCCCCGGCAAAGGTCTTTTTCGTTGACGCGCCGGTGTCGGCAAGGGGCTTCGACAGCAAGCCTTAACGATATGGAGCCGACACAATGAAATTCCCCAGCATTTCCAACTTCCTCCGCCTTGCCCTGTTGCGCGGTTTGATGCGCGTCGGTGGCTTCGTCCTGCGTCGTGCCATGGCGCCGGTGTTGCGTCCGGCCACCGCCAGCGCGCGACACACCGCGCACGACTCGCACACTGCCACGGCAGGCCGCGTCATCGACGGCGAGTTCCGCCGCATCGATCCTCGCCACAACAACAGCTGGTAAGGAGGCTGCAATGGAAGGAATTGCCAACGGCTGGATGTGGGCAGGCTTTGCGCTGTTCGTCGTCGTCGCCATCACCATCGACCTGATCGCACTGGACAAAAAGGGCTCGCATGCCGTCGGCGTGCGTGAAGCGCTCGGCTGGTCGGCCCTGTGGGTCGCGCTCGCACTCGTCTTCAACGCCGGCCTCTGGTTCTGGCTCGATGCCACGGCCGGGCGGGAACTGGCCAACCTCAAGGCCACCGAGTTCCTCACCGGCTACCTGATCGAGAAGTCGCTGTCGGTCGACAACATCTTCGTCTTCCTGATGCTGTTCACCGCCTTCGCGGTGCCGGCAGAAATGCAGAAGCGGGCGCTGATCATCGGCGTCATCGGCGCCGTCGTGTTGCGCGCGATCATGATCCTGATCGGCGCCTGGCTGGTCGCCAAGTTCCACTGGATCCTCTACGTTTTCGGCGCCTTCCTGCTGATCACCGGCATCAAGATGATCTGGGCGGCTGACCATGAACCGGATCTGGAGAAGAACCCGATCCTGAAATGGATGCGCGGCCACCTGAAGATCACGCGCGATTTCGTCGGCGAAAAGCTGTGGCTGACGCAGGACGGCGCCCGCTGGTTCACGCCGTTGTTCGTCGTCGTCATCCTGATCGGCATCACCGACGTGATCTTCGCGGTAGACTCCATCCCCGCGATCTTCGCCATCACCACCGACCCGTTCATCGTCATGACGTCGAACATCTTCGCCATCCTCGGTCTCCGGGCGCTGTACTTCCTGCTCGCCGATCTCGCCGGCCGCTTCCACCTGCTCAAGTACGGCCTCGCGATGGTGCTGATCTTCATCGGTACCAAGATGCTCATCGTCGAGTGGTTCAAGATCCCGGTCTTCCTCTCGCTCGGCGTCGTCGGCGCCATCCTCGCCATCTCCATGGCCGCCTCGTGGCTGATTCCCGAGAAGAAGGAATCCGCCGGGTGAGCGACCGCGCACAGGAGATTCTCCGCACCACCTTCGGCTACCCCGCCTTCCGGGGTAGCCAGCAGGAGATCATCACGCACGTCGCCGGCGGCGGCGACGCGCTGGTACTGATGCCGACCGGCGGCGGCAAGTCGCTCTGCTACCAGATCCCGGCGCTGCTCCGGCCGGGCGTCGGCATCGTCGTCTCGCCGCTGATCGCGCTGATGCAGGATCAGGTCGATGCGTTGCTGCAGGCCGGCGTGCGCGCCGCCTTCCTCAACTCGACGCTGGACTGGCCGCAGGTGCAGGAGATCGAGAAGAAGCTTTTTTCCGGCGGAGACGATGGCCTCGATCTGCTCTACATCGCCCCCGAGCGCCTCGCCGGCGAACGCAGCGCCGGGCTCATCGAACGCCTGCACGCGCAAGGCCGCATCGCGCTGTTCGCCATCGACGAGGCGCACTGCGTCTCGCAGTGGGGCCACGATTTCCGCCCCGAGTACCTCCAGCTCTCCGCCTTCCACGAGCGCTACCCGGACATCCCGCGCATCGCGCTCACCGCCACCGCCGACGAGGCGACGCGCAACGAGATCATCCAGCGCCTCGGCCTCGACGAGGCGCGCATCTTCATCTCCAGCTTCGACCGCCCGAACATCCGCTACACCGTAGTCGAGAAGGACAACCCGCGCCGCCAGCTGCTCGGCTTCCTCGCCGACCGAAAGGGCGAGGCCGGCATCGTCTATTGCCTGTCGCGGAAGAAGGTCGAGGAAACCGCCGACTGGCTGAACGAGCAGGGTTTCAGCGCCCTGCCCTACCATGCCGGCATGGATGCCGCGAGCCGCGCCGAGAACCAGCGCCGCTTCCTGCGCGAGGACGGCGTCGTCGTCTGCGCCACCATCGCCTTCGGCATGGGCATCGACAAGCCCGACGTGCGCTTTGTCGCGCACCTCGACCTGCCCAAGAGCATCGAGGCTTACTACCAGGAAACCGGCCGCGCGGGCCGCGACGGCGACCCCTCGGAAGCGTGGATGGCCTACGGCCTGCAGGATGTGGTGCTGCAACGCTCGCGCATCGACGAATCGAACGCGCCACCCGAACAGAAGCGGCTGGAGGCGCAGAAGCTCAACGCCCTGCTCGCCTACTGCGAGGCACCGCACTGCCGCCGCGTCGTACTGCTCGATTACTTCGGCGAGCAGACCACGCCCTGCGGCAACTGTGACGTCTGCCTCGACCCGCCCGAACTGTTCGACGGCACGGTGGTCGCGCAGAAGGCGCTCTCCGCCGTCTACCGCACCGGCCAGCGCTTCGGCGCGCTGCACGTGATCGACGTGCTGCGCGGCAAGAAGAGCGACAAGGCCGCGCAATGGGGCCACGACCAGCTCTCGGTGTTCGGCATCGGCGCCGATCTCGACGACGCAGAGTGGCGCGCCGTGCTGCGCCAGCTTGTCGCCGCCGGCATGCTGCACGCCGACCTCGCCGAACATGGCGCGCTGAAACTGACGGAAGAGGCCCGCCCGCTGCTCAGGGGCGAGCGCACGCTGGAACTGCGCCGCCACGTGGTGAAGAAAGGCAGCGCGAAGTCGAAAGCAGCCAGGAAGGCGAAGACCACAACGCTGCTCGCCGACCTCTCCGCCGAAGACGCAACGCTATTCGAAACGCTGCGCCAGTGGCGCGCCGACACCGCCCGCGAACAGGGCGTCCCGGCCTACGTCATCCTGCACGACAAGGCGCTCCGGGAACTCGCCGAAATGCGCCCGACGACACGCGGGCATCTCGCCATGGTCAGCGGCATCGGTGCGGCAAAGATCGAGCACTACGGCGAGGAACTGCTGGCGTTGATCGCGTCAGAGTGAATATCAAGTCGCGGATGGCGGCTTTCCGGAAAAATGCCGAACGGGTACTATCGGCCAGAAGCTACCAATAAAGACCGCCGTAGTAGCAAACCAAAGTGTCAGCTATTGGTGAAGAGCGCCTGCCATCAAATAGCCGGCGCCACCAATCAAATCAGCGCTTGGCGACTACCCAGCACGATGAGAAAAAGCCCGCAAACGCGCTCGAAAACAGTTTTCCCTCGCCGATACAAGCCGGCCATTCGCTCCGTTGATAAAGCTAGTGCAACAAAGCCGTACCAACAGATCGTTATGGCTCCAACCATAATGATCAAGGCCAGCAGCGTTTCTATCGAAGCGTCGGCGGGAATGGCTCCGGAAAACACCGAAGCATAGAACGCCATCGACTTCGGGTTCGCCAAATTCGTTGCAACACCATTTCTTACGGCTGCGGGGAAAGACGATGCAGTAGCGGATAATTCTCGCGGTTTGATCGGCTGGCCCGAGCGCCGAAAGAGTTGAATGCCGAACCACACGAGGTAGGCGGCCCCCATGAACTTGATGGCCCAGAACAACCACGGCAATGCCGTCAGCACCAGAGCGAGACCGGACATTGCCAACGTCGCCCAAAGCGTGTTGACCGCGGCGAACCCAAACACCATGGCAAACGCCTCTTTACGAGACGAAGAAATCGCTCGGTGCGTCACTGCCACGAAGTTTGGGCCGGGACTCATCACGCCCGCTAGGCATACAACGCTGGCTGACAGGACTGCGGTTGTGTCGAGCATCAAAAAACCTCGGTAGGGAAACGAAATACGTATTCGCGAATTGATTTGGCTGACGCGATAAAGTGAAATGCTACGATAACTCCAATACATTCACATCCGTAAAGTCACGCCAACGTATTTGGAGTTCCGTATGCACGTCCATTTTGTCGTCCATGAGTTGTTCGAGGCGCCCGGAGCTTATGAAGCCTGGGCTCGAAGCCGCGGGCATTCCGTTTCCTACTCAAGGGTCTATCTTGGCGACTCTTTACCCAATTCGGCGAAAGGGATCGATGTCCTCATCGTCATGGGCGGCCCGCAATCGCCTTCCACAACGAGGGAAGAATGCCCCCACTTTGATGCGAAAGCGGAAATTGGCTTGATTTCTAAGTGCATTGCGGCCGATTGCGCCGTCGTGGGTATTTGTCTCGGCTCGCAGTTGGTCGGGGAAGCGCTGGGGGCGAGATATGAGCACAGCCCGGAAAAGGAGATTGGCAAGTTCCCGATCTGCTTGACCTCGGATGGCCTCGCCAACGACAAGTTTGCGCACTTTGGTTCGGTTCTGGATGTCGGCCACTGGCACAACGATATGCCGGGGCTGACAGGAGAAGCGAAGGTGATCGCGACTAGTGAAGGTTGTCCGCGACAGATCGTCGAATACAGTAGCTTGGTCTATGGTTTTCAGTGCCACATGGAGTTCACGCCAGATGTCATCGATCTCCTTATTGCGCATGCAGATCCGGCACTTGAAACCCTGACGCAGCATCGATTTGTTCAGCAAGCCGACGCGCTTCGGAGAAACGATTACACCAACATGAACTCCAGATTGTTCGCATTTTTGGACAAATTGACCGAGGCATACAACGTGAAGCACGCCTAGGCACAACAACGTCGGCTCCTGACGGCGGATTCAACCGGTGAATGCAACACACTAACGACTGCTTAGGCGGAAGGAGTGTTGCAGATGAAACAGCGGCCACGGATCTACTACACGGAAACTCAAAAGGCGCTCATGTGGGAGCGCTGG
>WBZP01003954.1_pt1 | contig 15745 bp, 14 predicted proteins | sample 5204301 | NCBI WGS metagenome assembly WBZP01 (sample SAMN12412401, study PRJNA552823) | activated sludge metagenome | isolation source: activated sludge from nitrification reactor of wastewater treatment plant... | place: USA: Pennsylvania | collected 2017
CGTCCGCCGCTGCGCCTCGCGCAGCTCGGGCCAGGCGTTCCCGTCGCCCGCGGTGTAGTTCGCGAGCTGCACGTAGAGGAACGGGAAGTCGCCCACGCCCCACGCCCGCCGCCAGCTGCGGATCGTCTCCTCGAAGAGCCGCGCGTAGCCGGGGGCGCGCTCGGGCGACGCGTCGCTCTCGCCCTGGTACCAGATCGCCCCGCGGATCGCGTGGGGCGTGAGCGGCGCGACCATCGCGTTCCAGATGCCGGCCGGCGACCAGGCCTCGAGGCCCGGGCGCCACACCGGCGCCGGGGGCTCCTGGCCCTTCGCCTTCGCCGCCTCGGCGTCGCGCTTCTCCTTCTCGATCTGCAGCTGGGTGGTCGTGTGGCGGTCGGCCATCCGTGACCAGTGGAGGATCGCGGGCTGCAGGGCCGGGTCGCTCGCGAGGGCCGTGAGGGGAGTGAAGGCGGCGAGGGGCGCGCCGCCCCACGAGGCGTCGATGACACCGATCGGCACGGGGTGGCGCTCGCGCACGTGCTGGACGAAGAAGTAGGCGACGGCCGAGAACTTCGCGGCGGTCTCGGGCGTCTCCACCTTCCAGCCGTCGGTCGCGACGTCGTCGAGCGGGTAGCGCGAGGTGACCCGCGTCGCGCGCAGGAAGCGGATCTCGGGACGGCTCGCCGTGGCGAGCTCGGCCGCCGCGCCCTCGGCCGCGTCGAGAGGCCACTCCATGTTGGACTGCCCCGCGGCCAGCCACACGTCGCCGACCCAGACGTCCTCGAGCCTGATCGTGTTCGAGGCGCTGACGGTCAGCGAGAAGGGCCCGCCGGGCGCCTGCGGCCGCAGGTGGAGGCTCCAGCGGCCGAGCTCGTCGGCGGCGGTCGAGCGGCTCTCGCCGCGGAAGCTCGCCGTGACGGTCTCGCCCGGCGCGGCCGTGCCCCAGAGGTGGAACGGGATGTCGCGCTGGACGACCATGTGCTCGCCGAGCACGGCAGGGAGCGAGAGGGCCGCGTCCGCCGGGCGGGCGGCGGTCGTCGCGAGGGCGAGAGCGAGCACGAGCGCGCGAGTCATGCGTACCTCCGCTGCCGGACGTCGCCGGCGCCGGCCATTCTGGCACGAGCCGGGACAGCGGCCGCGGTCCCCGCGCGACGGCGCCGGGTTCAGCCGCGAAGCCCCGTCCAGACGAACCACACTCCCATCGCGAGGACGAACACGCGCGCGAGGCGGTCGACGGAGGCCCGCCGCCGCGCCAGGAGGTCGTCGGCGAGGAAGACACCGAGGAGAGCGGGCACGGTGCCGAGGCCGAAGACGAGGACGGCGAGCCCGCCGCCGGCCGGCCCGCCGCGCGAGACCGCGGCGATGAGCGCCGAGTAGAGCAGCCCGCACGGCAGGAGGCCGAGCAGGAGGCCGAGGCCGAACGGGTGCCGCGGGGCGCGGCGGGCGAGCGCGGCGGTGGCCCGCGCGAAGAGCCTCCCGCCCGAGGAGCGCGCTGCGAGCGGGCCGGAGCCGAAGAGCGCCAGCAGCGAGTCGACGACGAGGACGGCTCCCGCGACGAGCGCGGCGGCGCGCTGGAGGCCCACGAGCGAGCCGGCGAGGTCGACGACGCTGCCGACGGCCCCGGCCGCGGCTCCGAGGACGGCGTACGTCGTCACGCGCCCCGCCGCGTACCAGCCCTGCGCCCGCAGCGCCGTGGCCCTCGGGGCGTCCGCCGCAGCGGACCGCCTCGAAACGAGCAGCACGAAGGGCGCGCACATGCCGACGCAGTGGCCGAAGCCGCCGATGAGGCCGAGGACCAGGAAGCCGACCAGGTCGACGGCCGTTGGCGGCATCGGCGGCGCGCTACCGGCCGGTCGCGTCGGGCGGCGTCAGGTCGAACGCGAATCGCGCCGAACGGGACCGGCCGTCGAGCGTAAAGTCGAGCGTGCCGAGCCAGCGGTGCCGCCCGCTGATGCAGACGGGCAGCGCCGCCTCGGCCACCTGCCACCCGTCGTCGGCCGCCACGAGCGGGTGTCGGTGGTCGCCCATCGGCATCTCCATCGTGAACGAGACGACCGCGCCCGCGAGGTCGACCGGGCCTCCGCCCGGGGCCGCCGCCCGGAAGCGGAAGCGGTTCGGGGCGAGGGCGAGGAGGGGCCGCGGTCCGGCGGACACGCCGACGCGCACGTCGCCCAGGTCGACCGTCGCGTCGGAGCGGGTGACGTCGGGGAGCGCCGCGTGCGCCGCCCGGTCCTCGGCGGGCGGCGCCTGGCGCCCGCGGACGGCGAAGAACGCCGCCGCGAGGGCCCCGGCGACGGCGAGGCCGGCGACGGTCTCCCCGATCCGCGCGAGGCTCAATGGTAGTGGAGGCTCGACTCGAGGGCCGGGTCCTTCAGGGGCACCGCCTCGTGGCGCCGCAGGTCCCAGCCGAACACGAGGAGGAAGAGCCCGAGGAAGCCCGCCGTCACGAGGAGCTCGACGACCGGCACGTGGGCGGCCGCCGCGTGCTCGCCGTGGCCGAGGGCGGGCCCCACCATCAGGTAGAGCTCCCAGAACTGCGCGAAGACGACGAGCAGCGACACGGGCACCAGCCGATAGGGCTCGCGCTTCGCGTCGCGGGGCAGCAGCAGCAGGAACGGCAGGACGAACTTGAGGGCCGGCAGGATGAGGAAGTAGGGCAGCCAGCCGTTGTCCGCGCGGCGGAGGAAGTAGACCGTCTCCTCCGGGATGTTGGCGTACCAGATCAGCAGGAACTGGCAGAAGTAGATGTAGGCCCAGAAGCCCGTCGCGGCGAACACCATCTTGCCGAGGCTGTGCAGGTGGTTCTCGTTGACCCAGCCCTCGAGCCGTCCGCTCATCATCAGCAGCCCGACCGCGATCGCCACGAAGGCGGTGCCGGTCTGCACGACGTCGGTGAACACGAGCACCGCGAACATCGTCGAGAACCAGTGGGCCTCGAGCGAGAGGAGCAGGTAGAAGCTCACGACGCTGATCGTGAGGGCGAACACGACGAGGAACGCCGCCGAGAGGGCGCGGTTCTTCCGGGTGAGGGCGACGCCGCCCTCGCGGTCCTGGCGTCTCGAGGCCCCGGTCATCGCCACCGCGAACGCCAGCCAGGCGGCGAGGCTGGCCGCGTTGAGCGCGAAGAAGAGGGTCATGTTGAGGAACGGGGCCTTGTGGGCGAGGAGCGCGTCCTGGGCGACGGCCGACGGGTGCGACCAGTGATAGAGGACGCCGGCGCCGGCGCCGACGAGGAGCGTGAGGACGCCGCCCGGCAGCAACCACGCGGTCATCGCCTCGGGGACGCGCCGCATCGTGACCGACCAGTCGGCGTTCGAGAGGTAGAGCATCGACATCCAGGCGACGCCGAAGACCGCGAGGCCGAGGGTGAAGAACGCGCCGATCAGGTAGGAGCTCCAGGCGAGGCCGGCGTGGCCCTGGCTGAAGGCCCAGGCGAGGGCCGCGCCGCCGCCGGCGACCCCGGCCACCGCGAGGCCGCGGACGAGCGTCGACAGGTGGAGGCGAGCCGGCACCGGCGGCACCGCGTGGGCGTCAGGGGCGTGTCTCATCATCGGCCTCCCTTCCCGGCCGCCGGCGCGGCCTCGGTCGAGGCGGCGGGCGCGGGCGCCACCGCGCCGGCGGGGGCCGGCGGCGGCGGGGCGACGGGCAGCTCGCGCTGGAGCTGCCGGATGTAGTGGACGACCGACCAGATGTCCTTCGCGTCGACCTGCCGCGCGTGGCTCGGCATCGAGTTCTGCCCGCGCGCGGGGCGGTGGTAGACCTGCCCGTCCGGCCAGTCGCGCACCCTCTGGGTCATGAGGCTGGGCGGCTTCGGGAAGAGGGAGGTCACCGGCCCGTCGCCCGCCGCCTGCCTGCCGTGGCAGGCGATGCAGACGTTCTCGAACACGAACTTGCCGTGGGCGATCACCTCCGGCGTCGCCGGCAGGGGGTTCACGAGCTTCAGGCCGGCGAGCTCCGCCTCGTTCTGCGCGAACGGGTACGGGTGCTCGTCCGTGGCGACGGCGCCCGGCGGCGGCTCGAGCATGCCGGTCGGCTTGTCGCCGAACAGGTCGCCCCGCTGCGGCTTCTGCTTCGGCTGGTCGGCCATGTCGAGGAAGTTCCCCTCGCGGTGAGGCGTGCGGCCGGCCGGCAGGCCCACGTCGCAGGCCGGCAGCAGCAGCAGCGACGCGCCGGAGAGGACGAGCAGCGCTCTACGCATGGGCCTCACCTCCCGCCCCGACCACCTCGACGCCGTGGGCGCCGAGGGAGCGGACGAAGTCGACGGCCTCCTTCTCGTCCCACTCGGGGTCGGAGGCGGAGATCCAGAGAACGAAGCGGTCGACCGTCGCCCCCGTCTCCGCCGAGACCGGCGGCTGCGGGACGCTGTCGACCTTGCCGGCCGCGATCGCCACGACCGCGGTGCCGATGGCCGCCCAGAACACCATCGCCTCGAAGGTGATGGGCACGAAGGAGGGCCAGGCGGCGAAGGGCTTGCCCCCGAAGTTGAGCGGCCAGTCGTAGACCATCACGTAGTTCTGCAGGGCCTGCGCGAAGAGGATCCCGAGGAAGGCGAGCACCGCCGTCACGTAGGGGATCCACGAACGCGCCTGGCCCATCGCCTCCTCCATCCCGTGCACCGGGAAGGGAGTGAGGACGTCGAAGTGCTTCCAGCCGGCGTCGCGGGTCTTCGCGGCCGCCGCGAGGGCCTCCGCCGGCTCGAGGAAGTAGCCGACGACGCCCTTCGTCTTCGTCGAGGTGGTCATGGCTCAGGCCTCCTGCGCGCGGGGCGACAGCGGCACGGGCGGGGCGCTGCGCGCCACCTTCGGGTCCATGACGCCCTTGACCTCGGAGATGGCGACGACCGGGAGCACCCGCACGAACAGCAGGAACAGAGTGAAGAAGAGACCGAACGAGCCGATCAGGATCGCGTAGTCCCAGAAGGTGAAGTGGTACATCCCCCACGAGGAGGGCAGGAAGTCGCGGTGGAGCGAGGTCACCACGATCACGAAGCGCTCGAAGTACATGCCCACGTTCACGAGGATCGAGACGACGAAGAGCGCTACGGCGTTGCGGCGCATGCTCTTCCACCAGAACAGCTGGGGCACGATCGCGTTGCAGGTGAACATGATCGCGTAGGCCCAGCCGTACGGCCCGAACGCGCGGTTCTTGAAGATGAAGCCCTCCCACTCGCTGCCCGAGTACCACGCCATGAAGAACTCGGTCGTGTAGGCGAAGCCGACCAGCATGCCGGTCAGCATCAGGACCTTCGCCATCGCCTCCATGTGGTTCATCGTGATGTAGTTCGTGAGCTTGAAGACCCCGCGCATGAGGCTCATGAGCGTGATCACCATCGCGAAGCCGGAGAAGATCGCGCCGATGACGAAGTAGGGCGGGAAGATCGTCGCGTGCCAGCCCGGCATCACCGAGGTCGCGAAGTCGAACGACACGATCGTGTGGACGGAGAACACGAGCGGCGTCGCGAACGCGGCGAGGATCATGTAGGCCGACTCGTAGTGCCGCCACGCGCGGCTCGAGCCGGTCCAGCCGAACGAGAGGGTGTTGTAGAGGGCCTTCCTCCACGGGTGGGTCGCGCGGTCGCGGACGGTGGCGAGGTCCGGCAGCAGGCCCATGTACCAGAAAGTCAGCGAGACGAGCCCGTAGGTGGAGATCGCGAAGATGTCCCACGCGAGGGGCGAGTTGAAGTTCACCCACAGCGGGCCGCGGGCGTTCGGGTACGGGACGAGCCAGTAGGCGAACCACGGCCGGCCGAGGTGGACGATCGGGAAGATGCCGGCGCAGGCCACCGCGAAGAGCGTCATCGCCTCGGCCGCGCGGTTGATGCCCGTCCGCCACTGCTGGCGGAAGAGGTAGAGCACCGCCGAGATCAGCGTGCCGGCGTGGCCGATGCCGATCCAGAAGACGAAGTTGACGATGAACGAGCCCCAGCCGACCGGGGTGTTGACGCCGACGATGCCCATGCCCGAGTAGAAGAGGCCCAGGAGGGCGAAGCCGAGGAGGCCGAGCATCGACAGGGCCACCGCGAACGCGATCCACCAGGTCTTCGTCGGGAACCGCTCGGTGTGCAGGCAGATGTCCTGGTCGACGTCGGTCCACTTCTTGGCCCCGGTGACCAGGGGCTCGGGCAGCTCGACGTCGCCGCCGTTCGGGCCCGCACCGGGAAGGACGATCGGCCGCCCGGTGAGCTGGCTGTCGTCGAGGACGGTCGCGTAGGGGCTCGCCTCAGGCCTTGTCATTGCGCACCTTCGTCAGGTAGGAGATCGAGGGCGAAACGCCGAGCGCCTCGAGGAGGCGCATGGCGCGCGGGCTGCCGGCGAGGGCCCGCACCCGCGAGTCGGGGTTTCTGATGTCGCCGAAGACGATCGCGTCGGTGGGGCAGGACTCCATGCAGGCCGGCACGACCGCGCCGTCGGCGAAGTGCTCCTTGCCCCGCCCGTCGCGGGTGGCCTGGGCGCGGGCGTCGCGCACGCGCTGCACGCAGAAGGAGCACTTCTCCATGACCCCGCGGCTGCGCACCGTCACCTCGGGGTTGTTCTTCATCTGCATGCGGCCGCGGGTGTTGAGGTCGGCGTGGCGCTTCGACCGCGGCTGCAGCCACGTGAACAGGGCGCTCGTCTGCCGTGCCGAGTAGTCCCAGAAGTTGAAGCGGCGCACCTTGAACGGGCAGTTGTTCGCGCAATAGCGGGTGCCGACGCAGCGGTTGTAGACCTGCTGGTTGAGGCCGTCCTCGCTGTGGAGGGTGGCCACGAACGGGCAGACCGTCTCGCACGGCGCGTTGTCGCAGTGCTGGCACAGCATCGGCTCGAAGAGCGTCGTCGGCTCCTCGACCACGTCGAGCGGGGCGTCCCAGACCTCGGCCCCGCGCCGGCCGTCCTTCTTCGGCGCGTCGAAGTAGCGGTCGATCCGCAGCCACGACATCTCGCGGCCGTCGAGCATCCCCTGCCGCCCCACGACCGGGACGTTGTTCTCGGCCTGGCAGGCGATGACGCACTTGCCGCAGCCGTTGCACTTGCTGAGGTCGATGCTCATCGACCACTTGGCATTCTCGTACGCGTGCGCCGGCCACGCCGAGCGACCGCCCTCCGGCTGCTCCGTGCCGGACTTCGCGTCCTTCTCGTAGGCGGTGAGCGTCGTGACGGGCACGAGCGGCCGGCGGTCGCGGTCGATGACGTCGGAGCCCTGCGCGAAGGCGAGGGCCTCGTTGCCGATCGCGCGGCGGACGCTCACCGGCAGCCCGGCGGCGAGGATGCGGTCGCCGTCCAGCTTCCGCAGGGGGAAGGCGTCGGGGCCGACACCGTCGCCGACGACGCCACACGCCCGCCGGCCGAGGCCGAGGGGCAGCGCCACCTCGTCGTCGTGCATGCCCGCGTGGCGGTAGGCCGGAGCCACCACCTTCGCGTGGCCCGCGTCCACCTCGACGAGGTCGCCGCTGCGCAGGCCCATCTCGTCGAAGCGGCGCGGAGCGATCGACACCGCGCCGCCCCACGTGATGCGCGTGACGGGATCGGGGAACTCGAGGAGCCACCCGTTGTTGGCGGCCCGCCCGTCGTCGGTCGCGATGTGCGGGTAGAGCTGCAGCTCGAGGCCGGACGGGGCGGGCGGCAGCGGGCCGAGGAGCGCGGCGACGCCCGTCCCGAGGGGCCGGACGATCGGCGTCGCCGCCGCCTTCGACGCGGGCCCGGCCGGGGGCGCCGTCGGCGCCGGCGCCTGCCAGTGGCCGCGACGCAGGACCTCGTTCCACGCGTCCTCGAACGCCGCGGAGCCGGGCGTCTCGCCGAGGCGCGCGGCCCACTGGCCGCGCACGTAGTGCCAGGCGAGGCTCGGGCTCGGAGCCGCCGCGCCGGGAGCCGCGGCCGCCTTCTTCGTCGCGGCGGCGACCGCGGCCGGGAAGGCGCCGGTCATGCCGGCCGCCGCTCCCCAGGCGACGAGGACGTCGAGGAGGCCCTGCGTCTCGTAGAGCGGCTGGATCGTCGGCTGCTGGACGGCGAGCGCCTCGCGCGGCAGCTCCGCGTCGCTCCAGCACTCGAACGGATGGCTGGCCGGGGCGAGGAGGTCGGCGAGGAGGCTCGTCTCGTCGAGCCGGTCGTTCAGCGAGACGACGAGAGGGACCTTGCCGAGGGCGTCGGCGAAGCCGAGGGACGACGGCGCGTCGTAGACGGGGTTGGCTCCGGCCACGACCAGGGTCGAGACCTTCCCCGCCCGCATGTCGGCGGCGAGGGCGGCGAGCGCGGCCGCCGAGCCGCCGGCGGCGCCCGTGCCGGCGCCGTCCTCGAGGAGGCCCGTGCCGATGGAGTCGATGCTGACGTTCAGCAGGACGACGGCCGTCTCGAGGGCGAGGCCGCCCGCCGCCTCGCTCGCGGAGCCGCCGGCCACGATCACCGCCCGCTCGCGCTCGGCGACGAGCGCGTCGACGAGGCCGGTGAGCGCCTCGGGCGCGAGGCCGGCGAGGCGGGCCACGGCCGGGATCGTGAACGGCTCGAGCGCGGCCGCGATCGCCGGGTCGGCCCCGAGGGGGCCGACCTTGCGCACGACCGCGAGCTCGCGGAGGACGGCCGACGCGACGGCCGCGAGCATCGAGTCGCGCACCCGCAGCCGCTGGTCGGCGTTCGCGCCCGTGAGCGTCAGGCGGCCTTCGAGCTGGACGAAGCGGCTCATGCCGGCCCCGTCGTTCCCCTCGGGCGCCCGGCGCTTCGCGAAGTCGCGCTCGAGGCCGTCGCCCGGGCGGTCGAGGAACTCCGCGCCGAAGCCGAGGATGAGCGCGGCCTTGTCGAGGCGAGGCCGCGGCAGGGGGCCCTGGCCGAAGGCGGCCCGCCACGCGCTCGCGGCGGCCGTCGCCTCGAGCGGGGCCCAGGCCACGTGGCGCAGGCCCGTCTGCGCGGCGAGCTCGCCGATCGCCGCGCGGAGGGACGGGCTCGTCACCGGGCCGGTGAGGAGCACCGTCTTCTCGCGGTCGGCCTTCAGCCGGGGCACGACCTCGGCCGCGACCGACTCCCACGAGCTCGCGACCACGGCTCCCTTGCCGCGGCGGACGGAGAGCGGTCCCTGCGCGCGGTCGGGGTCGTAGAGGTCGAGGATCGCGGCGTGGTGGCGCAGCGTCGTGCCGCGCCCGCTCGGGTCGCCGGGGCTCGGGGCGACGAGGATCGGCCGCCCCTCGCGCGTGCGGACGAGGACGGGCGAGCCGTCGAGCACCGTCGCGTAGAAGCGGGCGCGGCCCACGCCGTCGACGAGCGTCTCGGGCATGTCGTGGAACGGGACGGTCGCTTCCTGAGGCGGCTGGCAGCCGGCGCTCGCGAGGGCGCTGGCCGCGGCCATCGTGCCGCTCACGCGCAGGAAGTCGCGCCGGGAGTGCTGGCCGTCGCCGGCGGGCGCGTCGTTCGTTTCGGGCTTCATCGTCATCTCCCTAGCGGTGGCACACGATGCAGTCGACCGAGGCCCCCATCTCCGGCTTGCGGTGGCAGTCGACGCACCAGCCCATGTTGAAGCGCGTCTCGACGCGCACGATGTCCCGCTTCTCCACCTCGCCGTGGCAGTCCTTGCAGGCGACCTTCGGCCGTCCGTCCTCGTCCTTCGCGTTGAGGTGCGCGGAGTGGTCGTAGTAGACGAAGTCGGGAAGGTCGTGGACCTTCACCCACGGGATCGGCTCCCCGCGGTCCCAGTAATCCTTCATCTTGAGGACCCACTCCCGGCTGAGGCCGACCGTGCTGTGGCAGTTCATGCACACCGCGGTCGACGGCACCGTGGAGTGGCGGCCCTTGTAGGGCATCGTGTGGCAGTAGAGGCAGGGGATGTCGTAGCCGCCGACGTTCACCCGCTCGCCCTTCGCGTTCACCTGCCACACGGCCGGGCCGGCCATGCGCGAGTGGCGGAAGGCGATCGGCTGGCGCGGCTCGTAGCCCCTGCGCGCGTAGCTCAGGGCGTAGCTCAGCCAGCCGACCACGGCGGCCGTCGCCACCAGGATGAGGATGCCAACGGGCCTCGTTGGTCGGCGCATGTCAGGGCTTCTCCTTGTCTGGTCCGGCAGCGGGGCGCGCGGGGGCGGACGTCGCTGCGCGCCCGTGCCCCGCGGGGACGGGCGTCTCGTCGTCGAAGAGGATGCGGACGGCGGGCGTCTCGAGATCGTCGAACTGCCCGGAGCGCGCCGCCCACACGAAGAGGGCGAGGGCCGCCCCCGCGAAGAGGAGCGCGAAGGGCAGGAGCACGAGGATCAGCTCCACGCCTGCCTCCGGGAGAAGGTGCGGGCGAGGGCGGACGACAGCGTGACGACCAGCGACCCGGCGGGCATCAGCACGGCCGCGAGCAGCGGGCCCACGAGGCCGAACACCGCCAGCGCGGAGGCGGCCGCGTTGTGGGCCACCGAGAAGGCGAGGTTGCGGGCAATCACCCGGAAGACGGCGCGGGCGCCGTCGAGGAGGTCCACGAGCGGGGCGGTTCCCTCGCGCGTGAGGACGACGTCGGCGGCGACGATCGAGGCCCCGGCGCCGCCGTGGACGGCCACGCCCACGTCGGCGAGGGCGAGCGCGGCGGCGTCGTTGACGCCGTCTCCGACCATCACGACCGAGCCGCGGCGACCCGGGGCGGCGACGAGCTCCGCCACGATCCCGCGCTTGGCCTCGGGCGTGAGCCCGCCGCGCGCGTCGCCGCCGGGGAGGCCGAGGCTCGCGGCCACGCGCGCCACCACGTCCGGGTGGTCGCCCGAGAGGACGAGGACGCGCGCGCCGCGGGCGCGGAGCGCGTCGACGGTCGCCCGCGCGTCCTCGCGGAGGGCGTCGCCGATCCCGGCCGTGCCCTCGACGCGGCCGTCGACCGCCACGAGCACGGGGCTCAGGCCGGAGGCCGCGAGCGCGGCGATGCGGGCGTCGACCTCCGTCGTCACCGCGACGCCCGCGCGCTCGAGGTGCGCGCGGTTGCCGACGAGCACCTCGCGCCCGTCGACGAGGCCGGCGATGCCGCGGCCCGCGTCCTCCCGCACCTCGCCCACCTGCCGCACCGCGCGCGGCCGGCTCGCGGCGGTCGACGCGAAGGCGGCGGCTACGGCGTGGGCCGAGTGCTCCTCGAGGGCCCGCGCGAGGTCGAGGGCCTCCGGCGTGCCGTCCCAGCGCGCGAGCGCGGCGCGGCCGCGCGTCAGCGTGCCGGTCTTGTCGAGGAGCACGTGGCTCACGCGGCGCAGCTTCTGGAGGGCGTCGGGGTTCTTCACGTACACGCCGGTCCGCGCCGCACGCGTGAGCGCGACCGAGAGCGCGAGCGGCACCGACAGCGCGACGCCGCACGGGCAGGCGACGACGAAGAGGGAGACGACGCGCTGGAGGGCCACGTCGGCGCCGAGCGGGAGGGCGAGGGCGGCGGTGAGCGCCCCGGCGCCGAAGACGCCCCACACGAACCACCGCGCGAGCCGGTCGCTGTGGCGCAGCACCGCCGGCTTGCGCGAGAGGGCCTCCTCGACGATCGCGAAGAGCGCCCCGACCCGGGTCTTCTCACCGGTCGCGTCGACCCGCACCACGAGGCGGCCGCCGAGGTTCGTGGCTCCCGCGCTCACCGCGCCGCCCTCGGCCACGGGGCAGGGGACCGACTCGCCGGTGAGGACGGCGTTGTCGAGCGACGAGCGGCCGGCGAGCACGACTCCGTCGACCGGGACGATCTCGCCCGAGCGCACCTCGACGCGGTCGCCCGGCGAGAGGCGGTGGACGTCGACCTCCACCGCGGGGGAGTCGAGGCCGTCGCCCGTCAGCCGGCGCGCGAACTCGACGAAGGCCACGCCGCGCAGGCTGTCGGCCCGCTCGAGGGCGGCGCGCTGCGCCGCGCGCTGGACCTGCCGCGCCCCGAGGAGCGCGGCGACGAGCATCGTCATCGAGTCGAACCAGATCGGGCCGCGGCCGCGCACGGTGTTGACGGCGGAGGCGGCGTAGGCGACGGCGAGGCCGAGTGCGATCGGCAGGTCGATGTGGACGACGCGGGCGCGCAGGCCGGCCCACGCCGCCTGGAAGAACGGACGCGCGGAGAAGAGCATCACCGGCAGCGCCACGCCGAGCGACACCCAGCGGAAGTAGCTCTCGAACGGGGTCGCCATCCCGGAGCGCTCGCCGGCGTAGAGCGCGCCGTGCAGGAACATCAGGTTCATCCCGCAGGCGACGGCCACGCCGAGCTTCACGAGCGACGAGCGGTCCTCGCGGCGGCGGGCCTCCTGCAGCCGGCCCGCCCGGTGCAGGTGCGGCGTGTAGCCGAGCCGGTCGAGGGCCTGCCCGATCCTCGAGAGCGGGACGCGCGCGGGGTCCCAGACGACCTCGGCGACCGCGCTGCCGACGTTCAGGCGGATGGAGTCGACGCCCGGGACGGCCTCGGGCAGCTTCTCGACGAGCCACACGCACGCGGCGCAGTGGACGCCCTCGAGGTAGAGGCGCGTGCGGCAGCGGCCCTCGGCGAGCGGGTCGGTCAGCTCGGCGAGCAGGCGCGGGTCGTCGAGCTCCCCGAACTCCCGCCCGCTCACCCGCGCGGGCTCGAGCGGCGCGCCGTCCTGCGCCGCGAACCGGTAGAACTGCCCGTAGCCCCAGTCCTGGATGAGGCGGTAGACCTGCTCGCAGCCGCCGCAGCAGAACTGCGGCCCGTCCCCGCGCCGCAGGGCCGCCGGCACCTCGAGCCCGCAGTGGGCGCACGCGCCCGCGGGGAGGGCCGCGCCGCGCGGCGATCCGCTCACCGGACCTCTCCCGCGCCGGGGTCGGGGGCGACCGCCACGCGCGCGCCGTGGACGAAGGGCTGCGCCCCGCGCTTCGCCTCGACGCGGAAGTCCCACGCGCCCGGCTGGTCGACCACGACGAGCGCGCGGTAGGCGCCCGGCTGCTGCGGCAGCCCGACGAGCGGCGCCGACTGGCTGAGGCGCTGGTCCGTCGGCCGCGACACCAAGAGCCGCCCCTCGAGCCCGGCGATGCCCCGGCCCTCGCGGTCGAGCACGGTCACGTCGACGGGACGCGGCATGCCGGCCACGTGCGGCACGCCCGTCGGCAGCTCGTAGCGGACGGTCCACCCGAGCCGGCGGCTCGCGGCCTCGGCGGCCTCGTCGGCGTCCCACCGCTCCGCCGTCTCGTAGTACTTCGGCAGAGGCCGCGGCGCGTTCGGCCGCGTGGCCACGTAGATGAGGACGGCGTAGGCGGCGATCGCCATGCCGAGGAGGCCGCCCAGGTAGAGGGGCCAGCGGTTCTCGATCACGAAGCGGACGAGGCTCGCCCGGCCCGCGGCCTTCCCGCCGGTCGTGGCGCGCGGATCGCTCACTCGCCCTCCTTGAACGGGCCGAGCAGGAGGAACTCGACCTCCTTGCGGAAGCCGCGGTCGGTCGCGATGCGGTAGCGGCACTTCGCCTGGCCGCCCGCGAAGGCCGCCGCGGGCGTCGTCGTCACCGCGTTCACGGTGACGACCGCGGCCGGCTCGACCCGGACCGGCGAGTCGCTCAGCACGAGGGTCGCCTCCGGCGGCGCCGCCACCTCGATCCGGAACGTCTGCGGCTCGGACGCCTGGTTGGTGATCCGGATGCGCTGCTGGTTCGCGACCTTCTGCCCGGGGAGGAGGCGATAGGGCTCCCGGCCCCCGCGCAGGATCTCGATCTGCGCGGTCTCTCGCGTCAGGACCATCGTCGCGAGCGTGCCCCACGCGAGGCTCAGCAGCACGAGGTACACGACGACGCGCGGCCGCCAGAAGCGCCGGGCGCCGCCCGCCAGCTCGCGCTCGGAGGTGTTGCGGATGAGGCCGGGCGCGCGGCCGGTGCGGACCATCACCTTGTCGCACGCGTCGATGCACTGGGCGCAGCCGATGCACTCGAGCTGGAGGCCGCGCCGGATGTCGACGCCCGTCGGGCAGGTCGTCACGCAGAGGCGGCAGTCGACGCAGTCGCCGAACGTCCCCTCGGACTCGGTCCGCCGCTTCTGCGTCCCGCGCGGCTCGCCCCGCTTCTCGTCGTAGGCCACGAGGATCGTGTCGGGATCGGCCATCACGTTCTGCAGCCGGCCGTACGGGCACGCGATCGTGCACATCTGGTCGCGGAACCAGCCGAAGTCGAAGAGGATCGCGACCGTCACGAGGGCGAGGACGAAGATCGTGCCGGGGCTCTCGAGGGGCCGGGGCAGGAACTCGCGGAGGAGCCTCTCCCAGCCGGCGAAGTAGGCGACGAAGGTCGCCGCCATGAGGAGGGCCACGAGGGCGAACGCCAGCCACTTCGCGGCCCTGATCCCGGCCTTGCGCGCGCTCCACGGCGCGAGGCCGAGCCGCACCTGCTGCGCGGGCGAGCCCTCGAGCCAGGTCTCGACCGGGCGGAAGACGAACTCCATGTAGACGGTCTGCGGGCACGCGTAGCCGCACCACAGCCGCCCGAAGGTCGAGCCGACGAAGAACACCGTGATGATCACGCCGATGCCGAGCGCGGCGAGCAGCAGGTTGTCGGTCGGGTGGAAGGTCGCGCCCAGGACGTGGAACTGCCGGGTCGCGAGGTCGAGGTGGATCGCCGGGTGCCCGCCGATCCTCACGAGGGGCAGAGCGAAGAAGAGGACGATCAGGCCCCACGCGACGACCAGCCGCTGCGTCCACGTGCGCCCGCGGTGGACCTGCGGGTGCATGAACCGGCGCTTGCCGTCGGGTCCGAGGCTGTAAAGGAGGTCCTCCTCGGGCGCGACCTCGAACACGGGCGAGTGCGTCGACAAGGGCCTAGCTCCGCGGCAGCGGCTCCGGCGCGACGACGTCGCCTTCCGGGGCCTTGGCGTTCGGCGGGTTCGAGCCCTGGAGGCTCCGGATGTACGAGACGACGGCCGCGATCTCCTCCGGCGGGATCGCGCGTCCCCAGGGTGGCATGCCCTTCGCCGGCCAGCCCTTCACCACCGTCTGGAAGACCTGCTCGACCTGGCCGCCGTGGAGCCAGCGGTCGTCGGTGAGGTTCGGGCCGATGAGGCCCTGGGCCTGCGGCCCGTGGCACGGCGCGCACGACTTCGCGAAGCGCGCCGCGCCCTGGTCGGTGACCTGCGCGTTCGCGGCGCCGGCCAGGAGCTGGGCCGGCGTCGGCGGCACGAGCGGGTGCGCGTCGAAGTAGGCCTGGATCGTGGCGAGGTCCTTCGAGGACGCGCTGCGGTACTCCGCCTCCATCGTCCCCTCGCCGAAGCTCAGCGCGTAGAACGCGATGTAGAGGGCGGAGAAGAGGAGCGAGCCCCACCAGATGGCCATGAGCCAGCCGGGGAGGGGGTTGTCGTACTCCTGGATGCCGTCGAGCTCGTGGAGGACCTTGTCTTTGTCGCCTGCCATCTTCGTTTCCTCTTCAGGACTCCCGCGCGGCGGTGGTCGCGGACGCGTCCGCCTCGCCCTCGAGGGGCATGCGGGCCCGCTCGCTCATCGACTCCGGGCGGGCCCGCCACGTCGCGACCGCGATCGCGAGCCACGCCCCGAGGAAGAAAAGCATCGACGCGATCGCCCAGCCGGGGGCGGCGGTCGAGCCGGCCAGCTCCTGCAGCACGGCTACTGCGCGCCCGCGGCGGGGCCGCCGGCCGCCGGCGCGGTCACGGCCGCGCCGAGGGCCTGGGGGACCGGCCGCTTCCAGCGGATGTCGGTGCCGAGCCGCTGCAGATAGGCGGTGAGGGCGACGATCTCCTTGTCGGCCAGGTCGCGCGGCCCCTGCTGGGCCTCGACCTCGGCCGCGATCGCCTTCGCCTGGGCCTCGATCGACGCGCGCGCCGTCTCGACGTCGCCATCGGTGTAGGGGACGCCGACCGCCCGCATCGCGCGCATCTTGGCCTCGACGAGGCTC
>WBZP01003955.1_pt1 | contig 15743 bp, 20 predicted proteins | sample 5204301 | NCBI WGS metagenome assembly WBZP01 (sample SAMN12412401, study PRJNA552823) | activated sludge metagenome | isolation source: activated sludge from nitrification reactor of wastewater treatment plant... | place: USA: Pennsylvania | collected 2017
TAATGACCGTGCGCATCATCCACACAGACCCATGCGAGTGCGTTTGGACTATGCAAGACGGGCTCGTAAAGCCGTGTCGCGATCATGCCGATTGGCTGCGCAAGTCCGTCGAAGCCGAGCGCGAGGAATGCGCAACGGTGGCGGATTGGATTTTCGAGCGAACATCTAGGTTTCCAGACACCGAAGGTGACGCGCGTGCCGCGACAGAGATCGCGGCGAAAATCCGCGCGTCGCGCTTGGCGGTGTTGAGATCGGCCTCAGCCTGGTCGACCTTGGCCTTGGCGGCTGCGCGCTGTTCGTTGGTCTTGACGGCAGCCGCGGCCTTGGTTTGCATGACCGTCGCGTTGCGGGCGCCCGAGGCGGTGCCGATGTAGAGGGTGCCGGCGGCAAACAGGATTGCGCAGCCGGCGGCCGACATAAGGCGACGCGCCTTGATCTCCGGCCAGAACAGATGGCCGGCGGCGATCGTGCCGATCAGTGCGAGCACGGTCTGGACGTGGGCTGTGGTGAATGTGGCGTCATGGCGCAGCACATCCTCGAACAGGACGTAGGCGGTGCCGAGCGTGAACAGGATGGTGAGTGCGATTGCGCCCCAGCGGGGGCGATGATATGCCGACATGGGCTTTTCTCCTGGAAGAGCAGGTGGGAAGTCAAGGCCCGGTGGCGTGCTTGTAACACGGCGCCGGGCCGCCCTATTTGTGGGACTGATTTGCTGAAGATTGCAATAACGGAAAATGAATTTGGAATTAAAAAGCCGAATTGCGTGTGGCAATTCGGCTGCAATTGGTCGGCCTTTCGTGCGCTCATGCACGTTTGCGTTTTCCGACTTCCATGTCGACCACGTTCGGGTCCATATTCGGGTGGCACGTCTTCATGTGCGCCGCCATATTGGAAAACGTCCGGTTGCAACACGGGCAGAGGCCAGCTTTAGCACGCCTTTTTAGCCTTGTGATTTGGCCCTTGGCCGCCGATACGCGCCGCTCTTCGTGCTCTCGCATCTCCCGCTGACGCTTGATTTCGTCGTCCTTCTCCGCCAATTTCTGCGTCAGTCGATCCCGTTCCTGGCGCAGTTTGTCTGTTTCGCTCTGGCCGGTGACGTAATGCTGCGGGTGCCCGTTAGGACAGTAGAATTCAAACCTCTCACGCCGCTCCCGAGCAATACGATAAACGTCGTCGCTCATCCAGAAGACCGTTTTGCATTGGCAGCAAGTCTCTTGCTTCATCAGCGTGGCCTTTCGTGATCAGTCAGAGAATAGCGATGCCTTGAGCGCCACGTACATAGTCAACGTGGCTGGCGCAATGAACCACAGATCGACCGGCCAAAATATGCTAGCGATCATTAGGACTACGAACGCGAGCACTGCGGCGATTGCCAGAACGCTGAGGTTCGCCAGCGGTTGAAGGTCTATCATTTCCAGTCCTCACAGAGGGGCCGCAGTTCATTGAGCATTGGCCGTTTTCCCAACAGTCAGAGCATGGCGGCACGCTCCTAATTCCAAACTCCATGACGTACATTTCGCGGGCCTTTCTGAATTAGTGCCGGGGCACTCCCGCCCCCGGCTGCGTCCGCCTTGCGGCGACACCGCCTTGCGCGGTGGATTCGAACTTTCAACACCTACATAAATCATGCGCCTTGAAAGTTCAAGAACAATGTGCAACATGGGTGGGGATGAATGCTTCACAATTAGTTCGGGACGCATGGGCAAGCCAACAGAAAACCTTATCGGCTACGCTCGCGTGTCCACCGCTGAACAGAGTTTGCAGATGCAGATTGACGCTCTCGTCAAGGCTGGCGTTCCCCGCAACCACATCTCAGTCGAGAAGGTCTCGGCGGCTCGCGCGTTTCGCCCCGAACTTGAGGCGATCATTGACGGGCTGCGCGTTGGCGACACGCTCGTGGTCTGGAAGATGGACCGCATCGCCCGCAATCTCGTTGACCTCCTGACCAAGATGGACCGGATCAAGACGGCGGGCGCCGGGTTCAAATCGTTGACGGAGCAAATAGACACGAGCACGCCGGGCGGGAGGCTGATCTTCCACGTCCTGGGGTCGCTGGCTGAATTCGAGCGCGACCTGATCGTGGAGCGCACGCGATCAGGCGTCAAAGCCGCCAAGGCGCGCGGCGTGAAGTTTGGTCAAGACCGCGTTTTGACCGATGCGGATGTGGAGCGGGCGCAGACCATGCGCGACGACGGAATACCCGTAGTCAAGATCGCGGCGCGGTTCAAAGTCGCGCCGAACACAGTTAGAAATTGGACGCGGGGGCCGAACGACAAGCGGCGTGCCCGCAAGAGCAAATAGGAGACGCACTTGCTTAAGCCGATGAGCGAAGCGCCGAAGGATAGAACGCCGGTTCTCGCATTAACACGCAGCGACCTCGAAACGATTCGCGCTGACCTTGATCGATGGTCTAGCAAGTGGATGGTGATCCACCATCCTGGCCTCGCCCCAGACGGATGGGATAGCGGATGGAGCGTCAACGCTCCGGTGGGGCACGGCGGGCTTCCTGACGATTGGTTCGTCGGGTGGCAACCGTTGCCGCAATAGTTCAACGATGGAGCGGATCGTGATCGCGGCGCTATTTATCGAGCCGGAAGGCGTCTACGCGAACACGCCGGGCGTGGACGCCTGGTGCGAAATGCGTGACGCTCGGTCGTACCCTGGGCCGTACCCTGTGGTCGCACATCCACCATGTCAGCGGTGGGGCAGATTTCACCACGGATCGACGCGCAAGCCGCATCAGTACAAATTGGGTGACGACAAGGGCTGTTTTGCTCACGCACTCCTGGCCCTCTCCGAGTACGGCGGAGTGCTGGAGCACCCCTGCGATAGTAAGGCTTGGCGCTGGTTTGGCCTGCGCGCACCGAAACGCCATGCCGGCTGGCAGCGCACGTCAGGTCCGCTGATTTGGTGGCGCGACGGCGAGCTGATCCGCGTTCGTGATCGGCGACAAGGCGAGTGGTGGACATGCTATGTGGAGCAGGGGCACTACGGCCACATGAGCCGCAAACCAACGTGGCTTCTCGTGCACGGTGTGATCCGACCGGAGCTTGATTGGTCCAAGGGCGAGCAGCGGCTGCATCCTACTGCACTCGCCCGCTACGGCTATGCCAAGGCTAGGCGGATCGGCATGACGGCTATGGTCGGCGGCAAGGACAAAACGAAAATCAGAAACGCAACGCCGGTTGCATTTCGCGACTTGCTGATTTCAATCGCTCGCACGGCGAGCAAACCTTAAGGAGAAGACATTGAACAAGAACGTCATCATCACCATCCACGGCAAGGCGTCTTCGTGGAGTGTGCAGACGCATTTACCGCAAGACGCGATTGACGCCATGACGGCAGACGGCGTTGAGGTCGGCATTTTGTATAACACAATCCCGATGTGGGTTGCCGAAGCAGGGCTCGCATCGTTCTGGTGCTTCTGGCAGGACGTGTTCAATTTCCGAAACCCATTTAAATAGGGGAGCGCACCTTGAGCGCAGACAATTGCAAGTGTGACGACTGCGGTCGCTTCATGTCTCCGACTCCAGAGGCGTCGTGGGCGATCAAATACGATTTTGTAGCCATGGAGCCGGTCTACGAGCGATGGCGGTGCAAGAGGTGCACGGCGGAGCTTGGGGAGGTTGTGTCAAACGCGCGTCCGTACAATGGCGACATGCGCGGGCACCAAGGCCGATTTTCACTGAACGCACGATAGGAGCAGAGCATGGGCAGGAATGATTGGGACGGAACAATAAGCGGCGGCTGGCTGCTCGTGAGTTTGACGGTTGGTTTTGTTCGGCATTGCGTAGCAAACGCACCAAGATGAATTGCGGCAATGCGCTACACATTCACCACCACCCAAAACACAACCAGGGCCAACGAAAACAAATACCCTACCGACCTGACCCGATAAGGTGTGAGAGGGCTTCCGCCCAACTTAGTTTTCCAGCCAGGGCCAACACCAGGACGAGAAGGCCAGGGAGAAACGACAGGAAGTCCTTGGGCGTCAACTTCACCCGGTACTCGCGATCTTCGATCCGATCCACCCGGTTCGAAAGCGAATCCACCTTTCCCTCTGTTCGGTATGTGGCCCTGGTGTTGTCCAAGAGCTGCGACTCCATCCGTGATAAAGCGTTCAAGATTCGTTCCATGTGCCATTTGTCTCGCGTCCTGGTGTTCTGTGCGGGTTGAAAAAACGCGGGACTAGTATTGGGTGTCAGTGTTGAAATCGAATAGGCTGCCGTCCGTATTGAGTGCGTTGCCTCCATAGATCGACCACAGCGCGGTTAATGCGTCTTGAAGGTTCTCTGGGTGCTGAGGGTTGGGGATTCCCAGCCGGCCGTCTTCGGTATAGGAGTTCTCATGCAGCCGTTGCAGCGCGTTCAACGGTTCGGTTATCATGCCGGGCCAAGCCATCCCAAGGCTATGGCCGTTCGGCCCTTCCTCATTTTCATAGATGCCAAGAGGGAAAAGCGGGTTCCGGTAGGTCAGATCACCGGACGTATCGGAGCGGAACGCTCCTGCCAATCGCCTGATATCGGCTTCCGTTCCATGCTCCGCTGATCGCGGCTGCATCAGAGCGTTGATTGTGTGGCCTCGGAAATTGCCTGCCGATGGCATCCAATCCGCATAGAGCTTGCTCAATTCATCAGGAGCACGTGTCGTTTCGTGAACTGAGGGGTTCGTTGTCAGATTGCTGAGCGAATTTAGACCGTCATTGATGAACTTGCTTTGCTCATTCGGGGCCATCGTATTCCATTTGGCGTTGGCATCCCGTCTGGCAGCAGTGCCGATGGTCCTATTGAGCATGTGGTCCAATGGATTGATGATGAAATCCATGTACCAGCTCGGATAAGCGGGCGGCTCCCCTGTCTTGTCTTCAAGATTCGAAGATATAGGACCTTTTCTGTAGTCTGCCATGGGTTAGCCCTTTTTGGCGCACTCGGCTTTGTAGACTTTCTCTTTGCCGTTGATGATCGTGTCGATCTTCGACGACTGCTCCGCGATCTGCTTTTGAGTTTCGCAGGTGTCTTTCTTCGATGGCTCGATATGACCGATCGCAGCGGCAACCTTCTTGGCGTCAGTCCCGGTAATGGGGGTTGAGCACGCCGCCAGACTTGTCATCAGCAGACTTGCGGCCGGCGCTGCCAGCTTGCGATACGGCTTCATTGGTTGCCTTCTCCATCGTTGCGACAACGCGAGACCGTTCGTCTTTCCTCAGATTATAGTCGTGCATCTTGATCCACGATACGGCGGCAAGCGCCGCCATGGCGAAAAGCCCGGCGCGTGACATAAGAAGCCCACGCAGCAGAAGCAGCATCCCTTTAGGCCCCCCCGCTCGGAGTTGACCGGCCCTCTGTCGCATCTTCGACCATGTAGCCTTGAACCAACTGGAGGCCGACGAAAATGACAATGAGCCAGCCCACAAGTCCAAGCTTGCCCACGCTGGCAAATACCGACTGAACCGCATTGAGGTTCTCCTGTAGGGCTGGAATATCAGGAACGGGAACGCCGCTTTCCGAAGACGCAAGGCCAAGTGCCGGAACACCGACAAGCCACCGCTTGATGAAGGTGATGACGTTCCATTTGCGGGATTGCGTCTTCATCGAAGTCACGCGCGTTTCAGGCTTCGGCGACGGAAGCGGGTTGTCCGGCGTGAACGTTTCCGCGGCCGGCTCTGCCGTCTTTGGTGCATCGGCCTGAGCCACAGCAATGGGCGCGCCAAAGCAGAGTTCGTGCGCCTTCTGCCACTGCTCATCCGTCATGGGGTAGGTCCGGCCTGCCTCTTGAAGCGCCATCGCCTTGGCCAGTGGAATGGCAACCTGTGGATCGCGGAGAAGATCAGCGGTCAGCATCGTATCCGCCGTGACGCCGCCGTTTTGTTCCAATACCTTGATGTAGGTTGAGGCATAGAACCCGCCGCACCATTTGGTGATGGCGTCGCGGATCGAACGGCCTGTGTATTTGGGAGACGACAGCAGATGGAACTGAGCGGCGGCACCCTGAACGGGATCATCGAAGCAAGCTATCTTGTGAGTGCCATCCTTGCTTTTCAGTATCTCCATCTTCGTGGAGCCGAACTTCTTGGCGCTCGGACCCGGATACATCGCGCCGGGGTTGTTCGTCCTGATTGATGCTGGGATCATGCGCCCTCCTGCTGCTCAGAGGCTTTCGCGGCGGCCACGAGAGCGTCATTGAGCTTGGTATCGGTCTGGAGCAATTGCGCCCTCACGGCCTCAAGTTCCGCATACAAGGCTTCGACATCGGCAGAAGCAGCGGCCTGAACAGCAGGGGCTTCACCCCGCTCAATGCGCTCAGCATTGGCTTCATCTTCCGCCGCACGTTCGGCCGCTTCAGCCGCCACGGCCTGAGAAAGCGCAGCCTCATAGTGCGGCAATACCCATGCGAATTCGCGTTCGAAAATAGCCGTATCGATACACCAATCGGGCGTCGGAACGTCAGGACGGCCGAGCTGCTTTGTAGGGTAGTTCTTATATTCCACATGCCCCTGTCCGCGTTCGGTGTTGAATTGGACAGCGTGAATATCGTCTTCCTTCGATGATGGATCTCCGAAGAACTTCGACCAATCGAGGTCAGTAATACGCATTGCGCGGCCATCTACATAGACGGCCTTGTCGTCAACGAGAATCGTGATCTTCATTGGGTTCTGTCCTCCAAGGCTAGTGGCGCTGAAGCAGCTCTGATGCGCTCGCGTTTGAGATATTCGGGATTGACGGCAAGTTCTCGCACCTGGGTCACGGCAGAATGTGCACCATCGGCCTGCCGGTAGGTCTCTATTTGCATGTAGAGCGTCAAATCATCGAGACAGCCGAACATATGGTCTGACTTTCCCGTGTCCTTGTTGACGCCTGGCAACGACGACCAGCGATCGCAAACGCCGTCGCACACAAGTTGCCGGCATTTCTTCTCGAACGAGGTATGGTGACAGCGTTTTTCAATCGGAGGCAGCGTCATGCTTTTGTTCCGATCACGAAGTCTGCGAACTTCACGTCGAACGATGCCGAGTTCATAGTCAGCGTGTGTGTATGGAACGAACCAGAACCGGCGGTTCCCGTGTTCTGAGTTGACGTCCCGCCTGGGATGACAAAGTTGTCAGTACCGGCGATGTTAGCCGTTGTGCCGTAGCGGGTATATGTGTGATGATGGCTTGCAAGCTGAGCTTCTGAAAGCGTCGAACTTCCAACCGTTCCGGTCAACGTTCGGTTATCGAATGTCGCGGCAAACCCAGCCGAACCACCTGTCGTTACCGTTCCCGTAGTCAGCCTTACAGCAATGTCGTTGTAGGTTGACGACGTTTCTTTGGTCCATCCGGTCGGTGGCGTTGTCTGCTGGAAGGCTAGACGCGTCCCTGTTGGAAAGAACGATGTTGTCATTTCCGCTAGGATGTTGGCTTTTATATTGGCCCATGTGGCACCCGCGTCGCCAACAGCCGATAGGTCGTAAACTCCGAATATGTCTCCGTCTGCAAGGTCTGTAACGGGAGTCAAAGTCGAAGGCCGTTTCAAATATCGCGTATCTCCGGATTGCCGGTTCAGGGCATCCGTTGCTTCCGTCGCATCGCCAACTACTGTGAGTTTATGATTTGCGAAGGGAATGTCGGCTGTGACGGTCGTTTGACCGTCCTTGCAGATCGCATTAGACAAGCCTGCGGCGATGCCGTCCAGCTCGTCGTCCATGCGGTCTGCTCTGACCTTGATTCCGTTGGTTCGGTCAGTAACCCAGTTATAGATACGGGAAAACGTCCCGGAACCGTTGAAAGCCATGGGGGCTCCAATTGCAATTTATAATCGTGGTTTTGATATCGACCGGCTTTGCCTGGATTGTTGGCCAAGCTTACGAGGTCAGTTGGCTACTGGTAACGCTCTGCTTCGTTGCGCTTTACACGTTCGGATGGTTCCTGCAGACGGAACAAGAAAAGCAGGACGTGATTGACTGGTGGCGGCGATGGCTCAGTTAGCCGGCAAATACTGATCGCGACCCTGGACCATGGGAACGCGCGATGAGTTCAGAAGCGCGTTCATAATGCGCTCAAAGCGAACGCCTTGCGCCCTGTTCAGCTTCTTGGCTTCTATGTGCTTGAAGAGAGCTGAGACGAGCATGTCACGGCTTTGGCCTTGAGCTACCAGCATCCGCGCGCCGTCAACGGCCGCTTTCTCTTCGGCCTTCCGGAGCGTCCCGCCTAAAACAACATCGGCCAGCTTCAAGCCGTATTCGGTGGCTAGACCGAGCGGACCTTTCTTGCCTGCTTCAGATGCGAACTTGCCTTCTGTTGGCGTTGGCCAACGCTTTTTCGATTCCAGCATCCGCGCTGTTTTTGAGTTCCCGAACGCCTTATCAAACGTCTCCGCCATGGTGTTCTCGCCTTCGATGCGGCGCATCAGGCGATCGGCGTTACCGCGACCAACAATCTGGCTCAGGTTCTCTTGAGCAAACTCATTGTTGAGCGCCCGGCGAGCTGCGCTATCGCCCTTCGGTCCGAAGTTCGAAGAGGCCCGCCCCATGACTTGGCGCAGATCATTCCGGGCCGATGCTTTATAAAGGCTCTTCCCGTGCGCCGACATTCCCGCTAGTTCGCTATCAACCTGGAACGGGTCTTTCTTGGCCGAGAATGTCTTTGACCCGAGTTCAGCCGCTTCCTGCCCTTCAAGGCCTTCTCCAGAAATTCCCCGGCCAATGGCCCATGGACTTTTATCCGGCGCTCCAGGCGACAAAATCTCGTCAACCGTGTTGCGAAGATCTCTGGCCAGATTGGAATAAATTCGCTGCTCGTTTGAGCCTGGCTTGGCCTCTCGTGCCAGATCGTCAATGCCGCGCTTGATATAGTCGAGTTCCCTTCCATGCGGCGCCCTGGTGGAAACATTCTTACCCTTCCCCGTTATGGCGCTCATCGGGTCGTCAACGAACCGCGTCATATAGCGCGCGTCAACGCCTTCGCGCTCCATCAGCGTCTGGGCTTTTTTGACCGCACCACTAGCGTCGGCTCGCTTCAGGATGCTTCCAAGCTCGGGTGTGATGGGGATATTTGACGTTTCAAACTGCAGGTAGTGAGGGCGAGCCATCGAGTTGAACAAAGCCCGATCCGCTTTCACCTTTTGGGGGATGTTTTCGACCGGACCCATGGTGGCTGTTATGTCATCGACAATGCGTCCAGGAGCATTCGACATTCGAGGTTTGAGCGCCGACGCAACGCGAGACGACGCCTTTGGAGTTCCTGCCAACGTGGCCAAGTCATCCTGAAGCGTTTGGCCCATGTCGCCAAGGACCGCCATATCTGGGTCGATCGACCAAGCTTTTGCCTGATACGACCTTGGCGTGATGCCGTCAGCCTGAATCGCCTCTTCAACGCGGCTAACGGCACGGTTTGACAACCCGCGCAAGGTCGCATCCTTGGGCGCCAACTTTTCCGCAACCGCTCCAGTCGCATTCCCAACGGCACGGCCGACTAATGGCGCAGCCGCCCCAAAGGCACCGTAAGCCGCAGCCTTGCCGCCTTCGATGCCTTGATTTGAGCCCATGGGGATCATGGCCAAGTCGCCGGCCGCGCTCGTTGCCGCCTGAGATCCACCAAGAGCAAGTGATTTAGCGAGCAACCCACGGCCAACCGTTGCGGCACCTGCAGCGCCCCCGGTTGCAAAAAATGGGATTGTGCCGATTCCAGCGCGTGCAACGTCTTCCCAATCGAGGCCCGGCCGGTTAACGTAGCCCTGCTTTTCAGACCCGGACTCATCCTTATATGTTATCACGTCATAGGTCTCAGGAGCACGGTAGCCAGTTGCGGATCTAGCTCCACCCTGCTGTACAGTGTTGCCGCCAACATGCACCGGTTCGCGCCTGATAAACCTGTCGCCAAACTGTTTCTGATAAATGTCCCCAAGCTGCGCATCAGACGCGCCAAAGAATGCCGCGCCTGCCCCTGGAATGGCCATAGACGGGTTTTGCTGGAGAACGGACTGGAGATTGGCTGGCTGCGATTTAGCCCCAACCTTTGCCATAAACTCGTCTTTCGGCATGTCGGAATAAAACTTGGCGTAAAGCCGATCCGCCAAGTCCGCGTCGGACATGTCGTTATATTCTGGATGCTTGTCGCGAACGTTCTGGAGAATTTCCATTTATCGAAGCCCTAGCGGGTCTGGAAGGGATGGCGATTTCGCGGCGCCGCCAGACTGAAGAATCTGAACCGCCTTTTCGCGTCCACGCCTGACAACCTTGCGGTAATCCGACAGTGCCGAAAGGAAGCCTTCGCGCGATTGCGCCGTCTTCATGCGTGTGATTGCAGCCGTCGCCGTCTGGCCTTCTGCGTTTGACAAAGATCCCATGCCGCGCATTTGCTGAATGGCCGACAGGAAGGCGCCTGACGTGGCCTGATCCACCATAGTCTGGAAGTCGTATCCGCCGGTTCCCCAGACGACGTTGCCAACCGACGAAGCCCCCGTTCCGACATCCAGATACGGGTCGTTTTCGATCTTATCGAGCAATTCCAAAGCCGTGTCTGCCACAGCCATATCGCTCGGAGCTGCTGCGATCTTCTTGCCTGTGGCCTCGCCGATCTGCTCTTGGATTTTCTCGCCGGCAATGTCCTTGTTGATAGTACGGATGTCCTTACCAGTCGCCCGGTCGATGATCTGCGTTCCGGTCCCTGTGTTGACTTCACCCACGCCACGGGCCGGCGTGAAGGCGGTGCCGCCCATCTCCAGCGGTTCGATTTTCTTGGTTCCATTCGCCCCGAACTGGACAGAATAGAACTTTCCATCAGCGTCCTGGACGATGGCACCCGTCTTGCCGAATTCTTCGGCGCCGGCCAAGGATGACTTCTGCTGGGCTAGAATGAGCTTTTCCGCCGCGTCTCTTGTCAACGGGTTCGCTAGCATACGCGCCAGCGTCTCACGGTTGAGGCCTGATCCTTGGGACGCATCAGCCACCTGAATACCTTGGGGCTGGGATTGTGGGGCTTGGGCGGCCTGCTGCGGCCCGCCTAGGGCCATCTGATGCGCCTGGCTCCACTGATCATCCGCCATTGGATAAGGCTTTCCGGCCTCAACCTGAGCCATCGCCTTGGCAAGCGGGACTGCGATGCGCGGGTCCTGCAGCATTTGCGGCGTCAGCATGGCATTGGGCGGTATGCCCGTGGCCTGAGATACAGACTGAATGTACTGCGGCGACGAGTTGCCACCAGACCATTTGGTGATAGCGTCTGCCAACGGCATTCCGGCGTATTTGCGGGACAGAAGGTCAAACTGCGCGGCCGCACCTGAGACCGCATCCGGGAAGGTTGCAATCAGATTGCCGCCGCCGATCCGCTGTTGACCTGTAGCGCCGAACTTCTGCGAACTCGGCCCTGGCCACATGGCGCCGGGATTGTTATTGCGGATCGCGGCCGGTGCATTGGCCAGAGACGGCTCAAGAGCCTCAGCAAGACCCTTCGACGCAAACCGGCCGGCGCCTGTTGAGGGTTCAGGTTGCGGGGCGGTTACAGACTGCGGCAATGGCGACGGCTGTCCGGTCAGGCTCTGTTGCGGAAAGAGGCCCATCAATGCTTCATTGGCATCGGATTGCAGGATGCCATAGGATTTTTCGGCCTGCTTGGCCTCATAGGCGCCGGCCAGCGCTTCAGCCACACGCGCCGCACCTTGCGTCCAGTGCTGAACTGGCGCCGAACTTGACCCGCTCCGCATCAATTCGTCAGCGATTTTGCGCCTAAGTTGGATTGATTCCAGAGACGGCAGGGGCGCCTTCGTCTGACGCTCAACGTCAGGACTTGCGAAGCGGATCATTTAGCCGATGCCTCCCATCATCAGACGCGCACCCGTTCCAAGCAGGCCTGAAATCCCGCCCATCATGGCATTCTGCGAATTGAGCTTTGCCTGATATTGCTGCATGGCGTTGTTGTAGGCAGACTGATTAATTCCAGCGATGTCGGTTCCAGCGACGTTGCCGCCCTGGTATTGAGAGAACTGCGGCATCGTCACTTGCCCGCCGCTCATCAGTGAAGCAATTTCATTGATTGGCTGATTGCGCTGTGTCAGCAATTCTTGAATGTAGTTGTTGCGGGCGCTCTGTCCCTGGCTCAATTCCTGACCGGCATAATCGCCAGCGCTCAAGATCGCCTGCGTTCGGGCGTCGTTGACGCCACGATCTGACAACGCAACGGCCTCCCGATAGGCTTCGGACCCAGGCATGACCCCCTGATTGGCAAGCTTTGATTCCAAAGCCGCCCGATCGCGATCAAGTTGAGGGTTCAGCCTATCCATCAGAGCGGCTTCGTATTTCGCACGATCAGCGGTCGGCGCGGCCGGCGCACCTGAGAAGTCGATCGGCTTGGACAGCGTGTTGTTGAGCGTCGTCAACTGACGCCCGGCGATGCCGTTCATCTGCTGGCCAAGCTGGTTTTGCTGATCCAGAAGCCGCTGCTGCGCCGGGTCAAGGGTCGTGGTCCTGGTATATTGCGGCACCTTCTGTCCGCCAACATCCTGATAACCGCTGATCTGATAATTGACGCTGCCGAGCGGGCCGATCTCGTTGGCGTTGTTCATCGCCGTGTTGGCTATCGCCGTGTTGACGTTGGATGTCGTCTGCGCTTGCGCCGTGACATTCGGGTCTGGTGACGTCGGCATTTTTGGGGTTTTCACAGCTTGAAGTCCTTTTTCAGAAGCCCAAACACTCCAACATGTTTCCCGTTGCGCGCGGCACGGCGCTTGACGCCCTCACGCACAAACCCGATGCCTTCCGCAAGGCGGATCATGCGAGCGTTGGAAAGCTCTATTTCCGCCGAGACACGCGCCACATGGATCTGATTGAAGGCATATGACATGCCGGCGCGCAGAGCCGATCTCAGCCGCAACGTCGGCCTTAGGTTCGCGGCCGTGACCGTAATGTCTGACCCTGAATACGAGTGAAAGACGACACCAGCTACCAGACCGGCAGAACTTACGACGCCGATTGCAACATAAGGCGGATACACCTTGCCGCCGCCGCAGCGCTCATCGACCCATCCTGCAACGTGCTCGTCAGCGCCAAACAGAAGTCCATCGACGATGACGGGGCTCAAAGCTGATCCCCGACTTCGAATTCGAGCTTCGAACCGTTGTAGTTGATCCGCTCAACGGACGAGAGCAGCACCACAACCGCAGCAACGAAGCCTTCTCCGGTGATGCCCTGCCACTTGGCGCTCGATTGTGCCGGCGATGCCCAGGGGAATGCATCCCACTCGCCTTCGTCCCATGCGGTCCCCTGTGACGTAAACGAAGCTGCCGTATACAGCCTGTAGTCGTCGGAATAATCGAGCCTCAAGGCAATCGCAGGCTTGTATCCTGAAGGGCCGAAGAACTGCGGCCGGATGCGGCGGAAGGCCTTTGTCAGAGGCGTGCCGAAGTCCTGAAAGGCCGACACCACCAATCCGTCAATGGCCGCGCCATCGTCGGAGGTGCCGCCGCATTTGTAGACGGTTCCGTCAAGACCGCCGTAGAACATGTCCGTTCCCTTGAGAGACCAGACGTTGGTATTGATGCCGGTGAACCTGCACCAGGCCCCGGTATTGGCATTCATCACGAACTGCTCAACCCGTATTCCGTCAACCATCGGAACGTTGAGGATCAGGATCTTCTGAACCGGGAACTCTATGCACTGCCAGGCATTTGACGCTGCCGACAGACCATAAGCCCTTGTGAAGGCATTCCGCACCTTGTCGGTAATGGCCACCTTGGCCTGGGCGCTTTCGGCCCGCGATAGAACGCCAGACAGCGGCACGACGCCCTGACTGGTGATGATCCCGACATCGCCACCAACCTTGATGATGCAGCGCCGGCCTACGGGCTCGGCAATCTTGAACGTGCCGACCCTGGACCATGTCGACGCCGACGACGGGTCGCTGCCGGAATAGACGTGAACCTCGCCCTTGGAGGTAATGAATACGGCTAGATCTTCGATCCCGGCTCCGCTGTCGCGCGTCCACGACGCCATGGCCATAAGCTTGCCGCCAAGCCTGGACAACCCGCCAAAGTCAATCGCCGTGGCTGCCCCGGCGATTGAGAGCGTCGGCAAATACCAGACCTTCATCGAATTTTCTTCGATGAACCAAAGCCTGGATTGGTGCGCCGTAACAGTTATCAGGTTGGCGCTCGTTGCCCCTGTAATGGCAGGCGTCGTCCAGCTCGATCCGTCATAGTTGCGGACGCTGTTGGCGCCGTTGGTCATCACCAGAAACGTTCCGCCAGATGTGGCAAACATGGTGTGCTGCCACCAGCCGTTTGACATGCTGGACAAAGCCGCAGCCCCGACAGCGCCGGAACTCGTCACATCGAAGACGGAATCCGACGTTGCGGCAAACAGCTTATTCGTGCCGGCCGGGTTGTGGTATTCCATCAAGCTTTGGATTGGACCGCCAAGGCCGGTCGTGTAAGTCGAATAGCCAAAGCGCAGAAACAGGCCCGTATCTGACGGGATAACGTTTTCAAGGGTGATGGCCTCATCCGCGCCCATGTCGGATAGGTCGTCGCGGTCGTTCCAGCCCTTGACCGGGGGCGGAACGAACTTGACCGCTCCTGTCTGCTTTCTTGCGGCGTTATTGCGGATGGGCTGCAGGAGCATCAAACGTCTGTAGCCTCCTCCGAATTATCAACAAATGGTACCGTGTCATCAACAATGGGAACTACCGAAACCCCCTCATCGACGATGTAGAATTTCCCAAGCATCAGCTCATCACGTGGCATAGCGTCGGCTTCGGCCTGAGTGATGCAGACGCAATCGGCCTCAATTTCGATGGTGTTGATAGCAATGCCGTCCATGACGATATCCGCGCGCATCAGTAGAATTCCTCAACAATGACGATGCCGCCTGCCCCGGCTCCACCGGCAAAGCCTGACGTTGAACTTGATGCGGCTCCTGAACCGCCCGCTCCGGGGGCTCCACCTGCTGCACCCACACTGGCGAAGTTGGTTCCGCGCCCCGCTCCGCCGAAATGGCTGGGCGCTCCATGGCCCGACATAAAGATCGTCGCCGAGTCCCGGTGCCCGGCCTCAGCGGCATTGCCGCCTGCATTGATCATCCCACCGCTTCCGGCGGCAGCGGAAGCCTGCGCGGTCACATAGGCAACCGCCGTGCCTGAGGCCATACCGCTGCCGCCTGTTCCCCCATTGGCGCTAAGGAGGGCTCCAAACGACGTTGTGCCGCCGTTTCCTCCGGTGCCATTGGCAGCGGCGCCACCGGCGCCACCGGCACCGATCGTGACGCTGACGGTTGAGGTGCTGGTCACATCGTAAAAGCCTTCACCGTATCCGCCCGATCCCCCGCCAGCGGCCGCGCAACACTGAGACGCTGCCGCCGTTGCCCCGCCGCCGCCTGCACCGGCACCAGTCAAGCGCACCCTGACAAACCGGCATCCCGTGGGCTTGGTCCATGTGCCAGACGACGTGAAGACTTGAACCGTTGGCGCCGTCATCAGGCCTTGGAGTGTAGTGGCGGACACCGCCGTGGGAACGGCGCTTGACCCCGTGGCGTTGCCGATGACTGAGTTTGCCGCGATGGCTGCGAGGCCCCCAACGGGAAGCCCCGTGGCATTGGTCAGGACGCCGGCCGATGGCGTGCCAATGTCGCCACCCTGGAAGTAAGCGGCCCCTGTTCCGGTCTCATCACTCAGAACACCGCGAAGCTGTGCGCTGGTCGTTGCTGCAAACTGGCTGAGCGGATTTGCCGTAAGAGCATCGCCGCCGCTCGATGTGGTATCAAGCGTCGTCCCCGTGATG
>WBZP01003956.1_pt1 | contig 15743 bp, 9 predicted proteins | sample 5204301 | NCBI WGS metagenome assembly WBZP01 (sample SAMN12412401, study PRJNA552823) | activated sludge metagenome | isolation source: activated sludge from nitrification reactor of wastewater treatment plant... | place: USA: Pennsylvania | collected 2017
CCGACGGCGGTGATCACCGCGGCGGTGCCGCAGGCGAACACCTCGGTGATCTCACCGGTGGCCACGCCCTCACGCCACTCGGCGATGTCGACCTTGCGTTCGACGACCTCGAGGCCGAGCTCCTTGGCCAGCACCAGGATCGACCCGCGGGTGACGCCCTCGAGGATCGTGCCGAGCTCGGGGGTGACCAGCTGCCCGCCCCGGGTGACGAAGTAGAGGTTCATCCCGCCGAGTTCCTCGACCCAGCGGTTCTCCGCGGCGTCCAGGAAGCAGACCTGGTCGCACCCGTGCCGGCCGGCCTCGAGCATCGGCGCTAGGGACGCCGCGTAGTTGCCGCCGCACTTGGCCGCGCCGGTGCCGCCCCGCGCGGCGCGCGTGTAGTTCGCCGACAGCCAGATCGACACCGGCTTCATGCCCCCGGCGAAGTAGGACCCGACCGGGCAGGCGATCAGCAGGTAGACGATCTCGTTGGCCGGCCGGACGCCGAGGAACGGCTCGGCCGCGTACATGAACGGGCGCAGGTACAGGCTCTGCTCCCCCGCGCCGGCGCCGGGGTCGGGCACCCAGTCGAGATCGGCGCGCACGAGCGCCTCGATCGAGGCGAGGAAGTCGGCCTCGGCCAGCTCGGGCAGCGCCAGGCGCCGCGCCGACCGGGCGAAGCGCGCGGCGTTGGCCTCGGGCCGGAACGCCCAGACCGACCCGTCGGCGTGCCGGTAGGCCTTCATCCCCTCAAAGATCTCCTGCGCGTAGTGCAGGACGGCGGCCGCCGGGTCGAGCTGCAGCGGCCCCTAGGGCACCAGCTCACCGTCGTGCCAGCCGGCTTCGCCGGTGATCGGGTTCTTGGACCAGTGGATGCGCACCATATGGTCGGTGAAGTGCTTGCCGAACCCGGGGTTGGCCATGATGTCGGCGCGCCGCTCGGGCGACGTCGGGTTCGGGTTGAGGTGGGTGCTGAACTCCATCGTCAAGCTCCTCGGGGCAGGTCTACAGGTGGGCGGCGATGGCCTCGCCGACCTCGCGGGTCGAGCGGGCCGCGCCCGGTACTCGGGTGGCCAGATCGGCCGCCACGGCCTGCTCCACCCGGCGGGCGGCCTTGTCGTGCCCCAGGTGCTCGAGCAGCATCGCCGCCGAGAGGATCGCCGCGGTCGGGTCGGCCTTGCCCTGCCCGGCGATGTCGGGCGCCGACCCGTGCACGGGCTCGAACATGCTCGGCGCCGTCCGGTCGGGGTTGATGTTCCCGGACGCGGCCAGCCCGATCCCGCCGGCGATCGCGGCGGCGAGGTCGGTGATGATGTCGCCGAACAGGTTGTCGGTGACGATGACGTCGAACCGCGCCGGGTCGGTGGCCAGGAAGATCGTGGCGGCGTCCACGTGCTGGTAGGCGGTGGTCACCTCGGGGAACTCCGCGCCGACCCGCTCCACCGTGCGCCGCCACAGGTGCCCGGCGAAGGTGAGCACGTTGTGCTTGTGCACGAGGGTGAGGTGGCGCCGCGGGCGGTTCGCCGCGCGGGCGAAGGCGTCCCGGACGACGCGCTCGACCCCGAACGCGGTGTTCACGCTGACCTCGGTGGCGACCTCGTGCGGCGTCCCGACGCGCAGCGCGCCGCCGTTGCCGGTGTAGGGGCCCTCGGTGCCCTCGCGGACGACGACGAAGTCGACCTCGCCGGGGTTCGCGAGCGGGGAGACGACCCCGGGGTAGAGCTTGGCGGGGCGCAGGTTCACGTAGTGGTCGAGCTCGAACCGCAGCCGCAGCAGCAGCCCGCGCTCGAGCACCCCGCTCGGCACGCCGGGGTCGCCGATCGCCCCCAGCAGGATGGCGTCGTGCCCGCGGATCTCGGCCAGCGCGGCGTCCGGCAGGGTCTCACCGGTGGCGTGCCAACGGCGTGCCCCCAGGTCGTACTCGGTCGTCTCGACGGTCGCCGTGCCGTCGAGGACACCGCGCAGCACGGTGAGGGCCTCGGCGACCACCTCCGGACCGATCCCGTCACCGCCGATCACAGCCAGGCGGATCGGGTCGGCGGTGCCGGTGTGCGAGGTCATGCCCGGCAGGGTACCCGGGACGGCGCGTGGTCCGGTGCCGTGTTCACACCCCGATACAGGTCGCCAACCCGGAGCGAGGTCGGGTTCAGCGCGCCGGTGATCCTGCCGACGGTTGATCAGAGCGCTGCACGAGACCGGAGATCCGGGAGGGGCCGTGAGCACGAGGGACGACGCGCGAGCCGCCGTCGAGGGGACGTTGTACAAGGGCCTGGACCGAGCAGTGACGCTCTCGCGGCCCGTCGTCCTGCGGCACCTCGCCCAGACCCGGCGGAGCCGACCTGACGCAGCGCCGGCCGCGGTCGTGTCAGCACTGGGCAAGCGGTTCACCGCGGCCGTGGCAACGACCGGTGCGATGTCGGGAGCCGCTGCCGCCGCACCCGCCGTGGCCCTGCCCGCCTCGCTCACGCTGGCCCTGATGGACGGCGGGGCGTTCACCGTCGCCGCGGGCCTCTACGTCTTCTCCCTCGCGGAGATCCACGGGGTCCCGGTCCACGACCTCGAGCGTCGACGCACCCTGCTCCTCGGCATCCTGCTGGGAGACACAGGCTCGCGCACCATCAACGAGATGGCTGCGCGCACCGGGCAACGCTGGGCGGGGCACCTCGTCAGCGCCGTTCCGACGAGCACCCTCAAACAGATCAACAAGGTGCTCGGCCGCAACTTCGTCACGAGGTACGGAACCAGGCAGGGAATCCTGGTGCTGGGGAAGCAGGTCCCCTTCGGCGTCGGTGGAGCGATCGGCGGGGCAGGGAACGCCGTCCTCTCCCGTCTCACGATCAAAGCCTCGTCCCGCGCCTTCGGGCCCGCCCCGACGCAGTGGCCCGAGCACCTTCAGGACGACCTCACCGATGCTGAGGCGCCTGCCGGGCAGTCACCGACGACCGAGGTCGCCTGAGCTACGCCCCGATACGCACCATCTTCGCGATCGAGGGCACGCCGTACTTGTCGATCACGAACAGCATGTAGTAGCCGGGCGGCGCGACCCCGGCCCCGGAGGGGGCGGTCAGCGACACCGTGGTCGCCGAGGCGCTGCGCAGCCGCAACGGGACGTAGCGCTGCTCCTGGTCCTGCGCGTGCGTCGCCGAGCCGAGCCGCACCAGCGCAGCCCGGACGATCGGCCCGGGGGTCGACTTCAGCCGCACGGTCATGGTGCTGCGGTAGCGCGCCGACGCGGGCGCCGACGCGATCACCGGGCGCGGGGCCAGGGCGCCGTTGCCGCGGTACAGGTAGCCCGGGGTGTAGATCTCGTAGTCCTTGTTCAGGTAGCCGGCCTGCTCGCAGACGCCGCACATCCCGCCGCCCGCCGAGATCACCCGGCCGTCCGGCAGCAACAGCGACGCCGAGTGGTACTCGCGGACGGACCGCTGGTTGGCCAGCCGCGACCAGGTACCGGTCGCGGGGTTCCACAGCTCCGGCGTCTTCACCGACTTGGGGATGTCGACCAGGGCGTCGCCGGCGCCGGCCATGCCGCCGACCGCCATCACCGTGCCGTTGGCCAGGATGGTGAGCATGTGGTGGCGCCGCGGGCTGGTCATCGACGAGGTTCCGCTGGCGGTGGCCGACATGGTGTCGACGACGACGGCGCTCGCCGAGGTGTCCACCCCGCCCGAGATCAGCACCTTGCCGGCGACGGCGTCGTACATCGCGTACGACCCGTAGGCCCGGTGGTAGGCGTCACGGACGGCGGGCCCCTCGGCGTAGGTGCCGGTGCCCGAGGGGTTGAGCGTGCCGATCGCGGAGCTGGGGCCGAGGAAGGAGACCCGCCCGTCCGGCCGGGTCTGCAACCAGGTGTACTCGCGCCACGACCATTCCACGTTCGAGGCGCTGGTGAGCCGGCGCAGCTTGCCGGCCGTGGTGCGCACCTCGGAGATCGCCGGGCCGCCACCGGTGATCAGCATCTCGCCGTTCGACAGCGGGGTGACCGAGGGGTACCAGCGGGCCTGCGCCATGGTCGGGCCCGCGGTCCAGGTGCGGGTGACCGGGTTGTAGACGTCGGTGCCCCGGATGCCGTCGTAGCGGGCGTTGAGGTTGCCGCCCGCGGTGAACAACCGGCCGTCCGGGAGTTTCGCGAACCCGGTGCAGAAGATGTTGTGGCCCTTGACGTCGACCCGGCGGGTGGTCCGGCTCACCGGGTCCCAGAGCATCACCCGGGTGGCGTTGTGCACCGGCACGTAGTCGATCGCGCGGTCGCTGACGGAGTCGAAGGCGAGCACCTTGCCGTCGGGCATCAGCGCCAGGTGGATGCCGACGATCGGCCACGGGGCCGGGTCCGACCAGGTGCCCAGGCGCTTGCGGTCCGCCGGGGCGACCGGGATCGCCCTGAGCGCCTGCGCCGCCACCTGCTGAGTGGCCCCGAGCGAGTCCCGGGCGTCCATCGCGGCCACGTCGACGGCGTCCGCCGCCTGGTGGGCGTCCTCGGCCGAGGTGCAGTCCTGGGTGCCGTCCCCGTGGTCGTGGCAGACGGTGCCGGCCTGGGCCGTCATGCCGCCCGAACCCACTGCCGGAGAAGGACTTGCAGAACCCGCGCCCAGGGCCGGACCGAGCGCTGCACCGAGGCAGACGGCCAGTCCGAGGGCGCCGATGGAGCCGGTGGGACGCAGGTGCACGGACAACTCCTCCGGAGCGATGTGGTGTGGGCAGCACTACGCGGCCGAGATCGACCGGACGACGAGGGCCGACCTGTCGTCGACACCCGGCCAGGCCCCCGACCGCTTCTCGATTCTGACAGCACGGCCCGACGACCGTAGGCCATTCGAGCGAAATCGGAGGCTGTGGGTGGCGGTATTCACCGGAGCCGCACACCCGGTCGATTCCCGTAATCGGCACCACGAGTACACACCGTCGCGAAACGCACGAAAAGCCACCGAGCGCCGCGGGGGCCCGGTGGCGGCGCAGCTGATTCCGACCAGCGCAGACGAACTCGTGCGCACCATGCCGTCAAGGCCCACCCCTGACGTGCCGATACCCGAACGGAGCAGTGTCGATCAAGCTCGACGGCCGGATGTCCGAGGGACATCGGGTGAATGTTGAATGTTCTTTCGATCCGGACGAAGCCCGACTCTCCTTACCCGCTCTCCTCGGGAGCACATTGAAGGCCGGTTCCGCGTCGGCGATGTATGCCGTGATCGCGGACTGGGTGGCCGGCCATCTGGGCGCCGACGCCGTCACCGTGACGCTGCTGAGCCCGCGCGGTGACACCTTCGAGGTGGCCTCGCTCCAGGAGGGCGTCGGGCTCGTCCCCCAGGGCCGCGGGCCGGGGTGGTCGCCGGTGACCGCCGCGTACACCGTCCCGCTGCTGCTGCGCGGCACATGCGTCGGAGCGCTGACCCTGCGTCGCCCGACCGAGGATGCGGTCCCGCCGGCGGAGCAGGCGGTCCTGGCCCGGGTCGGGGACATCATCTCGGCGAATCTCGAGCGGCTTCATGCGCTGCCGACCCCACCCACCGACCTGGCCCAGGATCGGGGCCACTCCCAGCTGATGACCCAGCTGACCGAGATCGGGATCGAGCTGGGCCGCCACCGACGACCGGGAGCAGGTGTTCCGAGCGGTGTGCGGCCTGGTCGGGGAGATCCTGCCCGCCGACTGGATCACCATCGCCGCCCCGTCCGGGGAGGGCGCCGGGCTCGAGTTCGCCCATGTCGTGCAGTCGACGACGCCGGCCCCCGGCACCGGCCTGGACACACCCCCTCCGGACGGGGTGATCAGGGAGGTGCTGCTGAGCGCGACGCCGTCCTACTTCGCCCGCACCGCCGACTCCCGGCACCCGGAGCACCAGGCTCTGGCCGGCGCGGGGATGGTCAGTGCGATCTCCTTGCCCGTCCCGATCGGCGGCGTGGCCGGAGCCGTGCTCAGCGTGGCGTCCAGGACCCCGTTCCAGGTTCCCTTCGACCAGGCGCAGGCCCTCCAACTGCTGACCAGCCTGACCGGCGCCAGCCTCGACCGGATCGCCGCCCAGGGCGAAGCGGCCCGGCGGGCACGGCGGCTGGACGCGCTGATCGACGATCTGCCCCTGCTGGTGCTCACCGTCAACCTCGACGGGACCATCGCGCGAGTGTCCGAGGCCGGCGCCGAGCAGATCGGCCACGCGGCCGGCGGCCTCCAGGGCAGCATGCTCCATGACCTCTACACCGGCGAGAACCAGCGGGGCGTGACCCGGGCGATGCGTCGCCTCGCCCGGTTCTCCCCCGGCCACGTCGAGGTGTTCGAGGTACGCCTGACCGACCGACACGGTGCGCTGCGCTGGGTGAGGCACACCGCCCGCCGCGTCCTGGCGGAACCCGGTGATCCCGACGTGGTGATGGTCTGCGAGGACATCACCAAGGAGAAGGAACTGCAGGAGGCGGCAGCGGCCCGCGATGCCGCCCTGGCCGCGTCGGCGCACAAGTCCCGCTTCCTCGCGATGATGAGCCACGAGATCCGCACCCCGATGAACGGGGTGCTCGGCCTGAGCGAGCTCCTGTCGGGCACCGACCTCGACCCGACGCAGACCCGGTACCTGGACGGGATCCAGGTGGCGGCGTCCGGTTTGCTCACCGTCATCAACGACGTCCTGGACATGGCGAAGATCGAGACAGGCAATCTCACCCTGCAACCGCGCTTCTTCCCGCTGGGCAGCGTGCTCGACGACGTCTCCCGGGTGCTGCGGGCCGAGATCGACCGCAAGCAACTCGGCTGGGGGTGTCAGGTGGCCATCGAGTCGGGGGCTGCCGTCTACGGCGATCCCGCGCGGCTGCGCCAGGTGTTGCTCAACCTCGTGGGCAACGCCGTGAAGTTCACCGATGTCGGGTCGGTCGCCCTGGACGTGCGCAGCGAGGACACGACCGAGCTGCCCCCCGAGCTGTTGAGGCCCGGTGGCAGCCCTCCCGAGGCCAAGATGCTGGTCTTCACGGTTCGCGACACGGGGATCGGAATGCCCGAGAACGAAACCAACATGATCTTCGAGCCGTTCGAGCAGGCGGGCAGCGCCGGCCCCAGCCGCTCCGCGGCGGGCACGGGCCTGGGCCTCGCCATCAGCCGCAGCCTCTGCCGGGACATGGGTGGTGACATCGGCGTGGTCAGCGCGCCCGGGGTCGGCAGCACGTTCACCGTCCGGCTGCCGATGATCTGCGCCGAGGCGACGGCGGCCGCTTCGCCCCCTGCCACCGAACCCATTCCCACCGAACCTGTTGCCACCGAACCTGCTGCCACCCAGACTGCTGCCACCCAACCTGAGGCCGGGCCGGTCGAGCCACCGACGGCCGTGCTGCCGCGCCAGACGCGCAGGGAGCCGCCGGCCGAGGACCGGCCGCGGCTGCTCCTGGTGGAGGACAACGCCATCAACCAGCAGGTGGCGCTGGGGATCCTGGCCCGGCTGGGCTACACCGCCGACGTCGCGTCGAACGGCGTCGAGGCGCTGGAGAGGGCCGCGGCCCAGCAGTACGGCGCCATCCTGATGGACTGCCGGATGCCCCGGATGGACGGCTTCGCCGCCTCGCGCAACCTACGGCTGGACCCGCTCACCCGCGCCACGCCGATCATCGCGCTGACCGCGAACGCCTTCCAGGAGGACCAGGAGGCCTGCCTCGCGGCAGGCTTCGACGGGTACGTGTCCAAGCCGGTGGACCGCGAACTCCTGCGCCAGGCACTGGAGCGCTGGTCGACCACGGTGTCGCAGAACCCGGGCAGCTCGGACGACGAGCTGACCGTGGCGGCGCGGGTCACCGAACTGACCGAGGACGCCGACGCGGACGAGGTGGACGTCGTCGCCGGCATCCTGGAGAGCTTCCTCGGCCAGCTCGACGACAGCCTCCACTCGCTCGCGACGGCGATCGACGACGGCCGCGGCGATCACCTCGCCGAGACCGCGCACGCGCTCAAGGGCGCCACGGCGAACCTCGGCGCGGGGCGCCTGACCACGGTCTGCGCCCAACTCGAGCACTTCGCCCGGGCCGGCGACCTGGCCGCGACCCGCGCCCTGCGCCGCGCGCTGAGCGGGGCGGCCGACGCCGAGCGGGCAGAGCTGGCGCTGGCCCTGGACGGACGCGGAGCCGCGCCGGCGCGGCCCGGGCCGACTAGCCGGAGATGTCCACCCGGCGCACCCAGACGGCGGACACCCGCTCGGCGATGGCCTCGACCACCGCGGCCGGCACGGCCTGGTCGACGGTCAGCACGCCGATGGCCTGGCCGCCCTGGACGGGCCGGGACACCTGCATCGAACCGATGTTGAGCCCCGCCTCGCCGAGCAGCCCGCCGATCGCGCCGATCACCCCGGGCCGGTCGTCGTAGCACAGCACGAGCAGGTGGTCGGCGAGCGGCAGCTCCAGGTCGTAGCCGTCGATCCCGACCAGCTTGGCCACCTGCTTCGGCCCGGTCAGGGTGCCCGAGACCGACAGCCGCTCCCCGCCGGCCAGGGTCCCGCGCAGCGTGATCACGTTGCGGAACGACGGGCTGATCTGGTCGGCGATGAGCCGCACCTCGATCCCCCGGTCGGCGGCGAAGAGCGGGGCGTTCACGTACGAGACCGGGTCCTCGACGAGATCGGCGAAGAGCCCCTTGAGCGCGGCGAGCCGGAACACGGCGACGTCGTGCGCCCCGATCTCGCCGTGCACCTCGACGTCGAACTGGGTGGGCAGCCCGCCGGCCAGGGCGGTGAACATCCGGCCGAGGTTCTCCGCCAGCGGGATGCCCGGGCGGACCTCCTCGGCGATGACGCCGCCCGAGACGTTGACGGCGTCCGGCACGAGTTCACCGGCCAGCGCCAGTCGCACCGACCGGGCGACCGCGATCCCGGCGTTCACCTGCGCCTCGTCGGTCGACGCCCCCAGGTGCGGGGTGGCGACCACCGTGTCGAGGGCGAACAGCGGCGAGTCGGTGCACGGCTCCTTGACGAACACGTCGAGCCCGGCCCCGGCCACCCGGCCCTCCTCGAGCGCGACCAGCAGCGCCTTCTCGTCGACGATCCCGCCCCGCGCGGCGTTGACGATCCGCACCGTCGGCTTGACCAGCCGCAACTCGGCCTCCCCGATCAGCCCGATCGTCTCCGGCGTCTTCGGCAGGTGCACGGTGATGAAGTCCGCCTCGCGCAGCAGTTCCTCCAGCGACGCGAGCTGGACGCCGAGCTTGCCCGCCCGGGCACTCGGCACGTACGGGTCGTAGGCGATCACCTTCATCCCGAAGGCGGCCAGCCGGGCGGCGACGAGCATCCCGATCCGGCCCAGCCCGAGCACGCCGACGGTCTTGCCGTCCAGTTCGACCCCGGTGTAGGCCGAGCGCTTCCACTGCCCCGCGCGCAGCGCGGCGCTCGCCTGCGGCACGTTACGGGCCACCGCGAGCAGCAGGGCGATCGCGAGCTCCGCCGCCGAGACGATGTTGGAGGTCGGGGCGTTGACCACCATCACGCCCGCCTGCGTCGACGCGGGCACGTCGACGTTGTCCAGGCCGACCCCCGCCCGGGCGATCACCCGCAACCGGCGCCCGGCCTCGATCACCTCGGCGTCGACCTGGGTGGCCGACCGCACGAGCAGCGCGTCGGCGTCCGCGACGGCGGCGAGCAGCGCCGTCCGGTCGGTGCCGTCGCAGTGGCGGATGTCGAAGTCCGGTCCGAGTGCCTCCACGGTCGCCGGGGAGAGCTCTTCGGCGATCAGGACGACGGGCTTGCTCACGATGCGATTCCTTCGGGGGGGTGCGTGCCGGGACCGGCCGGGCGCCGTCGCCCGGCCGGTCACGTCGCGGCTCAACGGGCGGCGGTGCCCTCGGTGTAGTCGGCGTCGCCGGACTTGACCCAGCTCATCAGCGTGCGCAGCTGACGGCCGGTGGCCTCGATCGGGTGCTGCTCGCCCTCGGCGCGCAGGCGCTTGAACTCGGGGCCGCCGGCGTCCTGGTCGGCGATGAACCGGGCGGCGAACGAGCCGTCCTTGATCTCGGCGAGGATCTGGCGCATCCGGTCCTTGGTGCCCGCGTCGATCACCCGCGGGCCGGAGACGTAGTCGCCGTACTCGGCGGTGTCCGAGACGCTCCAGCGCTGCTTGGCGATGCCGCCCTCGTACATCAGGTCGACGATCAGCTTCATCTCGTGCAGGCACTCGAAGTAGGCGACCTCGGGCTGGTAGCCCGCCTCGGTGAGCACCTCGAACCCGGTCTGCACCAGCTTGCTCATGCCGCCGCAGAGCACCGCCTGCTCACCGAACAGGTCGGTCTCGCACTCCTCGGTGAAGGTGGTCTTGATCCCGCCGGCGCGCAGGCCGCCGAGCGCCTTCGCGTACGACAGGGTGAGCGGCCATGCCTTGCCCGACGCGTCCTGCTCGACCGCGACCAGCACCGGGACGCCGCGCCCGTCCACGTACTCGCGGCGCACCAGGTGCCCGGGGCCCTTGGGCGCGACCATGGCCACGTCGACCCCGGCCGGCGGCTTGATGTAGCCGAAGCGGATGTTGAACCCGTGCCCGAAGAAGAGCGCGTCGCCGTCCGCGAGGTTGGGCGCGACGGCCTCGGCGTAGAGGTGACGCTGCACGTGGTCGGGGGCCAGGATCATGATCAGATCGGCCTCCTCGCACGCGACCGCGGGGGTCACCACGCGCAGTCCCTGGGCCTCGGCCTTCGCCCGGCTCCGGCTGGTCTCGGGCAGACCGACGCGGACGTCGACACCCGAGTCGCGCAGCGACAGCGAGTGGGCGTGACCCTGGCTGCCGTAGCCGAGCACGGCCACGGTGCGGCCCTGGATGACGGACAGGTCGGCGTCGGCGTCGTAGAACATCTCGGCCACTTCGGGCTCTCCTTAGGTTCGGGTGCGGGACCAACGATAGGCGGACGGCGAGGGGCCGCCGTCCAGGGGGTGGTCGACGTTCCGGGGGTCAGGCGGCGCCGGCGGAGCGCAGCGTGCGGTCGGTGATCGAGCGCGAGCCCCGGCCGATGGCGACCAGGCCCGACTGGACCAGCTCGCGCACCCCGAACGGCTCGATCACCTTGAGGAACGCCTCGAGCTTGTCCGGGTTGCCGGTCACCTCGACGGTGACCGCGTCGGGGGCGACGTCGACCACCTTGGCCCGGAACAGCCGCACCGTCTCGAGCACGTTCGACCGGCTCGCCATGTCGGCCTTGATCTTGACGAGCAGCAGCTCGCGCTGCACCGACGCCTGCGGTTCCAGCTCGACGATCTTGATGACGTTGACCAGCTTGTTCAGCTGCTTGGTCACCTGCTCGAGCGGCAGCCCCTCGACGTCGACCACGACGGTCATCCGCGACACGTCGGGATGCTCGGTCGGGCCGACCGCCAGCGAGTGGATGTTGAAGCCGCGCCGGGCGAACAGCCCGGCCGCGCGGGTGAGCACGCCGGGCTTGTTCTCGACCAGCACCGACAGGGTGTGCTTGCTCATGGGGTGATCCTCGGGGTTGATGCCGACAGGGTGGCCCGGGGGGCGCGAGGGCGGGGCACCCTCACTCCTCGCGGTCGAAGGTGGGCGTCATGCCGCGGGCGTACAGGATGTCGTCGTTGCTGACCCCGGCCGGCACCATCGGCCAGACCATCGCGTCCCGGTGGACGACGAAGTCGACCACCACCGGCACGTCGTTGATCGACATCGCCTTCTCGATCGTGGCGTCGACGTCCTCGGGCTTCTCGCAGCGCAGGCCGACGCAGCCGTACGCCTCGGCCAGGGTGACGAAGTCGGGAATGCGGCGGCCGACCGAGGTGTGCAGGTCGGTGTTGGAGTACCGCTCGTTGTAGAAGAGCGTCTGCCACTGCCGGACCATGCCGAGGCTCGAGTTGTTGATCACCGCGACCTTGATCGGGATGTCGTTGATCACACAGGTGGCCAGCTCCTGATTGGTCATCTGGAAGCACCCGTCACCGTCGATCGCCCAGACCGTGCGGTCGGGCATGCCGAGCTTGGCGCCCATCGCGGCCGGCACCGCGAAGCCCATGGTGCCCAGCCCCCCGGAGTTGATCCAGGTGTTGGGGTGCTCGTAGGAGATGAACTGCGAGGCCCACATCTGGTGCTGGCCGACGCCGGCGACGTATAGCGCCTCGGGGCCGGCGATCGCACCGATCCGCGAGATGGCGTGCTGCGGGGAGATCTCCCCGGCCGGCGGCTCGGCGTAGCCCAACGGGTAGGTCTGCCGCAGACCGTCCAGCTGGCGCCACCAGCCGGCGATGTCCGGGTGGCGGCCCTCGGCCAGCTCGGCCTCGATCGCCGCGACCAGCTCGGTCAGCACCTCCTTGGCGTCACCGACGATCGGCACGTCGGCGTGCCGGTTCTTGGAGATCTCGGCCGGGTCGATGTCGGCGTGCACGATCGTGGCGTGCGGGGCGAAGGTGACCAGCTTGCCGGTCACCCGGTCGTCGAACCGGGCGCCCAGGCTGACCACGAGATCGGCCTGCTGCAGCGCCGCGACCGCGGCGACCGTGCCGTGCATGCCCGGCATGCCCAGGTGCCGCGGGTGCGAGTCGGGCAGCGCGCCGCGCGCCATCAGCGTGGTCGTCACCGGCACCCCGGTGAGGTCGACGAGCCGGCGCAGCTCGGCCGTGGCCCGCGCCTTGATCACCCCGCCGCCGACCAGCAGCACCGGACGACGCGCCTCGACCAGCAGCCGCGCCGCCTCACGCACCTGCTTGCCGTGCGGCTTGGTGACCGGGCGATAGCCGGGCAGGTCGAGCTTGTCGCCCCACTCGAACGTGGTCCGCGCCTGCAGCGCGTCCTTGGAGACGTCGACCAGCACCGGGCCGGGACGGCCGGTCCCGGCGATGTGGAAGGCCTCGGCCAGCGCCTTGGGGATCTCGTCCGGGTCGGTGACCAGGTAGTTGTGCTTGGTGATCGGGAAGGTGATCCCGGAGATGTCCGCCTCCTGGAAGGCGTCGGTGCCGATCGACGCGCTCGGCACCTGACCGGTGATCGCCACCATCGGCACCGAGTCCATGTAGGCGTCGGCGATCGGGGTGACCAGGTTGGTCGCGCCCGGCCCCGAGGTGGCCATGCAGACGCCGACCCGGCCGGTGGCGTGCGCGTACCCCTCGGCGGCGTGCCCCGCCCCCTGCTCGTGCCGCACCAGGATGTGCCGCACCGTGCGCGAATCCATCAGCGGGTCGTACAGCGGCAGGATGGCCCCGCCGGGGATACCGAAGACGACGTCCACCCCGATCGCCTCGAGCGAGCGGACGAGGCTCTGCGCTCCGGTCATGGGCTCGGGACTCATCTGAGGACCTTTCCTCGCTGGCGTGGGGCCTGATGGGCGTGCGATCGGACTATCCGGTGCCGGAATGAAAAGACCCCTCGTCCCGCAGGTCGCGGGCAGGCGAGGGGTCGCGCGCTGGCTGGTTCACCATCGGTGGTCACCGAGGGACGGAGCCGGCGCGCCATCCGAGTACGACGAACGGACGCACGGCCACACGGTCCCCTCGGGCCGGGAGGACTGTCAAACCGGGGGGCCCAGCCGTCTCGGCATCCGAGACGACCGGCGCGGCCGGGGCAGGTGGGCGGCCAGGTTCACCGGCGGCGCGTCGAGGATGTCGAGCAGCTCGGTGGCGGACACCGCCCCGTGCAGGGCGAAGCCCTGACCCGCCCAGGCCCCCAGGTCCCGCAGCAGCCGCGCGGTCGCCAGGTCCTCGATGCCCTCGCAGACCACCTGCAGCCCCAGCCCGCGCGCGGCCCCGATCACGGCCCTGGCCAGCGTGGTCGCCCGGGGGTCGCTGCCCACCCCGGCCAGCAGGCTCTTGTCGATCTTCACGCTGCGCACCGGCATCCGGCGCAGGTAGGACAGCGAGGAGTACCCGGACCCGAAGTCGTCGATCGCGAAGAACACCCCGTCGCCGCGCAGGTGACGCATCGCGGCGTCCGCCACGTCGCCCTCGCCGACCAGCTGGCCCTCCGTGATCTCGATCACCAGCCGGTCGGGCGCGAGCTGCGCGGCCGCGAGCGCACTGCGCACCGCCTCGACGAACAGCGGGTGCGACAGCTGGCGCACCGACATGTTCACGTTCACCCGGACGGCGTGCCCCATCGCCTGCCAGAGCGCCGCCTGGTGCGTGGCCTCGGCCAGCACCCACCGCCCCAGCTCGTCGATCTCGCCGGTGCCCTCGGCCACCTCCACCAGTTCGGCCGGGCTGACCAGGTCGGCCAGCGGGGCCGAACCGGCCGACGGCGGCCGGACCAGCGCCTCCACCCCGACCACGACGCCGTCGGAGAGCCGCACGATCGGCTGGTAGGCGAGATCGAGGCGGCCGGTGTCGAGCGCCTGGCGCAGCCCGATCGCCACGTCGGCCTCGATCCGGGCGCGCTCCCCCAGGGTCGGCTGCCAGGCCACCGCCCGGCCCCGGCCCGCCCGTTTCGCGGCCGCGACGGCGACCTCGCAGCGCTGCAGCACCTGCTCGCCGTCCCGGTCGTCGGGGCGGGCGAGCACCCAGCCGGCGCTGCCCTCGACCCGGACCGACACCTCGCCCACCGTCACGGCCGGACGCAGCGCCGCGAGCACCCGGGCGGCGAGGGTCGCCCCGCCGCCCAGCCCCTCCCCGGCCGGGTCGGGTGACGCGGTCCCCGGGTCGGCCGCCACGGCGAGGGCGAGGGTGTCGCCGCCCGGTCGGGCCACCAGCGAGGCCCCGGGCGCCTCGAGCCCGGCCACCCGCAGCCGCTCCCCCACCTCGACCAGCACCGCGTCGCCGGCGGCCCGGCCGAACCGGTCGTTGAGCTGGCGGAAGGAGTCGAGGTCGACGCAGACCAGGGTGACCAGACGGCGCGCCGCCAGCCACAGCTCGAGCTGCTCCACCAGCCGCGCCCGGCTGGCCAGCCCGGTCAGCTGGTCGTGGCGCCCCACCTCGGCCAGCCGGGCACGCAGTTCGGCGTTCTCGGCGTCCCCGGCGGCGACGGCCACCGTCACCAGCGCGCCCCCCGGCACGCCACGTACCCGCAGCAGGGCGCCCTCCCCCGAAGGCCCGGGCAGCTCGACCCTGCCCTCGGCCCGGCGCCCGTTCAGCACGTCGGCGAGCAGGGCCTCGACCGGGTCGCGGACCTCCCGCGGGACCACGGCCGCCAGCGGCAGCCCGACCAGTGCCTCCGGCTCACGCCCCGCCAGCGGCGTGACCCCCAGGTCCGCGGTGGCGTGGGCGGCGGTGACGATGCCGCCCGGATCGACGTCGAGCAGCAGCTCGCTGGTGCCGGCGAGCACCGCCTCCAGCCGCCGTTGGACGGACCGGGCCGCCAGCGCCGTCGTGGTGCCGGCCAGCGCGGTGACCCCGTACCGCAGCGCCAGGGCGAGGGTCAGCGCGGCGAGCAGGGTGACCTCCCGACGCGCGGCCAGCACCAGCGCGGCGACGATCGCCAGCCCCACCGGAACCGCCGCCGCGGCCCGGCGCACCTCGGGCAGGTCCGCCGGGACGCCGCCCACCGCGCCCTGGGGGGTCCGGCTCAGCGCCACCGCGGCGAGCGCCGCGCAGGCGGCGGTGAGCACGATCGCCGCCGGAGCGGGCCGGCCCAGCGCGCCCAGTGCCCCCGACGCCGCCACGCCGAGCAGGGCACCGCTCAGCGTGACGAGCAGGGAGGGCGACGGCAGCCGGACCGGGTAGTCCCGCCGCGCCAGCAGCATCGGGTAGGAGGTCAGCACGGCCAGCGCCAGGGCGGTCGAGACCAGCGGGCGCAGCCGCCCGGCCGGCTCGGCACCGAACCCGGTCAGCCCGGCGGCCACCCCGAACCCGGCCACGGCCACCAGCAGACCGTCCAGGAAGGAGTCGATGTCACCC
>WBZP01003957.1_pt1 | contig 15737 bp, 27 predicted proteins | sample 5204301 | NCBI WGS metagenome assembly WBZP01 (sample SAMN12412401, study PRJNA552823) | activated sludge metagenome | isolation source: activated sludge from nitrification reactor of wastewater treatment plant... | place: USA: Pennsylvania | collected 2017
CAGAGCGGTGTTCTCCACGGGCTCGACAGGGGCGGCGGGCGACTGCGCGAGCAGGCGCTCCATCGCGGCGTCCGCCTCAGCGTTGCGCTTGTCGGCCTCTTCCATCGAGCGGATGGTCTCCGCACCGAGGTCGAGGTCGGCGTTCATAGCGTCGTACTGAGACTTCTCCTCAGCGTTGAGGTCGCGGTTCTCTGCGGCAGCCGTGTCGAGCAGGGCCTTGGCCTGCTCCCAAGTGTTCTGGCGCTGCTCGCGGAGGCGCTTCAGAAAGGCGTTGTCCGCCATAGCTTTGCTCCTTCATGCGAAACCCCCAGCCGTGGTCAGGCGTGGGGGTGTTGGGGTTGGTGTGAAATGGAAGGTCGACGGTGGGGTTCGCCCTGCCGTCAGAGCTGCTTCTTCAACTCCAGTGCGCGCAGCAACACACTGACTTGGCCACTAGGGTGGGTTTCGCCCTGCCCGGCCTGGCCTGGACTGTGGGGCCGCTGACCCATGTCAAACACGACAGCGGCGGGGGTGATGAGGTCAGCGAGCTTGTTCTCACGGGCCAACTGCTCTACCTCGGTGACGTCCATCGAGCGCGCCTCGGCGAGTGAGCGGAGCCCCGTCGAGGTGTCGTAGTAGGCGGGGTCGTCCACTGGCGCGACGTCGACGAGCGACATCCCCAGGACAGTGCGGAGCGGGAACCCGTCCGGCGTCAACGTCCAGTCACTTTCGTGCATGTAGGCGGCGAAGCTCGACCGAGCCACGTCTTGGCGTGCCACCAGTGCGCGTACGCGCTGCGAGGCCGGGTCCTCCAGGAGGTCGACCTCGTAGTCGAGACCAGTGCCGTCGATCGACAACCGCAGCGATTCGCCCTGAATGGTCCCCAGGAGCAGGTCGTGGTTGTAACGAGCCATGACGCCGGGCCAGCCATCACCGGCGGACTTGTTGAGCGCCTCGGGTGCAATCTGCTCGACCCAGCCGCCGAGGTTGCGCGACAGTTTGTTGAACTTCAGCGCGTATCCGCCGATGCGTCCCGAGCCTTCGTTGCCGCGCAGCGCGACCGGCTCACGGATCTGGCGGCGTTCCAGTTCAAGTGTGGTCATGTGTCTCTCCTTGCCAACTGCTGGCTGCCCATTTGGGACAGTGGCGTGTAGTCGGTCCCCTTGCCGTCAGGCAGCGGGGTGGCATCCTCAAGGGCTCGCAGTTCGTCGATGTTCTTCAAGCCGATCTGGCGGTCGATTTGGTAGACCTCATGGCGCGTCTTGGTGTCGACCCGCAGCAGCGCGTCAACGTTGAACCGCACGTAGTGAGGCTTGGGCAGCAGACTGGAGAAGGCGTCCTCCAGTCGGGTGATCCAGGGCCGCAACGTGTTGGCCAGGAACTGGAGCTGGTTTAGCTCCACCGTGCTGTACGTCAAGGAGTTGCCGGCGTCTCCACCGATCATCTGAGGCGGAATCCCGAACACGGTCGCGATCTGAGTCGCCGAGAGACGAGAGGACTGGAGGAAGCCTGCGTCCTCAGCGGAGAGCGTCAGCATCGAGACGTCCCAGTCCTTACCGACGACGAACGGCTCCCCGGCCTTCACGGTGCCCTTCATCCGCTCCTTGACCACCGCGGCTTCACTTGGGACCAGCGTCTGCATCGTGTTCTTGAACACCAGCGAGGGGCGGGCTCGATTGGCCAGCCATGTGCGCACGAACTCCTCAGAGTCGGCGCTGGAGGAGATGGCTTCGCGACACATCGTCAGCGGCGAGACCCCGAGCCGGCTTCCTGGGATTGCCAGTCCGGGGATGTGCAGCAGCGTGCTCGGGTCCTCGATCTTGCGGCCTTGGTAGTACCAGGTGTTGTTGTCCAAACGCACCTTGTCGGGGTGCAGCCACTCAGTGTGGGCAGTGATGCCGCCCAGGTCGGGGTCGACGCCACTACGCAAGCCATAGGCGTTGCCTCGCATGAGCAGCGAGACCAGGGGTGCCTGAACCCAAGCCATCGTGGAGCCACGCGGAGGCTGGAACACCTTCGACAACGGCATCGGCGTGCGTTCGTCACCCACCTTGCGGAACTGCTGAAGCGGCAGTGAGCTGATCGCCTCAGCAATCAGTCGCACGGAGGCGTAGACCGGAATGACGCCGAGCGCACGATCCCATCCGAGGCTCTTGGCCCCGGTGTTTACGTCATAGGCACCGGGCAGTGAGGTGATCTCACGGGTCTCAGGACGCCGCTGACCAAAGAACAGACTCATCCGTCACCTCGCGCCAGTTGGCGAGATGCCAGCAGTGCGGCCGAGCCGATGACCAGCAACACCAACGGGGGCCACACGAACCATGCGAACGCGCTGACAGCAGCCACTCCAACGAGGTCGAGAACGGTCGACATCATTCCCGCCTCCTCAGTAGATCGAATCCAGAACGTTGTACTTCGGCACTTGGGCGTGCCGGTAGGCGGCGACAGAACAGGCCACCACGGGGGAGATGTCGATGGTTGGGTCGCGGCGATCCCACAACTCAGCCTCACCAGAACGCCGAGTGCGAGCGTTGGCCACCGCAGCGTTCAGGTCGGGTTGCCCGACGTGAGCCAAGAGCCCTTCCTTGACGGCCTCTTGGAACCAAGCGCATGCTCGGCCAACATCTCCCGTCGCGAGGGTCTCAAACTCCACTCCGGCAGCCGACAGTTCGGGGATCAATGCGCCAGCCTGCCCCCCGGGATGAAGGGCCACTTCGGCAATGTCGCGTCGCTCCAGCATCTTCTGGACACGCGGGACGATCCACTTCATGCCAGCCTCACGGCGCACCATCACCAAGATGCGCCCATCGCCCACCTCGGACGCCATGCCGATGGAGGCCCAGCGCCTGTCAGGCGAGACGTCCAGGACCAGGCGGGCGCGAGAGGGCTGGGAGATATCGCGGTCAACCAGACCGCCCCAAGCCAGCACGTCGACACCGGTACCGACCTGAATGTCGTCGTCCCAAATCCCCAGGACCTCGCGCATGAAGTCGTCGACGCTGAGCAGTTTGCGCAGGCGACGGATGGCCTTGGGCGGTGTCCGCTTCGGGTAGGACGGGTTAGCGGTCGCGACCGCCTTCGGGTCATCCGGGTCAGCGTCGGGCAGGGCCGCGAACTCCACATAGAGCACGTCCGTCGACTCGCCCCGAAGCGCCTCGGCCCGGATGCGCGAGAACACCTCACCTGGGTCCTGCGGCCTCGGTGGAGTGCCCATCATGATGATGAGCGGGTTCTCTGCCTGGTTCTGCGTCGGCGCCATGTCCGACAGCGCCGAGTCGGTCAGGATCTGCGCCTCGTCCAAGATGAGGATGTCAACCTTGGTGAAGCCACGAACCGCGCCCCGCTCGCGAGCCGCAAACACGATCCGCGAGCCGTTGCGGAAGCCAATGGACTCGTTGCCAGCGCCCGAGTAGATGTCGTCCTTGTCGATGTGCGGCATCAACTTCGGCGACCGAGCCAACGCCCGCAACGACTCGAAAGTCTCGCGTGCCACCTTGAAGCGGTGAGCAGTCCAGACCACCGTCGTGCCCGGTCGGATAATGCACAACGCGAACACCAGCGCGCCGATATCCCACGTCTTGCCCACCTGGCGAGGGATGGACATCGCCACAGTGTCTGCGGCGTACTGGCCCCGCTTGTTCTTCCCCAAGATGCAGCGATTGAGATCCCGCTGCCACGGGTCGAACTCCAGACCAAGCTGACGACACGTCGCCTCAACCGAGGGGAAACCTGTCGTCACCACACCCTTGGGCAGGACGAGCTGGCGAGCCTCAGGAAGAAGCCGAGAACGCTTCGTCCGCGACTTCGGCGGCGGCACCGATCGCATCCTTTGACCGAGCAGCATCCAAGGCGCGGATATCCCGGTCGATCTCCAAGAGCCGGCGCGACAGAGCGGCCAGGTCTCGCGGTGGCGTGTTCGGGGAGTCGATGTCTGAGGCGATGCGCGTACGCAGCACCGACAGAAGTTCCCGCTGAGTTCCCTCGTCGGCAGCCTGCCGCACGGTCGTCGGGGCCACCCGAGCAGGAGTGTCGGCATCCGTCACGGCGCGCAGCTTCCTCGGAGGCATCGCTGACCTCCTTGGAAAAACCCATGTGTGTAGAAATTTGTTGTCGGCGGGGTCCTAGCCCCTGGTCTACTCAAAAAACGCGAGGGCTTCCGCGCTCGGACTGCCGCGCAGTTGGTTGCCCCGTATCGCGCCTTCGGAGGTGTTGCATCGCTCATGCGAGACACCAACGATCACCGTGCCGGTCGGGTCGTGAGCCAGGTGCCAAGGGTCTCGCGGGTCGATGGTCCTCGACTCCATCAAGCACACAGCCTCGGCGCACGAGCACTCACCTCGGGCAACACGAGGGGCCCAGCGTTTGCGTTCCTGCTGGTGGTCGTAGCCGTACTTAGATTTCATCGCAGTCGGCTGGGGTGTACTTCCAGTACCACAGGCCGATGGCTTTGCGTGTGCCTGAGGGACGCGAGACTGCACGTCGCAGACACTCGGCCTTTCCGGGGTTGATGAGATAACAGCGAGCGTCGAGTAGTTCGACCAGCGCCTGCCGCTTCTCGCCTTCCGGGACAGAGCGGGATGACCACAGCACGAGCGTGAGGGTCGGTCGCTATCCGATGGATTCGTGACTGGACTTCAGCCTCAACGGCAGCCGAGAACTCGCGGTGTCCGCCAGCGATTTCGTCGTAGTCAACGATCTCGTGGTCGGTGGCAAGCTCGCGAGCGAACGTTGTCTTGCCTGAGCAAGGTGGGCCTGCGATGAGGTAGACATCCCTCATCTGCCCACCTACCTAGTTCGCGCAGCTACCGGTGTTCCTCGACTGAGCGATCGCCTTCTTGGCACCGAGCTTGTACAGGGCTCGCGCTTCCTTTGACGGCTCCCATGCCCAGCGCCCGTCCTCATAGCGCATGTCGTACTTCTGCTTGAAGCCCACGATGTCCAAGATGATGACCGCGTGCTCGGGCTTCTCTAGTCGGGCGGATACCACCTTGATGGGCATGCCGTTGTTGGCGCAGGTCTCGGCCCACTTGACGTAGCCCTTGCGGGTCATCAACTTCTTGGAGGCCGCAGTCCACATGTCCCACGCACCAGCGAAGTCGCCAGCCGACCAGAGGTCTGACTGCATCCGTGCCGCCTTCTTGGCTGCTTGGGCGGTCTGAGGTTCGGCGGGAATGGTGGGCGACGGGGTGGCTGATGTCGTCGAGGTGGGTGGGTCCGTCGCGTCGGGCTTGGCTGTCGTGGTGGTGGACCCGCAGGCCGTGAGGGCGAGGATGAGAGTGAGGACCGAGAGCTTCCGCATGGCTCGACCTTAGTCCTGCCGGGTGGTATGCGAAACGCCCCGGCCATCAGGCTCAGGGCGCACTTGTTCTACCGCGATGACCATGGTGACACGCGAGCGGCTTGAACACAAGCACACTCCTAGGCCGGCGTGTCGTAGGTGGCTGCGAGCCGCACTCTGACCGCGCCGTACCTGAACATCGGCTCTCCGTTGGCGTCGTGTGCCGAGGGTGTCACGATGCCGCGGGAGTGCCAGGTGTTGATGGTCTTGCGGACTTGTTCGCGGTTGACGCGCAGCCCGAGGTAGGTGGTCAGTCGGGCGAGTTCAGCGGCGGTGCAGAGGCGATCGTCGAGCGCGGCTTCAAGGTGGCGCCTGCTCGCTTCGACGGGGTAAGACGTGCGGCAGTCGCGGCACTTGCCCTCGGCCTCGCGGTATTTGCTGCCCTCGGGTTCCTCGCCCTTGGCGTAGCCCTTGGCATAGACCGGGCCGTCGCAGGTCTGGCCGTTGTTGAACTCGACGCGGCACCAGCCCAAGAACTGGCTTGGCGGCGGATTGTCCACGATGCGCAGGACGTCGCCCTCAGCCTTGCGGAGAGTGCGCAGCGCGTCGGTCCAGGCGTCGGACCTGAGCAGCCCGTCGACTCGCCACAGCAACCAACCGCTCATCGCTGGGAGGTTGTCGGCAGGCCAGTCATCACCGCGAGGGTCGCTGTGTGACACGTGCTCCTCGTCGCAGATGCGGACCAGGCTGACCAGTTCGTGACGCAAGGCGGATCGGGCGTCGGAGGCCGCGAGGTTGAACACCATCGCCTGGTCGGTTCCGGTGCCGCCGATGGTCTTGGATCGCTGCCTGGTGATGGTCAGGTCGAGTTGCTCACTGAGCCAGGGCACGTTGCCGAGGATGCGGGCCATCTCGTCGCCGCACTCCTCGCAGCCGACCGCCGAATTGTGGGTGGGGCGTCCGCAGGCGCAGGTTCCATCGATGGCTCGCCCGAGGTAGAGCTTGGGGCGCTCCCTGCCGGGTGGGGCGTACCCGAACATATCCAAGATGACCGTGCGGGCGGCTGCGAGTCGCTGGGCTCGACGCACGCCAGCGTTGCCGGGATGGGCGCCGCAGTGGTCGCACTCGCTGGGCCGCAAGTCACTGTGCGGGCAGAGGTCGGTGTCTCTCACGGGCTTCCCTCGTTTTCGCGCATACGTTCGTTTCGGGGGTTCGGTGGTCCCTGGGTGCCACTTCGGCCTGTTCGTCGCTCTACGGGCCGTTTCTGTGCGTCTGAGGGGCCATCTAGGTCCTGGCAGACCCAGCAGGGCGGGGTTCCGGTGCAGGGGCAGGTCATTTCAACCACCTACCGAGACCAGGCGTGCGTGATGGCCCCACACCTGGAGGTGTCGGGTGCCTTTGCCGCCGTGTCGGTTCTTGTCCACGATGACCTCGATTTCGGGGATGGCGTCGTCGGGTTGGTGCAGGAGGATCACTTGGTCGGCGTCGGCTTCGATGGACCCGGACTCGCGCAGGTCGGACTGGCGTGGGCGACCGTCTGCCCGGTTGGCTGCCTGGCGGTTGATTTGGGCTGCTGCGACGACGCAGGCACCGGTCTCGCGGGCCAGCAGTTTGAGGCCGCGGGATATCTCCCCGAGGGCCTCGGCTCGGTTGTCCTTGCCGCTGGTGCCCATCAGTTGCAGGTAGTCCACGGCGATGAGGGCCAGGTCCTCACGGACTCGCTGCACGTCGCGGGCGGCACGTCGCAGACTGGTCACGGTCTGGTGGGGCGCGTCGTCGATCGTGATCGGCATCGCGGCCAGAGCGTCGTGCTTGGTGGCGATCTTGTCCCAGGACCGCTCGTCGACCCGCCCGGACGCCAGTGCGCCGATATCGACTCCGGCGTAGGCGGCGAGTAGGCGTTGTCCCACTTCGACCTCGGGCATCTCCATGCTGGCGATGAGTGCCGCGTGCTCGTGCCTCCCAGCCACATGCAGGGCCAGGTTGGTGAGCATGATGGATTTCCCGATGCCGGGTCGCGCGCCGACGATGACGAGGCGACCTGGGGCCAGGACTCCGTTGGCGAGCTGGTCGAGGTCGGGCCACGGAGTGTTGAGCACCTTGGCCTGCCCGTGCTCGGCGGTCTCGATAACACCAGGCAGCACAGCGGCGAGCGTCTTGGCGCGGGAGATGTGGCGTCCTCGACAGGCGTCGTCGACGAGTTGGCGGGCCTGCTCGCGCCGCTCGGACAGGTCACCGGGACTGGCGGCGAGCTGCTGGACCTGGATGCCGGCGTTGAGCAGGTTGCGGTGACCAGCCGCCGAGGCGACCTGCTCGGCGTAGTAGGCCGCTGCGACGACGCTCGGGGTCATCTCGACCATGCGCAGCAGTTCGAGCGGGTCGTTACGGACCTTGGCCTGGTCCAAGGCGACCCGCACGCTCACAGGGTCGGGTTTGCCGCCTGCGTTGTGGACCCGGCAGATGGCCGACCAGATCTCGCCGTTGGCTGGGTGGTAGAAGTCGCCGGGTTCGACGATGGCCAGCAGGTCATCCATGTCGGCCCCGAGCATCGCCGCACCAAGCAGGCTGGTCTCGGCGTCGGCGGCGGTGATGGCGAGTTGGCTCATGCGGTGGCCCGCTTCTTGGCGCGCTGGGCGGCGTACCAGGCAGCCAGTTCCTCGTCCGAAGCAACGACGGGCGGTCGGTCGATTTCAGTGTCAGGAACGTATTTCGGTGGCGGTGGAATAGCAGGCTTGGACCATTTGGCCGAGTTGCGCAGCCAGAGCCGGAAAGCAGCGTCCCAGTCTTTCATAATCGAGCCTTTGGCGACGTGATGGTCGCTGAATCGACTCAGTTCGTCGTCGATGAGGAGTTGGTTGGTCGCAGCGAAGCTGCGATGTCCCTCGTTGGGGGTCCAGCCGCTCGGCAGCCTCGAACCTCGCGCGCGCTTCCCTTCCTTTCCTTGATCCCTTCCTTTCCTTTCCTGGAGTGAGCCCTCAGTGAGTCCTCCGTGAGTGTTCAGTGAGTCCTCCGTGAGGCGGCTGTCAGGGTCGCCCGTCGCGCACTCCTGGCAGTAGCCGATATCTCCCTGGTTAACCGGATTAACCGGCTCTGGTGGGGCCGGATATTTAGCCCTCGAAGGCCGATTAATGGCCTGGTGTACGTGCCATGCTCGAATAGCCAGATACCTACCTGAGCTGTCCGAATAACGCATGATGCGCCCGCAATCCGCAAGGGTATTCAGGTCGCTTTCCACGTCTTTGAGTGAAACGTCGTCGAGGGGCCAGACCGCAGCCTTGACCAGCTTGGCGTTGTCCTTGCAGCGACCGTGGTCGTCAGCTTGGGTCCACAGGCCGATCCAGGTCAGACGCGCCCGGATGGGTAGCTGTGCCACGTCATCTGAGGTGAAGAAGTCGGGCTTGATGGTCCTGATTCTCGGCACGTCACTTCTCCTTGGTTTCGAACATCCATGTCGCTCCACAGTCGGAGCACAGATAGGCCAGCATCCAGCCGTTGGGCAGCTCGGCCCACGTCCTCGGCAGTTCGCTGTTGAGGCATCCTGGGCACCCGTCGAGGCGGGTTATCGCGTTGAACCAGACCACTGCTGGGTCACGCACGGGAACGGGATTCAACTCGCCCATTGCGCTACCTCCTGCCCGAGCACGTCACGGCAGTCGCGGCACAGGCGCTGCTGGTTGGTGGTGTGGATGCCGCACCTGTGGCATGGCTGTGTTGCTGGTGGCTTGTTGAGGGCGTCGACGAGTCCGGCCTTGTGTCGGCGGTGGTAGCAGGTGCGGCAGTGTCCGGTGCGGTTCTTGGCGGGGAGGTTTGTGCCGCAGGTGAGGCAGGTGTGTGGGCAGTGGGTGTGTCGGATGCCGTCGGGGGTGTTGTGTGTGGTGCCGATGTTGAGTCGGTGGGGGCAGTGGGTGCAGGTGAGGCCGGGTGGGATGGTCACGCTGCACCCCTGAGGGTTGCGGGCATGGGGAGACCAGTAGCGGCTGCGATGATGTGCGCTGCTAGGAGCGGGGGGATCGCGTTCCCGACCTGTAGCCCTTGACTCGTTTTCGTGCCCGTCCAGGGGTAGTCCGGTGGGAACGATTGGAGGATCCCGGCCTCTCGGACCGTGAGGGGTCGGGACGATTCCGAGCGGGTCGAGACGGTCTCCTTCTCCCCGCGCTTGGTCTCGCCCGGCGGATAGATCCGTGCATCGATGGACCGGTCCCCGAACATGATCGTGGGCGCAGGTTCGGACTCGGTCCGTATCGCCGCGTTGGCTTGGAAGTTCATCCTTAGCAGTAGTTGACCGCTGACGCCTTTGCTGGTCAGGGTGGGCGCGGGCCGATCGTCGGCCACTGTGGGAGTCGGGTACATGACCCCACCAGCGCCTGTGCTGTTCTGTCGTCGATCGAGCACACGGCGCCGATAGGCGGCGTTAGCGAACGGCTCCCACCCGCCCGTGCCAGCGCCACCGCCCGAGATGGTCGCCGCGGGCTCATCGGGGCCTGAACCGAGTGCTTGACCCCATGTGACCCACGGCAGCAGGCCGGGCCCGAACAGGTCCGGCGCAGGGTGCTCGGCGTGCGTCGGTGGTGGTTGGCCCACGGTGCGGACACGGGACGCTATCAAGATACGGCGCAGACGGGTCTGCGGGACTCCATAGTCGGCCGCGAGTAGGTCGCCGGTCCAGACCGAGTAACCCCATCCCCGCAGGACGTGGGCGATGTGCTCCCACAACGGCGCTACCTGCGGGACTTCCTCTAGCGCGATCGTCTCGGGCATCAGGTCGCGGATCCGGCGGACAGGTTGCGCGACTAGGTGGGATCGGGGGTCGGCCCATTGGTGGAAGTCAATGGAGTCGTCACCATCGGCCATACGGTCCACGAGACGGTGGCAGGCGTCCCGGTCAGCCTCCCCGAGACGGTTACCCGCCATAGACCACGCCTGACACGGCGGACTCCCCAGGTAGAGGCGCATCCGGGCGAACGGGTGCGAGGGGTAGGTGGCTACGTCGGCGCGGATCCGTGCGTGCCCGGCAGCGACCGCGGTGCGGCACGCGTCGTGGTTGTACTCGATTCCGACTGTTCGGAGACCTAGCATCGCGGCGCCTTGATCCCAGCCGCCAGGACCGGCGAAGTCGTCGAGGGCGTCGTAGTAGGGCGCGGTCACGCTGCACCGCCTAGTGACGCTGCGACGGTTCGGAGGCTCACGAGTCCCCCCGCGTGCCGTGCCGTTCCAGCAGGAACCGATCGCGCCATTCGCCCGCATGTTCGCAGATGATGAGGTCGGGGTGCCCATCGGCCAGACTGCCGGCGGCGGGGTTCCACCCTTCGCGAAGGCAGCAGTGGTCATAGTGACCGAAATAGTCATTGATGCACGAGCAAGCGGTTGTCTGTTTGAGTATGCTCATGGAATCTCAAGCCTCCTGGGGGTCTCCTTGGCTTGCCGCTTGATCAGATTGGACGCCGCCTCGAACGGGCATTCGCCACCGTGAAATTCGTGATGAGAGAGGAGAGTGTCTGATCCACTGATCCACGGGCACAGGAGGGCGACCTCGCGCGCTCGTCGGGCGAGAATGGCGGCAGTGAGGTTGACGAGTGACTCCATCTCCCACCCGCAGTCCTCGCAACTCTCGATGCGCTCGTGGTTGTAGCCGGTGTCCGAGAGGTTGGTGATTGAGTGCTTGTCGAAGTCGTCGCAGCAGGCGTAGCGAGTTAGACGGTCGTACTCATCGTCATCAACGAGGTCGTGCGGAAACAGGACTGCGGCGATGGTGCCCATGGGGTCTCCTCGTTGAGGTAGCGGTGGCGGGCCCTCTCCCACCATCCGGGGTAGTTGGCGGCGTCGCGGAGGGCGTCGCTGTACCCCGCATTCCAGACCCTCCAAAGGGGCTGGGAGCGAGCGACGTGCATGTAGGTCGCTCGACCACCCGTCTTGGTCCGGCACGGCTGACCGACACCAGCCGTGCAGTAGGGGCAGGGGTAGGAGCGGGCGGTGGTGGCGAGGTTGAAGGTGGTCACGACACGACCTCCGAGGGGGTGTGGTCAAACCCGGAGAACGGGCGGAACGCAAGCACCTCCGAGATGGACAACACCCCGGCCCGCGACGGATGCGGGTCGTGGAACAGCACCCCATCCCGGTAGAGAACTTGGTGCGCTACGCCTCGCGGCGACGGCCCCGCAACGAACAACAGTTCGCCCGGCAACCCATCTGACGGACTTTCGAGTTCAACCGCGTACAGGCCGAAGCCGTACATGTAGCCCATCCACAAGGTCCACCAATGGCTCCCTGACGACAGGTCAGCAGAGTCGCCCCACGCGATGCCGTCCTCGATGAAGTGGGGCACCCTTGCTAGCGGCACGTTGAGGTAGGTGGCGACGCAGGCAGACACGCAGTTGCCGAGACGTTTGGAGTCGCCCACAAAGATGGTCTGGTCGACTTTCCTCATCACGCACCCCCGTCGAGCAGGTCACGGAGCCGCTTGACCTCGGCCTCTGCCGCGTCGAGTTCGGCGCGCATCGCGGCGACTGTCTCGGCCAAGAGCGCCTCGACGTTCTCGTAGGTCGTGTTGACGTGGTGCAGGTCCATGCCGCATGCACAGTCCCCGCCTGTGCAGATACGAAGGCCGATGTTGTGTCCAAACTCGTGGGGCGTCGGGGGCCACACCGTGTGCCCGCACTCCGGGCAGTCGCGCAGCGCTTTCCTCTGTTCGATCGTGAGGCTCATCGCGCACCCGCCCACACCATGCCTGCGAACAGGCAGATCATGCAGACGACAGCGATGAGCACCGGCGCCCAATCGGACTCGTGGCGGCGGTTCATCGCGCACTTCCGGAGATGATGATGAGGAGAGTCGCAACCACAACAGTCAGCAGCGCGAGGATGCGCGTCGCCGCCCAGTTGTTTCGGATGACGGCAGCGAGGGCCAGGGAGCCGAGCACCAGCGCGGCGAGCGCCAACACGAGCTCGGAGGCGTTCACTTCGCACCCCTCATGCAGGACTTGTGCACCCAGCCGAGTCGGGTCTGCACGACCTCAACACCGACCCAAATGTGTGTGTCGCAGATGTGGCAGTAGTCCTTGTTGTCGGCAATCACTGTCCGGCCTCCTCGGTGAGTGCGTCGGTGGTGACGTCGGCGGGGGCTTCGAGTGCGGACACTTCGGCTTCGATGGCGGCTCGACGTTCGGGAGTCGCTGAGTGCCACTCAGCCCGGAGTGCTTCGAGTGGCGAGAGGGGCGCGGGCGCCGGCTCGTCGGCCAGCGGCTGCACCTTGAACATGGCGCTCTTGCCGCGGGTGACCAGCAGTGGAACCTCGCGGGCCTTGTCGAGGTGGCTCATGTGGCTGATGCGGGTGCCACCGACCGCCTGCCCGCCGAACTGGACCCGGTTGTCGCAGTAGAGGGTCACGCGCCGACCGACGTACTCCTGAGCGTTCGGCCCCCACAGCGCAACGAGTACGCGACGCATCGACTTGCCGGGTCGCCACGGTCGCGGGAACTCGGCCAAGTGGAGGTTCACGGGCTGCTCAGCGTTGCCCTTGGAGACCTTGGCGATGGTGAAAGTCCGGGGTCCGCTGAGGAGGTCCACGGCGTCCAGTTGGTCACTGTTCGGCGCGATTGTGTCTGTGAGGTCCATCTAGATCACCATTTCCATCTCTAGGGCGCGCTCGGTCTGAGCCAGTCCCTCGGTTGCTTTCTCGTACGTCGCCAACCAGGCGGCGACGGTCCTCTCAAAGGCGGCGACAGCGGCGAGGATGGCCGCGTGCCACTCGGGCTTGGGCTCGACTCGTTGGGTCCACAACGGCAGCCCGCCACAGAAGCTCACGTAGTCCACCCAGGCGCGACCCGACACGAGTAGGCCGCACTGCAACTGGGCCATGTGCTCGGCGGGCACAACTCCCGCGACGATGGTCTGGACGTGGCCCTTGCTGCGAGGTGCCTTGACCTCAATCAACCCGTCGTCACCAACCAGACCGTCGGGGGAGTAGCCGATGGAGAATCCCCAGTCGTCACGGACCATGAAGCCGACAGTCTCGACGCTGCGCTGGTAGTGCTTGGCGTAGACCTCGATCGCTCGCGGCTCCTCGACGACACCGCGGAACATGTCGGCGGACTGGTAGGTGGTCTCACTCCATCCGGTGATGCGCTCGGCTAGGAGTTGGGCTGTCAGACCACGGGAGCCGTCGTTGCTGGTGGTCTTGAGCGTCGCTGGCGTGACCAGCGTCTTGATGGTGGAGGCGGTGACGAGACCACAGCGGGCGGCGTACCACTCCTCGGAGCGTTGCTCCATGTCCATGACGTGCAGGACCATCACGCCTCCCCCTTCCAACCAGCCACCGCCGTGTCCTGAGCGGCCACGTCGGCTAGTTCCAGCAGGCAGTCACCGCAGCGCACGCAGTCGGCGCACCAGTGGCCGTCTTGGTGGAGGCAGACCGTCTCGTCGATGGCGTCGTGGCAGCCGTCGCAGAAGGTGAGGGCGGTCATCGGGCCACCTCGGGGTCGTCGGGGTGGATACGACCGATGGTTTGACGCCACGGCATCGTGAGGGTGTCGTAGTGCTCTGTGGAGATCAGGTCGCGGACCAGGAGGGCGAATGCAGCACCTTCGGCGGCATCGCAAAAACTCCAAGCAACATTCCAAACAACATCCCAAGCAGCCCCCCGAGCAGTCCCATCCGCGGTCCAAGCTTCGGCCTGAGAAGCAGTCCAAGCATCGGTCCAAGCGGTAGTCCAAGCAGCCTTGGCGGAACTAAACTCGCTACCAGTCAGTCGCCCGCATTGCTCCAGCAGCGCTGCCACATGTACTCCCTGAGGCCCGAGCGTGTCGGCAGCCGGCAACTCACGGACAACCCGCAGCGCCTTGACTCGACGCTTCGAGGCGTGGCGGTCGTCTTGACATGCGCGACCGACAGCCGCGACCTCGAAAAGACGACAAGGCCAGCGAGCGCCAATACAGTCGGTCGGGACGGTCGACACAGACAGGTATCCCGCTGCGGTCGCGCCAGATTCCCAGCCGATCAGTTTGGCTGGTCGCGGGTGCCTGACCACCTCGCCGGATTCGAGAGCGGCTGCGTAGTTGATGGTGCCGGTGCAGAAGTCCGTGCCGTCAGGTCTGGTCGCCTTATAGAGAGTGGTCACGAGTCCCACCCCTCGGGCAGCGGGTCGCCCCACGGGCTACGAGTCGGCCCGAACCTCAGGTCTGTGCTCGCATGCAGTGCGAAGTTGTCGTGCTTCCAGGTCAACTCGGTCCACTTGCGGACCGGTTTTCGGCCAGCGCCGGGAGCGTCGGAGAAGGGGTCGCAGTCGTCCCTGTTGCGGTAGTAGGGCAGGCCGTAGAGGCTCTGGATTCGGCGTATGTCGGAGGCGTCGAGATGCCGATCAATCCTCAGTTCCCGCAGGCTGATGAGGGTGACTGGCAGGCCGAGCAGCAGTTCCAGTTCCTCGGCCCGCTCGATGAGGCGGCGAACCCCGGCGACGGTGCTCACGACTGCCGCCCCTCGTCGAGTTGCCGGCGGAACATGTCGGCTAGGAGTTCGTCGTGGATGGGGGTCATGCCGGGTGCTGACCAGACGTGCTCATTCCAGGCGTCGTCGTCAGCGACGGGGTAGCGGGCTGCCGCGTATTCGGTGCCGAGGTCGTCGAGCCACACCCAGGTTGCGACGGCGACGACGGCAGTGAGGGCGATGAATAGGAAGAAGGTCAGCATGGGGTCACTCCCAGCGGGTTGGTTCCGTAGTAGGCGATGTGGGCGTCGCAGAGGTCAGCGAGCGCGGCGAGGATGGGGCGGCGCCGGTCTCGTTCGCTACCCTCGGCTTCGGGCCAGTCGTCACCCGCGATGAGGGTGCGGAGGGTGTCGGGCGTGCCGGGCCAGCAGCCGACGCGCAGCTCCCAGGAGTCGAGGGTGGGGACGAGGGTCACCCAGCCGGATGGGGTCCGCATGATGAGGATGCGGGGCTCAGTCACTTGGGCGTAATGCAGGTCGCAGTCGCGCAGGTCGGCACCGGACAGGTAGGCGTAGCGCAGGTCGGCGTCGTATAGGTTCGCGTAGCACAGGTCGGCGTCGTATAGGTTCGCGTAGCACAGGTCGGCGTAACGCAGGTCGGCGTAACGCAGGTCGGCGTGGCACAGGTCGGCGTGGCGCAGGTCGGCGTAACGCAGGTCGGCGTAACGCAGGTCGGCACCTCTCAGCGACCTGAAGCTGACCAGGCGACCGTTGACAATCTGCTCCAACAGCGCCGCAGTCAGGCGCTCGCTCGGGTGCTCCTCGCGCCACGCTGCGACCTTCTCGGCGTTGGTGCTCATCGCTTCACCGCCCAGTACTCGACACCGTCGACGGTCGTGGAGACGATGCCGCCCCCGGACTCGATGGGGGTGCCATAGAAGCCGGCGATGTCCTCGATGCTGTCGATGGTCACTTGGAACCTGCGGGGCTCTGGTGGGTCGATGGGCTCGTGCATGACGCTCACAACGCCACCGCCCATTGCAAGCCGTTGCCGTAGCCGTAGCC
>WBZP01003958.1_pt1 | contig 15734 bp, 13 predicted proteins | sample 5204301 | NCBI WGS metagenome assembly WBZP01 (sample SAMN12412401, study PRJNA552823) | activated sludge metagenome | isolation source: activated sludge from nitrification reactor of wastewater treatment plant... | place: USA: Pennsylvania | collected 2017
ATGGATGGACACTGGGTCTCAGGGCAGCTTTTGAAATTGGAGAAGGTCAGTTTGGTTTTACACCATTGATCAATAAAGCATTCAAAAATAATAATGGTGCTTCCTTTTTTATTGAACTCGTGGCACCAGGTCGATTTGGTCCTGAAAAGAATTCAGGTTATGCACAATTGGGTGGGGTACACATCGGTTTTGGATTTTAAAAATATCTAATACAAATAAACATTAAATTTTAATAAAATGAATATTAATATCAATTCAGTCATAGGTGACATCGTTGCTCAGAATTATAAGACAGCAGAAGTCTTCAGGTCTTATGGCATTGACTTTTGTTGTAAAGGCAACCGGACCATCAAAGATCTTTCGGAGTCTGGCAATTTCGATGTGGAAAAAATTTTAAATGATCTTGAAAAGGCCCAATCCACTGGTGTAGATTTTGGCTCTGAATATAGCACTTGGCCGTTGGATTTATTGGCTGATTATATTGAAAAGAAATACCACAGGTATATTGAAGAAAAGATTCCTTTAATTAACGAGTATCTCACAAAAGTGTGCAAAGTTCATGGTCAAGGATACAATTCATTGTATAAAATACATGAGCTTTTTAGTTCATCTTCAGAAGATTTATTACATCATATGATGAAAGAAGAAAAGATTCTTTTCCCATACATAAGGAAAATGGTATCTGATGAAAGACAGGGATTTTCTCATAAATCTCCTGCATTCGGCAGTATAAAAAATCCAATTTCAATGATGATGGAAGAACATATGACAGAGGGGGACAGATTCGCTGAGATAGCATCATTATCCAACAATTATACTCCTCCGGCAAATGCCTGTAATACATTTTTGGTTACATATGCCCTATTGCAGGAGTATGAAGAAAAACTTCATCAACACATTCACCTAGAAAACAATATTCTTTTTCCCAATTCAATTAATTTTGAAGAAAAGCTGATATATAGCTTAAACTGAAATTACATTGCAATGGAACCATTTGTAATAAAAAGAAACGGAGAATACAAGTTGTTTGAGGAGTTCAAAATCAAAGATGCTATTCAGAAAGCTTTTGAAAGTGTATGTGTAAAATATAACGATGATATTTTTGAAAAAGTCAAATTATCTATAGGTTTTGTGACCGTTATTTCTGTGGAAGAAATTCAGGATATCATTGAAAAGGTGCTGTATGAAAGTAGTTACTTTGATGTAATGAAGAGTTTTATGCTGTATCGTCACACCAGGAAGATGCAAAGAGAGCACGACCATGGTTTAAATGAAGATACAACATACATAGACAGTACTCATACCGTTGAGGAATATATAAACAAGAGTGACTGGAGAATCAATGCCAATGCCAATACTTCCTACTCCAATGCGGGATTGGTAAATAACATTTCCGGTAAAGTGATTGCTAACTTCTGGCTGGATAAAATTTACTCAAAAGAAGAGGGATTTGCACACAGAAACGGAGACATCCACATTCATGATCTGGATTGTCTGACCGGGTACTGTGCGGGGTGGAGCCTGCGGGTTCTGCTCAATGAAGGATTTAACGGAGTAAGGGGAAGAGTCGAAAGCCGTCCACCCAATCACTTTAGGGAAGCACTTGGTCAGATGGCCAATTTTTTGGGTATCCTCCAAAGCGAATGGGCCGGAGCTCAGGCATTCAGTTCTTTTGATACCTATCTTGCTCCATATGTATTCAAAGATAACCTTTCTTATGCAGAAGTACTTAAGGCAATCAGAAGCTTTGTATATAATCTGAATGTACCCGCACGATGGGGCCAGTCTCCTTTTACCAATATTACCCTGGACTGGGTAGTTCCTGAAGACCTTAAGGAACAGTTTCCTGCCAGAAAGGACCGCCATCTTTTTGAAAATATACATTCAGTTGTTTTTTTGAGCAGAGTAAAAGAAAGAGGTGCCGTTCATCCTCCGGATTTATGTTATAAACATTTTCAGCTTGAAATGAATATGATCAATAAGGCTTTTTATCAGGTGATGACAGAAGGCGATGCTAACGGGCAGCCTTTTACTTTTCCTATACCTACGGTCAATATCACGGAGGATTTTGATTGGTATGGTGAAAATACGGATATTCTTTTTGAAAATACAGCCCGAATAGGATCGTCTTATTTTCAGAATTTTGTAGGTAGTCAATACATCAGGGATGAAAACGGCCATAAAACGGAAAACCCGCTTGCTTACAAACCCAATGCAGTTCGCAGTATGTGTTGCAGATTACAACTGGACCTCAGAGAATTACTAAAACGGGGCAATGGTCTGTTCGGTAGTGCTGAGATGACGGGTAGTATTGGTGTAGTTACCATCAATATGGCCAGACTCGGCTATCTTTTTGCGGGAAATAAATGTAAACTTTATGAAAAGCTGGATGTACTTCTGGACATAGCAAAATCTACGCTTGAGAAGAAAAGAATCTTTATTCAGGAAATGTTTGACAAAGGACTGTATCCATACACCAAAAGATATTTGCCTGGTTTTAGAAATCATTTTTCAACCATAGGTGTCAACGGAATGAATGAAATGATGCTCAATTACTCTCAGAATAAATACGATATCAGTACGGATAAAGGAGTGGCATTAGCAGAGGAAATACTGGACCATATACGTTTTAAACTCAAAAAATATCAGGAGGAAACCGGAAACTTATATAATCTTGAAGCAACCCCTGCTGAAGGTACAACGTACAGATTTGCTAAAGAAGATATCAAAAGATATCCGAATATAATTCAGGCTGGATCAAATGATAATATATATTATACGAATAGTTCTCAGTTGCCGGTTGATTATACGGATGATCCATTTGAGGCGCTGTTACTTCAGGACAATCTTCAGTGTAAATACACCGGCGGAACCGTGTTACATCTGTATATGAGCGAAAAAATAAATAATGCGGAAGCCTGCAGAAATTTTATAAAAAAGGTAATCACAAACTTCAGACTACCATATATTACGGTTACGCCTGTTTTTAGTATTTGCCCGATACATGGATATCTTAACGGTGAGCATGAATATTGTCCTGCATGTGACGATATATTAATGAAACAAATAAATACTCAAAAATATGAATTCGACAAAATGTAATTCCACATTGGAAACACACAACGAAAAAAGAACCAAATGTCTTGTTTACACCAGGGTGATGGGTTATCATCGTCCTGTAGAGAGTTTTAATATAGGTAAAAAAGGTGAACACAAACAACGAATATATTTCAAAGAACAGTTATCTCAGGAAATTAATTTATAGCATTACTCCTTTCACATTGCTGGATTATCCTGACAAAACTGCATGTATTATCTGGTTTGCCGGATGTAATATGCGGTGTACTTATTGTTATAATCCTGAAATAGTGACCGGCAAAGGAAAATATTCATTTGACGATGTAAAAAACTTTCTGCTTTCCAGACAGTACTTATTGGATGCCGTCGTAATGAGTGGAGGTGAGTGTTTATTAAGTGATGGAATAATTGACATTATTACTGAGATAAAGTCCATGGGCTATTTGGTAAAGATTGATACCAATGGCAGCAGGCCGGAAACATTAAAACAGCTTATCAATAAACAACTGATTGATTATGTAGCATTGGATTTTAAGGCCACAAAAGCAAAAACATTTGAAATCACTAAAGCGGATTTTTATGCTGAGTTTGTATCTTGTCTTGACATATTAATAAAATCAGATATCCAATTTGAAGTAAGGACTACCATACATTCAAGTTTGCTTGACCAAAGTGATATTCAGGAAATGATAAATGAGCTCTCAGCGCTTGGATACAGCGGAAAATATTACATTCAGCACTTTAGAAATGAATCAGAAACCATTGGGAATCCCGGTCCTTCCTATTGTGATTTTAATATTATTGACTGCGGCAATGAAATGATAGAAGTAGTAGAAAGATAAAGAAAATATCAAGATGAAATATGACAGAAATCACTTTTCACAAGAATCTGAAGCACATTGTGAGAAGACTTGGTTTGATAATTTTGTCTGGTATGAATTCAAAAATTAAGTATAAAAAATAAAGCATGAATAGCCGAAAGTCATGGGCAGAGCCCTATAAAATCAAGATGGTCGAACTATTAAAAATGACTACAAAAAAAGATCGTCTAAGCGCAATAAAAGAAGCAGGATTTAATACATTTCTATTAAAATCAGAAGATGTTTATATAGATTTACTGACAGATAGCGGCACAAATGCGATGAGTGATATTCAATGGGGAGCTTTTATGACAGGAGATGAAGCATATGCAGGCAGTAAAAGTTTTTATAAATTTGAAGCTGCGGTACAAAAGTATTATGGTTATAAGTACATCATTCCTACCCATCAGGGAAGAGGAGCGGAAAACATACTGTCCAAAATATTGATTAAAAAAGGGGATATCGTGCCGGGCAACATGTATTTTACCACCACCCGACTGCATCAGGAATTGGCCGGAGGTATTTTTAAAGATGTTATTATTGACGAAGCCCACGATCCATTAAATGAACATCCTTTCAAAGGCAATATTGATCTGGAAAAGGTTGAAGTTTTAATAAAGACATACGGGGCAGAAAAAATACCTTATATCAGCGTGGCGACCAATGTCAACATGGCAGGCGGTCAACCCATCAGTATGCAAAATCTTCGTGATCTAAGGACGCTGACCCAAAAGCACAACATCAGAATTATACATGATATGACCCGAGTTGCTGAAAACGCATATTTTATTCAGCAAAGAGAAGAAGGATATAGTAAAGTACCTGTTGCTGACATAGTTAAAGAAATATGTTCTTATACAGACGGTGCAACCATGAGCGCAAAAAAAGACGCATTAGTTAATATAGGAGGTTTTTTAGCTACGAATGAATGGGATGTGTTTGAAGAAGCAAGAAATCTGGTGGTTGTGTATGAAGGTCTGCACACCTATGGTGGATTAGCTGGTAGAGACATGGAGGCTATCGCTGTTGGAATAAAGGAGAGCCTGGACGACAATCATCAGCATGCCCGTGTAGGCCAAGTAGAATATCTTGGACACAAAATGATGGAATATGGCGTGCCTATTGTTAAACCCATTGGTGGTCATGGCGTATTTGTGGACGCAAAAGCATTTTTACCCCATTTGACACAGGATCAATATCCGGCACAAACATTGGCGGCTGAAATTTATATTGATTCAGGAGTTAGAACGATGGAACGGGGAGTGGTATCCGCAGGAAGGAAAGATACCGGGGAAAATTATTATCCTAATCTTGAGTTAGTAAGATTTACCATCCCACGTAGGGTATACACACAAGCACATATGGATGTAGTAGCAGAATCAGTAGCCAACGTATATGAGAGAAGGAAGAAAATTAAAGGTCTGAAAATGATTTATGAACCGAAATATTTAAGATTTTTTCAGGCAAGATTTGAAAAGCTTTGAAACCGGAATCAAATTAAATTTGTGATATTGGAAAGTCAAAAAATAAGAGTAAGCAGAAAGTTTTCTTTTGAGATGGCGCATGCACTCTATAATTATCAGGGACCTTGTAAAAATATTCACGGCCATACATATTGTTTTTGTGTAACATTACGTGGTTTTCCAAACCACACACAAGGATGTTCAGATGATGGCATGGTAATAGATTTTGGCAACATCAAACGGATTGTCCGGGAAAAAATAATTGACAAATTTGACCATGCACTGGTGTTGAATCACAATGCTCCATTATCAAGCAGCAAGGAAATCAAAGATGAATGTGAAAAACTCATCGTGTTGCCATTTCAACCCACCTGTGAAAATTTACTAAGTTATTTTGTATCCTTATTAAGACAGGAGTTTAAAAACGGACCGGAACTTATTTCTGCAAGACTGGATGAAACAACCAATGCTTATGCAGAATGGTATTTGTCAGATAATCAGGATTAGAATTCTTTATAAAATAGAAAAAAGGAACAAAATAAAATAGTTGGCTGTTCATACGATTGTTGTAATTTAAAATATTGTAAAATGAAGTCATTGATAAAACCAGTAATGTACTTTTTATTATTCGGGGTTAGTAGTTTGATATTGCCTGGAGAAGTAGCAGCTCAAAATAAAGAGAATGTTACAGAAAACACAAAACAAAATTTAAAAACGATTGAACTGGAAATAGGTGGAATGACCTGTCAAAAAGGCTGTGCGGACGGTATAGACGGAAAGCTTAAAACAGTAACAGGGGTCGTTAAAAGTAAAACAAAACTTGAAACGGGGATCAGTAAAATAACCTATGATGACACAAAAGTGACATTGGAAAAACTTATATCTATTATAGAAGAGCGCGGTTACACAGCAAAGGTGTCCGCAAAAGGCAAAAAAGTTTGATTGTTTAAATTGTTTCTCTACTTTTGTTTTTTATAAAAAATAAAAGTATGTTTTCAAAAGCATGTGAATATGCCATAAGATCATCTATATATATTGCTTCTCAGGCTATGAGTGGCCGGCGCGTCAGCCTCACTGATGTAGCGCAAAAAATAGAGTCTCCTGAAGCTTTTACATCTAAAATACTCCAGAAACTGGTAAAAAACAAGATTATAAACTCAGTAAAAGGTCCGGGTGGTGGATTCGATGTTGATGTTAACAATCTTGAAAAGATTAAGTTAATTCTGATTGTTGAAGCTTTTGAAGGAAAGGTACTTACGAGATGTAGTTTGGGTCTGAATGAATGTTCTGATACTCAACCATGTCCTTTCCATTATAAATATAAACCAATCAGAGAAAGACTTTTGCATATTTTTGAAAATACAAGTCTTAATGATCTAATGAAGGGATTTCAGGATGGACAGACTTTTTTAAGAAGTTGAAAAGAATAAAAAAATGCCCCTGCTAAAATACAGGGGCACAATCAATACTTAATATTATCAAAATCAAACAATTAAATTACTTCTTCAGGTTCCAATATTTCCTGATCTTTTTTGATAGGATTGATGGGGTCCATTTGTTCAATGGTATCAATTGTAGGCTTCAATGACCTTAATCTTGAAACTATGAACCAGGTCAGCGGCAAAACTCCACCAAAGAAAAACACACTGGCACCAATTCCTCTCATCCAGGTAAGTTTATTAAAGATTCCGTAATCTACAAATTCGTGAGAGCGACCATACCAAAGTCCCTGTTCGACCACAGCTTTAAATTGAATAGACCCTGCCGGGAAAAGATCGAGAACAACCATCAGCATCAGACCAATGTTGATTGACCAGAATGAAAAGTTGACTACCTTTTTATTCCAGTATTGTTCTTTTATCATAAGTCTGGAAGCAAACAAGAGAGCGGCCAGTGAGATGTTGCCATATACTCCCATAAGGGCAGCATGTGCATGATTTACTGTAAGGTAAGTTCCATGCTCAAAATAGTTCATAATCGGAAGATTAATAATTATACCCAAAACACCTGCTCCAAAAAAATTCCAAAAATTTACAGCAATGAGGAAGAGAAAAACTTCCGGAAAACCAAAATTGCCCAGATTTTTATGTTCCACATCACCAATGGCCATTTTGGGCATATTTTTGAATCTATATGCTTCAACAGTAAGAAGTATCAAAGGAACAAACTGTAAAGTAGAAAATACGCTTCCTAAAGCCATGGTTGCAACCGGTTTGGCATTCCAGTAAAAGTTATGAGATATTCCCAATAATCCTGTACCCAGAAATAGTATGGTTGCAAAATATACCACCCGAATTGCTGCCTGCCTGCTTACCAATCCCATTAGTACCATCAAATAACTAACAATGACAGTGATGAATACTTCGAAAAATGCTTCTACCCACATATGTATAACCATCCATCTCCAAAAATCAGCTATCACAAAATTGGTTTCTGGCTTAGCTACAAAACCGGATAAAAACAATAATGGGATGCCAATTACTGAATAAAGTATCCAATTGGGAAGATTCCAAGGCTCCTTTTTAATCAATGCGGGTTTAATACCTCGATATACCACAATCATCCAGAGTATAAAAATGCCCATGAGAAGCACCTGAAACCCTTTACCAAAATCCACAAATTCCCATCCCTGATGACCTAACCAATACCACCACTCGCCCATTAATCCAAGTGGTCCTAAAACCATACCTGTAAGTGAGCCTCCTACCAGTATAAATAGAAGGACAAATAATGTATTTATTAGAGGTAACTGCCCGGGAATCTCCCTTTTGGCCAAAATAGGTAAAATAAAAATGGAAGATGCTATCCAGCAAGTAGAAATCCAATACAGTGATAACATAAGATGCCAGCTTCTCGATATAGTGACAGGGAAACTATCATTTATTTCTATCCCAAAGAAGCCCAGCCAATTAACAAAATCATTGATGGTAATCAAACCACTGGATACCTGAATGAAAAATAGCAGGATCGCAACAAAAAAGAATTTAAAGGTTGCTTTTTGAGTAGGCGTGGGTGAAAAGTTTTTCACTCTGTCAGCAGAAAACAGGTCTTTGGTAGCAGGCTTAAAAAATTTATTCGGCAGCTGATTGTATTGACCAATAAAGTATAATACAATACCACACATCAGAACAAAGGCCAGTAAACCCAAAACACTCCATAATATTACAGGGGATGTAGGGGAGTTTCCGGCAGTAGGATCAAAAGGCCAGTTGTGCGTGTAGCTGTAGATTTCTCCCGGTCGTTGAGCGACACAAACCCATGCGCCCCAGAAGAAAAAGGAGCTGAGATCTTTAACTTCTTCCGGGGTTTTTATGTAATTCGAAGGTAATGAACCAGCACCTCCTTTGTTATTGATAAAAATATCCACATAATATTGCTGTACCCTCTGATGTGCATACACCTGAGCAGAAGAAAGGACAACCAATCCAGTTGATTCATTATATCTGTTAATTTTAAGCTCCTGTTTTACTTTTTCATTGATTTGTTTGATTTCAAACTTATCGGGTTTGGTACCTTTTATAGTCTTAAATTCATCAAAATAATATTCAGACATGCCTACGGATATCTGATGCAAAGCTTCTGCTGTGAAATCAGGCCCTCTTTGCGCACCGTCTCCAAAAAAGCTTCCATATTCCATCAAAGCATATTTATGGAATACTTCCTGCCCACGCTCAATGGTTTTCTGATCAAATATCTGATTGTTTTTTTCATCACTAAATCCGGCCATAGGAGGAGCATCGATATACGTTTGATACCCGATCATTCCCACACCAAGTAAACTGATTATGAGTATGAAAGTCAAAGGTCCCCACCAGTTTTTTGTATTCATAATATAGCTCATACTTTTTGAACCATTGTTTTGATTGTCCATGATTATTTATTTTAAGATGATAAGTAAAAAAAATAATTTCTACGGAATTCAGGGCAACAGAAGTGCATGGCAGCCCGATGTGCGGGCTACCATGATAAGTGAACTTCTGTATTTTACGTTTTTGAAAAAAGGGTAGTTTTTTCGCGGGGAGTATTATTTTTTCCAGGGAAGTTTGTTTACTGCCCTTCCTATTTCTGTACCAAATCTTACGCCTTCTTCAGCATCCATTCTGAAGTGGACACCCAGTGGTACTCTTGACCATGCATTTTCCTGCGCCATTTCATAAAAGCTGGAAAATGTACGAGAGTAACCGCTAAACTCAGGTCTGTTTTTATGGCAATTATCGGTCATTCCATAACTATAACCAAAAACACTGGCTAGTGCTTCAGCTGATGATGCACTAAATGTTGCATGTCCTGATGGATATGCAGGAAAAGAAGGCGTGATACCTTCATCACCGGTAAGAGGATTATCCAGATTTGGAACCCATGAAGGATCAATCAAACGGTTGATATAAGTCTGAGGTCTTTCAAGATTATAAAAGTACTTGGAGCCCCAACATGCAATACCAGCGTCATGAAGGGCTATACCTACTTTTGCGTTGGCTACAATCGCCTGCTCAAGAGTGGCATTCTCATTGACATATACCTGATCTGCTATAGCAATCCAACGAGATGGCGGACTAAATGTTAATCCCAATAAATCGTCACTCCAGAATTCGCCCAACCATTCTGTCTGATAAGAAAGTGAAGGGGTGTTTTGAGCCATTACTTCAACAGCCTGTGCATAAAATCCTGATTTAGGATCTTCGCTATAAGGAGCGTAGTATGAATAGGGGCGGCATAATTTTTGATCTGAGTTGATTGCCATTGTCCGACCCTTTCCCCAGTATGGAAACATACCGAGCCCAGGTCCAGGATAGGTAGCGATCCAATCTCCGTTTTTCTTAAAACGATCTTCCCATTTGTAATCTTCAAATACATTTTTATATTTGTCAAAAGTAACCTGGTCCGTTTTCATCCATTCCCATACGGCAGAAGCAACTATTTCACCGTGGTTTTTAGATCTTAGAAATACTTCCTGATTGGATTCGTCAAGAAATTGTTTTTCATTTTTATCCGAAAGGGCTTTAATTTTATTGTATTGACTTGGATGTACGTCTGGAAATAAATGACTGAATAAAAAATTGTTCACGGCATTAACGACGGTTGGCCAATGATATTCCTGATTATCACTTATTTTCGGAATACTTAACCCTGAATATAAATGAGCTAAAGATGCAAACTCAGGCATACCGGCTACACAAGCTTCATAATTTGCAAGTCCAACATATCCAAGAGAATTGGAAACAGGTCCAGGTCTGTAACCGGCGGCGTGTCTTTCGATTTCGAGCCATACTGTGTTCCATTCATGAACGACCTGATAGTCATATTTATCTACGGTCTTAAAAGTGGGTTCAATATCGTCAACAATGTCCTTTTTACAGGAGGTGAACGATATAACAATACTTAAAAAAATCAGTAAAAAATGGTGCGAATAAATCTTTGTTCTCATATCAAAATGTTTAGCATAATTAAATAACGGACAAATATATCCGAATATATTTATTCAACCAAACTTTTTAATAAGAATTTATTATGATTATATAAATTTTATTTATTCAATGTTTAAATATCTTTAAATCATTACACTATAAATTATAAAATGTTTACGCATAATTTAATTTAAATTAAATGGCGCAGATGATTTATTTAAATTAAGACTTTTCGACGCAAAAATAAGTGCTTGGATGATCAGTCCAATAATAATTAGAATCGCCAATTCAAACTGTGACGACATGCTTCCAAAATGGAACAATTTATTTGCTCGGGTCAGTTGCATTTTAGCCTCATAAATTTGTATAGTTGAAAGATTTTCTAAAATATCCAAAGCTTCATTTGAAAACTTCGTGCCATCAGCAGTTTTACCAATGTTTATATTATTGCTTATTTTATTACACAAATCAATAAATTGATCAAAATAAATGATCTCTTCTTTCGTAAATTTTGTTTTTTTGTAAGCGTCATTTAATAATGAGATGCCTTGCAATGGAGCTCTATTTAATTCTTTTTTTTCAGCGGTAGTATAATTGGGATTATCGAGAATTTCTTTGATCTGATAAATAAAAGATGAGTATTGAAAAATATAACTTTCGACCATAAACCTGTCATCAAAAATGGTCGTAATGGTGGCATTTATTTTTTCAGCGTTATTTCTTTCAAAAAGATTATTGGAACAAACTACACCGATCAGACCGAATAGTAATATAGCAGCGGTCAATTTATTTTTAAGACTATATGTCCATTTCATCTGTTTAAATTTTGTTAAGTTGTTGAATTTGTTTGATTTGCGGATTTGTTAAACTTCGAAAATCAGGTAATAAACTGACTCTATTTATTCATTCAGGTTTTTATGCAGACCGCTTATGGGGATTTCATCTGTTTATTTTTTGTTTTTCTTATAATTTTCACATGGAATTCGCATGAAAATAATCATCTTGGTTTGTATACCACAAAATTAAATTCATGCTCATTTCATTTCTTTAAATTATGTTAAGTTCTTGAGTTTGTCTAAATTGATTGTATATCCATTGGATGTTTTAAGGCCAAAGACAGAATTTTATTATTCAGAGTTGTATGCAGACTGCTTGTGTCGATTCGTACCCATATATTATGAAACAAATTAAATGATTCAATCCAAAAATGACAAAGTGGTTGTGTAAAATTAGAGTAATTCATTGAAAACTTTTCAAAAAAGATTCCCATTAACAAATATTCTACTCAAAATAAATTAGGTTACAAAAAATACATTAATCTGTGTATAATACTGATAGAATTTTTCGCGGATTAAATTCTTGTCAATATAATTATATTCTGGACATAATAATTTGAAAAACTAATGCTTGTCAATAAAAATCAGACATAGAAGTCATTTAATAACATGTGTTAAAATTAATCGTAAGTGCTTGATTTTTAAGACGAAGCGCTTTTTGAGTTTTGTATCCAAAGCTACGGGACTCAAAAAAGCTGAAGTATTAAGGATCCCCACCTGGCCATTTTTAAATAATTCAAAGGATGGCGGGCAGGAATGGCTTGCGAAGAAATTATCTATATGTTTTTAAATCACTTCATAGGCATAATTCATGTACAGCAAATACTCTTTGTAAAAAAATTCACTTGATGTGATAGAACATGGATTGTGATTGTACGCATAAAGTATAATAGATATAAAGGTAATCTTTGCAACATTATCAGGAATTAATTAAATAATGCACCTTCTTTCAAAATGCAGTGATTAAGTTTTATCTTTGGTGAATATAATAAAATCGAAGGAAATGCACATTGATACAAATTTATTGATCACTTGGGGAGCAGTGTCCAGAAAGTATAAAAAAAACGAATTTATTTTTTACGAAGGAGATCAATGTAGATTTTATCACCAGATAGAAGATGGTAAAGTTAAAATGTGCTGTTTTAATGATGAAGGCAAGCTTTTTATTCAAGGACTTTTTGAAAAAGGGGAAAGTTTTGGGGAGCCTCCGCTTTTTATCAATGAAATTTATCCGGCCTGTGCTATTGCAGAGATTGAATGTACCATCCTGAAACTTTCAAAAGATAGTCTTTTTAAAATTCTTAATGAATACCCTGAATTGCAGATGTTATTTATAACCAATTTTGCTAAACGAATATATGATAAATCCAGTGCTAATAAAAATATAATCAGCATTCATCCTCATCAAAGGATTATCGGATTTCTCAAAAATTATAAAAAAGAAAACCAACTATCGGGGACTAAAGTCTTAATACCTTATACCAGACAACAGATAGCTGATTTTCTTGGCCTAAGGGTAGAAACAGTCATTCGAACACTTAAAAAAATGGAAGAAGAACGAAAAGTCGAAATACGCAAACGAAAATTATATTTTTAATGAATCTCAACACATCTGTTTTTGTCAAAGTAAGTATAGTTAATCTCATTTTTGTAGCCATTGTTGGAGTAGCTATGCGATATAAAATCGGCTTCGAATTTCCATATCTTGATCAAAAGTACCTATTGCATGCTCATTCTCATTTTGCTTTTTCAGGTTGGGTAACACATTCATTATTTACTTTAATGGTTTTATTTTTGAAAGAGCAGCAAAACATTATTTTCAAAACTCAAAAATACAATGTGCTTATAATTTTTAACCTGCTCTGTGCCTACGGGATGTTGTTTGCTTTTGCCGTGCAAGGTTATGGTTTTGTTTCAATATCATTTTCTACTATTTCCATCATGCTGGGATATGTGTATACATGGTTTTATATAGGAGATTTAAAAAAGATATCATCAGATCATCCTTCAAAAAATTGGTTTAAAGCGGCATTATTTTTTAATGTCCTTTCATCCCTGGGGACATTTTATTTGGCTTATATGATGGTGACCAAGCATTTTCATCAACATGTTTACCTTGGTTCTGTTTATTTTTACTTACATTTTCAATATTCAGGATGGTTCTTTTTTGCCATCATGGGCTTATTGATGTCAAAACTCGTACTTGCTTCTGATTTCAAAAATGATTCATATATTTTTAATACGTTGGCGCTCGCTACTATTCCAGCATTTATACTATCTGTATTGTGGTTAAAACTACCATGGTATGTATATATTTTTCCGGTGTTTGCAGTTATATTACAATTATATGCCTTGTTCAGATTGATGAACCTTTTAGTTAAGAATTATTATCACATTAAGACAACCTGGATAAAACCTGTCAGAATTATATTTGGACTGTCATTTTTGGCACTATTTATTAAATTTTTGCTACAGGCAGGCAGTATTTTTCCTGAAATAAGTAAACTGGCATTTGGCTTCAGATCCATTGTTATCGCATATTTACATTTGGTACTACTTGCGATAACAACTTTATTTTTATTGGGTTTTATGCTGTTACAAGGATACATACATCAGGTAAAGCTGGCAATCACAGGTTTACTATTATTTAGCATAGGTGTTTTTGCAAATGAATTGGTGCTTATGGTGCAAGGAGTTGCCTCTTTCGGTTATTTTCTTATACCGTATCTGAATGAAATTTTACTCGGAGTCAGTATATTTATGCTATTAAGTTTGGTATTGATATTGATTTCGTACTTATATAAAATAAATAATTACCATCAGAAATAGCTAAAATTATTTTTTTACAACGACCTGCATTTTTCTTTAAACCATTGGTTGACTTCGGTATTCAGAGACTTTGAAATGTCCGCGTATACTTTTTGGTGATAATCATTGATCCAGTTGATTTCCTCTGTTGTAAGAAGGGATTTTTCAATTAGAGCATGTTCAAATGGATATAGTGTCACGGTTTCAAACTCTAAAAAGCCATCGATTTTACTTTTTTGAGTTAAAATCAAATTTTCTATTCGCATACCATATTCTCCTTCTTTATAGTAACCAGGTTCATTGCTGGTGAGCATACCCGGCAATTGTATGGTTCGTCCTCGCTCTGAATGTACAGGAGCAAATCCTTGAGGTGGTTCGTGTACATTTAGAAAAAATCCTACGCCATGCCCTGTACCGTGACCATAGTTGAGACCTTCGGCCCATAAAAATTGTCTGGCAAGAGTATCCAGTTGTGCCCCTGTGGTACCTTCTGGAAATTTAGCTCTTGATAATGCGATCATACCTTTTAGAATAAGGGTATAAGATTTTTTTTGGTCATTGGTAGGCGCACTCAGCGCAAAAGTACGTGTGATATCTGTAGTTCCGTCTTTATATTGTCCACCACTGTCAGCAAGTAATATACCATCCGGTTTGATTGTTTTGCACGTTTCAGGTTCAGGATGATAGTGTATGACTGCGCCATTGTCTTTATATCCGATGATGGCTCCAAAACTTTCTCCCTGATAGAATTCCTGAAGAGATCTGTTTTCAGCAATTTTTTTTGCGACTTCCACTTCAGTGATTTCATCCCCGTGGGTTAGTTTTGTTTCCATCCAATAAAATGTTTGCGCTAATGCTGCCCCATCTTTTTTCATTACATTTCTGATATGATTGATTTCAACATCATTTTTAATGGACTTTAAAAGTTTGGAAATAGAAGTACCACTAATGATTTGACCATTTATTGACTCATAAACGGATTGACTGCATAGACTTGGGTCAACCAATATTTTTGTGGATTCTTTAAGATTGTTTAAAAAAGGAATTATGCTTTCGTAATGATGTACTTTAATTCCATTATTATTAAACTCTGATAAAACGGATGCTGAAAGCTTGGATGGGTGAACAAAAAAATGATTTTCTGTGAGTCCAATTAATCCATAACCTATTGCAACCGGATTATAATCTACGTCTTTACCTCTGATATTATATGTCCAGGCCAAATCATCCAAAGTAGTGATCAGATAAAACTCAGCATTTGATTCTTTTATAGAGAGACGGACT
>WBZP01003959.1_pt1 | contig 15734 bp, 11 predicted proteins | sample 5204301 | NCBI WGS metagenome assembly WBZP01 (sample SAMN12412401, study PRJNA552823) | activated sludge metagenome | isolation source: activated sludge from nitrification reactor of wastewater treatment plant... | place: USA: Pennsylvania | collected 2017
CCCTCCTCCTCCATCGCCGCCATCTGTGTTCCGTCCCCGGGCGTGGTTGTTTCGCGGCAGTGTAACCCGTCGGCACCGAACGCGACCGCCTATACTGCCCGGAACCTGGCGCGGCCGGCCGCTGCCGAGCTACAGCGTGGTGGCGGAAGAGGGGCCGAGCCACCGCCGTCGGTTCCGCGTGGAGTGCCGGCTCGACGACGGGACCGTCACCGCCGGCGAGGACTTCTCGAAGAAGGCCGCCCAGCAGCAGGCCGCCCGCGCCGCGCTCGAGGGCCTTCGCGCCCGCTAGCGTTCACTCGATCCAGCCGCCGCCGAGGCAGACGTCGCCATCGTAGAAGACCACCGCCTGGCCCGGCGTGATCGCGCGCTGGGGGGCGTCGAAGGCCACTTCGGCCCGTCCCCCCGCCAGGGGCGCGATCGTCGCCGCGGCCTCGGCGTGGCGGTAGCGGACCCGGGCCCGCGCGCGGATCGGCCCGCCGGGCTCGGGGATCGACAGCCAGTTGACGTCGCGCGCGACCAGGCGGTCGGCCAGGAGCCCGCCCTCGCCCCCGACCACGACGGTCCGCGACTCCGGCCGCACCGCGAGCACGTAGAGCGGTCGCGAGGAGGCGAGGCCGAGGCCGCGGCGCTGCCCGACCGTGAACCGGTGGACGCCGGCGTGCCGGCCGAGCTCGCGGCCGCTCTCGTCGACGATCGGCCCCCCGCGCTCGCCCGGCGAGGCGCGCTCGACGAAAGCCGCGTAGTCGCCGTCGGGGACGAAGCAGATCTCCTGGCTCTCGGCCTTCTCCGCGACCGGCAGGCCGCGCTCGCGCGCGAGCTCGCGCACGCGCGGCTTCGCGAGACCGCCGACCGGGAAGAGGGCGGCCTCGAGCTGCTCCTGGGTCAGGCCGAAGAGGAAGTAGGACTGGTCCTTCCCGGGATCGGCGCCCTTCCGCAGCCGCCAGCGCCCGTCCGCGGTCCGGTCCTTCCGCGCGTAGTGGCCGGTCGCCACCTGCTGCCCGCCGAGGGCCCGCGCCCTCTCGACGAGGCTCGCGAACTTCACCTCGGTGTTGCACCGCGCGCAGGGCAGCGGCGTCCGGCCCTCGAGGTAGTCGCGCACGAACGGGGAGACGACGCCGTCGTGGAAGGAGCGCTCGAGGTTCAGGACGTAGTGGGGGATCCCGAGGCGCGCGGCGACGCGCTTCGCGTCGTGGAAGTCCTCGAGCGCGCAGCACCGTCCGAACGACGGGCCCTGGCCCTCGGTCTGGTCGTGGAGCTGCATCGACACGCCGACGACGTCGAGGCCGTCCTCGACGAGGAGGGCCGCCGCCACCGACGAGTCGACGCCGCCCGACATGGCCACCACCACGCGCACGAGGCCAGTATAGCCAAGCGATAGAATGGAGCCCGGGAAGGAGACGCACACCATGGACGCCTCTCTCGTCGCTCTTCTCGCCGACCGCGCGGGCGCTCTCGGGGCCGCCGTCGAGACCGCCCTCCTCGCCCAGGACGTGCCGCACTACCGCGAGGCCCACCCGCGCGTGCTGCGCGACCGCTGCGACCGGCTCGTCGCCGCCTTCGTCGAGGCGGCGCGGCAGGGCGGGCCGCAGTCGTTCGAGCAGTACGTCCGCTCGATCGTCGACGAGCGAGTGTCCGAGGGCTTCGCCCTGCGCGAGGTGCAGCACGCGCTCTCGGCCCTCGAGTCGCGGCTGTGGCCGACGGTGGTCGACGCGGGAGGGGACACGGCCACCGTCGTCCGCCGCCTCGCCCTCGTGACCGGCATCGTCGGCCGCGGCAAGGACGAGCTCGCCCGCGCCTTCCTCGAGCAGAAGGAGAGGGCCGAGGCCCAGGTCGCGACCCTCTCGCAGAAGCTGCTCTTCGGGGGCACGGAGCCGCCGCCGGAAGCCTGAGCCGTCGCTCTCGCGCTCACGGCGGCGGCCCGGGGGCCGCCGGACCGTCCCCGGCGGGGGGTTTGGGGGGCGGAGCCCCCCATTCCAGGAACGCAGGCAGCAGGCACCAGGCGGCCGTTGCTGGCCGCGCCCGCTTCGACTGCCCGGCTCGCTCTCCGGTGGCGCGAACAGGACGTGCGTCGACGGTCATGGGCGAGACACAGCGACGCGACTCGAGAGGATCGAGCTGCCGGCCTGGCCTTGTGGTTCGACTAACGGACCTGAGGAAACGGAAACGAACTACAGAAACAACAACGGACCACACAAACAGCAACGGATCAAACAAGCGGACCGGGGCCGAGGTTCATTCCGGATCGAGCCTCGACTCAATCCGACCGGTGTCGAGGCTCGATCCGGGGCATCCACCCCGGCAGCTTCGCCGCGCAGGCCTCGCAGAAGCGCGAGCCGCGGGTGTCGGCGCGTTCGATGTTGCCGGCGAAGCTCATGACGCAGCCGCGGTCCGTGCAGTGGTCGAGGGTCGCGAGGTGGCCGAGCTCGTGGAGGATCTCGGCCACGAGGCGGCCGTCGCGCAGGTCCGCGTCGGGCGGGAGGCCGTAGAAGGCGGGGTCCGTCCGGGCGAACGACACCACGCACGCGTGGCCGCCCTGGCGGGCGAGGCCGAAGACGAAGGTGAAGAGCGGCACGGCGATGTCTTCCCAGGCGACGCCGACGAGGAGGCGACGGCGCCCGGCCCCGGCGCGCTCGAGCGCCTCGAGGAGGCCGCCGGCGTCGAGCTGGTCGCGGCCCGGGATGCGGCGCGGCTCGTGGGCGAGCGGCCCGAGCACGTGGACGGGGAGCTCGACGAAGCGCGACAGGCGCGCCGCGAGGGCCTCGATCGCGCCGGGCGGGAGGCTTCCCACCGGCTGCAGGTCGACCGCCTCGGCGAGGAGGGTGGTCTCTCCCGCCAAGACGCCCTCAGGCCCCGCGGTCCGGCTTCTTCAGGTCGTACTTCTTGATCTTGTTGTAGAGCGTGACGCGGTCGACGTCGAGGGTGCGGGCGGCCCGCGTGATGTTCCAGCCGCTCGCGTCGAGGACCGCCTGGACGTGGGCCCGCTCGGCCTCCGCGAGCGAGCCGGGCGCGGATCCCGGCGCCGCCGGGGACTGCGTGACGCGCAGCGGCAGGTCGGCCGCGCTCACCACGTCGCCCCGCCCGACGACGACGGCGCGCTCGATCGCGTTCTGCAGCTCGCGCACGTTGCCGGGCCACGGGTACGAGGCGAGCGCGTCGAGGGCGTCGGGGGCGAACGTCATCGGCCGGCGGCTCATCGACTGGGCGAACCTCTCGAGGAACAGCCGGGCGAGGACCGGCACGTCCTCGGGCCGCTCCCGCAGCGGCGGGATGTGGACGTGGACGACGTTGAGCCGCCAGTAGAGGTCCTCGCGGAAGCGGCCCTCCTTCACCGCGGCCTGCAGGTCGCGGTTCGTCGCCGAGATCGTGCGGAAGTCGACCGGCACCGGGGCCGAGCCGCCGAGGCGGGTCACGACCTTCTCCTCGAGCACGCGCAGGAGCTCCACCTGCACCTTGGGGCTCACCTCGCCGATCTCGTCGAGGAAGACGGTCCCGCCCTCGGCCGACTCGAACTTGCCCTTGTGCCGGGCGCGGGCCCCGGTGAAGGCGCCCGCCTCGTGGCCGAAGAGCTCGCTCTCGAGGATGCCCTCGGGCAGCGCGCCGCAGTTCACGACCACCATCGGGTTGTAGCGGCGCGCCGACGCCGAGTGGATCGCGCGGGCCACGACCTCCTTGCCGGTGCCGGACTCGCCGGTGACGAGCACGGTCGAGTCGGAGGCGGCCACCGTCTCGACGAGCTCGACGACGTGGCGCATGGCGGGGGAGGAGCCGAGGAGGAGGGGCGTGGCCGAGGCGCTCTCGAGGCTCTTCTTGAGCCGCTGGTTCTCCGCGCGGAGCGAGCGGTGCTCGGCCGCGCGCCTGACGAGCATCGAGAGGTCGTCGGGGTCGAACGGCTTGACGATGTAGTCGTAGGCGCCGTTCTTCATCGCCTTCACCGCGGTCTCGACCGAGGCGTAGGCGGTCATGAGCACGACGCTCAGCTCCGCGTCGGCGGCGTTGAGGCGCGCCTGGAGCTCGAGCCCGTCCATCCCCGGCATCTTGATGTCGAGGAAGGCCATGTCGTAGCGGTTCGTCCCGACGAGGCGCAGGGCCTCCTTGCCGCTCTCCGCCACGTCGACCTTGTGCCCGTCCTGCCGGAACCACGCGCCGAGCGAGTCGCGGACGATCGTCTCGTCGTCGACGATGAGGATGCGGAGGGTTCCGGGGGCGACCCCGCTCGTGCTCATGCGCTGTCTCCTGCCGGGGCCGCCGCCGTCGCCTCGCCCTCGGGGGCCGGGTCGGGCTGTCGCGGCGGCACGCGGATCGTGAAGGTGGTGCCGCGGCCGGGGCCGGACTGGACGTCGATGCGCGCGTGGTGTCGGTTGACGATGCCGTACACCACCGCGAGGCCGAGGCCGACGCCCTTGCCCGCCTCCTTGGTCGTGAAGAACGGCTCGAAGATGCGGTCGAGGTGCTCCTCGGGGATGCCGGCCCCGGTGTCGGACACGACGAGCCGCACGCCGTCGCCGTCCCGGCGGGCCTCGAGGCGGACGAGGCCCTCGGCCGGCGTCGCCTCGAGCGCGTTCATCGCGAGGGCGAGGATCATCTGCTGGACCTGGCTCGCGTCGCAGACGACCCTCGGCAGGTCCGGGTCGACGGTCGACTCGAGCGTGACGTTCAGCATCTCGGCCTGGTGCTTCACCAGCATCCGGCAGCGGTCCACGATCGCGCCGAGGTCGTCCTCGGCGAAGCGGGCCCCGGACTGGCGGCTGAACGCGAGCAGGTTCCGCACGATGTCGCCGCATCGGCCGGCCTCGCCGTCGACCATCTCGAGGATGCGGTCGGTCTCCTTCACCTGCTCGGGCGGCGGGGGCGCGCCGCCCGACTCCCGGAGCTGCCGGCGGAGGAGCCGCGCGTAGGTGCGGATCCCCGCGAGCGGGTTGTTGATCTCGTGGGCGACCACCGCGGCGAGCTTGCCGAGCGAAGCCATCTTCTCGACGACCACCATCTGGTGGTGCGTGTCCTCGAGCTGGCGCGTCTTCTCGGCCACGCGCTGCTCGAGCGTGCGGTTCAGGCCCTCGAGGTCCTCGCGGGCGCGCTGGAGGTCGCCCGACATCTCGTTCCAGGACCGCGCGAGCTCGCCCATCTCGTCCTTCGTGCGGACGGGGACGCGCGGCGTCAGGTCCCCCTCGCCGGCCTTCACGATCGCCCCGCGCAGGCGTCGCACCGGGCGCAGCACGAAGACCCAGAGGAGCACGAAGCTCAGCAGGAGGACGGCGAGGCCGGTCGCGAACAGGCCCCACTGCATCTGCCGGGCCGAGGCCTCGAGCGCGGCGTCGGCCTGCGCCATGGAGAGTCGCACGTCGAGGATGCCGAGGACGCGCTGCGACTCCGGGTGCACGTGGCAGGCGGTGCACTTCGGCTCGTTGTAGATCGGCGTGATGACGCCGAGGACGCGGCCGCCGCCGGGCAGGGGCAGGAGCCGGATGCGGTCGGCCCGCTCGAGGCCCGCCTTCGGCTGCGGGCCGGCGTGGCAGGCGATGCACTCGAAGGAGTGCTTGTCGACGAGGGAGCCCTCGTCGTGGCGGGAGGAGACGCGGACGCGGCCCTCCTTGTTGTAGATCCGGACCGAGTCGACGCCTTCCTGGGCCGCGATGTTCTCGATGATCCGCCGCACGCCCTCGGCGTCGTTGCGGAGCATCCCGTCGTGGGCCGCGCGGTGGATGATCCCGGCGGTGCGGTCGGCGGAGAGGGCGACGAGGCTCTCGAGCTGCGCGCGCTGGCGCTCGAGGCTGAGCTGGTCGGCGCCCCAGAGAATGGCCGCGGCCCCGAGCCCGAGCCCGAGGCCCATGCGCACGGCGAGGCGCCTCCAGGGGCGGAGGCGCCTCGCGACGGAGGTGGCGGCTCGGAGTGGCGTGTTCAGCTCCTGATCGGGACCGCGGCGAGCAGGGCCGGGGCCGCCTCGGCGCCCCGCACCGCGGGCTCGGGCGCCTCGACCTCGTGCATGACCGGCAGGAAGCGGACGGCGAGGGCGAAGGCGGCGACGCCGATCGCGACCAGCATGATGCTGATGATGCCCTCCGCGGCGGTCGGGAAGTAGCGCCCGCCCTGGGAGGCCTCGAGGCCGGTGATGCTCACGTTCAGTCGATTCATGATGAAGCCGGCCACCACGAGCACCGCGGCGGAGTAGAGCCGGCCGGTGTTCCGACGGACGGCCCGGGTCGCCAGCAGCGCCATGGGAAGGATAACCCCGATGGCCAGCTCGACCTGGAAGAAGAGGGCCTCGCGGCCCGAGGAAAAGGCCGCGCCGAGGGCGCCGCGGCTCGCGAGGTCGGCGATACGCGCCGCGCCGTAGACGCCGAGGGCCACGAAGAGCGCCTTGCCGATCGACTGCAGGAGCGGCATCTCGAGGCCGCGGCCGAGGGCGCGGGAGGAGATCCGCGACTCGACGATCATCATCGCGAGGCCGCCGCAGATGGCCGAGAGGTAGAACATGACCGGCAGCCACGGCGTGTACCAGATCGCGTGGAGCTTCGCCGGCATGATCAGGTAGAAGGTGCCGAGCGAGGACTGATGGAGGGTCGAGATGATCGCGCCCGCGATCACGAGGGGCACCGTGGCCGCGTGCTGGATCGCGACGGCGCGGCTCCAGCCCAGGCGCTCGAACACCATTCCGGAGAACTCGAGGGCGAGGACTGTGAGGTAGCACATCACGCACCACGACACCTCGAACATCGGCGAGTGCGGGTTCCACATCACGAGCGGGTGCCAGATGTTCCAGGGCCGGCCGAGGTCGTACATGAGGCCGACCGCGACGAGGAGGTAGCCGAGGAACGCGGTCACGATCGTGGGCCGCACGATGGGCTTGAAGCGCTTGAGGTTGAAGACGTAGACGGCGGTCGTGATCGTGAAGCCACCGGCGGCGAGGCCGACGCCGCACAGGACGTCGAAGCCGACCCACAGGCCCCACGGGTAGCGGTCGGTCAGGTTCGTGACCGCGCCGAGCCCCTTCCAGTACCGCAGCACGGTGACGACGCCACCCGCGGCCAGGATCAGGAAGAAGAGGTACGTCCAGAAGCCGGGCTTCCACTTCTCGTCGGGGCGCATCAGCGGCTCTCCTTCTCGCGACGCTCGGCCGCCGCGACTTCCTCGCGGCGGTGGGTGATCCAGTAGATGGCGCTGAGGCCGACGCAGCCCAGGCCGACGACGCTCGGCACCTTCGACAGGGCGGCCCAGGTGAGGTTCGCGGGCGGCACCGTGCCGAGCCCGACCCTCATCCCGAGCTGCTCGAAGGGCACGGGGGAGAGGACGAAGACGTTCGTCCCGCCGACCTCGTGCTCGCCGTAGATCTCCGGGTGGTACTGGCCGGGGTTCTCGGCGATCCGCTTCTTCGCTTCGGCCAGCAGCTCCTCGCGGGTGCCGGCGACCGTGGCCTCGGCCGGGCAGGCCTCGGCGCACGCGTTCATCTTGCCCTCCTTCTGCCGCTCGAAGCACCCGTCGCACTTGCGGACGCGCGGGTTGTTGCTCGACCACTCGTAGCGGGGGACGTTGAACGGGCAGGCCGTCATGCAGTAGCGGCAGCCCAGGCACTTCGACGCGTCGTAGACCACGGGGCCCAGCTCGGTCTTGGTGAACGCGCCGACGGGGCAGGCGCTCGCGCAGCTCGGCGTCGCGCAGTGCATGCACATCCGGCGCAGGTAGCGGTCGTCGCCCTTGTCTTCGACCACGGTGTAGGTGACGGCGTCCATCTCCGTCTCCTCGCCGGTGCCGGGGAAGCCGTGCGAGGACTTGCACGCCTTCGCGCACTCGTGGCACCCGATGCACCGGGTCACGTCGAAGAGCAGCGCTCGCGATTTCGGGTTGGGGGTCGTAGCCAGCATGGTCGTGTCTCCTCTTGGTGCCTGGACGGAAGCGGCCTACGTCAGGAAGAACTCGTTGACGAGGCGGTCCCAGTCACCGGAGGGAAGGTGACGGCCGAGGTCCGCGGCGGGCTCGCCGCCGTCCTGCAGCACGGAGCCGGAGAAGGCCATGAGCCGCAGCTCGAGGGCCTCGCGGCTGTCTTCCATCCACTTGCGGGCGATGCGGCCCGAGAGCAGGTTGCGGAGGTTCGCGGCGAGGTTCGGGGCCTTGACCTTCATCACCCAGCCCTTGCCGTAAGGGTCGTCGCCGGCGAGCGTCGGCTTCTCGACGACGTCGCGGTTGACCTCGATCACCTCGCCCTCGACGGGCGAGAGGAGGTCGGCGCCCTTGCCGTCGAGCTTGACGGCGAACGCGCGGCCGCCCTGGTGCAGCCAGTCGCCGCGCGACGGGACGCGGAGGCTGTCGGGCGAGCCGATCATCTTCCGGGCGAAGTCGTCGATGCCGACGAGGACCGTGTCGGCGTCGAGCGGGCGGGCCCACGTGTGCCCGCGGTGATAGAAGAGGCTCTCGGGCATCTGGTAGCCGGCCACCCAGGCGGGCTCGAGGGCGGGAACGTTCGCGATCGCGTGGGCGCGCGCCTCTCGGGCGAGCCGGCGGTGCGACACCACGTAGTCGAGAGTAATGAAGAATGCGAAGAACGCGACGACGGCCAGGACGGTCATTTTCGTCCACCTCCTGCCGCGCTCTACTGCAAGGCGCAGACCGGGAAGGTGCGAACCCCGCCGTTCCCTCGTAACTCGCTGACCGCGCATGGGAAGCTCAGGCCGTTCGGTTTCTCAGCGGAGGGACCGAGATGTTGAGGGACGCAACGGTCATTCGTTCAACGGTCGACGAGGAGGGTCCGAACCGGTGGCTGTTCAGCGGGTTGCGGGGTGTGTTGAGACTGTCGACAGGGTGTTGAGGGCCTCGAGAAGCGCCAAAACGAGCCGAAAGACTCGAGGATCCTGAGCGGAGGCCCGGTCCCTGGTCCGAGGGACCAGACCGTGCTGGTGAACTCCAAGGGATCGCGGATCACGGTTCGCCGGCCGCGTATCATCCACCGGTGATCCGCGGCGCCCTCCTCGCGGCCGGGCTGGGCCTGGCGACCCTCGTCGGGTGCGGCTGGGCCCTGAAGCTCGACTACCACGCCGACGACGCCTTCATCTCGTACCGATACGCGCGGAACCTCGCCACCGGCCGCGGCCTCGTCTACAACCCGGGCGAACGGGTCGAGGGCTACACGAACTTCCTCGAGGTCGTGGCCCTGGCGGCGCTCCACCGCGCCGGCGTCGACCTCGTCCGCGCGGGCCGGGCGCTGAGCCTCCTCGGCGGGGCGGGGGCCGTCGCCCTCGCCGGGATGCTGGCCCGGCGCAGCCTGCGGCGCTGGCCGGCGCTCGCGCTCGTGGCGGCGGCGCTCGTGGCGGTGAACCCGTACGTGGCCGGGTGGTCGGGGGCGGGGCTCGAGGCGACCCTGTTCGCCGCGCTCCTCGCCGCCGCCGTGCTGCCCCTCGTCGGAGCGGAGACGACGCGCGGGCGCTTCCTCGCCGCGAGCGCGATGGCGCTCCTCCTCGCCCTCACCCGGCCGGAGGGCGTCGCTCTCTACGGCGTCGTCGCGGCGTGCGCCGTCGCCCAGGCGCCGGGCGGAGGCGCGGCGCGCCGGCGCGTCCTGTGGCCCGGCCTCGCTCTCTTCGGAATCCTCGGCGCGGCGTACTTCGCCGCGCGGTGGGCCTACTTCGGCGACCTGCTCCCGAACACCTTCCACGCGAAGGAGGCGTTCACGGCGAACCACGTCCGCCGCGGGCTCGAGTACCTCTCCGGCTTCGGCGCGAACGCCTTCGCCCGGTGCGCACTGCCGCTGGTGGCGGCCGGCGCCTGGGCCGCCTCCCGCCTTCGCCTCTGGCCTCTCCTCGCGGTGCCCGCGGCGGTCCTGGCGGTGGTCGTCCTCGAAGGCGGCGACGGCCTGCCCATGTACCGCTTCCTCGTGCCGGCGGTCCCGTTCCTCGCGGTCCTCGCGGCGCTCGGCGTCGAGCTCGCCGGCGAGCGGCTCGGACCACGGGCCGGCCTCGCGCTCGGCGGCGGGATCGCGGGCCTCGTCGCCCTGCTCTCTTTCTTCCCGAACCGCGACGCGCAGCTCCTGAACTACGTCTACCAGCGGAACATCGAGGTGCCGGCGTGGACGGCGGCCGGCCGGGCCCTCGCCCGCGCCTACCCGCCGGGAACGACGCTCGCCGCCGTCCCGATCGGCGCCCTCGGCTACTACTCCGACCTGCCGATCCTCGACATGGTCGGGCTCACCGACCGCACGATCGCGCGCGCGAAGGTGGCCGCGATGGGCGCCGGCTGGGCCGGCCACGAGAAGCACGACGGCGCCTACGTGCTCTCGCGCCGGCCGGAGATCCTGCTCCTCGGGAACGTCTTCGTCGATCGCAGCCCCTCGCTCCCGCCCGGCCGCTTCCCCGCGCACGACGTCCCGGCCATCTACGCGCGGGAGCGCGACGTCGTCGAGGACCCGCGCTTCCTGCGCGACTACGAGCTGCGGAGCCTGCCGGTCGCGAGCGGTCTCTGGCTCCACTACTTCGCCCGCCGGGACCTGCCGCCCGCGCGCTGAGCCTCCCGTTTCCGTGCTAGCTTCGATCGCTGCCCAGGAGATCCGGTCGATGAAGAGGAGCCTCGTCGTGGCCGTCCTGGCGGTGTGCGCGCTCGGCGCGGGAGCCGCCTACCTCGTCTCGCTGCGCCCGAAGCCGATCACCGTCGACTACCCGCTCGACGGCTCCGTCTTCCCGCCGGAGTTCCCCCCGCCGAACCTGGAGTGGCGGGACGCGAGCCCGCGGGCCACGACGTGGTCGATCGACGTCGCATTCGGCGAGGGCCAGGCGCCGTCTCTCCACGCGGTCTCCCGCGGGGAGCCGCTCGCGATCGGCCCGATCGACGAGCGGACGGTGGGACCGACGAACCGACCGCCGTCGCTCACGCCGCAGCAGGCGGCCGCCCACGGCTGGCGCCCCGACGCGGCGACGTGGGACGCGATCAAGAAGGGGTCGACGCGGCAGCCGGCCGTCGTGACGATCACGGGCTACGCCGATGCGTCGATGGGCCGCGCGGTCTCGCGCGGGCGGCTGACGCTGCGGACCTCGACGGACCCCGTCGGCGCGCCGATCTTCTACCGCGACGTCCCGCTCATGCCCTCCGAGGGCGAGCAGGGGGTCATCAAGCCCCTCGACAAGAAGTTCACGCCGCTCATCGCCTGGCGGCTGCGGAACGTGGCCGACACGCAGAGCCGCGTCGTGCTGACCGGCATGCACTCCTGCGCGAACTGCCACTCCTTCTCGCGCGACGGCCGGACGATGGGGATGGACCTCGACGGGCCGAACAACAACAAGGGCCTCTACGCCACGTTCCCGGTCCAGCCGAAGGTCGAGATCCGCGCCGAGAACGTGGTCGAGTGGAGCACCTTCCGCGGCAAGCTCGGGGGCAAGCTGCGGGTCGGCTTCATGTCGCAGGTCTCGCCGGACGGCCGCCACGTCGTCACGATGATCAACGACCCCGGCCAGGGGCAGACGGACTTCCAGCGCCGGCAGGCGCCTCTCGACCTGCGGCAGAACTACTACGTCGCGAACTTCAAGGACTACCGCTTCCTGCAGGTGTTCTTCCCGACCCGCGGGATCCTCGCGTGGTACAGCAAGGAGACGGGGAAGCTGCAGCCGCTGCCGGGCGCCGACGACCCGAAGTACGTCCACACGAACGTCACGTGGAGCCCGGACGGGAGCTACCTCGTCTTCGCGCGGGCCGAGGCGCGCGACGCCTACCCCGAGGGCTCGAAGCTCGCCGAGCGGTCGAACGACCCCAACGAGACCCAGGTGCGCTACGACCTCTACCGGATCCCGTGGAACGACGGCCGGGGCGGGAAGGCCGAGCCGATCGCCGGCGCCTCCGGCAACGGCATGAGCAACAGCTTCCCGAAGATCTCGCCCGACGGGAAGTGGATCGTCTTCGTCCAGGCGCAGAACGGCCTCCTCATGCGGCCCGACGGGCAGCTCTACATCGTCCCGGCGGCGGGAGGAGCGGCGCGGCGGATGAGCGCGAACACCCCGCTCATGAACTCGTGGCACAGTTTCTCGCCGAACGGCCGGTGGCTCGTCTTCTCGTCGAAGAGCCGCTCGCCCTACACGCAGATGTTCCTCACCCACGTCGACGAGCAGGGGAACGACACGCCGGCCATCCTGATCGAGAACAGCACCGCGTCGAACCGGGCCGTGAACATCCCGGAGTTCGTGAACATCCCGCCGGACAGCCCGTTCGAGATCCGGCCGACGGTCACCGAGTACTACCGGCTCATCGACGTCGCCTCCGACGCGATGAACAGGGGCGACCACGCGGCGGCGATCCCGCTGCTGAAGCAGGCCCTGGCCGACAGCCCCGGCGACGCGGTCGTGCACAACAGCTACGGCTCCGCCCTCGCCGCGACCGGGCACCTGGCCGAGGCGGTGGCCCAGTACCGCCGGGCCACGGAGCTCAGCCCCGACTACCCGGACGCTCACAACAACCTCGCGTCGGGCCTCGTGCAGAGCGGGAAGCTCGACGCCGCGGTGGGGGAGTTCGAGAAGGCGATCGCCCTGAAGGCGGACTTCGCCGAGGCACACTCCGGGCTCGGCGGCGTCCTCGCGCGACAGGGCCGGCTCGCCGAGGCGATCCCGCACCTGAAGCAGGCGGTCGAGCTCGACGCGAAGAACCCCATCACCCGCGCGAACCTGTGCCTCGCCCTGTCTCTCGCGAACCGCCCGCTCGAGGCGATCCCCCACGCCGAGGCGGCCGTCGAGCTCACGAACGGGCAGGACCCGGTGCTCCTCGACATGCTCGGCCGCCTCGACGGCCAGGCCGGCCGCCTCGCGGACGCGGCCGACGCGGCCCGCCGCGCGATCGACGTCGCGAGCCGGGCCGGAGACGAGCGGCTCGTCCGCGAGCTGCGGGCGCGGCTCGCGGCCTACGAGTCGGCCGCGTCCCGGGAAGCGGCGAGCGGTTCCGCGCGGGCGTCGAGGGCGCCCTCGCGGTAGAGTCGGCGGCCGAGAGGAGGGACGCGGACATGCGCGCGGCGCGGAGGGGATTCGGGACGGCGTGGGCGGCCTCGGCCCTGCTGGCCGGTGCGACGATCGCGAGCGGATGGGCGGGCGCGCCCTCCGAGCCCGACCCGTTCGTCGCCCGGCCGCGGGTCGTCGTGATGACGGACATCGCGAACGAGCCGGACGACCAGATGTCGATGGTTCGTTTTCTCCTCTACTCGAACCAGTTCGACGTCGAGGGCCTCGTGGCGACGACGTCGACGTGGATGAAGACGGGGCCGCGGCCCGACGTCATCCGCAAGGTGATCGACGCCTACGAGACGGTCCAGCCGAACCTGGCGCGGCACGCGCCGGGCTTCCCGACCGCCGCCGCTCTGCGGGAGGTCGTGGTCCCGGGGCAGGCGGAGTACGGGATCGCGGCCACCGGGGAGGGCCGGTCCACGCCCGGCTCGGAGCTCGTCCTCCGCGCCGCGCTGAAGGACGACCCGCGGCCCGTCTGGGTGCTGGCGTGGGGCGGCGCGAACACGCTCGCGCAGGCCCTCCTCGACGCGCGACGCACGCGGACGCCGGCCGAGGTCGAGGCGATCGTCGCGAGGCTGCGTGTCTACGCGATCTCGGACCAGGACGACGCGGGGCCGTGGCTTCGCCGCGAGTTCCCGGAGCTGCGGTACGTGGCCATGCCCTCGACGCCGAACGGCGAGGAGTACTACCTCGCGACGTGGACCGGAATCAGCGGCGACCTCTTCTACCGAAACGCTCCGGGGGCCGACTTCACGACGTTCACCGACGCGTGGGTGAACGCGAACGTTCGCGCGAAGGGGCCGCTCGGGAAGCTCTATCCCTTCCCGTGCTGCATCCACGAGGGCGACACGCCGAGCTTCCTCGGCCTCGTCGACAACGGCCTCGCGAGCGCGATGAGCCCCGCGTTCGGCGGCTGGGGCGGCCGCTACGTCTGGCGCCGGCCGCGCGGCGAGCCGCGCGCCTTCTGGACGCAGGGCGGCGACTCCTACCCGGGCAACGACAGCTCGCGCGACACGGTCGTCGTCGACGGCCGGACCTACACGTCGGACCCGGCCACGATCTGGCGCTGGCGGAGCGCCTTCCAGAACGACTTCGCGGCGCGGATGGACTGGACGATCCGGGCGCCTTCCGAGGCGAACCACAACCCGAAGGTCGTGGTGAACGGCCAGGCGGGCACGGCGCCGATCGTGATCGACACGTCGGTCGGCGCGACCGTGACGCTCGACGCGGCCGGATCGAGCGATCCCGACGGGCAGGCCCTGTCGTACTCCTGGTTCTTCTACCCGGAGGCGGCGACGGGCATCCCGGGGCATCCCGTGCGTGCGCGCCGGCCGCCCCCGGCCGGCGGCATCCCGCCCGAACCCTCCGGCATGCCGCCTGGGCCGCCGGCCCGGCTCGTCCTCCAGGACGCGTCCTCGCCGCGCGCCGTCGCCGTCCCGAAGGTCGAAGGCGTCGCCCACGTGATCCTCGCCGTCGAGGACGCGGGCACGCCGCGCCTGACCTCCTACCGGCGTGTCATCCTGAACGTCGCTCCGGCGGCGGCTACTCGACCGTGAACGGCGCCGACCGCGAGGCGATCGCGTTCGCCGCGCGGTCGGTGACGGTGACGCGCAGCTCGTAGTCGCCCGGCTCGAAGCGCTGCAGCCGGATGCGCGAGGCGTGGAGCACCGGGCCGGACGGGCCGGCCTCCATCGGCTCCGGCGCGGCGGTCGCGAGAGCGACGCCCGCGCGCATGACCTGCGCCTGGGCGACGAGGTCGGCCGCCCCGCCCGCGGCGCGGCGCGCGTTGTAGGCGTACACGTGGAGGTAGAGGCTGTCGGCGCGCGCGAACCGAGGCAGGTCCTGGACGCTGTGGAGCGCCGGCTCGCCGGCGGTCGTCGCGGCCGCCGCGCCGTCGTCCTTCAGGAGGAAGAGGCTGCTGAGCTGGAGGCCGTGTCCCGGCAGTTCCGGCACCTCGACTCGCCGCCAGGCGCTCCCGAGCAGCCCCGTCGTGTCCTCGCGCGCCGCGAGCCGCACCTGATAGCGCCCGGCCGGCAGCGGCACGACCTTCTGGTAGACGACGCCCTGCCTCTCCAGCGCCGGGTAGTCGGCGTCGGCGACGTCGATCTCGGTCCGCTGCGCTTCGAGGCTCGCCGCGACGCGGCCGTCCTCGGCGTAGACGCGGGCCGCTGTCTCGAGCGTCGCCTGCCGCCTCCCCCCGCGGCGCACGAACGGCAGGCGCCCGACGTCGATGCTGCCGTTCACGACGACCTGGCCCGTCGAGCCCTCGAGGCTGACGAAGTCGGCGGCCAGCCGCACCGGGATGGCGGCGAGCGGGGCGAGGGAGGAGAGCGCCGTGTGCATCTCGCTCCGTCGCTGCTCCTGCCGCCGGGCCAGCGCCCGCGCGTCGGCCGCGTCTCCGCCCGGGCGGGCGCCCGGCCCGAAGTAGCCGGCGCGCGTGCGGGTCTTCAGCCCGGGCGCGTTCCGGACCTGCACCTCGATCTTCCGGAACGCCCCGTCGCGCGCGCTGCTCGTCGGCTCGTACGCGAGCACGTAGTACGTCTCGGTGTCCCGCAGGCTCTCGCGCAGCCCGGCCTGAAGGTCGTTCGAGTTGCTCGCCAGGAAGCCCCCCGTGTCGGCGGCGAGGGCGTTCATCGCGTCGCGCGTGGCCTCGACGCTCTGCTGGTTGATCGCCTGGATCGTGCCGAAGTTGCTCGGCGAGATCCGCCGCGGGCTCGACGGCGCGGCCGCGGGGAGGCCCGAGATGAGCCCGCGGGTGTCGAGCGCGTAGACGACGACGCC
>WBZP01001328.1_pt2 | contig 15729 bp, 13 predicted proteins | sample 5204301 | NCBI WGS metagenome assembly WBZP01 (sample SAMN12412401, study PRJNA552823) | activated sludge metagenome | isolation source: activated sludge from nitrification reactor of wastewater treatment plant... | place: USA: Pennsylvania | collected 2017
AATTCATTTTCGTGGTACTGGAACCGGAAAACATCCAGTGCAACCTTTTCAAAGTTGCCTTTGTGGATCCCCTGTATGCCCCCGATCCGGTCGTATTCTTTCACACCGCTTTTCAATTTCTGTACTTACATTTGATAAATAAAATACAAAGATGGGGAAGACGCTTGTAATAACACTCATGGGTTGCTGGTTGCTGGCAGGCTGCGGAAAAGATAAATTCAATACGGTTCCTCATATAGAGTTCAAGGATGTGAATACAACGGAACTCCGGCCCGGACAAAGTATCCAGTTTGTGTTGTCCTATACCGATGCGGAAGGTGATCTGGTAGATTCACTCTATGTCGAAAAAATCACGCCCAACTGCGCTGCCAGTGCGTTCAAAGCGTATTACCGCATGCCCGTTTTCCCGGAAGTGAAAAACAGCAGTGGAGATATCCTCATATCTTACACATACGGCCTGGATGGTCCTTTCCCGGCTATGCAGTTTCCCCAGTGCGACGGGGAAAATGACACCTGTTATTTCAGGTTTATGCTGCAGGATAAGGCTAAAAATAAAAGCGACACCATCAATTCGGAAACCATCATAATCTACCGTTAACTGCAGCGGTTCCTCTATTTTATATTTTCACATGCCTGCTGGGTAGCAGTCTGCGCCGCCGCCATGGTGGTTCAGGCAGGTTGGAAAACAGGTGCTGCACCCCAGTATCCGCTGGCTGCTTTTGTGGCCGCAGCCACGCTTTGCAGCTATAATTTTCATTATCTCCTGGCCAGTATGCAACGTCAGCCCAATGACCGCCTGCAGGTGCTGAAAGGACGACCGGCGGCCCTGGCCCTGATGATCGCTGGTGGCACGGTTGCGGTGTTCCTGTCTCCGCACACAGGTGTTCCCATTCATTTATTGCTGATTGCCTTGCTGCTGACCCTGCTCTATTCCGTTCCGCTGCTGCCGGTTCGCCGGCTGGCGTTTACCCGGAAACTGGGGGTGCTCAAAACATTACTGCTGGCTTTTACCTGGACCTATGTTACCGGCTACCTGCCGCTCTTTGCGGCTGGCATGGAAAGCACGGGTGTTGCTGCCTGGTTTCTGCTGTTCCGGTTTTCTTTTATGCTGATCCTTTGTCTGCTCTTCGATAACCGGGATATCGCGGTGGATCAGTTGCACGGATTCAGCAGCCTGGCTACCCATCTGAGTGTATTATCTGTACGCAGGCTGATGGCAGCACTGTTGCTGTTGATGCTGGTAAGCGGATGGCAGATGCTTGCACAGGGCGCTCCGCGCTCCGTGATAATACCCGTGGCGGCCGGTATTATCCTCAACGGACTGATTTATTTTTTCTCATTGAAAAAGCAGGGCTATTTTTTTTATTACTTTGTCGTGGATGGCAGTATGGTCATCACCGCCTTTATTACCTGGCTGTCAGTTGCCTGATCATCCATCAACAGTTTAAACCCGAACAATATGGCAAAAGCGAAAACCAAAGCAAAATCCAAAGCATCCAAAAGCCTCCTGACGGAACAATCCTGGCAGTTTCTCGAAAAGTATATCAACAACCCATCTCCAACCGGATTCGAAAGCGGTGGTCAGAAAATGTGGCTGGAGTATGTAAAGCCTTTTACCGACAGTTTCTTTACCGATCCCTATGGCACCGCAGTGGGGGTGATCAATCCCACAGCGCCCTTCAAAGTAGTGATTGAGGCACACGCGGACGAGATCAGCTGGTTTGTGAATTATATCAGTTCCGAAGGACTGATCTATCTGAAAAGAAACGGGGGCGTGGATCACCAGATCGCACCTTCCATGCGGGTATTTATCTATGGAAAGAAAGGTCCGGTAAAAGCCGTATTCGGCTGGCCGGCTATTCATACCCGTCTCAACAACGGAGATAAGGAAACCCAGCCCAAAGTAGAGAACCTGTTTCTTGATTGCGGCGCTTCCAGTAAGAAGGAAGTGGAAGAACTGGGCATTCACATAGGAGCAGTGGTTACCTATGAAAGCGGCTATGATCAGCTGGCGTATGACTACCTCATCGGACGCGCATTTGATAACCGGATCGGCGGTTTTATGATCGCGGAAGTGGCACGCCTGCTGCAGCTTAACCGGAAGAAACTGCCTTTTGCCCTGTACGTGGTGAACGCGGTTCAGGAAGAAATCGGGTTGCGGGGTGCTGAAATGATTGCCCGCCGGATAAAGCCGGATGTGGCCATCATAACAGATGTAACCCATGATACCACTACGCCGATGATCAGTAAAATCATCCAGGGGGAAACAGCCTGCGGCAAAGGGCCCTCGCTCACATTCGGACCTGCAGTGCATAATAAACTGCTGGGCCTGGTGCAGGATGTGGCTGCGAAAAATAAAATACCGGTGCAACTGCACGCGGTGAGCCGGAGTACCGGTACCGATACGGATTCATTTGCTTATGCCAATGACGGATGTCCTTCTGTACTGATCTCCATTCCGCTCCGCTATATGCATACAACGGTGGAGATGCTGCATAAGTCCGACGTGGAAAATACCATCCGGCTGATGTATGAAACCCTGCTGACGCTGACACCCAAAACCAGTCTCAGTTATTTCGATTAAAATATTGATTGGAGAAGCGAACCGGCAGTTCTTCAGGCAGTTCCTTTACCAGGACTGTCCCTGATGGCTGCCGGTTTTTTTATGCAGCAGACTGATTGCGTGATGGAAATATCCACGGAGATGATACACTGCCAGGGGGTATAGGGCAGCACAGATACCATCATTTTATCAATCAATGAAAGCAGTCCTGCCAGCAGGATACCGGATTGATTGAACAACTGCTCTTTCCTGCCTTTTAACTCAAAGGCCGAACTTGCTTTGCATCATACTATTTAGCTGGGGAAAAGAGATGGGCTGTATAAATAATAACCGGCTCTTATGCCCTTTCATGCAGAGATACAACGGTTCCGGTTACCTGATCAATACCACGGTGCCTTGCTGTACCACCCGGCGGCCGGCATAGGTCATTCCTTCTGCCACCCACACGTACACACCCGGATCAGCGTTTCTGCCCTTTACTTGTCCGTTCCATCCGTTTGCCTGGTTGGCCGTGCTGAAGAGCAGTTGTCCCCAGCGGTTATAAATGTTGAAATACCGCAGCCGGCTGAATCCGGCGGCTATAATTTTCAATACATCATTGCGTCCGTTGTTATCCGGCGTAAAGGCGGAGGGTACATAAAAACGGGGTCCGGTAAAAGTGCGGATGAAGATACTGTCGCTGGCGCTGCATCCTTCCGGCGTAAAAGCCTGCACAATGTATTGGATGCTGTCGGCGCTCACACGGGCAAAGACCGAAGCATCTGTTGTACTGCTCAGACCGGTGGAAGGCTTCCATTCAAAACGGCTGAATCCGCTGTTATACATATCCTGTGCAAAGAGGGCCAGCGGCTGGTTGACAGCTGCCACTGTATCGGGTCCTGCGTATACGCGGGTTCTGCTTCTGACGGTAACGAATACACTGTCTGGTGTCAGCGATGAACAGCCTTCCGCGTCTGTTACCTGCAGGCTGAACCAGCTGCTGGTATCCAGTTGCAGGGTGGTGGGCTGCGCACTGTTTGCATCATCCAGCCAGGTGGCAGGCTGCCATTGGAAACTGGTTCCGCCCTTACCCGACAGGATGGCTTCGTCACCAAAGCATAGGGTGGTATCACTTCCTGCATCTGCGCGGGGAGCGGGTAATACGGTGATGGTGATGTCATCAATGCCTGTGCAGATACCCCTGCTCACTGCAATCGTGTAAGTGGTGCTCACTTTCGGGGTTGCAACCGGGTTGAGCACGGTGTCGCTGCTGAGTCCTGCTGATGGTGTCCATCTGATCTGCTCCGCGGCGCCGGTATTGGTTTGCAGTTGCAGGCTGCGGCCTTCACACAAGGTGGTATCGTTCAGCGTTTGTACACGCAGGATGGTGCTGAACGGAATAATGAAACCCCTGGCGCGGGAGGCACAGCCCAGGCTGTCTCTCATATACATCGTATAGGTGCCCCGCACCAGCAGCAGCGAATCACGGTAAAAATCAACATTATTCACGGAATAGCTGTACGGGGGAAGGCCGCCGCTGCCGGTAGGACGGGCTACGCCATCGGGTAAGCCACTGCAGGTGGCGGCTGAGGTGGCAATGTCTGTAATGGCAGGAGTGGGGTACTCTTGTTTGAGCTGGTACAGCAGGCTGTCCAGGCATCCGGCAGCGTCGCGGATCACGAGCAGGTAAAAGCCGGTATCTAAATTCGTGTATACGCTGTCGTTACCAAAGGGTCCACCGTTGAAAGCGAACAGTACGGGGCGCTCCCATTCGGCGCCGGCGGTCATGGTGAGGGAACCATCGTTCCTGTCCTGGCAACTCGTTTTTTGTTCCGCGGCCACTTTAACGGCTTTCCGGATGAGAACGGCTGAGTCGCGGCCCCTGCAGCTGCCGATACTGGCGGTACAATAATAGCGGTTGATGCCGGCCACCGGACGTGCAAAGGGATCACGGACGGTGATATTGCTCAGCGTTGGATCCGGATCCCAGCGGTATTGCGTATATCCCAGTGCGGCAGTCAGTCTTACCGGGTTGTCGCTGCAAATATTGAGGGAATCCGGACTGATGGGCACCGGCGCCAGATCGCGTATTTCAATACCGATGCTGTCACTCACCAGCGGTTGTTGCTGGCCGCAGTTAACATAGGCTTTCACAATCAGTTCTTCGGTTCCTTCCGGTAGTTGATCCGCGAGCGCGCTGATATTGAAGGATGTTTCTGTTTGCCCGGCCGGGATGGTTACTGTAAGGGGCAGGGCAGGCAGATCGCCGGGCATAGCAGCTGAACCGCTGTAGGCGAGTGAAACCACCAGGGGGTCGGTACCGGGCACAGATTTACGGACGCGGATATTGCCGGCTGCGCAGCCTTCGGCCAGGTAGCGTATGCCTCTGCGGTCTACCGGTGTACGGGCTTCCAGCGTGATGGCTTCCGACCGGAGGCTCCCGGCTTCCAGGAAAACTCCGCTGTCGTACAGTTCATCCACCGCATCGGTGATTACGAGTTTCAGGTGATAAGTATTGCAGCTGCTCACCGGGTATTGTGCCGTGAGCACGGTGGTCATTCCGTTGTGGGTATAATACACACCCGCGCGGTTATCTGTATAATAGCGGGTATTGTTATTGCATTCAACCCCCTCCACATTGTTAACATTGATGATGGAAACAGGGATACCCGTTTGCGGTAGTCTCGCCATATTCCAGGGCTGGGGTATGCCAGGTCCGCTGATGAAGAAGGCAAAGGCATCATTGAAACTGCACACAAAATTCGTGTCGTACTCTTCTGAGCTGAATACATACCGGAACCGGACAGTATCGCCGGCGGGGATAAAATCAAACTCGAGTATACAGGCATCGTTGAGGTTGGCCGTATCTACACCCAGTTCGCGGGCGATATCGGCATCGCCGGGCAACTGCCAGGCATTGCTGGCCAGGATGGTGTCGGCGCGGCTGATTCCATCTCCATCGGTGCCGTAATTATTCCGGGCGCTGGCTGCCCGTCCGGTCGTGAGTATGATGCCGCTGTCGATACCAAAATGATCATCGTGTTCATTTCTGAAAAGTCCGGCCATCTCCGGCGCCCCGCTGAATTGCACATTCATTATCTGCACCCCGTTGCCGGTAAGATATTGCGCCAGTCTTTCCGCGGTGACCGGGGAGCTAACGGTAAGCTGTGCACGCGCAACTACTGCAGTAAACAGGAGGAATAATATGGTGAAAATGCGCTTCATGCAGGGCAGCTGATAAAGATAACCAAAAGCGGGGTCTGCCGAGCAGGAGGGGATTACTGAATTACCAGGTTGCCGGGGATGAGCAGGGTTTTCTGCGGTTGTATGTCCAGCCAGGAACCCGCACTGAAACGGATAGCCTGGTCAAGCACACATTGCCCGTTGGCAGCAGGATCTACCGTAACCCGGTTACCCGTTGGCAGACTGCCGGGCGGATTCAGTCCATAAAGCCAGTTATCCGGCAGGCTCCAGGCGCCGTTGCCGTTGAACCGGTAACTGCTGAAATAATCGGGTATCCAGGGCTGGATGCTGAAACTGCGGAGTTGCTGGGGAACGGTCAGGGTAAGGGGGCCGATGCTCCGGGTAAACCGTTCATTACTGATATAACCATATTTACCGCTCCGGAAGCAGATTCCTTCGGCCTGCCCCATTACGCTGGCATCCGGCAGGTCGATGAGGCGTTTGTGCCCGGTGAAAAAACTGTCGCCTTTGTAGTCGGAAAGCAGGTAAAGGAAATGACGTCCAGTTCCCGAATTTTGGTAACCCAGCAGGGCGATGCAGTTTTGTCCTTCCACTTTGGCCGCGCCGGTCACCAGGAATCCCGTGGCGAGGGTGTTTTCGGGCCGGGCGGTATACTGACCGGGGGTTTTCCCGGAAAGGGTATAATGGGTGGTACTGTTATTCGTCCAGTTCTTGGTGAAGAGGTGTATCCGCCGGTGGTCTGCAATCATGGCCTCACAATCGAAAGCCGTGCTGTTGCTTGTCACGGGTGCGGGAGGCTGGGGCTGATCGCTGTAGGTGAAAGAGAGGATTCCCGCGATGCCTGTTGGCAGTATGTAAACCGGATGGGTTGTGAAATCCGGAATGCTGTCCAGCGGAATCCTGTAAATGCGGAGATCAGTGCGGTTACCGCTCAGGTTGTTTCCGAAATCCCCGATATAGAGGTAGTCGCCATCGGTAGTGATCTCTTCCCAGTCGTTGTTATAGGCATCCGGTATGATCACTCTTTGCAGGATGCTGTTGCTGCTGGTGTCCATCCGGTAAATCACGGGGCCGCTGCCCCGGTCGTTGATGGTCCACAGGTAACCGCCGGCATATGCCAGTCCGCTGGTTTCCGGTAAACTGTCAGACAGCGGGTTTACGCGTACCGGAGGCGTATAGGCGGTAGCGTTATAGAGGCAGCTGCCGTTGTTGACGGTGGCGGAGGGCTGAAAATTGGTGGCCTGCGGGTCGGTGCAGCCCGGTACCTGTGATGTGCTTACAAGTGGCAGTAAAAGAAAACCGGCAATGGTGAGTGTCAGCCGCATGGGGTGAAGATACGGAGGTTGAAGGTTGAAAGTTGAAGGTTGAAAGTTGAAGGTTGAAAGTTGAAGGTTGAAGGTTGAAAGTTGAAGGTTGAAAGTTGATGGTTGAAAATGGAATGGAACGCAGATGAAGCGGATGATGATGATCTGCGCGGTTGGCGCTTTATCAAATCGATACAGTCCCTTTATAGGATCAGGGTATGATGAACGCAGTTGCCGGCCTCCGGCCGGGTAGGAGTATATTTGAGGCTGAAGTGCTGCCCTAAACCTCCCTAAACCTTCCTAAACCCTAACCCCTAAACCTCGCTAAACCCCTCTTCATTCCGTCTTCGCCCCCTGCTCAATCCAGCAGCGGATCATATCTCTTTCCGCCTGGGTGATATTGGTTTTGTTATTCTGGGGCATGGTTTTGGTAATGACAACGCGCTGCATGATTTTGTCTTTCATTTTTACAATATCCTGCGGGGTGTCATATACCACTCCGTTGGGCGGCGCGGTATACACATCGTCGGTTGGCCGGGCAGCATGACAACTGGCGCAGCGCTGCTGAATGATCGACTCCACCTGTTTAAAAGAAACCGTTTTACTGCAGGCATCGTCTGGTTTCGCCGGCGCGGTGATGAAGGCCACACTCAGCAGGAGGAGCACCGATACCGGCAGGATATAAACATTGTATTGCCCTTTTTCCTTCAGGTTCAGGTAGTGTTTAACACCGGCTGTACCCAGGGAGATGGCTGCCAATACGGCCCATGACCAGGGATGCCCGAAGGTGCTGGGGAAGTGATTGCTCACCATGACAAAGAGCACGGGCAGCGTGAAGTAGTTGTTGTGCAGGGACCGCGCCAGGGCTTTTTTCCCGATTGCGGGGTCCACCGGTTTCCCCAGCCGGGCGGCGGCAACCATCGCTTTCTGCGACGGGATAATCACAAAGAAAACATTGCCGGCCATCAGCGAACCAATCATTGCTCCAAAATGAATATAGGCAGCACGGGCATTGAAAAGATGCGCATAGGCGTATGCGAAAGCGGTGAGCAGCGCAAAGCCCACCAGGGCGAAGGCAACGGGCTGCCGGATCAGCGGCGATTTGCACAGCAGGTCGTACAGCACCCAGGCTACTGCAAAAGAACCAACACCGATTGTGATTGCTGCGAAAGAAGAAATGTTCAGCACATTCGGATCCACCAGCATGGCCTGCGCATTAAAATAATATACCACAAACAACAGGCTGAATCCTGACACCCAGGTGAAATAGGCTTCATATTTGAACCAGTGCAGGTGCTTCGGTATGGTTTTCGGGGCTACTTTGTATTTTTCCAGGTAATAAAAGCCGCCTCCGTGTACGGCCCACAGGTTACCCGCCAGTTCATCGCGCACATTATCCGTCCGGTTCAGGGCATTCTCCAGGAATACAAAATAGAAGGAGGCGCCGATCCAGGCAATGCCAAAGGTGATGTGCATCAGCCGCACCACAATATTCAGCCATTCCATCAGGTGGCCCTCCCAGGGAGTGCCGCGCAGGATGGCCCAGGTATAACCGGTAATGCCTAGGATGACCATTACCAGCGCCGTATATACCCAGCCCTGGGATAAGCCCAGGTGCATGGTTGATTTTTCCGGCTGATCATCGTTTGACCGGTGCAGGTGGTGAAGCTGGTAAGTAAGGTAGGTAAGCGTTACCAGCGCAAACAATAACGCACCATAAACAAGCACATGGGTCATATCAGCACTGCAAATTTTGCTTTTATTAAAGCTGTAATTTAAAATTTTGTTTTGTATTTTTAGCTTTGCTAAAATATTTTCAGTGAAAGCATTTCACAGCAGCCGGGTGCTCTTGCCCGGCGGAATGGCCGAGGCGACGGTGCTGGTGGATAAAGGCAGGATACAGGAGGTATTGCCGGGCCATCATCATCCTGATAATTATAAATACCTCACATTCGGACATCAGATCCTTATGCCCGGGCTGGTAGATACGCATGTGCATATCAATGAGCCGGGCCGCACAGACTGGGAGGGATTTGATACAGCCACCCGCTCAGCTCTTGCCGGGGGTATCACCACGCTGGTAGACATGCCCCTGAATGCCTACCCCGTAACCACCACCGTGCAGGCGCTTGAATTGAAAAAAGCGGCCATGCAGGGAAAGCTGCATGCCAATATCGGCTGCTGGGGCGGGGTGGTACCGGGTAACCTGGAAGAGATCGAATGGCTGATCCGCAATGGCGTACTGGGTTTTAAAGCTTTTCTCACCCATTCCGGTATCGATGAATTTCCGAATGTAGGGGAACAGGAACTGCGGCAGGCTATGGAAATCATTGGCCATCATCGTTTGCCGCTGCTGGCCCATGCAGAATTATCGCGCCCGCTGACACTTCCTGCCGGCGACCCGCGTTCCTATGCCCACTACCTCGCCAGCCGGCCGCACAGCTGGGAGGATGATGCCATCGCCCTGATGATCCGGCTATGTGCGGAAACCGGTTGTCCTGTACATATTGTACATCTATCTTCTGCTCACTCCATCGCCCAGTTGCGCAAAGCACAGGAACAGGGGCTGCCCATCACGGTTGAAACCTGTCCGCATTATCTCTGCCTGCAGGCGGAAACCATCGGTGACGGACAAACGCAGTTTAAATGCGCGCCGCCGATCCGGGAAAAAGCCAACAATGACCAGTTGTGGAAAGCCCTGCAGGATAACCTGATCAGTATGGTCGTGACCGATCATTCTCCGGCACCACCGGCCTTGAAGGAGCTGTCATCCGGTAACTTTATGAAAGCATGGGGTGGCATCGCATCCCTGCAGTATTCGCTTCCGGTGATGTGGACGGCCGCCCGCGAAAGAGGTATTCCTTTTGAACGCCTTGCACAATGGATGAGCCAGGCTCCGGCAAAACTGGCCGGTCTTTCACACCGGAAGGGCGCCATCGCGCCGGGTATGGATGCGGATTTTGCGGTGGTGGATGATGCCGCTTCTTTTGAAGTAACCGAAGCGATTATTCAGCACCGGCACAAAATCACCCCTTATCTGGGCAATACCCTCTACGGCGAAGTCAAATGCACTTATCTTCATGGCGAAAAAGTATATGGTGGGGGTGAATTCCCGGCTCTCAACCGCGGGCAGTTGCTCTTACGGAAAGGGTGACACGAAAAACTTGTGTTTTGCTATTAAAATGATAAATCAATGAGTCAATCGAAAATTAGTATGGTTTTGTTTTCAATGATCAGGGAATAACTGTTGAGTTTACAGTAGCACAGAAGTTAAATCAGGGAACCATCCCGAAAACGGGGTGTAATCGTTTTCGGGGCTCTTTTTTTGTTACTTTTTTGGAGAAGCAAAAAAGTAAAATGATAATATTTGAGGTTTTTAAATGAATCATTGTTCTTTAAAATAATTTAATAACACAATAAGTAATTAATACTATACATCTCAAATGAGTACACAGGCTTTCAGTAATCTTACCGACCTGGCCGCGGAAAGGCTGGGTGGTAAAACACTTTGGTGCACCGATGATTTTTTTGCGGAGATGGAAAATCTGCTTAAGCCGGGCCGGGGTATCTTCATTGCGGATAAATACACCGACCGCGGCAAGTGGATGGATGGCTGGGAAAGCCGCCGTAAACGGGTACCCGGGCATGATTACTGTGTCATTCAACTGGCTACGTCGGGCCGTATACATGAGGTGGATATTGATACCAATCATTTCCTCGGAAATCATCCCCCGTATGCATCGCTTGAAGCCGCTTATATTCCTTCCGGGTCCTACGATGCTCCCGGGGTTTCCTGGGTGGAAATTCTGCCTAAAATGCCGCTGCAACCAGGTTCGCAGAATATTTTTGAAATTGAAGACCGCTCCATTTATACGCATATCCGGCTGCATATCTATCCGGATGGAGGAGTGGCCCGGTTAAAAGTATATGGTGAAGTGTTCAAAGACTGGTCGCTGGTGCAGCCCGGCGAGCAGGTTGATCTGGCCGCGGCAGTAAACGGCGCGAAATCCGTGCTGTGTAACGATATGTTTTTCTCTCACATGGAAAACCTCATCATGCCCGGCCGGGGTGTGAACATGGGCGACGGATGGGAAACCAAACGAAACCGTACACCCAATAACCGCGACTGGGTGATTGTGCAGCTGGCCCATCCGGGAAAAATAAAGAAAGCCCTGATCGATACCTGTCATTTCAAAGGTAATTATCCCGACAGCTGCCAGGTGGATGGATGTTACATTGAACCGGGTAAAAGGGCTGATCTCACCAGTGAAAGCATAGTCTGGAAAACCATCCTGCCGCAGGTGAAACTGCAGGCAGATTATGAACATTATTTTGAAGCGGAACTGCAAAACACATCAGAAACATTTACCCACGCCCGGCTTACCATCTTTCCGGATGGGGGGGTGAGCAGGATGCGGTTGTGGGGGGAGATATGAAAGGGTTAAAGGTTTAAAAGTTTAAGGTTTAAGGTTTAAGGTTATAGTGAGAATTGAATATGTAAGATTGAATATTGAAGATTGATGACACTGCATGAACTGAATACATTGTCCCGGGAAGAGCTGCGGAAGGCTTTGTTTAATTGCTGCGGATGCACGGCCTGGGTGAACCAGCTGATCACCCACTTTCCGGTAGATGATATGGTGGAACTGCTGAATGATGCGGAGGATATCTGGTACCAGTGCAGCGAATCCGACTGGCTGGAAGCATTTACCCATCATCCGAAAATCGGCGACATCGAATCACTGAAGAAAAAATTTGCCTCCACTGCACAGTGGGCGGGCGCTGAGCAGGGCGCAGTGGCCACCGCGCCGGAAGAAATACTGAAGGCCCTTGCTGCAGGCAATGAAGCCTACGAACAGAAATTCGGATTTATCTTTATCGTATGCGCTACCGGCAAATCGGCTGCAGAAATGCTGGCCCTGCTGGAAGCCAGATTGCCCAACAGCCGGGGGGAAGAAATCCGCAATGCCATGGAAGAGCAGCATAAAATCACCCGTTTACGATTGCAAAAATTACTGGAATGAGCCAGATTACCACGCATATCCTGGATACCACCCTCGGCCGTCCGGCAGCAGGAGTTACGATTGTGCTCTATGAAAAATCCGGCCCTGACTGGCTGGAAGTAGCCCGCGGTTTTACCAACCAGGATGGTCGTATCCCCAACCTGCTGAACCAGGAACTGTTGCTTCCCTTAGGTGTATACCGCATGAATTTTGATGTGCAGTCATATTTCGAACAACTCGGTGTAGAATCATTTTATCCCACCGTTGATATCGTTTTCACCATCAAAACACAGGAACATTACCATGTGCCCCTGCTGCTGAATCCCTTTGGATACAGTACATACCGCGGCAGTTAGGGAACAGGGAATGATGAACAAGAAATATTGAATGTTGAATACATCTAAACCTCCCTAAACATTCCAAACCTCCCTAAACCCTAAACCCTAAACTCTAAACCCTAAACTCTAAACCCCTCACCCCTCATGCAGTTCTCCATCAGCGAGCAGGAAAAAGATCAGTTACTGGGTGTCCTGCACCAGGCCAATATCAAGTTTCAGAAAACTTACCCGGGTGATAAACCCGACCGCCAGCCTGTGCATACCGTGTATGGAGGCGCCAACCTGTTTAAGAGTGATACCACCAATAAAATGGGTGATATCGCCCTGAAGAGTCTGAAGACCTACGCACCCAATTTTTGCATACTGGCCAAAGTGCTGAAGCTGGAAAATCACGAACATTTTCCCACACTTGAAAAAGAGATCCAGGCGCTGACCCGTAAGCTGGATGCGATGACCGAAGCGCAGCGCAAGGAGGAGCCGGCCTGGCTCGCTTATTCGGTGTATAACAAGATCATCCGTAAGCTGCAGACGGAAGCGGTGGAAGATTTCCGCATCGACTTTGAAGATGGTTTTGGTAACCGGCCCAATGATGAAGAAGACGCCACCGCGGTGAATGCGGCGATGGAACTGGCCAAAGGGATGCAGGAAAAAACCATTTCTCCCTTCATCGGTATCCGCGTAAAACCTTTCACCGAAGACCTGAAAAACCGGGGCGTTCGCACCCTCGACCTCTTTCTGACTACGCTGCTTACCCAGACCAACGGAAAGCTGCCGGATAATTTCGTGGTGATGTTACCGAAAGTAACCATCCCTGAGCAGGTTACCACCCTGGTGCGTTTCTTCGAAATCATTGAAAGGAAATTTGATCTCACGCCGGGCACGCTGAAAATGGAGACCATGGTGGAAGCCACGCAAATCATCATGGATGACGAAGGCCGCAACCCGCTGATGCGCATCGTGCGGGCAGGAGAGGGAAGGCTGATCAACGCGCATTTCGGGACTTATGATTATACCGCCAGTTGTGGCATCACAGCAAAGTATCAGACGATGGCACACAGTGTCTGCGACTTCGCCCATCACATGACCAAGGTAGCCCTCGCGCATACCGGCATCTTCCTCAGCGATGGTGCCACCAATGTAATGCCGGTGGCGCCGCACCGCGGAGATAACCTGAGTACCGAACAACTCATTGAAAACCGGGAGAGCGTACACAATGCCTGGCGCATCGGGTTCAACCATACCACACATTCGCTGATCAACGGGCTGTACCAGGGCTGGGACCTTAATCCTGCCCAACTGCCCATGCGCTATGCCGCCACCTATAATTTCTTCCTCAGCAGTTACAGTGATGCGGTACACCGCCTGAAAACATTCGTAGAAAGAGCGGCTATCTCCACCCTCACCGGCGATATCTTCGATGATGCCGCTACCGGGCAGGGCCTCCTCAATTTCTTCCTGAAAGCCATCAACTGCGGGGCCATTACCGAAGAAGAAGCCACGGCAACAGGACTCAGCCTGGATGAAATCAGAACACGGTCTTTTTACCGGATTCTGGAGGGGAGGAGAAGGGGATAGTGGATAATGGATAGTTGATAATGGATAATGGTGGAGTTGATGGCTCTATGTATGATCTTACTATCCGGGGTGTGTTGCACTCCGGATTTTTTATGGGCCCGGCTGTGGATCTATGGGCAGCTGCGGTGGCGTCGCACACTTGTGCATGGTATCTGTATGCATCTGTTTTTTCACTCACGGTACGTGATACATACCAGCTTGTATTTCCGGAACGAACGCTGGCAGTTGCTGGTATTTTCCGGTGGGTGGCTGTCAGGATTTTCTTTAGCTGCTGCATTAAACTGACCTGCATTTTCAATGTCTAATACATGTATGAAAACAACCACCTTTATTCTGTTCCTCCTTTTGGTAAGCCCCTCGTTGGTGCAAGCATTCCTTAAATAATAAAACTGTTATCTGGCGCAAGCGTCCGCTTGTGCCTCTAAAAGAGTCTGAAATATAATACTGCCATTCCTGCCATTCAAAGAGGCTTTTTTTTTAAAAATGCGATAACTGTGTGGACAAGTACCAAGATGGACAATTAGAGAAAGAAATAAACAGAAAAAAATAGCGAATTAATATTTCCGATATTCTCATCTCTTAAATTACTTATTTTAACCTTCGGGACAAAATCATTAGGAAATATTTTTATTAAGTCCGGCTGTACTTCAATGGAATTAGGATTTACACGTACAAATAGCCCCCCTATTAATACAAGTTCGGAACACACATTTTTCCAATCCTGTCGAACAAGTGCTCTATCATGATTGGGGCCAGTATAAACATCATACGTTTCTAAACACGAATAACTACTTTTATACTCATATCCCTTCCATAATTCTCTAAATGCCTCCATCATTTTAAGAGATAAAAATTTAAATTGTAGTTTTCTTATTTGTTCGATTTCACTTTCAGTTCGACTCGAAATTATCCCATTTACAATTTTAGCTGGAGTGAAACAAGTATATTCATTATTATAATAATAGATAATTAAGCCATAAGGTGTTTTCTTGCTATAAAGAATCCCCCCCGTTTCAGAATATGTTTTATTATGGTTATTGTCATAATATTCAAATTCAAATTTTACATTAGTAGGGTCTCCAGTAGCATCTTTTGAAACAATTGTAAAGTTCTTAGCGCTATATTGTATATACCTTTTCGTTTTTACTATTCGGCTATAATGATCTCTTAAAATAATCTCCAAATTTTCTATTTGTTTTGTGCTTATGGTTTGTGAATTACTCTTTATGGATGAGATTATAAAGAAAGCAATTGCAACTAAAACTTTTCCTGTTTTAGATAATCGATTCATTTTATGATTATTCAATTGTAAGTTATTTATTTTTGTCCAGAGCTTGCATATAGAACGTAATTTAAAAATATAATAATACAACCCCATCTGGCGGAGGTCTCCCGCAGGGCAAACGCATCTAAATTTTAAATGCATCTTCATTCCCATATTGGCGCAAGCGTCCGCTTGTGCCTCTTAAAAAGCCTGAAATATAATACTGCCATTTCTGCTACTCAAAAAAGTATAAGGCACAAGCGGACGCTTGCGCCAAAAAACGGTGGCTGTCCGGATTTTCTTTAGCTGCTGCATTAAACTGACCTGGATTTTCAATGTCTAATGCCTGTATGAAAACAACCACGCTTATTCTGTTCCTGCTTTTGGTAAGCACCGAACATACCCTGCAGGCGCAGGTGTTCCGGCGCGGCGGCCGCATCACTGCCCGTCAGCTGATCCGCGAACGGCGGGCCTCTTCCCCCTCTTTATCTGCATTCAA
>WBZP01003960.1_pt1 | contig 15728 bp, 16 predicted proteins | sample 5204301 | NCBI WGS metagenome assembly WBZP01 (sample SAMN12412401, study PRJNA552823) | activated sludge metagenome | isolation source: activated sludge from nitrification reactor of wastewater treatment plant... | place: USA: Pennsylvania | collected 2017
CTACCGACACCTGCAGTATTCAATCGGTAGCCGCAGCCGTCATCCGGCTGACAGGCTGGCTTCCCGGCTAGCCGTCACCACCCACGGAAAATGCGAGACAGGATGTGATCCGTCTCGTTTCTTTAGATCTGAGACGCTGCCGAGTGCGAGGCCCTGTCATGGTTCAGCCCACCGTGTCGTTGCGGGGCCCCTCGCTGTCACCGGATCTCGATGACATAACCCACCATCGCTACCGTCCGTCCTTACTGTGAGACCGGGAAGCCGCCATCGGCGGCACCGGACGAGTCACCACGTCGGGCAGCAAGACCGGGCCTGGCGTCGCTGCCCTCGATCGGATGGACAGATCCCGGGAAGGGCACCCCTCACGGGGCCAGACCGGTTCAGCGTCGCGCTCCATCAGGACGACGACACGGATCGTGTCAGCCGCACCAGAGGTTTCCCTCGTTTGCATTCGGGAATACATAGGCCCGTCAATTGGCGATCGCCATCGAGGAGTCGAGCCCGCCATTCCTATCGGCGACCAAGACGAGGACAAGAAGATGAGCCAGCACCGCACCGGGCCTGACTCGGAATACGCCGACCTGCGTCCCATGTTTGCCCACCTCGCGACGCTCGAACCGGGCACATCGGAGTTCGTTGGTCAGCGCGACGCTATCATCAAACGCTGCTTGCCCCTGGCGGATCACATCGCCCGCCGCTTCGCCAACCGTGGCCAGCCCATCGACGATCTCGTCCAGGTGGCGCGCGTGGGGCTGGTCAACGCGGTGAACCGTTTCGACGTACAGGCCGGTCCGGACTTCTTGTCTTTCGCAGTCCCGACGATGATGGGCGAGGTACGCCGATACTTCCGCGACTACAGCTGGTCGCTGAAAGTGCCGCGACGCTTCAAAGACCTGACTACCCCTCTCAACCGAGGCCGCGAGGAACTGTCTCACACGTTGGGGCGCGCCCCGAACGCGAGTGAACTTGCTGACTACCTCGGTATCGACCGCGAGGAAGTGCTTGAGGGCCTCATCGCAGCGGATGCATATTCGACGGTGTCCACCGATGTGCCGGTCAGCGCGGGCGACGACAAGCTGGTTCTGTCCGACCAGTTGGGATCCGAGGATGCCAACATCGAGCGAATGCTCACCGTGCAGGCCCTGCGCCCGCTGATCACCGCCTTACCCGACCGCGAACGTCTTGTATTGCGCCTCAGGTTCTTTGAGAACATGTCGCAAACGCAGATAGCGGAACAGATCGGCGTGTCACAGATGCACGTTTCCCGCATCCTGGCCCGCTCGATCGCCGCCCTGCGAGAGCAGTTAGAGAATGGGGAATCCGCCGCGGCCTAACGACCACCCTGAGCCGGTGGTATGACAGGCGGCTGCCGCTCGAAGGTGGCCGGTGGCTTGGACAGGATGGGGCCGCCCGATTTCGACGGTGTGGTCGGCGATCCGTTCGTCGAAGCAGCCCAGCACGGCAGCCACAGAGACGGGGTGGTCCGCGATGCGCAGCACCACAGCCGGGCTTGCGGGCAGGTGATCCAGGCGCGGTGTCGCATAGACCGCCGGTCAGCGCCGACACCAACCGTTCCACCGGGAGTGTTCCATCATGCAACGATGCCCTTTATCAGCTAACATGCATGGGCGATCTGCACAGTCAAGGCCTGCGAAAATGCGGTAGTTGCGGTGCAATATCAAATCATCGCCCGGTGCTCGTCGCCAACCGCCAGTACGGACCGGGACATCACTGCGGTCAGGTATCGAGTCGAGGGCGCTACGGGCAGCTGTAGTCGTGAGCAGATGATCACCCTGCTGGAACAGGGCCACACCGCCTTCGTCACAGATCAACACGGCTACTCCGACGTGGGGATCTTCGACTTAAACAAGGTCAAATATTTGCGCACGTACTGGGGCGACTTCTGGGACGACAACCTGATCTTGCTGCCGACGTTCGATGTCGACGTACGCCGGCACAATCCGGCTGTCGGTTCGGATGCCCAGTCCCGCCGCCGCCATGTGGGCCCCCTTGTTGGACGCGTTCAGATCGCCGTGTCACGGCTGATCGGTGTCACGCCACGGTGGCGCCGCCGGGCCGACGAGCGCCCCGCTCTCGCCCGGACCTAGAAGCCCCCAGGCGCGGTCGAACGGCTTCAAACCATGTCCACCACACCACACCGGGGTGCCTGATTTCGGAATACCGGGCACCCATCCCGCTTCACGAGGTTCGATCCTGCGGGTCACAAAGTGCCGTCATACACCTAACGGCGACACCCGGTTACCGGTATCCTTGGTAGGGCTGACGGGGTCACGACGATGCGGCGTATGTTCCGGTCGGCCTTCCCCGTGCAATGAGGTCACGCCATGGCGCCACTACCGCAGAGATCTGTGGGTAGCGATGTTGATGATGTCGCGTTGGCGTGGGAGCTGGCTGCATCTGCGTGCCCGCATCTGGGCAGAGTGCAAAACGACGCTATCTACATTCAGCTCGGTATCGGTGAGACGTTCGACGCCATCGATGCCCTTATCAGCGCCCTCGTGGTGCACCAGATACCGATCAGTGCTGCCCTGGCCGCCAGGACCGTGCACTGGCTGGACAGCTATCGCGGTCAACTCGCCGAACCGCGTCTACGCCAAATGCTCACCGAGCTGACTACGCATCCCTCCGATCAGCGCCAAACATCGCCTCGGACAACGAATCCCGCGCACTCCGACGAGGTCGCCTAAGCACACGGGCACGCCCTGGGTTCGGGAGACCGCAGACAGCGCCGCGAAGGGCAGCGACAGAAACCCGCCCCGATCCGCAAAGAACCGTTGTGGCTCACGATAACTGAGCGCGCGGTAGCATTTGGTGCGCTTTGGCCGCACCTAGAAACCGCCCGGAACCGACCGATGGGGACATGCGTTCCGCCACTCGGACGGTCGGTGTGGCTACGGCGATCTGGGATGGGCGTGGGCGGAATCGACGATGAGATTCGTGCCTGTTCGTTTCGCTTGGTACATGAGCATGTCGGCGTGCTGCAGCAGCAGCTCGGGGCTGGTGCCTGGGTGGGCGAGGACAACGCCGATGCTGACCGAGAGGTCATCGTAGATGCCAGCGCCGAGGGCCACCGGCCGGGTGAGTTCGGTGCGAATCCGTTCCGCCACGCGGCGCAACTGCTGCGTGTTGTCCACGCCGGGGCAGAGCACCGCGAATTCGTCCCCGCCGAGTCGGGCCGCGGTGTCTCCTGGCCGGATGGATCGTCGGATGCGCCGTGCCACTGTTTGCAGCACCTCATCCCCTTCGGCGTGGCCCCACGAATCGTTCACCGCTTTGAAACCATCAAGGTCGAGGTAGACCAACCCCACCCGCTGCGAGTCGGCGTGATCAGCCTCGGCGAGGGCGGTTTCGATCCGCTCCTGCAGCAGTGTCCGGTTCGCCAATCCGGTCAACGGGTCATGCAGGGCAGCCTCACGCAGTTTCCGGGCGTGTTCGCGTGCGTCGGTGACATCGCGAAAGGCCATCACCGTGAGCTGCGGCTGGTGGACTAACGGCACCGTGGCCAGCTCGACGACCCGCGGTTCGTTGGCGGTGTCGAGGACGAGGTCACGGGCCACACCGTGCTGCGGCCCTACGCCGGCGTCGCCGGGAGCCGACATGTCCGCGCGGGCCGAGAGAATCTGAGTAACCGCGCTGGAGTCGGCTGCCCGGGCGTTCTTCAGGACGACCTCGCCCGCCGAGGTCACGACAAGCACGCCATCGTGGATGCTGTCGAGCACCGCGCCAAACAGTTCCGCACTGCGATCGGCCTGAATCCGAGCGTCGTCGAGTTGCCCAATAAGGCGATTTCGAGAATCCCGATACAGCGACAGAGCCAAAACGACGAGCGTCAGACTGCACACCATGGCTTGCGCCAACAGGGCACGAACCTGAATCTCGGGCACAATGAACACGCCTCGGTCCTTGAGGGTGGCAACAACGATCCACGCCCCGGCGACGCTGACAAACAGGGTGGTCACCGTCGTGCTGTAGCGCAGTGCCAACCACAGTGCCGGCACGATGCTGACGAACGCCAGCGGCAGCCCGGTATTGTACCAGAAGATCCACACGAACACTGCGGCGACACCGACCCCCGCCAGTGATGCCTCCAGGGCGGCCACCGCTGAGAATCGCCGACATCTCCATTCGACATCGGGGAGCCGCAGCCATACCGCGACCCCGATGAGCGCCGAGGCGCCGTTACGCACCACAAACAATACAAACGTCTGCCCGGCCGGGGCGCCCGCCTCCACGACCAACGCCGCGGTCGCGACCGCGGCCGCGCATCCGCATCCGCACGTCACCGCCCCGACCAGCCGCGCCAAATCACTCGGGTCACGAAGAACGATGTGATCGCGTCGATACCCCAATATCGCCACGGTGACGACCGCCAAAACGACATTGACCACCACGAACCACGCAGCGATCGACACCGTCGCTTCTGTAGCAAGGTTCACGGCAAAAGTCACGGCACCCAGCACCACCACATGAGCGGTGCGCACGGCCCTGCTGTATCGCTGAGCCACCAGCAACCAAATGATGGCGACCGCCGCCGCCGGCCAGACCAGCGCGACCTCGCTTCCAGGTATCCGCGACACACGGCCGACTACCGCCGCCATCGCATACACCCCAGCGAACACGACGAAGGCGGTCAGAGGACGCAACACTCGATTCAGCAGAGGCCCCTCCTTCCGCCGCACACCTCACACCGCGGAGTGCTCTTTCAGAAGGATCGCACGATTTAACGAGCAGCTGACCTGACTGAGTGCGGTTCCACTTGGTGCTCCAGGTGCGGCTCGCGCCGCCAGCCGGTCGTGGTGGCGGTACCAGTCGATCGCGCGGCGCAGCTTCGGATAGGCGCTGCGTCCTTGGGGCAGCTCGTCACAGTGGGGCAAACATCCCGCCCCGGCCTTTGACTGGCTCGAACCGTTGGGCGTACTCCACGCGGCGGACCTGGACAGAGATAGCCGATGTGCCCTCTAACAAGATCACAATACTCAGAACTCTGGCCATAATTGCCCAGAACACCCATCACGCTATCGTTCGGGCGGGTCATGCGACGAAAAAGCGCACGCTGGCCACCAGCCGAGGACTGCGACGACTGCCAGTACCGAGCGTGGGCACGTCGACATCAAGAGAATCCGTTTGCCGGCTTTCCGCGGAGGCAGTCGCAGCAGGCCTAGGTAATCGACTGTCCCGGCTCCGCCGGTGATGACGGTCGGGGGGGGGGGAGACGGCCATCACCGGCGGCCGCCGTGACGGGCACGACCCTGGCAACCCATCCCACAGCACTATCAATATAGGCACAACCCCATAGAGCCGAGGGCGAACGCACAATAATTTGCCGCCCTTGTGTTTGCGTTTCCCGCCTAGCTCTCGGGACGCCAGGCCAACTCCACCGGCGAGGTGAGGCATGCTGGGCAATGAAAGCAATGAAAGCAGCCCGCCAATAACGTCGGTGACGGGTGGGCGTGCGGCCTCGGGCACAGCGGTGGGGTGGTTAGAGGCTGAGGTCATAGCCGCTCTCTTGTTCGCGGTGCTGGCTGCGGTCAAGTCCGAGGTGTCGGTTTAGTGCCCGGTCTTGTTGTGCGCGTTGGGTTTTCTGGTAGGTGCTGCGCCGGCGGGTGAGCGTGTGTTGGTGCTCGGCGACCAGCGAAGCGACCCGCTCGGGCAGGTCCTGGGTGGGGGTGTCGGCGGCGATTTGGTGTGCGGTTCGGGCGGGTTCGTCGCGGCCGATGACCTGCCGGAGCGCCCGGGCGGCGTGGGTGGGGGTGCCGCGCCGCGCCAGGTGCATCCCCGCAGTCTCACCGCCGGCGGCACGATCATGGCCGTGGGTGTGGTCGGCCTCAGCGGAGTCGCGGTGGTAGAGGTAGGCGTGATTGGATTCGCGGCCGCGGGTCAGGGCGACGTAGGCCAGGTTGCGGCTGGCGGTCTCAGCGAGCACGGCGTGGGTGGTGTCGGCGGTGACGCCCTGGGCGGCGTGCACGGTGACGGCATGGCCGAGCTGCACATGGTTACGCAGGTAATCGTCGCTGAAGACGGCCCACGCGCCGTCGCTGAGCCGGCGGGCGGCCAGGCGGGGATGCTCGGCGCTGTCGTCGACTTTGATGACCTGCCAGCGTTGCCCGTTACGCACCGGCGCCTCATCCAAGGTTTGGGTGCGGTCGTCGGGGTTGTAGACGGTAATCGTCGGGTCGTTACGGCGGGTGATCACCACATCCCCGGTGGTGATGTTGTGGCCGCGAGCTCCGGTCACCGTCGTGGTGTCGCGCCCAGCGGCGGCATGCTGGGCGATGGTGTGGTCGTGGACACGGCGATTGAGCGCATCACACATCTCGGTGGTGTCGGCGAGCAGCAACGCGTCTTTCCCCGCGGCGAGATCAGTCTGGTGGGCGGCCAGCGCGTCGGCGGCCATGGTGACCTGATCCCCACACGCCAACCGCTGGTGGTCGCGATACCAGTTGATTGCGCGGCGCACCGCCGCGGGCCCGCCGTCACCCACGGCCAGGGCCGCGGTGCGTTCGGCCGGATCGTGTTGGCGCCACACCTCGGTCAAGCGTTGCGCCCAGGGCAACTCCTCGCAGAGCTGGGTGAACATCCCGCCGCGGGCTTTGACCGGCTCGAGCTGGTGGGCATCACCGACCATCACGGTTTTGGTTCCCGCAGCGGTGGCCGCGGTAAGGAATTGGCGCCAGTGGTCGGTGCCGACCATGCCGGCTTCATCGACCACGACAACATCGAACGGGCCGAGCTGCAACCGGCCATCGGCGAGGCGGGCCAGGGCACTGTGCATCGTGTAGCCCTCGCTGGCCGCGCCTTCGGCGACGGCGACATCGACGGCTTTTCCGGTCGGGGCGATCACGATCATTCGCGCCTTCGCGCGGCGTTCGACAATGCTGCGCAACGCCCGCATCGAGGTGGTCTTGCCCGCGCCGGCCGGCGCCGACAGCGGCACCACCAACTGGGGGGTGGCGGCGATCGCGGTGACCACCTCATGCTGCTGGGCGGAGAGCCCCAGGGCGGTCGCGGTGTGCTCGGCGGGGCGCACCCAGGCCATGGCCCGCACGTTGGTGGTGTCAACGAGGTCGAACACCCGACGTTCCTCAGCCAAAATCAGATCCACGGTGTAGCGCGCGGATCCTTCCCTCTGGTGCGCCAGCCGCGGCCCCGTGAGCCGCATCCCGACCGCATCCACGCACGCTTCGATGAGCTGGCGCGGCAACCCCGCACCCGCACCGACAGCACTGCCGCCACCGTTGTCGGAACCGCCGGTATCGCCGGCGATAAGCGGGAGTTGGGCGCCGATGACTTCCACCAGATCCGCCCGCGTCAACCCGGCTTTGTCGGCGCGGGCGGCCATGGCCGCCACGGCGCGCCGATCCACCACCGGCCTCCCGCGCGTCAGGCGCGCCGCGGCCGCGCGCGCCGCCTGCTGACGCGCTTCCCGCGCCTGCTGTTGGGCGGCGCGCGACACCCGCAAACCCCGCGCATCGGCGCGCCATTGGGCGCGTAGTTCGGCCCAGGACAGCGATTCGGGTTTGCGGGGTCGGGTGGCTTTTTGGGCGGCCGCTAACTGCGCCTGCGACAACCCCGCGACAGCGTCGATGACGGTCAGATTGTTGGCTGCCCACTGCCGTAACTGGGTGCTTCTCTGCGACCAGGCGGAGATGGTTGTGGGGTCGATGCCGGCGATCTCCGCCATCCCCGTAGCGGGGTCGACTGGCCCCCACTCGATCCCGGCCAGCCGGTGCAGTTCATACCGCAGGGTGGCCTGATAAATGATGCCGGCGGCGCGGGCTTCATGAAACAGCGACGTGCCGTCAATCGACACCAGCCGCCCATCGGCGCGGGCTTGCCGGTTGGGCACCAGCACGTGGGTGTGCAGGTGCGGATCCCCGGCTCGGGAGGTCTCGTGCTGGTAGGCCGCGGCCACCAAACCGGGCAGTTTAACGAGGTCCTTTTCTCCGGTGATGGGGTTATGCACCCGGGTGTAGCCAGCATGCTGGGCGAGGTATTCGAGGGCTTCGCCGATCGCCGTCTGGTGCGCAGCGGACACGGCTTTGTCGATGACGTCATCGCCGAACACCCGCACCAACGACACACTTTTCGGGGCGCAAAACGTCAAATCAAAGCCGTGCACGCCACTCGTGCCGTGTGCCCGTCCGCACTCCCCAGACGGCGCCACACCGTCATCGAGCCAGCGCGCCACCACATCGGGATCAGCATCCCCACCCGCACGCTCACCGCCGGTCAAACCCACCAAGTCCGCGGCCATACGAGCAGCCCCCGCGCACATCCACACCGGGGTACGGGTGTCGCGTTCGGCGTAATACTCCGCCAACCCCCCATTAGCTTTTTGCCGGTCGGCGATCGCATCGCCCACGGCGCGGGCAGTGTCGTTGTAGTAATTCACCGACCACAACGACAACTTCGCCACCGTCAACACCACAACCACCCCATCACCCGCGATCCGGGGCGCCCGCCGACCCGCCAGGGGAGACGAACCGACGGACGCCACCACCAGCCTCGCACAACTTGTGCAAATGTGCCACACGGTCTCGGGGTAGTTAGGGAAGGTAGCGGAGAGGGAGTAGACGAGCTGAGGGAAAGCAGCCAAAGGGCTGCTAAAACAAGGAGACGGTGGAAGGGATTAGGAGGCAGAGAGTGGGATGAGATGGGAGAGAGTCGACTACCGGAATGTATGAAGCGGCGGCTGCGCCCCGAGGCATAACCGGTGGCGGCACGCGCACGGGTAGTTGTCCGCTGCGGACCGAACATGTCTAGGTGCATTAACTACTGCTGTCGGGCCTCGCGGTGGACAGCCAATGACAGCGGCGTGATGCGTGGGGCTGCTGCGTGGTTGTCGCGTCTGGTGGAGGCGGTGGCGTACTCGTGGCAGTGCGTGGTGGCGCTGTGGTGGGCGCGCTCGCGCAGCACGCGGCGGATCTCTTGTTGGGCGGCGAGGATCCGGGCTCGCGAGGCGTCGGTGAGCACCACTGGGCGCGGCGTCTGGTCGATGCTGGCGGCGGCGTAGCCGCCGGCCTTTGGTGTTGAGGGTTCGGGAGGTGACCAGTTCAGCCGTCGTAGGCGGCTGGACAGGAATGCGCCGGGGTTGGTGATGTGGTCGGGCCAGGTCGCACCGCGTGCGCGCATGTCGGCGTTGAGGGCGTCGGTGATGGCGTGGGCGGTCCACACCGTGGGGTCGATGCCAGTGGCGGTCAGCGCATCGCAGATGGTGCCGATGTGCACGCGGTCCAGGCCATGGGTGGCAGCGACGAGGCTGGCGGCCAGTCGCTGAGTGGCCAGTGGGCGCGGCGTGGACCGCCGTGACGGACACACTGCACGGCCTTTTCCCGGATCTCGGGGCACGGGCGCGCTTGCGCGCCCGCTTGGTGAGTGACTCCCTACGGGAGAAAAAGAACTAACACCGCCTGACGGCGGTAGGTGGAAATCGTGCACAGGTTCCTGCACAGGACGACGCCGTGCCGGTCGGGGGTCGCGGCGGGGCACCAGGTGGTACACCGAGGGTCGCCGCCCGACGCTGGGGGTTCCTGGTGAGCCGTGGCCACGTTGGGCCTCCACCGCCCATTGGGAGGCCCGCAAGACCCGCCAGGCGGCGGTCACGGTGCGCACGTCGCAGCCCACCCGGTGCGCGATCGTGGCGCGGGTGACGGCGACGTGGCGGCCGGTGGCGTGATCGGCGTGCTCGGCCATCACCGCCGCGATCGATAACAAGGTGGCCGCGGTGATCGACACCCGCTGCTCCGCGCACAGCTGGCCCAGGGCCGGCGACTGCGCCCAGCGTTGGAGTCCGTCGAGCCAGCTGCTGCGGCTGGTCCACATCGGCGCCCGCGGCGCACACGCGCCCGCGCGTTCCACCCAGCCGCGACGGCGCTCGTTCGCGAGCGCACGCATGACGTGCGGTGTGGGTGCGATGGCTGCGAACGGCGTGGGCCGCGCACTGCCCACCCGAGCTGATCGGGTGCTAAGGAAGTCACGATTTGCGCACTGATTGCGCGCCATTTCTGGAACGTCAGACAGGCGTGCGCTACCGTGAGACGAGTCCAGCAAGACACGTCCCTTTCGGGGCAACGGGTGCGGACCCGGAACCGAGCGGCTAACTCGGTTCAAACCCAGACAGGGCCTCGCTACGGCGGGGCCTTTGTCATGTTCAGGCTTGGATCTGCACCGCTATGGAAATGTCACATCTGCCCGCCTACAGGTGGCGGGGCGTGTGTCTACATCGCCAGCGGCAGAACCTCCTTGTCGAGTTCGCGGACAGCCTCGGGCCGACCAACCGCAATGGCGAGCAGGTCTGCGGAGAGCTGGCTGACGCTGGTGCCGCGTTCGGCGGCCATCTCACGGAGCCGGGCGTATACGGATGCGTCAGCGCGAACCTTGATCTGCTCGCGCGGACCTTTGTGCGGTTGGGCCATCCCGTGATCCTTCCGCGAAAGGAGCCTTGTACCTGGTACCGACACGCACTTGGCTGGGACTGCCGTGAAACAGGAGGTCGTTCCTGGGGTCACCACAATGGCAGGCCGAGAAAGGGTGAGGCCTGGCCCCGCGCGGGCACCGGGTAGCCCGCGAGTCCTCGCGTCAGGGCCGTTTGGTGAGGATCGCGATGGCGGCTTGGATGACGACGCCGAGGACGGCGCTGATGACGCGTCCGGTATCTCCGATGGTGAGCTTTGATTCCGGGTTGCGGGCGTGGATGCGATCGGCGAGAACGCAGACGCTCACGACGATGGCCACGACTCCGAGGATGGCAGCGATGCACACGGCCAGGTCAGTTCCGCTCATGGTTGGTGCTCTTTCTCTGGTTGGTCGGGAAAGCGGCTCCCGGAGCGGGGTGTTTGAGCTCCGCTCTCTTCTTCTGGGCGGAACTGCGCTGTTTTCCACGGCACTGGCCGCACCTTTCTCGTCGTGGCAACTCGGTCATTAGTGAAGTACCGGGGCGAGAGCTGTTTTCCGTCGCGCGGTGCGGCAGGTAGTTCTCTGGCACTCATCGGGAGGTATATGCCGGCGGGGTGCAGCGGCGGGTCGCGAGGTGCGGGTCGAGGCGAAGGGATGCTGGGTGTGGCATTCACGACCTCTAACGCCTTGTTTCGACCCGATTTGCCGACAAGCCGGGTGGTCACGGTTCGGTAACGGTCTGAACAATGCCGTCTTACGTCGGGAGACGTAAAGACGTAATAGCGTGTTGACGTATATGCGTCATTGCGCTGTGACGTAAGGTTTGGGCATGCCTACGGTTTCTTTGGTCCACACCAAGGGCGGCGTCGCGAAGACGACCTCGGCGGTGTATCTCGCGACCGCTGCCCAGCGCCGCGGTCGCGATGTCGTACTTATTGATGCCGACCCGCAGGGCTCGGCGCTGGAATGGGCGGCGGCCGCCCAGGATGACCCCTTGCCGTTTCCGGTGGTGCCGGCACGCCGACCCCTGGACGTCAGTGGCCACCAGGAGTTGACGATCGTGGACACTCCCCCGGGTACGGCACAGGTTATTCAGGAAGCGATCGAACTGGCCGATTTGGTCGTGGTGCCCACGGGGGCCTCACCGCTGGATGTCCGCCGGGTATGGCCGACTTTGGAGATCACCGCGCACCGCCCCACGGCGGTGCTGCTGACCGGCGTCGATCTGCGGACCCGACTAGCCGACGAGGTGAAGAGCCTGCTGGAGGACGAGGGCGTGCCGGTGATCGAAACGCGGATTGTTCGCCGTGAGGGCATCCGCCGGGCGTTCGGGTCTACACCGAATCACCTGTACGGCTATGACGACGTGTTCGACGAGCTGATGGGGGCATTGGTTCATGTCTGACTTGACTTCGAAGATGGCCGCGCGGGTGAAGACAGAGCCCGCCAAGCGGGCGGCTGAGGCGTTCCGCTCCCCCACTGACGATATGCAACGCGCCACCGTTTACCTGCCACGCGCGACGGTGCGCGGACTGAAGCAGGCCGCACTGGACCAGGACACGAGCATGAGCAAAATCCTCACTGACCTGGCCGATCGGTGGTTGGCACAAAACGTAAAGACGTAAGGACGTAAATGCGTCCTTACGTCCTTACGTCATTACGCATACAACTTCATACCCCTGCCGGGAACGTCCTGGCGGGCGATTGCATGCCCGCCAGTTAGCGTCTGTTCCATGCGAGTGGGTGTGTACATCGACGGTTTCAATCTGTACTACGGCGGCAAGTTCCTCTGCGGCTCTGGCACGGCCGGTTGGCGATGGCTCGACCTGCGCGCGTTGGCGACACGGCTGATGGCCAACCATTCCGCTTGGAACGGCGCGACCGTTGAACGCATCGTGTACTGCACTGCGCGTATCTCAGGAGCTGACAACCGCGTCGGCAGTCGAGAACAGGACGCCTACCTCGCCGCTTTGACCCGCGCCGCTGTCGTGGATCACATCGAAGAGGGCAACTACGTCAACCGCGTAACCTCCGCGCCCCTGGCCACCAAGGACCGACGCGGGCGTCCGGTTCTCACCACCCCAGCTTGGCCGGTAACCATCAAAGATGGCGCCGGGCAGAACGCCCCCGACGCGCGGTTCTTCGTCTCTGTTGCGCGGCGTGAGGAGAAGGGCTCCGATGTGAATGTGGCGGCCCACCTGCTGCTGGACATCCTCGAAAAGCGCATCGACGCCGCGCTGGTGATCAGCAATGACAGCGACCTGAAATTTCCTGTCCAGGCCGCACGTGACCGCGTCCCGGTCGGCACCATCAACCCGACCAAAAACCAGACCGCAGGAAAGCTGCGGGGGCGACCGTCGGACGGGGTAGGCAACCACTGGTGGTACCAGCTGGTGGCTGCGGATTTCCAGTCATGCCAACTCCCAGACCCTGCTGGCGGGGTGTCTAAGCCGCCGCCCTGGTGAGCTACCCCGACAGGGGAGGGGAATTGCGTGGGCGCAACGCGCGTTGCATAATTGCGCAATACCACCCGTCCCCGGCAGGGGACGGGTTTTTTCTGCCCAGCGTAAGGACGTAATGACGTATATGCGTCATTACGTCGTTACGTCACGATTGCTTATTGAAGCGCTTTTCCCAGGCTGGGTAGCTGCCGAGGCTACGAAGAAGGGGAGCCGTGAGTGCTGCCACCACCTGGTCGGGGTTTTCGTCGAGGTCGGCTAGTGAGGCTTCGGTTGCTCTCTGGTAGATGTCTTCTGTGTAGACGGGTCCTCTGTCGCCGAAGTTCCGGTCGGCGATGATCCATGACGTCGAGTCGCGAAGGCCATTCATCGAGAGCGCAAATCGCCAACTGCCGGTGTAGCCCCAGCGGTGCGACACTGCAGCGGCCAGGCGGGCAAGCAAGCTGACGTGTCCGACGATCAACATCTCCAAGACGACGGTGAGATCGGGTGGGGGAGGGGACACGTTGCTGAATGAGCGGGTGGTCACGGCGCGCTCGGATGCCAACACGAGTCGGCCTGACTCATAGAGCACGATCTCGGCGGCGGAGTCCTTGCCGGCGAAGCGTTGCCCGTCGTACATGCCGGTGTTCAACGCGACGCCGCCAGGGCGGCGGTGGAAGCCACTGGCCTGCGCCAGCGTGGGAGCGTATTTGTGGTGTTCAGGACCTATGACCGAGTGGACGAGTTGCAGTACTGGCTCTTGCCACTGTGATTCTTCGGTGAGGGAGACGAGCAGGTCTTCTCGCGCGCCGACCGGGTCGGCCAGCACGACGAGCAGAGGAGCATCGTCACCAACGAGTTCGGTACGGATCGAGCGGGCCTCAGCTCGCAGATCGCGGCGGTCCGCCAGGCGTCGGTCGAGAAGCCGCACGACCTCGGCGTTGGGCAGTATCCGGTTGGTCTTGTCGCCACGGCCGTAATAGCGGCCATCGACCATGTGTGGCGCTCGGACTGACTGTGGAACGTGGACCACGACGTACCCGTGGCCAGCGTTGCTTGTCGAGTTGATGACGGTAGTGCGGATCTGTACTGCCTCGTCGACCCTCATCCGCGCAATCTGCTCGATGCGTTCGGCCAGGCCGTCGAGAGGAACGGGCCACAGACCAGGCGGTGAGGTGTCCTCGTCGACGCCGATCAGGATCGTCCCGCCGTCGAGGGAGAATGCGGCGATGTCTTTCGCCAGATCCTTGTTGGCTGCGTTGCCCGATCCCAGCTCCCTCTTGAGATCCAGCCCGTGGCTTTCCTCCAACAGGCCGTTCTGGGCCAGATGTTCCAGGTCTTCCTCGGTCCGAGGGTCTACCGGATTCATGAGATTCCTTGTGATGTACTGGATTTAACGGCTGTGGCTGCTGAGGAGGTCGCGCAGTCCCTTGGCTCCACGGTCGGATACGGATTGAGATGACATCACGTAAGCGGCGGCCTGATCGGGCGTGAGCCGGCCGCTGCTGATGTGGCCGCTGAGAAAACGCCGGGCTTGGGCCTTGTCGTCTGCTCCGGTCCAGCCGTTGCGCCCTCCGTAGAAAATGACGGAATCGAGGTCTTTGCGCACGTCATCGGCCAATTCGGATACCGTGACCTCTCCTGTCAGCAGGTTGATGGCGGCCGCGCCAGCAGCCCACTCGGCCAAGGGGGTGGAGCCCTCGACGACAGCGAGTGAATGACCGCGGGCGAGGCCCATCGCGAAGTGCAACGACCGTTCGTCTGGCACGAAAGCCAGGACGGGCCCGCGGTCGGGCCGGTTGCGGGTTTGCGGGGTGGCGTGCCCACCTGCTCGGATGATCTCGTCGAGGTCGGCATAGCCGAAGCTCGCGGCATTTTGGGCGTTGCTCACCAGGAGCGGCGCGAGGTCCTCGTCCTGGCTGCGTTCCCAGATCCAATCGGCGGCCAGGGCGATCGCGTGCTCGTAGGGCCGATCTTCGACATCATCGGGGACCCACGCCGCGGCTCGCAGATGCGTCGTCGAGTGCAGATCGGCGCTGGTCATTAGGCGGCTCCTGATGGCGAACTTGGTTTGGCCAGGTAGCGGTACGCCGTGGCCCGGCTGATACCGAATGCCTGAGCAAGTTCAGGGACCGGTTCGCCCGTTGCGGCGAGTCGGCGCAGCTGTTCTTGGCGTTCCGGGGTCAGCTTGGCCGGCTTGGTGGGTGGCAGTTGGCGCACGCGGCGGGAGTCGCGCGAGGCGGCGCGCCGCTCGCGGCCGAGCTCGAGCTCGAGCTCCGCCAGCGTCGCCATGATGGTGGCCACCGCACGCCCGGTCGGTGTACCGGTGTCTACGCCTTCACGTAAGGCGCGCAATAGAATTCGGCGCTGGCCAAGATCTGCGATGGTGCGAGTTACTTCTACGACGGATCGGCCCAGTCGATCTATGGCGGTGACCACTACGGTGTCGCCTTCGCGGGCGTAGTGCAGCAAGGCCGCCAGGCCTGGCCGATCGGTGTTCACTGCACCGGAGACTTTGTCGGTGAAGACCTGGCCGGATTCGACCCCCTCGGCGGCGAGCGCGGCGAGCTGCGCATCGAGGTCCTGACCCACAGTGCTCACCCGCGCGTATCCGAGAATCGCTGTCACAGCATCTACCGTCTCATTGCCCTCCGACAATGAGGATCTGAGACACGCGGTGTGAGAGAAGAAATGAGACACTATGACCTGGGGCTACAGGAGGGGGAGTAGCCCCTTTCTTCTGCGTCTCGTTTCTCTAGAAACGAGACTTTAGAACGAGACAGACCTCGGGGTGGACCTTACGCGATGACGCTGCGGTCTCGCCCGGTGGCTTTGGCGCTGTAGAGCGCCTGGTCGGCGATTCCGATGAGT
>WBZP01003961.1_pt1 | contig 15720 bp, 15 predicted proteins | sample 5204301 | NCBI WGS metagenome assembly WBZP01 (sample SAMN12412401, study PRJNA552823) | activated sludge metagenome | isolation source: activated sludge from nitrification reactor of wastewater treatment plant... | place: USA: Pennsylvania | collected 2017
TGCGATGTGCGCCATCGCGGCTGGCGTGATAGGCAGCAAGCAAGGCCGATGCAGCGGTATCGCTCAGGGTGAAGATTCGGTGGGTCATACCCACCATTGTACACCTTTTATCTGTTTTGTCTATAAGTCAATGCTGAGTTTGTGAAGAAAGTCTTTGCGCTGATTGGTAATCTTATTGTAGATGCAGGCAACTTTCCGCCGCGCCTTGCCGCGATTGCGGCTATCCTTCTGCTTGCGCGACAACGCGCGCTGGGCTCGAGCCAGCTTGCCTATCTGCGTGCGATAAAAGCGTGGATTTGCGATCATCTCACTGTTCGATAGCACGCCAAGTGTTTTGAGGCCCACATCCACACCGACATATGATTGAACCGGCCGGGGTTGCTGCTCGGGTACAAGTTGCTCGACGACTAGGCAGACGCACCAATGTCCGTCTGGTGCCTGTTTGAACGTCGCGCTTTTGGTAACTCCCTCAATCCGACGATGGATAATCGCCTTGATTCGCCCAATTTTGGGAACATGTACGAACTCGCCTTCGATCTGTACATGCTGTGATAGTCGAAAGCTTAGGGGATCGGTATTCTTCGATTTGAACTTGGGGTATCCTTTTTTCGGTGCGCCAGTTCTGACGCGGCGAAAGAACGCTTGGAAGGCACGCTCCAGGTCACGCAGCGCCTGTTGGAGCGATTGAGCATAGATTTCGCATAACCAAGTCGTTGCGGGCTGGCACTTGAGCTCAGTAAGCTCTCGACTTAGCGCGTTGTGGGAGAGGGTCTTGCCGGTAGCCTGATAGTATTCGCGTTTGCGAGCAAGCCCCCAATTCCACACAAAGCAGCGCGCGCCTGCGAATTGTCGAAACAACGCTTCCTGTTGGGCAGTGGGCTGCAGTCGGTAGCGATAGGTAGTCTGGATCGTACGTATCATGATGCTTGTCCTCCGTCTGGTTTGTTGGCGAGGTCGTCCTATGCGGTACGCCATTGATGTTCGATGTGGCATTGCCAGCCTGCCAGGATGCCGTCCATGTCAAGATTGAGGCTGTGCCGTTGATTGAGATAGGCGGCGTATGCCCGTGCTGAAGATTGTGTTGCGTTGGTGTAAGGGCTATTAGTCTACGGAAGGCTCCTTGCGTATCAATGCGGAAGGTGTCGGCTAAGTCCTCGCAGTCGAGTGGGACTAGGCTCGGCAAAATATCGGGATCGGCGTCGTCAGCGTGAAAATGCGAAGTCATGCCATCAGCATGCGTAGAAGGGCGTTCGCTACTCATCGCGTCCTCTCATACGGGTTACAAAAAGCGCCTGTGGATGGCCTTCGCTCCACGGGCACTGTATTGCTTGAAGATCTACTGGTATGTACAATCGTTGTGCTGTCACAGGCCGGAATCAGCTCACCACCGCAGGTCAAGGCCGAAGAGCAAGCGCATCGCGCGCAACCTGCCTTGACGCGGTGGTACAATCGGCACTTCCTGTGACAAGCACTTATGACGGGTAGAGACAGGTAGAAGAGAAACCGGCTGGGCGCGTAGTCAGATGGGGCAAAAGAAAAGGCGCACTGTTGCAGCAGCCGCAAATTTATGTTTATGCATCGGTGGTCTATGCTAGCGCAAGTGACGCACTCTGGCTAATCTTGCTCTCGTTTATGTTATATGTCCTCGTGCGCATCATTAACGACTGCTCGGCTAATTTGCGGCTGATGCATGAGCTTGGCAATGAACTGATGGGCATCCCAGCGGCTGAAGCCTCGGATAGACAACCGACGCTCGACCAGATGGATGCAAAGTACTACTCAGGTAGGCATAGAGGTACTATCATGCAGCGCGTAGCAGCCTGCCACGCTTTATTTGGTGCCTGCCTGCGAGCATTATCACTTTACTCAAAAGTATCATTGACTTCACCCGGCTTGTCATCTATACTGCCGCCAAGACGTGAAAATGTTTCATCGCTCTCCATGATGTTGGGGTAGCTTTCGGGCGGCACATAGCAAACAGGGACTTTGGGATCGGTGCAAGCCGAAGTTGCCCGGCCGCCATTCTCACTGTTGGAGTGACCAGGGCAAGCCTCACGGTGAACTGGCGGCGCCGTGCACGTTATGCGCGCACAGTGGCCTATCGCGTCTATGTCGATCGCCAGGTAGGAGGGTACCGCGGGTTGCTTTCGCCCGTTCCGGCGTTGTCTCTCACGACGCCTGGACGGGCGGCTTAATTATAAATGCCAGAGGTGGCCCATATGCCGTCAAGCAGGTATATCGCAAATGGTACTTCATCATATGAGAAACCGCAACCAGAACGCCTAGCACCAGAGGATAACGAAGCAACGCCAGCCGAGCCGCACGATGACTTCCTTAAGAAGCTGGTCAAGCGCACGCATCAGCGCGCCGAACGCTGGCGCGATGCACTTACCGTCAGTATTGGGCGCGCCCGTGAGCTGACCGAACTCGAGGAAACACGCATACGCTACTTTGAAGAGTTGGGTGTACTGAAGCCAACTAAGCTGGCTAGTGGTACTGGCACGAACCGGATGTACACCCTTGGCGAGTTGCGCTGCCTGTATGCGCTTGGTCTGCTGGTCAAAGAGTATGGGTATCGCCCGCAAGCAGCAGCACTGTTTGTCACGCGCCATCGCGATCTCCTCGAGTTTGGTCGGCCGGATTCGCTGCGCGATCTGGTGGAGGGTGAGCGTGATGCTGTTGCCGATGGCTTTCTGCTTGCCAGACTCATGAGCCAGCTGATCGATGCGGTGCAAGCAGAGCTGGCACCCATCTGCCAGAGCAGCGATGCTGAGTGCGTAGATCGCTTGGTCGTGTGCGCACCCTCTCTGCGCGTAGTGGGCGTTGTTTTGCCAGGGCGAGCTCTGGTTTTTGATGTGCGCGAGTCGACTCCAGCAACAGTTCAGCAGATTGGCCGCTCGCTGTGCAAGCGGCCAAAGGATATGCTGATCGCGCTTGATCGAGCTGCGCTTTTTGAACCGGATACTGTAGCAGGTAATCCAGGCCTGTATCAGACAAGCGTACGAAACGATAGTACTATTTTGCTCTATAGCCGCGATGATGCCTGGGATATTCCGCTAAGCACGCATCATCGTTTTTGCTGCTATTGGCCATCGCAACACCAGCATTTGGTGATGTGGCTGATCCTTGCAGGTGTAGAGGGCGAGCCTCCAGCGTCGCCTTTACGCCTCAGCCAACAACGGAGCGCGCTTATCGACAGAATACTAACGATGTGCGAGCGATTGCGTGAGCCGTTTGTTAGCAGCTCGCTCGTGAAAAGTTACCGCTATCGCTCGGATGGCTTTCAAATTGAGCATTCGCAGCAGATGTATCGCACGTTGTTGAAGACAATCGCCGACTTGAGCTTCTGCAACTCCGAGCAGTGTGCAGCTGCCCTGCTCATTCCAAACAGTCTTGAGCGCCCAACAACGCTCAATATGCTGGCTGATTACAACTATCCTGGTGAGCTTGTATCGCAGGTGAAGCTCAACTTGAGCGGCGATGGACAAGGGCTCTGTGGCCGGGCCTATAATCTGCGGGAGCCATTTTATTCGAGCGACACACGCCGCGATTCTCGGGTAGCCTATGCGCTCGAAGAGCATAGCCGGGCGGCGCTCGCCGTCCCACTCATAGCAAGCGGCTGTGTTTCGCCGGTGGGTGTTTTGTACCTGGCATCGCAAAGTCCAAAGCTAGCCCTGCGGGGCGAAGATGCATACTTTGCACTCGTCCTCGGCAGCATTCTCGGCGAACAACTTGGACGCTGGTGGCTGACCCGTTTGCGAAAAACACATGACCGCATGTTGCACGAGCAAATGGACGCAATTACACGCTGGTTCGACAGCCTCGATCCACACGGCCGCGATTTCCAGGAAGCGGTTGACGATCTGCAAGCCCTGTGGGGCACGATCCTGGTCAATGATGCGAATGCCGATGCAACCAATATTGCCCTGATACTCTTCGATATTGATAGCTACCGACAAAATGTCCAATCGCGAAGCGTTGATGCTGTGCCACTCGAGGCGCAGCTACACGTTCGGAAAGCCATCCGAAAGATTGTACCGAATACTCGCGACTATTGGTTTAAGAACGATCATGTGTTGGTCATACTGCATAATTGCGATTGCGATCAGGCTTGCGCATTTGCAAAGCGCATCGCTAACCAAGTGCGCGCGGTTCCGCTGGCTATTCAAAGTTCTGATGGCAAGAATATTACGCTTACAGTTAGCGGCGCAATCAAGGTGATGACCTATCGTGAGCTCCATGACCTGGACACAACTGGTGATGTGCAGTTTCGTAATCAAATACAAATGGTACTCGATGACCTTCGCGAGCAAACTGCGCACTCACCCGCGCACTCGCTCCAAATCCTTCAGCCGACTGGATGGATGCCAGTCTGAACTCGTTTGGCAAGTAATAGTAACCAGGCACGGCTGGATACTTCGCTCATTTGCACTGTGGTGGGCAAATGTCACCCGGTGTACCCCGCTCTGGCACTTTCTTCTATAATTCTTCCAGAAAAGCTTGAAGAAATACTATCCAGCTCACACCATTCTAAATTTGTTCAAAATGCCGATTGACTCTATGCGGAGGATACCCTATGATCGTCTCACTGAAGTGCACTGGCGCAGGTTATTTAGATGGGATTGGTATGAGGCAGTGGTATCAATCTGGCGACGGTAGCGTAGCTGACTGTCTGCCACAAACGCATGATCATGTGCAATCAGCCTATAACCTGGGCCGCATCTCTGCCGCTCCGGCGCGCCACGCTGTTTCATAAGGCAGCTTCAATTTTCTTCGCGATTAGCTGGGCGCTTCACAGCGCCTTTTCGATTCTTCGACTTCTCTCTGATGCGCTTTGTGACAACAACTCAGCTTTTGATGCCTGTTTACGACCCTGGGCAACCCTAGCGCAATGTCTGCTGTACATGTCGCTACCTTCGAACGGTGCCTGATCAAAGGTGTAATAACACCTTGAAGGGAGAACACCATGAGCGATGGCAATGGCGCGGTTTTGAGATCGCACTCTTCGTTACACGCAGTTTACATCCGCACGCTTGGCGCATTCGAGGCAACTAAGCATGCAGCGCGGCTGACCTGGAAAGGCGCTGGAGTAGGAGCTGAAAAATTAAGAAATGGCTTCGCCCATGTGATCGCTAAACGCGATAAGCTCGTGCGCCGTGAAACGTTGATCGATCTCACTGGTACGCATAATATCGTCTCGGGTATCAAAACAATGCTGCGCAACTGGGAGATGGATACAGCTTTTCATCTGCATGATCGTTGCGTAATGCTGACACGCGACCAAAGCTGGTTCACCGACGGCGATTACCTCGAAGATCTGCTGCTGCAGGCGCTGCAGCTTGAGACTTGTGGCGATCTGGTGGGACGGCTCGCCGTCCTTGATGAGGCTGAGTTGTTATGTGGCGGGCCTTTTCTGCCGGAGTATGATTCGGTGCCTGAGTATACGATTGATGAGCAAGTTGCATTCTGGCAGCTACGTCAGAAAGAAGCCCTCCAAACGGTGGCGATGGCCCGCCTCGCTGCTGAGGATTCACGTCTATGTGCCTCCGCACTGCGTGCAGCAGTTCAGGCAATTCGCTTCGATGCCGAAAATCCATCAGCGTATCAGTTTGCTGCTGCTGTCGCGCGGCGATGCGGTAATGAAAATCGAGCTCGCCACTATGGATCATTAGCAAAATATTATGCAAGGCTCAATGACGAATAATCACAGCCTCAGTTCTATATAGTATAGAAACAGCGGGAATACTACCGCTGTTTTTTTATTGTAATAGAAAAATCTTGGGCCTATCGTGACAGAATCTGTGGATAGCTTGGTATGCTGTGGGCCTGGCATAACCGAATATCAGCTGGCCGCCAGGCAACGAGAGAACAAGGAGGCATAGCATGGTACTTAACAGCCAGCAGCTGCAGCGCTTCAGCTACACGCCGCAGGCGGCCGCGCCGGTAAGTGAGATCGCTCGGCCACCCGCCGATCTCGATGTGGCAGTGATCTGCATGGGCAACTCGGCCGAGGCGCTGGGGCTGCGCCTGCAGGCGCTCGCGTACCAGGATGGCATGTGGCTGCATGTAAGTGGCTTGAACAACGATCGCCTGCCGCCCCGTGGGCTGGCGCTGCCCGGCCTGGCCGCGCCGCTCACCCTCGCCGAGCGGCTGGTGCTCGACGCCGAGAATCCACGCGAGCAGCTGCTCGACGATCCGCTGCTTGCGGCGCGCTACGCAACGGTGCTGCGCGGCATTTCGGTGTTCGAGACGTATCCGCATGCGGGTGCCGGTGGGCACGGGCTGCCAGCAATCTCTGGGCTCGATATCGATCTGCATATCGGCCTGGTGCAGAGCTGGCTGCGCGGCATTGCCCACCGACTGCGCGGGGCTAGCCCGGCAACGCCCGGGCAAGGTGACATCGGGCGCGTACTGGCCGAGCACGGCCAGCGCAACGCACCGGCGCGCGAAAAGCGTATTCTGGTGCTCGGCGGGGCGTGCGGCGCGATGGGCAACGCTGGCCATCAGCTGATTCCGCCGCTGCTTCATGCCACCCTGGCCGAGCAAGGCATCCGCCCGTACGAGGTCTGGGGTGTGATGCTCGGGCCGCGCGCATTCACGGGATTAACCCCATATGTGCGGCATAACTTCCGCGCGCTGCTGGAGACGGTCGAGCACGTAAGCCAGCACGGTCTGCGCCGCCGCTACGCCGCCGAACTGGAGATCACCATGCAGCGCCCGCCCTATGATCGTCTGTTTTTGCTCGACGATCCGCGCCTGCCCAGCAGCGCAGCCAGTGTCACCGAAGCTGAGATGGAGCAATTTCTTGATCAGTCGGCGCTCAGCCTCTATATGCTACTGCGCGGCACGATCTGGCCGACGATCGCTAGCCACACCGCGAACGATGACGGCGTAGTGCGGCCCGATGGCCGACTGTGCTACCTGCACACCGTTCGCGGCGCACTGTTACGCGCCGACCGCACACAGATCCGTGCCGCGCTGTCGGCCGGGCTTGCGCTGCGAACGCTCGACCGATTTCTGAGCCAGTTTGGATCATAGTAAGGAGAATAGCCATGCTCGCATTATTGAATCACCCGGCTGCCACCGTCGAGGCGCCGGTATACCAGGCCGATGAATTGCTCGACGCATTCGGGCTGACCAATACGCTGCCAGACGCGCTCCTGCAAGATGCGGCCGGGCGCGTATTCGAACCATTCCAGCTGAGCGCGGAACACGACCTGGCCGAGCAGCTCGCGCTGCTGCTCCGCTCCGAGCCGGTGGGTGGCGCAGAGATGCTGGTTACCGAGAATGCGCAGCGCCTGGAGGCCCAGGCCGATGCGCAGTTGCGGCGGACTTTGGCGACCTTGCACGAGACGCCACGCCCATTTCTTCAGGGGCTACTGGAACGGGCGCGCGACCGCCGCGAGCCACTGGCCGAGCAGCTTGCGCAGCATACTGAGCAGTCTCAACGCGTTCAAGAGCGGCTCCATGCCTGGCAAGGCCGCCAGCGCGATCCTGAGCAAGGCTTTGGCGGCGCGCTGCTGCACTGGCTGCTTGGCGGCGGCGATCGCCTTTCGCTGCCGGATGCGATTGGGCTGTGGAATCAGCGCGAGCATCTTGCGGCGCGGCGCGCGGCGCTACAGGCCGCCACCCACAGCTTTGCCCGGCTGATCGAGACGCTGAGCTTGCTGCTGGCCCAGATCGAGGCGCATCTGGGCGAAGCGCGCGACGCCCGCGCTGTGGCGTTGCATATCGACGAGCAGGTGCGCCAGCCCGCCCAAGACTACCGCCCCTGGACGCTGCATCTCACCCCTGGCACGGTTGCAGACGCACTGCTGGCGCAGGCCGACCCGGCCTTGCTAGGCGCCGATCTGCTCGCTCGTCTCGCGTCCAAAGAAGGTTTTTCGCTCATTGAGCAGGTGCGGGCGCTGGCAGATGAGGCCGCCGAGCAGGCGCTGGCCCGGCTGACGATCGCCGATCTCGCGGTGCTAGAAGCTAATGCGTATGAAGCCGACGCTGCCGACCCGCTGCTGCCGATTGGACAAGCGCTGCTCGACATGGCCCAGCAGCCCGGCTGGCAGCTCGCGCGGAGCGCGCGCCCGCGCACCGAAACACTTCAGATTACGCCCGACGGCCGACCAATCTATCAGCTGGAGGGGTTAGGTAGCGCCGCCTATGGCGGCGCCACGCTGTGCCTGGGCTTTGTACAAGTACAGCTTGGTGTTGCCAAAGCCGATCTAGCCCTGCTGCGTGATGACGACGAGCGCTTTCGCGCCGCCTTGCGCCAGCGCAACCTGTTTGTGCTGGAAGAGCTGGCGCTGGCGTGGGCACCGGCGGCAGCGAGCGACGTGGCGGGCAACGGCCACGCCCCGCTGACCGATCAGGATACCTTGGAGGTTGTGCCATGAGATGGCGCGCTGCATTCTTGCCACGCCTGACGCTCAGTCGACAAGGCTTGACGCTCAGCCTGCGTATTCCTGGCAGCCGGGTTCGCCTGACGTGGCGGCGGCGCTGGCCGCCCGTTTTCGCGCGCCGCGTGATCTGCAGACCAAGGAGGCCGACATGAAATGGCCATACACCCACATCATAACGCCGCTCATCGTTGGCGCGCTCCTGATGCGCGCTCCCGGGCAGCCAACCGCAGTGCCGTTGGTTCCGGCGATCGCGCCCGCGCCCCACGCACGGACGGCGCGCGGCGTCTTCTTCACCCATAGCCAGGCAGTTGCGTTGCCGGGCGGCACGCTCTGGCTGGCGTCAACGCCCGACGGCAATGGCGAGCTGTGCAGCGATGACCAGGTGACGGTGCGGGTGCAGGGTGCGCAGCAGACCGTGTGGCAGTGGGAGCATGTGTTCGCGAGCGCCGATCGGCAGGCGATTACGTGTGTGGCGCCGCAGCCGGTGCTGGTGCCGTCTGCCGACAGCTACACCATCACCATCACGCTGGCGGATCTGTTCCCGGATACCTACAGCTCCCGGCCCTATTACTTGGCATTCCGGGAAACCCTTGAGGGCGCGTCGGCGGTGCCTGGGGTTGCGAAAGTGACGCAGTCGCCAGTGCCCACACATTCCACGCCAACCGCCACTCTTCTCCAGCCGACTGCTGCACCAGGGCTTCCGCTGCAACATCACGCACCAGCAGAAGCACCCGCAGGGCAACGCTGGCCGGGCATTGCCTCCGTGCTTGGGAGTGCCGCGCTGGCGACTGTGCTGGTGGTGCTACGCCGGTATCGGCCGCGCAAGGCGGCACCCATCGCACAGGCAATTATCGACCTGTTCGACCAGGAAACGCGCGAGGCGCGCACGCTCGCGCTAGCGGCAGGCACCACGTTGATTGCGCGCCGCCCGTTGCGCGTAATAGCGGAATCGGCAAGCGGCGATGCTGCGGCAGCAATCGGACATATTCGGCTCACCGCAGATGGGGCAGAGCTATCGATGCCCAGCCACACAGCAAGCGCGCCAGTGATGCTCGCCCCCACGCAGCGCTACGAATTGGCTGACGGCACAGTGGTGCTGCGCTATCGCGGGCCGGTGCCATCGCCACGCCGCGCTGCGGCAGCACAGAAAGGGTGGACGCGATGAGTCCGAGCGGCCCGATATGGCGAAATAGGCTTGCGATAGGCAACCTTATATCGGAAGGAGAAACCAATGAATCAGAACATGATCGCCCTGTGGTGCCTAATTGGCATGGCTATCATCGCCGGGGCGGGGGCGCTAGCCGCGCTGCTATTTCGCCCTTCGCGGTTGCGTGTGCCGCGACCGGGCCGAATGATACGCGGCTGTGTAGCGTTGCTGTTCCTGTTAGTAGCCCTGCTGATCACCCTGATCGCGTTGCTACTCGCGCAGCCGGGCTAGCGCCGGTGCTGGTTCAGGTCGATGGTACGCCTGGCATACCCATGCGCGGCACGGCGGGCATTGGCGTGGTGCTGCGCGATGCGGCAGGCCAGGTGCTGATGTGGCGCTGCCTGCGCGCACCGGCCCGCAGCAACAACGAGGCTGAGTACCAGGCGGTGATTAGCGGGCTGGGGGTGCTGCTCGCGTACTACCCGCAGCGCCAGGCGATCTGCCTGACCGATAGCCAGATTGTCGTTGAGCAGCTGGCCGGGCGTAGCGCCGTGCGCTCAGCCGCGCTCCAACCCTTGCATGCGCGGGCCGCGGCGCTTGCCAGCCAGTGCCCATCGCTGCGCATTATCGCCATCCCGCGCGAGCTGAACCGACTTGCCGACGCGCTGGCGTGGGAAGCGCTGAGCGGGCGGCAGCAGATTGCCGGTATTCTGACCCATAGCCCGGAGTGATAGTGTTGAAAGGAAATGACCATGCCCCTGTTTCCGCCCTATAACGGGCCTGCGCTGATGGCCGAAGTGTGCAGCGTTGAGAACCTGACGCTGGCATGGCGGCGCGTGCGCCGGAATATTCAGGTGGCGCGACGCGGGCGCAGCGCCGGCGCGGATGCTGTCACGCTCCGCGATTTTGAAGCCGACTGGACGCGCCAGATGATCGTGCTGGCCGACGAACTGCGCACCGGCGCATACCGCCCGCTGCCGCCGCGCCATGTTCAGATCCCGAAGGCCAGCGGTGGGGCGCGCGCCATCGCCATCCTGGCCGTGCGCGACCGGGTGGCCCAGCGCGCGGTGCAGCAAATCCTTGAACCACTGTTCGACCCGCTATTTTTGGATTGTGCCTATGGTTGCCGCCCGCTGGTAGGGGTGCCTGAGGCGATTGCACGCGTGGAACGCTACGCTCAGCAGGGCTTGCAGTGGGTGGTGGATGCCGACATTGCGAGCTATTTCGATAGCATTGATCAGCGCATCCTGCTCGGCATGGTACGACAGCGTATTGGCGAACCAGCAGTGCTACAGCTACTTGCGCAGTGGCTTGCGGTTGGCGTGCTACAACACGATGAAGCACAGCCGCTCCCCGCAGCCGAAAGCACGCTGCAACGCTGGGGGCGCGTGCTCCGCACAGCCGTACCCTGGGGCAACGCGGCCGCGTTGCCGACCTTTCCCGCCGCACTCCCCCCGGCCGATATCGGCGACGCTTATGCCGCCGCGCAGTGGGAACGGCCAGGCGTGAATATGCCGCCAGTTGGCTCCCTCCCGCTCGGCCAGGGGAGCCTTGAGCAGCATCTCTGGACAGCGATGATGGTGGCCCAGCCGGTGGTGAATGGCGCGCGCCACCTCTGGCCATACATTCGCCAGATTGGTGGCCGCCGCATTGCGTTGGCAAGCGCGGTTGCTGCGGGGGCGCTGGCTGCTGGTGAGGCAGCGCGCCGCACCGCTGGCCCCGAGCGGCGCGGAACCCCGCAGGGTGGCGCGATCTCGCCGCTGCTGGCGAATGTGTACCTGCACCCGTTTGACTTGGCGCTCACCAGCCAGGGCTTGCGTCTGGTGCGCTTCGTCGACGATTTTGTGGTGATGTGCGCGAGCCAGGCCGAGGCGGAGCGGGCCTTGCAGCTAGTGCAGCAGCAGCTGACGGTGCTACGCCTGCGCCTGAACAATGAAAAGACGCAGATCGTGCATTATGGCGACGGCCTAGACTTTCTTGGCCGCGCGCTGGTGCCGCGCGCCCGTGGCATACGCCTCGAGCAAGGGCTGGAAACATTTGAAGCGGCACAGGCCGCGCTGCGCAAGGTTGCCAGCAAGGCCCGCCGCCCAAAACCATAAGGAGGATACGATGCCCACGCTGTATGTGCAAGAACAGGGCGCGAAAGTGCGCAAAAAGGATCAGCAGATCATAGTGACCAAGGATGATCGCACGCTACGCGAGGTGCCAATGGCACAGATCGACCAGGTGGTACTGATGGGCCGGGGCGTACACATTTCCACCGCTTTGCTCGTCGATCTGCTAGAGCGCGGCGTGCCGGTGACACTTACGAATCAGCATGGCAATCGCCATTATGCCACGCTCACGGCCGGCCCCTCGCGCTTTGGTGAGCTGCGGACGGCGCAGATGGCATTCGTCACTACGCCGGAACGCGCACTGGCGCTGGCGCAGTCAATTGTCCAGGCGAAGCTGGCCAACCAGCGCGCACTGCTGGCGGCGACCCGCTGGCATGCAGCAGCGACGGCGATCGGGCGCATCGATGCTGCGCTGGCGCGCCTGGTGACTGCAACAACGCTTGATAGCCTGCGCGGCCATGAAGGCGACGCTGCAGCGGCCTATTTCGGTGCCTGGAAAACGTCGCTGCCACCGAGCTGGGGCTTCGACGGTCGCTCTTTCTACCCACCGCCGGACCCCGTCAATGCGCTCCTGTCGTTCGGCTACACGCTGGCGCTCCACGATGTACTGACCGCTATCCAGATTACGGGCCTCGATCCCTACCTGGGCACCTTTCATGTAATCGAAGCCGGGCGGCCGTCGCTGGCGCTCGATTTGCTCGAAGAATTTCGCCCGCTGCTTGTCGACCGGCTGGTGTTGGATCTGCTGCAGACCAATGCTATTCCTATCCAGCGGTTCGTGCATCCGCCCCAGCGTCCCGAGGCGGTGTACCTCGACGCTGCCGGGCGGGCTACCTTCGTCGAACGCTACGAGGCGCTGCTCCAGAGCAAACTCGTGCTGCCAACCGGCGAGCAGACGGCCTTTCGCCAGGTTTTGCTCGTGCAAGCGCGCGCCGCTGCGCGGGTCATGCGCGGCGAGCAGGAACGCTACATCGGCTTTACGCCAGTGCAGAGGTGATACCATGTTTACGATCATTAGCTACGATATCGTTATTGATAAGCGGCGCACCAGGGTGATGAAGTATTTGCTCGGCTATGGATCGCGGGTGCAGTATAGCGTGTTCGAGTGTGAACTGACAGCACTGCAGTTCGCGACGCTGCAGCGCGATCTGGCGCTGCTGATTGATCGGACGACCGATAGTGTCCGCTGTTATCGGCTCGACGCGGCTGCAGTCAAGCAAATCCAGATTCTCGGGCAAGGCGCGGTGACCGAAGTGCCGCCGTTCTACATGAACTAGGCCAGGTGTTGCACGATACCTACTACCCCTGCCGTGCAACCAGCGCCGCAGGCGTAAGCCACATCGCACATGGCTCGGCGATGTTTTGGCGCACACCCGCATCAGGCCATCGTCATCGCGCCGATCCGATCGACTCGAAAAGTGCGCTCGGCATCACGGACGGCGCAATACGCGCGGAGGTACCACGCGTCGCCGCGCTGCTCAAGCGCGAGCGGGCGCACCGTGCGCTGGCTCCAGGCATCACGCCCGGCGGTATAGTACGTCAGTTCGACTGGGCGCTGCCGCGCCAGCGCTTGCCGCAGCCGGTGGAGCGTCGGCGGCGGGCCTGGCGTGGCGGGCGGCGGCGGCACCATGGGTGGTGGCGGGCGCAGCCGGGCGATCGCTGCCTCGGCCGCCGCGCGCAGGGCCGGGGGCAAGGCGGCGCGTAATTGCGCTTCAAGCAGCGCATCGGGCAGCAGCGGCGCGTCGGCAGGCGCAAACTGCCGGTAGAAGACGCAGGCCAGCCAAAGCGCTGCCTGGTCGCCTGGGCTCAGGCTCGCGACGCTGGCGGTTACGGGCACCGTGGCTGGCGGCATCAAACATGGAATCGCCTGGCGCTGGAGCGCCCGCGCGAGCTGCGGCAGGTGGTGCGCCTGGACGAAAGCAATCCCCGGCGCGAGCCGCTGCGCGATATGGCGACGCACACTGCGGGCGCGGCATGCCTGCTCCAGCTGGGTGGGCTGCTCAGCAATAAGTACCGCAGCCTGGACGACGCGCAACCGCGGGGCCGGGGCGTCCAGGCCGCTCCGCCAACCCGTGGGAAGCGGGCCTGCCTGCGCCGCGAGCAGCGCCCAGAGCGTGTCAAGGCTCCTTCCCTCGCCTATCGCGCGCGCGAGGCTGGCCACCGTCAGCTGATAGGTTGTGGTGGTACTGCTCGTGCCCGCCCAATCAACGAAGGGCAGCAGCCGCAACGCCGCCGCGGCACCGGCGGTATGCGGCACGAGCAGCTGGCCCGCTGCGCCATACCGCCAGGCGGGCGTGGCAGTGCTCCCTGGTGCCAGGCTAACCCCACGCGCCGTCGTATCCACCTGGTCGTCCGGCACCATTGCCGCACCCAGTGCGCCCGCAGGCCCAGCAGGGTCGGCGGGCGCGTCCAGTGCCGCAGCCTCCTCCCAAGGTAGCCGGAAGACGTAGGCATCCGGCGCGGGCCAGCCGTCGGCCACCGCCTGGCCGGTATCCAGCGCCGGCTGCCAATCCACCAGCCCCAGCCAGTACAGCGGGCCGCGCACGGCCGCCGCGAAAATGGTCGCCGCGCGGCGCGGCTGCCAGGGCGCGCGATCCACCCGGCGGAAACCATGCGTCTGGGCGTCGGCCAATGGCCCCAACGTCGTGGCCAGCGCCGGGTAGAGTGCGGCGGGGGTGGAGCGCTGGCCCACCGGCAACGCCGCCACCCAGGCGCACAGCCGGCGGCGCAGCAGCGGCCAATCGATCCCCCGCCGGTCGATCAACAGGCGATCGAGCCATGCATCGGGGTCGGGGTGGGCGATCCAGGCGCGGTAAAGCAGGCCGCGCTGCTGATCAGCGGGCAGCGCCAGGAAGCGTTGGCCCGCCAGCGTGAGCGTCCCCGCACCCGGCTGCCGACTGATCAAATCAAGCGCCACCAGCAGCGGCACCAGCCAGGCTACCAGCGCGGCGCAGGCTGCCGGTGCCAGCGGCGCGAGGCGCGGTTCGAGCCTGCGCAGCGCGGCGCGCGTTCCCTGGCCCGCCGGGGTGCGGTCGAGCGGCCGTTCGGCGCAGGCCAGCAGCAGGGTCACGGCGCCGCGCACCGCCAGGGGCAGGGGCACCGGCGCCACCGCCAGCGGCGGCGCGCTCACGGCGGGAAGCGTGAGCGGGCGCGGCAGCCAGCGGCGCAGCTCGGGCGGCAGCACATAGCGCGGCGGGTGGCGCGGCGCGGCCGGGCGCGGCAGCAGCCAACCCAGCAGCACGAGCTGCTCACTCAGGGTCTGGGGGCGCGGATCCGCCGCAAGCTGGCGCCACGACCGCACCGGGCCATAGGCGCGCATCAGCGCCTGGGGGCTGATCCCCCCGCGCTGGGTGCGCAGCTGGTGCAGGGCGGCCTGGGCCGCCGGGGCCAGCGCCCGATAGGTCGCCCGCACCGTCGCGGCGTGGCACAGCGCCTGCCGCAGCCGGGTGTGGCGCAGCGGGGCCGCGCACCCGCGGGGCAGGCTAATCCGGTTCGCCCGCGCCAGCACGCGCTGCGCGCTGGGCGGCAGGTCGCCGAGCATTGCGGCCCACTGATTCATGATTGACCTCCGACCACTACCATGCTAAACTAGCTATCACACCAGCATGATAGGCGATCCGGGCCACATGCACAAGGAGCGCTGGGCAGACCGGGCACTGGTGGCAGCACTATACCGCGTCGTGGTGCGGCAAACCGCACAGCCCGTGATGCGAACGACAGAGGAATCCCGCCCCGCTATGAAGGGGTTTGAAACGAACACCGCTCTCGCGCTGCTGACGTGCCTGCTCCCGCAGAGGAATCCCGCCCCGCTATGAAGGGGTTTGAAACGTGCGGTACGTCCGCCAGCGACCGGGAGCCAAGGTAACCAGAGGAATCCCGCCCCGCTATGAAGGGGTTTGAAACGTGTCACCTCTCATGCATGAGTTGATACAAATATTCCCAGAGGAATCCCGCCCCGCTATGAAGGGGTTTGAAACAACGACCAAGCCATACTTCAACTTGAGCGGAGATGTTGCAGAGGAATCCCGCCCCGCTATGAAGGGGTTTGAAACGGGATTCACCTGAA
>WBZP01003962.1_pt1 | contig 15720 bp, 12 predicted proteins | sample 5204301 | NCBI WGS metagenome assembly WBZP01 (sample SAMN12412401, study PRJNA552823) | activated sludge metagenome | isolation source: activated sludge from nitrification reactor of wastewater treatment plant... | place: USA: Pennsylvania | collected 2017
AACGGACTGTCCAGCTCGTAGCGCAACGCACCACAAAGGCAGCTACCGCGGGCCACGTCACCCTCCTTCACGCCGCGAACCGGCGTCGCAGGCGCAAGGGTAATTCAGCCGGGCGCCGGCGTCGACTTCCGCGAGGTGGGGTCGGCGACAGGTCGTCCGCCCGCATCGCCGGCCTGCGGCACGGAAAGCCGTCCCGGGGGCTGCTTTCCGGGTCACCTGAGGTCGGCTTCCTCGAACACGAACGACGCGTCGGGCATCACGTGGACGCCCGAGAGCTTCTTGTTGTTCACCGACAGCAGCCGTTCGGTGACGAGGAACGCCCAGGGCGCATCCTTCCAGATCTCCTCCTGCGCCTCCTTGTACAGCCGGGCCTTCTCGGTCTTGTCGGTCGTGAGTTGCGCGGCCTTGATCGCGCCGTCGACCTTGTCGCTCTTGTAGTACGCGGTGTTGAACATCTTCGGCGGCGCCGACTCGGAGGCCAGCAGCGGGCGCAGCGCCCAGTCGGCCTCGCCCGTCGAGCTCGACCAGCCGACGTAGTAGAGGCGCACCGGCGCGGTCGTCGCGTCCTGCCAGCTCTCGACCTTTTCGACCCGCTGGCCCGCCTCCAGCGCCTGGACCTTCGCCTTGATGCCGACCTGCGCCAGCTGCTGCTGCAGGAACTGGATCACCTTCTGCCCGGTGCTGTGGTTGTACGCCGACCACAGCTCGGTCTCGAAGCCGTTGGGATACCCGGCCTCGGCGAGCAGCGCCTTCGCCCTGGCGACGTCGTACGGCCAGGGGCCGGTCTTGATGTGGTACTCGACGCCGAGCGGCGTCGCGCCCTCGGCCGGGAACGCGTAGCCGTTGAACGCGACCTTGGCGAGCGCGTCCTTGTTGATCGCGAAGTTGATCGCCTGCCGGACCTTCGGGTTGTCGAAGGGCTTCTGCTGCGTGTTCATCGACATGTAGCGGTGGACGATCGACGGCGCGGCGACGACCTCGAGCTCGGCCCTGGCCTTCAGCGTCTCGGCCTGCTCGTAGGGCACCGGGTAGGTGAAGTGCGCCTCGCCGGTCTGCATGATCGCGCTGCGCGAGTTGTTGTCGACGACCGGCTTCCAGGTGATGGTGTCGACCTTGGGCAGCCCCTTCTTCCAGTAGCCGTCGAACTTCGCGACCTTGAGGTAGTCGGTGGCCTTCCACTCGACGAAGCGGAACGGGCCGGTGCCGACCGGGTTGAACGCGATGTCCTTGCCGTACTTCTTCAGCGCCGCCGGGCTGATGATCACGCCCGACGGGTGCGCGAGCTGGTTGACGAAGGCGGAGAACGGCGTCTTCAGCGTCATCCGCACCGTGTAGTCGTCGACGACCTCGGTCCGGGCGATGTTGCTGTAGAGGCTGTAGCGCTTGAGCTTGTTGTCGGGGTTGGTCACGCGGTCGAAGCTCGCCTTCACCGCGTCGGCCTTGAAGTCGGTGCCGTCGTGGAACTTGACGCCGCGGCGCAGCTTGAACGTGTAGGCGAGGCCGTCCTTGCTGACGTCGTGGCTCTCGGCCAGCACCGGGATCATCTTCATGTCCTTGTCGAAGCCGTAGAGCCCCTGGTAGAACGACTTCGCCATCGCCTGCGACAGCGTGTCGTTGGCGTCGTAGGGGTCGGTCGTCGTGAACGTCGAGGCGACGGCGAATATCACGTCCTTGGCGGCGTGGCTCGGGGCGGCGGCGAGCGCGGCGGCGACGGCGGTGCCGACGGCGAGAGTGCGGAACAGCGGTTTCATCGACGGTCTCCTTGCAGGGCGGGGAACGAATGCGGTTCGGGCGCGCGGTCAGCGCGCGCGGGTGTCGCCGGTCGGTGCGACATAGTGTCCGGGTCCGACCTCGGCGAGCGCCACCGGCGGCGGCTCGTCGCCGACGGCGCGGATCGGGCTCGGGATTTCGGCCGATGATAACTCGCGCCGCAGCCGGCGGCGCCCGGGGTCGGCGACCGGCACCGCGGCGAGCAGCGCCTGCGTGTACGGGTGCCGCGGCGATTCGAACACCGCCCGGCGGGGGCCGATCTCGACGATCCGGCCGAGGTACATCACCGCGACGCGGTGGCTGACCTGCTCGACGACCGCCATGTCGTGCGAGATGAACAGGTACGAGACGCCCAGTTCCTGCTGCAGATCGATGAGCAGGTTGACGATCTGCGCGCGGATCGACACGTCGAGCGCCGACACCGCTTCGTCGGCGATGATGATCTTCGGGTCGAGTGCCAGGGCGCGGGCGATCGCGATCCGCTGCCGCTGGCCGCCGGAGAACTCGTGCGGATAGCGCTTCGCGTCGTCGGGCGACAGGCCGACGTGCGCGAGCAGCGCGGCGACGCGGTCCCGGGCGGCGTCCCCGGAGGCGACGCCGTGGACGTACAGCGGCTCGGCGATCGAGAAGCCGACGGTGAGCCGCGGATCGAGCGAGGCGAACGGATCCTGGAAGATCATCTGGATGTCGCGGCGGAACGGGCGCATCGCCGCGGCCGACAGCCGGGCCAAGTCGCGTCCGGCGTACTCGATGCTGCCCGCGGCGATCTCGACCAGCCGCAGCAGCGAGCGCCCGGTCGTCGACTTGCCGCAGCCGGATTCGCCGACCAGCGCCAGCGTCTCCCCCGGCAGCAGGTCGAAATCGATCCGCTCGACCGCGTGGACGCGGCGGCGCACCCGCTGCAGCAGCCCGGAGCGCAGGTCGAAGCGAGTCGTCAGCCCGCGCACGCGCAGCAGCGGCGCTGTCGCGGCGGGCGGGGTCGCGGCCGGCGGCGGGGCAGCCGGCACGTCAGCGCCGGGTTCCGGCAGCGCGAAGCGGCGCGGCAGGTCGGTGTCGTGCAGCGAGTGCAGCCGTGGCACTGCGGCGAGCAGCGCCTGCGTGTACGGGTGCCGCTGGGCGGCGAAGATCCGGTCGGCCGGGCCTTCCTCGACCTTCTCGCCCTGCCACATCACGACGACGCGGTCGGCGACCTCGGCGACGACGCCCATGTCGTGGGTGATGAACACGACGGCCATCCCTAGCTCTTCCTGCAGCAGCCGGATGAGCGCGAGGATCTGGGCCTGGATGGTGACGTCCAGCGCGGTCGTCGGCTCGTCGGCGATCAGCAGTCGCGGGCGGCACGACAGCGCCATCGCGATCATCACCCGCTGGCGCATGCCGCCGGAGAGCTGGTGCGGGTAGCGATCGAGCACGTGCCGCGCCTCGGGCATCCGGACGCGCTCGAGCATCCGCAGCGCCTCGGCGGCCGCGGCCGCGCGGTCCTTGTGCTGGTGCAGGCGGACCGCCTCGGCGATCTGCTCGCCCACGGTGTACACCGGGTTGAGCGAGGTCATCGGCTCCTGAAAGATCATCGCGATCTCGCCGCCGCGGATGTCGCGCATCGTCGCCGTGTCGGCGCGGACCAGGTCGAGCCGCGAGCCGTCGGCGCGGACGAACTCGATGCTGCCGCGGTCGATCCGGCCGCCGCCCTGCTCGACCAGGCGCAGCACCGACAGCGCGGAGACCGACTTGCCGGACCCGGACTCGCCGACGATGGCGATGGTCTCGCGCGGCGCGACGTCGAACGAAAGCCCGCGCACCGCGGCGACGACCCGCTCGCTGGTCGTGAACGAGACCGCGAGGTCGCGCACCGCGAGCACCGGCGCGGCGGCCGCGGGGGCGGGCGTCGGTGCGGACATCGCGGCTGGCGCCGGCCTCGCCGTCAGCGGGCTGAAGGCGGAACGGACTACGCCTGCTCGGGTTCCGGCGGGGGCGCCGGCCGCTTGCGCAGCAGCGCCGGGATCGGTCGCCCGGCGCCGAAGCCGGGGCGCGCGGGGATCGTTCCCGGCCGCGCCGGTGCCGGCGGCGGCGCCGGCTGGTCGGGATTGAGCGCGTAGGCGCGCTCGCGGGCGGCGCGCGGGTCCTCGCGCGGGGGCCGCTCGGCGCGCGGCTCGCGGTGCTCCCGCGGCTCGCGGGGTTCGCGCGACTCGGTCGGGGTCCGCGCGCCGCGGGCCGGGCGCGCGCTGCGTTCGCCGCGTTCCGGGCGCTCGCTGCGGTCGCGGCGTGCCGGCGCGGCGGGATCGAAGCCCTCGGCGACGGCGATCGGCACCGCCTTCTTCAGCAACCGCTCGATGTCGCCGAGCAGCCGCTCCTCGTCGGGAGCGACGAACGAGATCGCCTCGCCCGACGCCCCGGCGCGGCCGGTGCGGCCGATCCGGTGGATGTAGTCCTCGGGCACGTACGGGATCTCGTAGTTGACGACCAGCGGCAGGTCGTCGATGTCGAGGCCGCGCGCGGCGACGTCGGTGGCGACCAGCACCTGGAGCTTGCCGGCCTTGAACGCATCCAGCGCCTCCAGCCGCGCCTTCTGGTCCTTGTCGCCGTGGATCGCCGAGGTGACGAGGCCGTCCTTCTCCAGTTGCCGGGCGAGCCGCGACGCGCCGTGCTTGGTGCGCACGAAGCAGAGCACCTGGTTGAGGTTGCGGGTGCGGACGAGGTGCTCGAGCAGCCCGCGCTTCGCCTCGGCCGGGATCCGGTAGGCGCTCTGCGCCACGGTCTCGGCCGCGGTGTTGCGCTTGGCCACCTCGATCAGCTGCGGCGCGTTCAGCAGCGCGTCGGCGAGCTTCTTGATCTCCATCGAGAACGTCGCCGAGAACAGCAGGTTCTGCCGCTTCGCCGTCGCCGGCAGCAGCGCCATGATCCGCTTGATGTCGGGGATGAAGCCCATGTCGAGCATCCGGTCGGCCTCGTCGAGGACGAAGATCTCGACCTGTCCCAGGTAGACGCTCTTGTGCTCGACGTGGTCGAGCAGGCGGCCGGGGGTCGCGACCAGGATCTCGACGCCGCCGCGGACGATCGGCAGCTGCTGCCTGATGTCGACGCCGCCGAAGACGACGGTGGAGCGCAGGCCGGTGTAGCGGCCGTACTCGCGGATCTGCTCCTCGACCTGGATCGCGAGTTCGCGCGTCGGCGTCAGGATGAGCGCGCGCACCGGGTGCCGCGCCGGCGACGGGCTGGCGTTGGCGAACGGCGCCAGCTTGTGCAGGATCGGCAGGCCGAAGCCGGCGGTCTTGCCGGTGCCGGTCTGCGCGCCGCCCATGACGTCGCGGCCGGCGAGGATGACCGGAATCGCCTGCGCCTGGATGGGGGTGGGTGTCGTGTAGCCGGCTTCGGCCACGGCCCGCAACAACTCGGGCCGCAGGCCGAGCTCGTCGAAGCTCGTTGCGGGCATTGCCTCTCCTGAACGCGGCCCCTCCCTCGCGGGATTCCGGTCCAGGCAGCGGAGTGCTGGGGTGGTGCGGCGGACGGTGCGGGCGCAATGCCCTGCGGTGGGCGGGGCGGCGGTGCGTTGCGCTCCTGGGTCCGCTGCGGGTCGGGCGGTGACCGGAACGGCCGCCCGTGACCGTTCATCATACCCTAAGTTTCGGATTTGGCGAAATAAATGTGGCGTGCCAGGGGTGAATCGGGCTATGATTACAGGTTGCCTCGCGAGGGCATGCCGGGCAATCCCGCCACGCCGCCGCCGCGAGCCACCCGCCCGCCATGACGAAACGTCCCGCCGCACTGCGCAACATCGCCATCATCGCCCACGTCGACCACGGCAAGACGACGCTCGTCGACAAGCTGCTGGTCCAGGCCGGGACCTTCGCCAAGCACCAGCACGTCGGCGAGCGGATGATGGACAGCAACGACCTCGAGCGCGAGCGCGGCATCACCATCCTCGCCAAGAACTGCTCGATCGCCTACGGGAACACCAAGATCAACATCGTCGACACGCCGGGCCACGCCGACTTCGGCGGCGAGGTCGAGCGGGTGCTGGGGATGGTCGACGGCGTGCTGCTGCTCGTCGACGCCGTCGAGGGACCGATGCCGCAGACGCGGTTCGTGACGATGAAGGCGCTGCAGCAGGGGCTGCAGCCCATCGTCGTCGTCAACAAGGTCGACCGTCCCGGCGCCCGGCCCGAGTGGGTCGTCAACCAGACCTTCGAGCTGTTCGACAAGCTCGGCGCCAACGATCACCAGCTCGACTTCCCGGTCGTCTACGCCTCGGCGCTGAACGGCTGGGCGACGCTGGACGTCGCCGTGGCGAAGGCGCACCAGCCGCCGGCGGGCGCCGACATGCGGCCGCTGTTCGAGACCGTCCTCGCGAGCGTGCCGCCGCCGGTCACCGATACCGAGGCGCCGCTGCAGTTCCAGGTCAGCGCGCTCGACTATTCGAGCTACCTCGGCCGGCTCGGCATCGGCCGGATCCGGCGCGGCCGGATCACCGCCGCGCAGCAGGTCGCGGTGCTGCACGGGCCGCTCGCCGAGGGCGCGGCTCCGCCGCTGGGCAAGGTCGGGCAGCTGTTCGCGTTCGTCGGCATGGAGCGCGTGCCGGTGGCCGAGGCGAACGCCGGCGACATCGTGATGGTGACCGGCATCGACGGGCTGTCGATCGGCACGACGCTCGCCGCCGTCGAGACGCCGGAAGCGCTGCCGCCGATCGAGGTCGACGAGCCGACGCTGTCGATGTTCTTCCAGGTCAACACCTCGCCGCTCGCCGGGCGCGAAGGCAAGTACGTCACCTCGCGCAACCTGCGCGACCGGCTGTTCCGCGAGCTCCTCACCAACATGGCGCTGCGCGTCGAGGAGACCGCGGACACCGACGTGTTCCTGGTGTCGGGCCGCGGCGAGCTGCACCTCACCATCCTGATCGAGAACATGCGGCGCGAGGGCTACGAGCTCGCCGTGTCGCGGCCGCGCGTCGTGCTGCGCGAGATCGAGGGGATAAGCTGCGAGCCCTACGAGGCGCTGTCGATCGACGTCGAGGAGCAGCACCAGGGCGCGGTGATGGAGGCGCTGGGGCCGCGCCGCGGCGACGTCCTCAACATGGAGTCGGACAGCCGCGGGCGCTCGCGGCTCGACTACCGGATCCCGGCCCGCGGGCTGATCGGCTTCCAGGGCGAGTTCATGAACCTCACCCGCGGCACCGGCCTCATCAGCCACGTGTTCGACGGCTACGCGCCGGTGAAGGGCGAGATCCCGGAGCGCCGCAACGGCGTACTGGTGTCGCAGGAGGACGGCGAGGCCGTCGCCTACGCGCTGTGGAAGCTGCAGGATCGCGGGCGGATGTTCGTCTCCCCCGGCGACAAGCTCTACGAAGGGATGGTCATCGGCATCCACAGCCGCGACAACGACCTCGTCGTCAACCCGATCAAGGGCAAGCAGCTGACCAACGTCCGCGCCTCGGGCACCGACGAGGCGGTGCGGCTGGTGCCGCCGATCCAGCTGAACCTCGAGTACGCGGTCGAGTTCATCGCCGACGACGAGCTGGTCGAGGTGACGCCGCAGTCGATCCGCATCCGCAAGCGCTTCCTCAAGGATCACGAGCGCAAGAAGGCGTCGCGCGAGGCCGCGTGAGGCCCGCGGCGGCGTGAACGCCGGAGCGCCCGATCCGCCGCGGGCGGCGGCGCTCGCGGGCCTGGCGCTCGCCGCCGTCGGCCGCGAATATCCCTGCCGCAGCGATCACACCCACGCCGGCCCCGGCGAGCACGTCGAGCCGCGCGCGCTGCACCCGGCGTTCCACGGCAGCTACGACTGGCACTCCTGCGTCCACATGTGCTGGACGCTCGCCGTGCTGCGCCGGCGGGTGCCGGTGCTGCCATGCCGCGGCGCCATCGACACGCTGTTCGACGCGCGGTTCACCGCCGCCAACGTCACCGCCGAGTGCGCCTACCTGCGGCGACCGCACGCGCAGGCGTTCGAGCGGCCCTACGGCTGGGCCTGGCTGCTCGCGCTCGCCGGCGAACTCGCGCGCCACGGCGACGGCGGCCGTTGGGCCGGCGCGCTGGCGCCGCTGGTCGAGCTGTTCGTCGCGCGGCTCCACGGCTGGCTGCCCCGCGCCCGCTACCCGAATCGCCAGGGCACGCACGCCAACACGGCGTTCGCACTCGCCTTCGCCCTCGATTACGCGCGGGAGGCGGGGGATGGCGAGCTCGCGCGGCGCATCGCGGAGCAGGCGCTCGGCTGGTACCGCGGCGACCGTGGTGCACCGTGGCAGTGGGAGCCGTCGGGCGCCGATTTCCTGTCGCCCACGCTGGTCGAGGCGGTGCTGCTGGCGCGGCTGCTGCCGGCCGCGGCGTTCGCCGAATGGCTCGCCGGCTTCCTCCCCGCGCCGGCCTTCGCCGACGACAGCGCGCTCGCCACCCCGGTCGACGTCGCCGACCGCAGCGACCCGCAGATCGTCCACCTCGACGGCCTCAACCTGTCGCGCGCGTGGTGCTGGCAGGAGCTCGCCGCCGCGCTGCCGGCCGGCGACGCGCGGGTGGGGTCGGCGCTCGCCGCGGCGCAACGGCACCGGCGCGCGGGCCTCGCCGGCCTCGACAGCGACGATTTCGTCGGCGCGCACTGGCTCGCTAGCTATGCGCTGCTGGCGCTGGGCGGCGCCCGCGGCGACGGCGCGGTGTAAACTCGCCGCGCCATGCCCGAGTCCGTGCTCCTCGCCGCCGCCTTCGTCGGCATCGTCGTGCTGGCGGTGCTGCTCGCGTTCGTGCTGTCCCGGCTGGGCACGCTCTCGACCGCTCGCGACGACGCGCAGCGGCAGGCGGGCGAACTCACCCGCCGCGTCGACACCCTGCTCGCGCAGAGTGCCAACCTCGAACGCGACGTCCGCGGCGACCTCGCCATCGCCCGCGGCGAGGCGGCGACGGCGGCAACCGCGGCGCGCACCGAGCTTGCCGCCGGCGTCGCGCGGTTCACGCAGGCGATGCAGCAGCAGCTCGCGACGATGGCCGGGGCGCAGGGCGACGAATTGACGCGCTTCGGCGAGCGGCTGGCCGAGCTCGCGCGCACCCAACAGCAGAGCCTCGAGGCGGTGCGCGCGACGATCGAGCAGCGCCTCGACGCGTTGCGCGCCGAGAACACGGCCAAGCTCGACGAGATGCGCCGCACCGTCGACGAGAAGCTGCAGACCACGCTGGAGCAGCGGCTCGGCGCGTCGTTCCGGCTGGTCTCGGAGCGGCTCGAGGAAGTGCACAAGGGCCTGGGCGAGATGCAGGCGCTGGCGGTCGGCGTCGGTGACCTCAAGCGGGTCCTCGCCAATGTGAAGACCCGCGGCGGCTGGGGCGAGATGCAGCTTGCGGCGCTGCTCGCCGAGATGCTGACGCCGCAGCAGTACGCCGCCAACGTCGAGGCGCGGCCGGGCAGCGGCGAACGCGTCGAGTTCGCCATCCGGCTGCCCGGGCGCGCGGCCGACGGCGCGCCGTGCTGGCTGCCGATCGACGCCAAGTTCCCGCTCGACCACTGGCAGCGGCTGCAGGATGCGCTGGAGCGCGCCGACGTCGCCGCCGCCGATGCGAGCCGCAAGTCGCTCGACGACTTCTTCCGTGCCGAGGCGAGGAAGATCCGCGACAAGTACGTCGAGCCGCCGCACACCACCGACTTCGCGATCCTGTTCGTCCCCACCGAGGGACTCTACGCCGAGATGATGGCGCGGCCCGGCTTCGCCGACGCGGTGCAGCGCGACCACCGCGTCGTGCTGTCCGGGCCGATGAACCTCGCGGCGCTGCTCAACAGCCTGCAGATGGGCTTCCGCACGCTCGCCATCGAGCAGCGCTCGAGCGAGGTGTGGAAGGTACTGGGCGCGGTGAAGACCGAGTTCCACCGCTTCGGCGACGTGCTGGCGCGGACCAAGGACAAGATCGACCAGGCGAGCCGCAGCATCGACGACGCCGGCGTGCGCAGCCGGGCGATCGAGCGGCAGCTGCGGCAGGTGGAGGCGCTGCCCGAGCACGAGGCGGCGGCGGTCATCGGCGCCGCCGCGGTGCTCCCCGGCGCCGCGGCCGACGGGCCGGACGGGCGGCTGGCGCGGGAGTGAGTGCCGTGTTCGAGGCCTTCCGCCGGTGGCGGCACGAGCGGGTGCTGAAGACCGCCGCGATTCCCGATCCGCTGTGGCAGGCGGCGACGGCGGCGCTGCCGTTCCTCGCGATCTACCACCCGGCCGAGCTCGAGCGGCTGCGCGCGCTGGTGGTGCTGTTTCTGGACGCCAAGTCGATCGTCGGCGCCCGCGGCCACGAGGTGACGCCGCTGCAGCGGGTGATCATCGCGCTGCAGGCCTGCGTGCTGGTCCTCAACCTCGACCTGTCGTGGTACGAGGATTTCGAGAGCGTCGTCGTCTACCCGGGCGAGTTCGTTCCCGGCTGGGAGTACGAGGACGAGGCCGGCGTCGTCCACCGCCAGGAGGGGCCGCTCGCCGGCGAGGCGATGCACCGCGGGCCGGTGATGCTGTCCTGGCCCGACGTCGAGGCCAGTGCCGACTGGGCCGCGACCGGGATGAACCTCGTCATCCACGAGTTCGCGCACAAGCTCGACATGCGCTCGGGCGCAGCCGACGGCTGCCCGCCGCTGCCGCCGGGTATGTCGGCGCGGCGCTGGAAGGAGGTGCTCGACGCCGCCTACGCGCACTTCACCGCGCGCGTGCGGCTGGGCCGGCACACGGCGATCGATCCGTACGCGGCCGAGCACCCGGCCGAGTTCTTCGCCGTGCTGGCCGAGGTCTTCTTCGCCGACCCGCTGTGCCTGCGCACCGAGTATCGCGCGCTCTACGACCTGTACGCCGAGTTCTTCGGCCAGAACCCGGCGGCGCGGCTCGCCGGGGTCGCGTCCGGCGGGCGCTGACGCGCGGGCAGCGACCGTGACGGCAGCGGCGTCAGCCGCGCCGGCCCGGTCGCGCGAGCATGACGACGGCGCCGAGGATGAGCGCACCGCCGGCGACCTGGGCGAGGGTCACCGATTCGCCGAGCAGCAGCGCCGCCAGCAGCACCGTGAATAGCGGCTCGATCGTCGACAGCGTCGACGCCTGCGTCGGCCCGACCCGGGCGAGGCCGGCGAAGAACAGCGAGATCGCCATGACGGTGCAGACCAGCGCGATCGCGCCCACGGCCAGCCAGCCGGCGGTCGTCGCCGGCCAGCGCGGACCCTGCGCCGCGGCGGCGGCGGTGAACAGCACGGCGGCGCTGCCGATGACGATCGTGGCCATCGGCAGCGGGGCGACGCGGGCGCCGACGCGGGCGCCGACGACGATGTAGACGGCGTAGATCACCGCGGCGGCGATGCCGAACGCGACGCCGGTGCCGATCTCCGGGTAGCGGCCCGCGGCGCCGGGCGCGAGCGTCGGCAGCACCGTCAGCAGCATGCCGGCGAGCGCGCAGCCGAGCGCGGCCAGCCGGCGCGCATCGAGCCGTTCGCGCAGCACCAGCGCCGACAGCACGGCGACCAGCGCCGGATGCAGGTAGAGGAGCAGCGCGACGAGCCCCGCGGGCGCCATGGTGAGCGCCGAGAAGAAACTGAACGCCTGCCCGCCGTAGCCGATCGCGCCCATCGCCACGACCGCCGCCAGCGCGCCGCCGCGCGGCCACTGCGCGCCCTTCCACCCGGCGAGCGCTGCCATCACGGCGGCGGCGAGCGTGAAGCGCAGCGCCAGCAGCGTCGTCGTGTCGGTGCCGGCGGCGTAGGCAACGCGGGCGAAGATCGCCATCGCGCCGAACGCGAGCGCCGACACGGCGACGAAGGTGATCCCGACGCGGCGTCGCGCCGCCGGGGAGTTCGTGCCGGACAAGCGTCAGCCGCCGCTGCCGGCGGGAGGGCGCAGCGCGGACTTCGGGCGGAACGCCTTGCACACCGCGTCGTGCGTCTCGACGTACGGTCCGCCGATCAGGTCGAGGCAGTACGGCACCGCGGGGAAGACGCCGTCGAGGGTCTCCTTGATCGCCTTCGGCTGCCCGGGCAGGTTGAGGATCAGCGACCGGCCGCGCACGACGCCGACCTGCCGCGACAGGATCGCCGTCGGCACGTAGCGCAGGCTCACCCGCCGCATCTCCTCGCCGAATCCGGGCAGCACCTTGTGCGCGACGGCGAGGGTGGCCTCGGGTGTCACGTCGCGCGGCGCCGGACCCGTGCCGCCGGTGGTGAGCACCAGGTCGCAGCCGACGACGTCGGCGAGCTCGACCAGCGCGCGTTCGATCACCGGCTGCTCGTCGGGGATGAGCCGCGTCTCCATCCGCCACGGCGACGCCAGCGCGGCGGTGAACCACTCGACGAGGCCCGGAATGCCCTTGTCCTCGTAGACGCCGGCGGAAGCGCGGTCGGAGATCGAGACGAGGCCGACGACGAGGGGGCGGGGAGCGGTGGCGGTCATTGGGCTGGGGGAGCGATGCGGGACCAGAGATCGGGAAAGAACCGCTCGATGGCGGCGGCCTTCTCGGGCGGGGTGAGCCGGTCGAAGTGGACGATCGAGCGGATGCCGAAGCGCGTCCAGCCGTCGCCGGCGGTGGCGGCCGGCCGCGTGCCGCGGCGGACCGCGGCGACGTAGACCCGGCAGTGGTCGGCACGGGCCGTGCGCACGAACAGGCAGGAGACGCGGACACTGCCGCCGGCACGGGTCGCGGCCGTGCCCTCGGCCAGCGCCTGGGCCAGGGCACGCCCGGTGGCATCGTCCATCTCGATCAGCAGTTCGTCCGGCAGCACCGGCTCGCCGGTCTGCGGGTCGCGGATCGCGGCCAGCCGGTGCCAGGCGAGCTCGTCGCCGTCGACCCCCTTGGTGACACGGCTCTTCTCGACGTCGGTCGCCGCGACGCCGGTCAGCTCGACGACGATGTACTGGCGGTAGTAGCGGAAGGGGACGAGCCGCAGGCTGGAGATCGTCACCGGCACCGGCTCGGGCAGCACCAGCAACGCCGCCTCCGGGAGCCGCGGCGTCGCAGCCAGGTCGGCGCGCGGCGGGACCTGCGCGGCGAGCGGCGCGCACAGCACCGCCGCCAGTGCGAAGGCGCCGCAGAGGCGACGCCGCGGGACCGCGACCGCGCGGCGCGTCACAGCGGCAAGGCCTTCAGTTCGCGGAAGAGCTCGCGGTACGCGGCCGGCGGCGCGCCGCGCTCGCGCTCGCCGCGGGCCTTGGCGATCAGCGCCCGGAAGCGGGTCCGGTCCAGCGTCGGGCACAGGGCCGCCAGCGCGTCCAGCGCGGTGGGCTCGGCGAGCAGGCGATCGCGCCAGCGCTCGAGCGCGTGCTGCCGCGCGGTGTCGATGGCGTGCCCCTGCGCCCACAGGGCCAGCCGGGCTTCGAGCGGCGCGACGTCGACGTCGCGCATCAGCTTGCCGACGTACTGCAGCTGCCGCTTGCGGCCGCCCCAGGCGGTGATGCCGCGGGCGGCGACGATCGCGTCGACCAGCGGCTCGGGCAGCCCGACGTCGGCCGCCAGCGTGCTGAAACGCGCGGGCTCGAGCTCGACCAGCGTCTCGCCCAGTGCCTGCAGCGCGTGCATCGCCGCCTTGCGCCGGGTCTTCGACGGCGGCGCCGAGGGATCGGCCGGAACGGGTTCGGCACGGCGGCCGCCGCCGCGGCGGCGGCCGATCAGCGGAGGGCCGTCGGTGGGAGGCATGGGGTCATCGGGACGGGTGCGAAGGGGGTCGGCGGCGCCACGGCGCGACGATGGGCCGCATCGCCGCGATTCCCTTTGTTATGATAGCCGAGGCGCACCTTCCCGCGTTGCAGGGTTTCGCCCCGGGGCGGTCCGGCGCGGCCGGCAACGATGCGCCGCCTTTCCGACCACGCAGAGAGTGCGATGACGAGCGCCGGCCCGGCCACCGAACCCACCGATCGATTGCCGCTGCCGCGCGCCAGGCTGGTGAGCGTCGCCGAGGCGATCCTCGACGCGGCGCGGCGTGGCGGCGCGACCGCCGCGGAAGCGGAAGTCTCGCAGGCGATCGGGCAGAGCGTCACCATCCGCCGCGCCGAGGTCGAGACGATCGCCTACAACCGCGACAAGAGCGTGTCGGTGACCGTGTACCTCGGCCAGCGCCGCGGCCACGCCAGCAGCGCCGATTTCTCCGCCGAGGCGATCCGGGCGAGCGTCGACAAGGCGATCGCCATCGCGCGGCACACCGCCGACGATCCCGCGGCGGGGCTCGCCGACCCGGCACTGCTCGCCCGGGACGCGCCGGACCTCGACCTCTACCATCCGTGGGACCTGCCCGTCGACGCCGCGATCGCGCTGGGCTGCGAGGCCGAAGCCGCAGCGCTCGCCGTCGACCGCCGCCACACCAACACCGAGGGTTCCACCGTCGGCCGCAACGAGGGTGAGTTCATCTACGCCAACTCGCTGGGGTTCTGCAACGGGTTCCGCAGTTCGCGCCACCACATCGACTGCGCGGTGATCGGCGAGGACGAAGGCGGCATGCAGCGCGACTACTGGTACACCGCGGCGCGCGCCCCCGGGGATCTCGAGCCGGCGGCGACCGTCGGCCGGATCGCCGGCGAACGCACCGCGCGCCGCCTCAACGCCCGGCAGCTCGGCACCGTCGAGTGCCCGGTGCTGTTCGAGGCTCCCGAGGCCGGCGACCTGATCGGGTTCTTCGTCGGCGCCGTTTCGGGCGGCTCGCTGTACCGGAAATCGTCGTTCCTGCTCGACTCGCTGGGCAAGACGGTGTTCGCCCCGGTGGTTTCGATCCGCGAGGAGCCGCACCTGCCGCGCGGCCGCGGCAGCACGCCGTTCGACAACGAGGGCGTGGCGACGCACCCGCGGTCGATCGTGAGCCAGGGTGTCGTCGAGGGCTACTTCCTCGGCAGCTACTCGGCACGCAAGCTCGGGATGACGTCCACCGGCAATGCCGGCGGCAGCCACAACCTGGTCGTGGGGCACGGCGACGACGACCTGGCGGCGCTGCTGCGCAGGATGGGCCGGGGCCTGCTGGTGACCGAGCAGCTGGGGCAGGGCGTCAACCAGGTGACCGGCGATTTCTCCCGCGGCGTGGCAGGCTTCTGGGTCGAGGACGGCGCCATCGCCTACCCGGTCGAGGAGATCACGATCGCCGGCAACCTGCGCGACATGTACCGGGACATCGTGGCCATCGGCAATGACGTCGACCGGCGCGGATCGCGGCACACGGGCTCGATCCTGATCGGCCGGATGACGGTCGCCGGCCGCTGAGCCGGGCGCAACGAGAGCGGACGGGGCACCCTTGCTGCAACCCGCCATCAACTGGATACGGTCGCTTCACGACCCGTTCCGCAGCGCGGCCAATGCCGAGCAATGGCTGGCGGCGTTGCCGGGGAACGACGTGATGGCGGTGCAGAAGCAGGCGCTGGATCTCGTCACCGCGTTTCCGGGCGCGCGGCCGGATCCGGGCCCGGGGCAGGCCGAGGCGCTGCTGAAAATCGATTCCCGGCTCGAGGCGGTCATCGGCCAGCTGGTCGGCCAGTACACCGGCAACTACCAGAAGAGCTCGGCCGTCGAGTCGCGGCTCTGGCACTCGGTGTTCGACCTGGTCAAGGCGTTCACGGCCGCCTACGGGCAGGCGCTCAAGGCGGGCTACCCGCACGCCGAGAACAAGCGCTGGCGGGCCGTGCTGCCGTGGGTGCTGGCCCGGCTGGCACACTACAAGGGGCTCGACGGCAAGTTCCGGCTGTTCCGCTACGGGCACTGGATACCCGCCCAGTGGCGCGAGTTCCACGAACTCTACGAGTTCGCGCGGATGCGCGGCTGGCAGCGCGAACAGCTCGTGTTCGGGCCGGGGTCGTTTTCCCGTCCGGGCGTCTGCGTCGAGCACGAGTACCTGCACGCGCTGCTGCTGATGCGGCTCGATTCGGGCAATTTCACGCCCGACCAGGTCGAATGGGTATCGCGGCAGCTCGAGGACTGGTCGCCGGCGCTGGCGCTGATCCCGCCGCCGGGAACCGGCGCGAGCTTCTACGTCGACCTCACCGGCAGCCGGGGGTTG
>WBZP01002028.1_pt4 | contig 15719 bp, 10 predicted proteins | sample 5204301 | NCBI WGS metagenome assembly WBZP01 (sample SAMN12412401, study PRJNA552823) | activated sludge metagenome | isolation source: activated sludge from nitrification reactor of wastewater treatment plant... | place: USA: Pennsylvania | collected 2017
CGTTCATCGGAAGTCACCGACATGGCAAGCGATGGTTTGCCGATACCCGGTACCTCCCCCGGCATCAGGCCGTGTGTGGCAAAGCCGACGACCCGCCGGTCAAACAGGTCGGCTTCAAGGACGGCGCGCCGCGTCGCACGCGCACCGAAGAACAGATCATTCCGCGTGTCGGCGCCAACTGCCGCGGCGACCGCCAGCAGTTCGCCGCGCGTCTCCGGCAGCGGCGCCATTTCACCGTAGCGGAACCCCCACTCCGCGTCGTAGCGGCCGGCAACGCCCCCGGCGACCCGACCGGCCGCCAGGCGGCGCTGCTTCGCCGCCGTACCCGCCGGCTTGTCCGCTGCGTGGGTGGCCACGACAGGCGCAGCCTGGTCGCCGACGAGTTGGAAGACCGGATCAGCAAAGCCGATCATGGCCTTGGCCGCCGGCACCGGCTGCACCCGACGCAGCGACTGCAGGGCGGAAGCCGACGGCACCTGCGTCACCGCCATCCGACGGATCAGCCAGGCCGGTGCGCCGGTGCCCTGCGGTGCCTGGCTCACCAGAGCCGCCAATGGCAGGCTGGCCAGCGGCCCCTGCGTGGCGACGATCAGTGAACGTACGCCCGCCAGCTTGTCGTCAAGCGGCGCCAGGAGCTCCCGATAGAGCGCGTATAGGCGCGCTGGCTGCAAAGGCGGCTCACGCCCGATTGGCACGTCGGTGAAGTCGAGCATTCGGCGCAACTCGCCAACACGCCCGGCAAGGTCGTGACGGGTCAGGTGACTGGCAATGAAACTACTGCCGGCATCGGCCGTCAGCAGCCAGACGAGCGTCGCGCTATCGGTCGAATGCACGACGAGCAGCCCCTCATCCTGGCCGAGCAGGCGCTGAAGCTCCTCCGTCCGGGGCGTCGCCGGGGTAATCAGATCGGCATATCCGGGAAACTGCCTGGCCATTGCTGCCCGGTGCGCGTTCAGGCTGTTGCGCGCGGCAAGCGCCTCGGCCTGCAGGGTCTTGATCTGCTCGCGCACGTGCCGCAAACGTTCGCCGTGCGCCTTGCGTTCCGCTTCCGGCAACGCCTTGAAGGCGTCGCTCTGCGCTTCACGGCGCAACTGATCTTCCCGGCTCAGCGCGCCGGCCACCTGGCTGAACAGTGTTGCCGCCGCGCGCCGCCGGCTCTGCTCCTCCTCGACGAGCGCGCGCAACGCCGGCGTGGTCGCCAGAATGCGCGCCGTGCTGTCGGCCAAAGCCCGTTGCGTGACGCTCAGACTGCTGCGCTCGGCGATCTGCAGCGCCCGTTCAGCGAGCACCGGGTTCACGCTTTCGCCCTGCAGCGAGCGTTCGGCAACATGGCGCAGGAACTCGTCGAAAGCGATGCCGAAGACGTAACCGCGCACCCCGCGCAAGTCGAGGTCGAGCCAGCCACCCGGGCTATCGAGCGTCGCCGCAAAGAGATCCTCGTAATCGCCGAGCGCTCGCTTGAGGTCGCCGCGCAACAGGCGGACAACGCCGCGCACGCCAGCAGCCTCCTGCGTCTGCGGGTGCCGGCTGCCATACAGACGCAGACGATAGCGATGCGCGCGTTCAGCTTGCTCGAGCGCCTCGTCCAGGCGACCATTCTTGGCGCCGAGCAGCGCCAGCAGGCGCCAGTCGGATGCCCGCGTGCGGGCCGACAGGTCGGCCGGCATCGTGGTGATGAAATCACGGTACGACTCGTCGGCCTCCTTCCAGCGGCGCAGACCAATCAGTCCGCGCACGATTTCCTGCCGCGCCATCCAGCGCGTATGGCTGGCCGCACTCGCCCCGGATTTCTGCAGCATCTCGTCGGACAAGCGCGCGGCGGCCAGCGCGGCCTCGTACTGCTGGGTTGCGTTGAGACTGGTCGCCAGGCGATAGTTCCAGCGCGCGCCGTAGCCGTCACCGATCTCCCCGGCACGCCAGAGCGCCAGATTGGCCTGCGCCACATCGATCGCCTCCTGCACCCTCCCTTGCCGAACGAGGGCGTACGTCAGCAGGCCAAGCGACGCGTCGAGCCATCCGTAGGCGGCAAGGACGACCGGATCGTGCGCATCCTTGCTCCTCGCCTTGGCGGCCCGCACCTCTCGCCGCGCCAGGGCGACCGCCTCGCGCAGCGTGGTCAGCGAGGCGGCGGCGTCTCCCAGCCGGCGTTCGATCTCGGAACGGGCGTGCAAACGGCTGATGGCGAGTTGCGGCCTACGCTCGGGGTATTGCCTGATCGCCTTCTCGGCCAGGCTGTCGGCACGCGCCCAGAACCGCATCAGCAAGGCGCGGTCGTTCCCTTGCGCGGCGAAATACGTTTGCCGCAAGGCGACCAGCGCCCGCGTGGCGAGCGACAACTCCTCGTCCTCAAGCAGTGGCTCGCAGGCAGCCAGCGCCCTGCCCTGGCTGCCCCAGGCAAACTCGGCGCTGAGATAGATCGGAACCCACACCTCGCCGTCGGCGCGACCGCGGCCGACCTCGACCAGCTGACGCGCCAGGTCGATCTGCCGCTCGCGTTCGTCGACCTGCACAGCGGCACGATACTGTCTCTGCAACGCGGCATAGCGCGCTGCGGGCTCGTCCGGCAAGGGCTGCGCGAGAAGCCGGATCGCTTCGTCATTCGTCAGTTTGCCGCCGCTGCCCGCGAGTTCGCCCGCTTCGGCTGGCGGCTCATCGTCCACCTCGCTCTGCGCCGCGGCAGGAAACGCCGGCGACCACAGGCAGCCGGCGATAACGCAGGCAACCACGAGACATCTGCGCCCGACAGCAGTCCGAAATCCGGTGCAGTCAGCGGAAAATGATGCAGATGAACACTTCGACATGCGCATGCTCTCCTCGCAAAGGCCGCCGGGGGGCGCAACTCAGTACTCGACCGGCAGCGGGTCGAGGCTGCGCCACAAGTACCAAGTGGCCACCGAACGCCAAGGGCGCCAACGTTCGCCATGGCTGGCCAATTGCCGCCGATCCGGGCGCTCGCCGGCGCCGTAGTGCAGGGCGACCGCCTTCTGCAGTCCGATGTCGTCGAGCGGAAAAACGTCTGGCCGCAACTGGTTGAAGATGAGGACCATCTCTGCGGTCCACGGGCCGATGCCGCGAACGGCGGTAAGTTCGGCGATGATTGCCGCGTCGCTCATTGCCGACCAGTGGTCAACGTGAATTCGCCCGCCGGCAAAGTGCTGCGCCAGGTCACTGACGTACTCAACCTTGCGCACGGACAAGCCACAGGCACGCAAGATCGCCGCATCACTGGCCAAGATGGCTGCCGGCGTGATCGCCGGCAAGGCAGCCAGAACGCGCGCCCAGACGCTGTCAGCCGCCTTGACCGAGATCTGCTGGCCGACGATCGAGCGCACCAGGGTGACAAAAGGATCGCCGCGCGAGACCAGCGCCAGTCCGGCAAAACGCTCGATCAGCGCGGCCAGGATGTCGTCGACCTGCGCCAGTTCACGCGACGCCTGCGGCCAATAGGCGGGCACCATGGTCACCGGAAAACGTCGCCGCGGCCCGATGCGCACCAGGCTTCCCCAGCCCGTCGACTAGCGCAAACCCTGCGCGGCATCGCATCCTGTCGGTAAACGTGGGATTCCGTTCACTTCTTCCTGTGCTCCTTGTCCTTCGCCTTGTCCCGCTGTCCGTCGGCCGCGCCCGCGGACGAGCGATAGACAAGAACCGGAATGGTCGAATTGGCCAGAACGCGATAGGTCTGGCTGCCGATGAGCACGGCCGACAGCGACGTTCGACTGTGCTTGGCCATGAAAATCAGGTCACAGCGCTGATCCTCGGCCGTACGCACGATGGCCTCCCAGGCATTGTCGCTGCTTGCGGCCAGCGCTGTACATTCGATCTCGGCATCCTTGCACAGCTTCCTGACGAAACCCAGATAATCCTTTGCCTTGCCGCTGGCGTCGGAGGACAGGCGGTCGAGCGCCGCAGGCTGCACGAAGTCGCCGTAATTCTCGCTTTGCCCGCGTGGCTTGACGTAGAGGGCGATGATCGATGCCTTTGCCATACCGGCGAAGGCGACCGCACGTTCGGCGGCTTCGCGCGAGAGTTGGCTGCCGTCTGTCGGGACAAGGATACGCTGAAACATCGGCCTTCCCCTTCCTATTCCTGAATAGCCATCAACTCCTTGTCGGCGTAGCGCAGGCGCGACGCCAGAATCTTGGCGATCGACTCAACCAGATGAAAGGCCAGCCGCTTGTGGTCTTCGCGCAGGCGGTCGAAAACTTCACGTCGCATCACGAAGAGTTCGGTATCCTCGGTTGCGGTCGCATCGTTCATGCGGCTGATCTCCGAAATGAACGAGACACCGCCGAAGAAGTCGCCGCGACCATAGGTGAGCGTATGATACGGTGTCGCCGCTCCTGAGACCGGCCACGTGATACGCACGGCCCCCTTGCGGATCAGGTACAACTGATCGCCGGGATCGCCCAGAGAGAAGACTTTTTCGTCCTTGGGTACCGAACGCCGTTCGAGCGATTCGGTCAGCGTGATCAGCGTGTCTTCCTTGCATTCCTTGAAGATCTCGAGTTCATAGATCTCCAGGGGCGGCAGTTCGGCCGCCTTCGCCGCATTCTCGCCAAGAATCTGATCCTCTATCCACTCGACAGCGTCGTCGAGCGTCGGGAAGACCTTGACCTGCTCGGTCGTCGTCGTCAGCTCCATCTTGTCGAAGAACTCGGCAATGTTTCGCCCGTTCGGCAGCGTGTGCGCCAGACCGCTGAAGATCAGACAGGCACCTCGTTCGCTCAGCGAATCCCTGATCTGGCTCAGTAGATGCACGGCTGTCACGTCCACCGACTGAACGCGCCGCAGGTCGAGCACGACGTAGCTGCGTTTGCGCAGCTCAGGTTCGAGCGCGGTGTATAGCTGGTCCTTGGTCCCGAAGAAGAGACTGCCCTGCAGCTCGAGGATCACCGCCTGATCTCCCCGCTTGGCCAGCAAGTCCATATCGGCCGCCAGCCGCACGCGCTTCGAGAAACGATTCGATCCGTCGATCTTGTTGCGGATGATCGTGCTGCCAAGTTGTTCACGGATGAAGAGGAACATCGCCAAGGCGATCCCGACGCCGGAGGCGGCAATCAGGCTGTAGCCGACGGCCACGCCGACGACGACGACGATGACAATGAAATCCATGATCGTCCACGGCGACTCGAGCAGTTGCAGACTATGGCGGTCGATCATCCGGATACCGACGACGATCAGTATGCCGGCCAGAGCGCCGACCGGAATCCAGGCAATGAAGGCACCGAGGATGAGGAAGGCAATCAGGGAGAGAACGCCTTCAACGACGCCAGAAACGCGTGTCTGCCCGCCGCTGGCCAGATTGACCAACGTTGCCCCCATCTGCCCGGCGCCTGGCATGCCGCCGGCGCACGCGGAAGCAATGTTGCCCAGTCCCTGCGCGACCAGCTCGCGATTGGAATCATGGCGGGAGCGGGTCAGTGCGTCGAGCACCACAGCCGTCTTCAGCGTATCGATCGACAACAACACGGCCAGCGTGAAAGCCGTGCCGAGCAGGCTGGCGATCTGGCTGAGCTTGAGCTCGCCGATCTCGCGCCAGCGACCGGTAATCGCGTCAAGCAGGCTCGAGGCGGACCCGCCGAGGGTGCCAATGATCAGCTTGTTACCTTCGATGATGAACATCGACTCGTCTATCCAGTAGGCCAGCCCGAAGTAAGTCAGGACACCAGCGAGCAGCCCGAGGATCGCTGCCGGAACGGCGCGTGTGACGAGCGGCGCAAGGATCATGACGCCAGCGGTCACCGCCCCGATGAGCGGACTTTGCCAATGCCACAACTCCGGCGAGATGAGCGTCTTCCACAGCGAGTAGCCGCCGAACACGCCGAGGAACTTCGGAATCTGGCTGCCAATGATGATCAGTCCCACCCCGGTCAAATAGCCGCTGACGACGGGAAACGGGATGTACTTGATCAGGCTGCCAATGCCCATGAAACCCAATGCCAGCTGAACGACGCCGGCCACCAGGCCAAGCGCGGTCAACATGAGGACAATGAATGGCGCATCAACTTCCTGCTGCACGAGGCCGATGGCAAATGCCGAGAGAACGGCAGCAGCCGGCGCGCACGGTGCCGTGATCAGGCGGTTGGTGCCGCCGAGCGCCGGGGCCACCAGGCCAAGGGCCGTTGCGCCAAGAATGCCGGCCAAGGCACCAAGGCCGGCGTAACCAGGGCCGATCGATCCGTAAATCGTCACACCGAAAGCGATCGCCGACGGCAAGGCGACCAGCATTGCCGCCAGGCCACCCCAGAAATCGCCGGCCAACTTTTCATTCTTGAGCTTGAGCGTCAGTTCCACAGTTTCCCTCCCTTCGACAGTGAGACGATCCACGATGCGCCGCGAAAAACCAGCGCTGCCTTCTGCTTCCGTACCGGATGGAAGGGAGGGATATTTTTCAACAGACCACGACACCAGGCATCTGGTTCCCGCCGGGACGCGCGTTCGGCGCCGCCCCCGGGGTGAGTCGGCGAGGCGCCTGCTGTCGCGGACAGGCTACCGGCGAAAGCCGTGCCGACTATCGGCGCGCCGCGCAGGAACAGCTCATGGGCGAGCGCATTGCGCGGCCAGCCTCGGCGTTGCCGGCCTACGCACACCACGCGCCTGCTTCGTCCGTCTGCGCACCGCTCCCGCGCAGTCTGTCAGGCCTTCTTGCGCTCTTTCTCGCGCGCCTTCTCTTTCGCCTTGCGGCGCCCGGCATCGACCTCGGGCGGTCGATAAACGAGAACCGGGATGCTCGAATGGGTGAGTACGCGATACGTCTCACTGCCCAGCAGCAGGGAAGACAAGCCCCCACGCCCGTGTTTTGACATGAAGATCAGATCGCAATTGTTGTGTTCGGCGACATTGATGATCGCTTCCCACGGCGCATCGCTGACCACGGTCAGCGCGCTGCACTCGACCCCGGACTCCTTGCAAAGCTTCTTGATGTAGCCCAGGTAGTCCTTGGCTTTGCCATCGGAACCGGAAACCAGGCGGTCCAGCACGGCCGGTTCGACGAGGCTGCCGTAATTGTCCGTATCGCCGATCGGTTTGGCGTACAAGGCGGTAATGTTCGCGTTGGCGGCCTTGGCGAAGGCGACGGCGCGTGCCGCAGTGTCGCGCGACAACTGACTGCCGTCGGTCGGCAGCAAGATATGCTGAAACATGGATAGTGTCTCCCCACGGGTTGCCGCCCGTTGTGACTGCTGGTGGGCGCTTCATGATAGCTCAATTTCCATCCGGTTGAACACGCCGACAGGCGGCAGGAGACCTGCCGCCTGTCGGCCGCATGCCGCTACCAGTCATCGCAAGTCCATCGAAGCGGACGAGCCACGCAGGGCAATGCGTCGTCCGTGCATGTGCTGGACCAGCCCCTGAGCACAGCCTATTCCTGCATCGCCATCAGTTCCTTGTCCGCATAGCGCAGCCGCAACGCCAGCACTTTTGCCACTGCCTCGACGAGATGACACGCCAGGCGCTTATGCTCTTCCCTCAGTCTCTCGAACTGCTCCCGCTGCAGGACATACAGTTCCGTGTCCGCGATCGCAGTGGCGTCGTTGAAGCGCGTCATCTGCGAGAGAAAAGCCATTCCACCGAAAAAATCACCCCGCCCATAGGTCAGTGCATGGTGGCCTGGAGCTTCGACAGCGCTCGGCAGCGTGATCCGCACGGCGCCCTTGCGGATCAGGAACAGCTCGTTGCCCGGGTCGCCGAACGCGTAGACCTTTTCGTCTCTCACCACCGTGCGGCGCTCAAGGCAGGCTTCAAGGTCGATCAGCGTCTCTTCCTTGTGGTCGCTGAACAGCTCGAGGTCCTTCAGTTCCAGGGCGGCGACCGTGGATTCCACCGGCGGGCTCTGGCCGAGAATCTGATCTTCGATCCATTCCACGGCATCGTCGAGTTCCGAAAACACCTTCACGTGCTCGGTCATGGTCGTCAGTTCCATCTGATCGAAGAACTCGGCAATGTTGCGCCCGTTGGGCAGCGTGTGCGACAAGCTGCTGAAAATCAGGAAGGCATCGCGCTCGATCAGCGAATCCCTGATCTGACTCAGCAGGTGTACCGCCGTCACGTCCACCGACTGGACACGCCGCATGTCGAGCACGATAAATCGCCGCTTGCTCAACTCAGGCTCGAGCGCTGTATACAGCTGGTCCTTGGTGCCGAAGAAGAGGCTGCCCTGCAGTTCGAGAATCGCCGTCTGTGCGCCGCTCTGCTCAAGCAAAGCCATGTCCTGGCGCAGGCGGACGCGCTTCGAATAACGGCTGCCGCCATCCATCTTGCGCCGGATCACCGTGCTGCTCAACTGCTCGCGAATGAACAGGAACATGGCCAGGGCAACGCCGACACCGGACGCCGCGATCAAGCTGTAACCGACGGCAACGCCGACGACGACGAGAATCACGATGAAGTCGAGCAGGGTCCACGGCGATTCGAGCAGATGAAGGCTGTGGCGGTCGATCATGCGGACGCCGACGACGATCAGGATGCCGGCCAATGCACCAACCGGAATCCAGGCGATGAAGGCGCCCAGGGCAAGAAAGGCGATCAGGGAAAGAACGCCCTCCACAACGCCTGAAACGCGCGTGTGCCCACCGCTCGCCAGGTTGACCAAGGTGGCGCCCATCTGTCCGGCGCCGGGCATTCCACCGGCACAGGCTGAAGCGACGTTGCCCAGCCCCTGCGCGATGAGTTCCCGATTCGAATCGTGCCGCCCGCGGGTCAGTGCGTCAAGAACGACGGCCGTTTTCAAGGTGTCTATCGAGAGCAGGACGGCCAGCGTGAAGGCCGTCCCGAGCAGGCTGCCGACCTGGCTCAGTTTCAGTTCCCCGATCTCCTGCCAACGGCCGGTGATTGCTTCGAGCATGCTTGATGCGCTACCGCCGAGCGGCCCGATGACCAGCTTGTTACCGGCCAGGACGAGCAACGACTCGTCGGTCGAAGCCAGGCCGAAATACGTCAGCACACCCGCCAGCAAGCCGAGAATGGCAGCCGGGACGACGCGCGTGAGCAGCGGTGCGCCCACCATCACCGCCGCGGTCACCCCCCCGATCAGCGCACTCTGCCAATGCCAGAGATCCGGCGAGATCAATGCACGCCACCATGAGGTTCCGCCGGGCGCGCCAAGAAACTTTGGAATCTGGCTGCCGATGATGATCAGGCCGACACCGGTCAGATAACCGCTGACGACCGGAAAGGGGATGTACTTGATCAGACTGCCAATGCCCATGAAACCGAGAAGCAACTGCACGATGCCCGAAACCAGGCCCAGCGCAGTCAACATGACAACGATCGAGGCCGGCGCGACGCCGTGTTGCACGAGCTCTATGGCAAAAGCCGAGAGAACGGCGGCAGCCGGCGCGCAGGGCGCCGTGATCAGACGGTTCGTACCGCCGAAAGCCGGCGCCACCAACCCGAGCGCCGTTGCCCCAAGTATCCCGGCCAGGGCGCCGAGACCGGCGTAGGCCGGCGCGATGGCGGCATAAATCGTCACGCCGAAGGCTATCGCCGACGGCAAGGCGACGAGCATTGCCGCCAGGCCACCCCAGAAATCGCCAACCAGCTTGTCGTTCTTGAACCGCAAGGTCAGTTCCACCGCCTCATGCCCCCATCCCGTCGCTCATGCCACGTACCCAAAGGCAGTGCATGCATCCACTGCCCGGCCGACCTGCTGCGCGGCTCATGCGCGTTTCGTTCCGCAGCCGGCCAAAGACCATTCCTTCACGGCCTCTCGTGCGCCTTACACGCCTCGATGACCCTTACCTGCGTAGCACCGTCGACCGGGTACGTGAGCAGCTCGCTATCGAGGCGCTCTGCATGGTCCGCCAGGCGGTCGATCTCTTCAACAAACTGGCCAAGCAGCAGCTTCGTTTCCAGGTCCAGCCTCTCGTCGGCGAAGATCCGCTTGAGCAGCAACATCGAGAGCCGATCCGCTTCCCCTTCATGCCAGGCCACGCCGGGCTCGCAGCGGAACGTGGAAGCGCTCTCTTCGCCAGACAAGCAGACGCGCAAGCGGCGAACAAGCGCCGATATCGCCGCACAAACCTCTCCCGTCAACACGTGCACGTCGCCGAGCAGATGGTCCGGAACGCAGCGACCCGGTCCGGTGAACCCGGATTCAATCGCGTAACCCGTGATCTGCCGCTTCATCTCCTTGAGGAGGCGGGTCAATCCGCCAAGCGGATCAATGATCCGGCAAATCAGTTCGTTCTCCCGCCGGTCGCCGCGCGCGCCCGCTTCCAGCCGCCGCTGCAGGCCATCAAGCAGGCGCATATGCTCGGAAATCCGCTTGGCCTGCTGCCAGCATGCACCCTCCGGACCACTCTGCATGTACGCTTCAACGGCCGAGCGGAAGATCGTCGGCGCATGCCCAACGGCGTCAAGGTAACTGTCGAGATCGCCGGCGGGCGAGCCTTGCCTGATCGGCGAAGCGGTCGGGGAGGTTCGCATTTGGCTGCTCACGATGACTTCTCCTGCTCAAATTGGTCCTGGACGACGGCAAGGTGCGAATCGTTCATCGGTCGTCGGTTGCCAGAAAGGAGCGCACTACCCGGCATACGCGCACATGAAGCCGCCCCACATGGCCGGTCGCGTGCTTGCAGCATCCCGACGGACTCGACAACGGGGATCGTCGTCAGCGCTTCCGCTTCTTGGTCTGATGATCTGTCGTTGTCTGGAGACGATGGTTAACGGAAGCGATTGGTGGGCCGATGCTCTGAAGCACCGCCCGCCCGTCCGCCTTGCCGCGCAAGCGGACGGCCGCTCACGACAGTGAAGAAAAAGCAGAAATCGTGCCACTGGTTCGAGTGGCGAGCACCTTTTGTTATCTATCCGCAGGTTAACCAGAAGCCTGCGGATGACGACACGCATGAGTGGGGTGTGACGAAATGTTTCCCCAAGCGCGTCATGAACCCGCCATCGAGCATGGTTTTCTTCATTATTACACGATGTTAGATCGCTTTTCCGGGCCCTGTCGCGAGCGTCGAAGCGTTGCACCCCCGGCCGTCCGCCAAGCGAGCGGCAACCCCTCTCTCGGCCACCGGCGTCGTGCAGACAAGGCTCGCCCGCCCAGCGGCTCAGCCGGTCAGTGCGCCGCCTTCGGTCAGGTCCCGAAAAAACCGGTAGCAGTTGCGGCCGCTGTTTTTCGCGTGATACATGGCCGTATCGGCGCACTTCAGCAACTGACTGACGTCCTCACCATGCTGCGGGTAGGCTGCAATGCCGATGCTCGTCGAGATTTCGATAGCGTGCGGGCCTATGGTAAAGGGCCGGCTGAGCGCGGCCAGCACCTTGCGGGCAACGACGGCGGCGTCTACCGCCTTGTCGATCTGCGACAAGAGAATGACGAACTCGTCGCCACCGAGGCGCGAAACAGTATCCGACTCACGCGGCGCACAGGCACGCAGACGCAGCGCGACCTGTTTCAGCAGAAGGTCACCGACATCGTGACCAAGAATGTCGTTGACCGGCTTGAATTTGTCCAGATCGAGGAACATCACGGCCAGCGTGCCCCGGTCACGCCGCACCTGCGCCAAAGCCTGTGCCAGCCGATCGCTGAGCAGGACGCGATTGGGCAGGTCGGTCAGTTGGTCGTGGTGAGCAAGATGTTGAACTCGTTCTTGCGTCGCCTTACGTTCGGAGATGTCCTGCTTGATGGCGACGAAGTGGCGAATCGAACCCTTGACGTCAGTCACCGGGGAAATGGTCAGCGCCTCGTCGTACAGACTGCCGTCCTTGCGCCGGTTCACCAGCTCGCCGCTCCACACCTCACCGGCGAGTATCGTCTGCCACATGTTGTGGTAAAAGCGGGCCTCCTGTTTCCCGGAATTGAGAATTTCGCTCGGCGTGCGGCCAACCGCTTCCGGCAGCGACAAGCCGGTCATGCGGGTGAAAGCCGGATTCGCCCATTCGATCGTCGAGTCGACGTTGGTAATAAGGATACCGTTCGCAGCCGAGTTCAAAGCCGCCTCGAACAGCCGCAGGCGTGATTCGAGTCTCTGGCGCACGAGAGCATGTCTGATCGCCCGGCCAAGCGCGTCATGCTGAAACTGACCCTTGACCAGGTAGTCCTGGGCGCCGGCTTGCAGCGCGGCTTCGGCAAGCTGATGATCGTCCTGCCCGGTGAGAACGATGATTGGCACCCCAGGCACTTCAGCCCGCAGGCCCTGCACGGTCGCCAGTCCGGCAGAATCCGGCAGTGTCAGATCGAGCAGGACGACATCCGGAGGATCTGCCGCAGCCGTGGCAATCCCTGCCGCCAACGTCTGAGCCCAGATGACGGAGTCACTGCCGTTCAGCGGCTGGATGCCTGCTCGGCGAATATTCAATTGAATCAGCCGGAAATCGCCGGGATCATCTTCAATGACGAGAACGGCGATCTGCTGCTGGGCCGATCCGTTCATCCGCCAGTCTCCTCCGCACCCATGCACGACTCGCGCGCAGCCTGGCCCGGTCCGCACGAAGCAGACCTAGGCTGAAGCCCGCATGGCCCCCTACCGCCGCCCTCAGTCCCGGAGCAAGCCCTCATCTTTACCCATTGTCCCCGTGTCGTGTCTCTCGGCGTCACCAGTCGTTGTGCGGCAAACGCACGAGTCTGAACCAATATTCACCCAGAATGCGCACCATGGCAATGAAGTCCTGGAAATCGGCGGGCTTCGGCAGGTAACCGGCGACGCCGAGCTGGTAGGCAGAACGTACGTCCACTTCGAGCAACGAAGAGCTGACGACAACGACCGGGATGGCCCGCAACTCTTCGTCTTGTTTGATCAGGGCAAGTAACTCCAGGCCACCAAGACCAGGCATCTTGAGATCCAGCAATATCAGGTCGGGGCGCACGGTGTGTGGCCGCTGGGGATCGTCGCGACGCAGATAGTGCAGCGCCTCGTAGCCATCGCAGACCTGATCAATCTCCGCAGTAAAGCCGTTCCGGCGCATCGCCAAGCGCAGCAGGCGGGCATCACCGGCTTCGTCCTCGACCATCAGCACGCGGTTGCTACGTTGGCAATCGGCCATCATCCTGGCTCCACTCACGCGCCACGAGCCGGCAGCCGGGCAAGTGTAAGCCAGTAGCGGCTCAACTGACCCAGATCCACGATGAGCTCGCTCACACTGGACGACTTGGCGACGTAACCCGCCGCCCCGAGGCGGTAGGCGTTGAAGACGTCGCGCTCGGCATCGGAAGTACTGAGAACGACAACCGGTATGTCGCGCAGAAGCGGATCCTGCTTGACGGCCGATAGAAACTCGAGGCCGTCCATGCGCGGCATGTTCAGATCGAGCAGGATCAGGTCCGGCCGATCCGCGGCGGCGAAAGGCGGGCCTTCCCGCCGCAAGTAAGCAAGCGCCTCGCGGCCGTCGAGAACATGCACCACATCGGCCTGAACGCGATTCTCGCGCAAGGCAAAACGGACCAGATGCGCGTCCGCCGGCTCGTCCTCGACGAGCAGAATGAGTATCGGCGGCTCCCGTCTCGCTACCGCTCCGGGCATCGGCAACCCCCAACGAAAGCTTCTCCCCGCCTGCCGGATGGCAGTTCGAGAACGACGCAGCAGCCGCCTTCCGGGCTCGCTTCGAGCCAAGCGCAGCCTCCAGCGCTCTCCGCAATGCGGCGCAAGATCGCCAGACCGACACCGGTTCCTTCACCTCTGGAAGACAGGCGCTCAAAAACGCGGAAAACCCGCTCGCGATAGGTTTCTTCAACCCCGGGACCATTATCGCTGATGCTATAGCGAACGCAGTTTCCCCTCGGATGACCGCTGATGTCGATCCGCAGGGGCTGCCCGCCTCGGCCATGCCGCAGGGCGTTGTCCAGCGCAATCTCGAACATGCGGGCCAGCCGCGGTGCATCAATGAACGCCAGCGGGAGCTGGCCGACGCTGACTCTGGCCCCCGTCTGAGCAGTCTGCTCCGACAATCCGGCGAGCACTGCGCGCACCGTCTTCTCGGCATCGCACGGCTCGCTCTTGCCAAGTGGCTGATCGGCCGCCAAGTAAAGCTCAAGATCGCACAGCAAGCTGCGCAGTCGCATGGCCTGTTCGCAGATGACGTCGAGCGACATCTGCACCTCCTGATCCTCGACTCGACCGGCAAGTTGCTCTCGCAGCCGCCCACTGAAGCTGACGACGCGGCGTGCCGGCTCCTGCAGGTGATGAGCCGTAACTTCGGCAAAGCGCTGCAGGTCGGCAGCCCGTTGCGCAATCCACTGTTCGAGTGCCTGTTGGCGCGCCTTGTTCGCCGCCATCGATCGTGCTTGCCGGGCTGCCTGCCGGGCAAGCAACAGACTGATCACCAAACCGGCCGCTGCCTTCCACAGCAGGCCATAAGGGTCGCCCCAACCCGCACTCGGCGCCACGTTCAGCGTCCACGAAACACCCGCTAACTGAAGCGATTGCTGTACAGGATCGACCGGAACCGCAGATGAAGCGGCAATGAGCCGCTTGTCGTCGCCACTGCTCGTCCCGCGCAGCAGACTATAGGCATAGCCGCGGCCGGTCAGATCACTCAGGCGAGCCTGCGCCAGCACGTCGGGTAGCGAAAAGAGGACAATGGCAAAACCCCAGAAGACTTCGTGTCCTCGTCCATCGGTCAAGAAAACGGGCAAGCGACCCGCCGCCGCCATTCCTCCCTGAAGCAGGGCGAAGGGTCCCACGACAACCAATTGCCGAGTTTCGCTCGCCTTCAGCATTTGCGCACCACGCACCGGGTCGCGCAGCAGGTCATAGCCGATCGTTTCCTCAGCGCCGCGCAGCGGGAAAACCTGGCGCACGATGCCGCGCGGCGCAAGCTGCAGGGCGACGGCCCCTGGGTAGGAAGCGAGCATATGCTTGGCTGTAGCCTCGAAATCCTCGATCTTGCCGTTGCCCTGCTGCAGCATCGCGGCGAGTGCATAAGTTGCACCGAGAATCCGTTCGATGCCGAGTTCCATGGCCTGCACCCGCGCCGCCGCCAGCTGGGCGGCCTGGCTCCGTTCCTCGTTCAGACGGGAGCGTTCCGCATGCCAGATGGCGCCGAAAGCCAGCATTGCGACAAGAGAGAAAGCGATCGCTGCGATGCGCACGGGCCCTTGATTCAGTCCGGACCAGAAACCGCCCGCCACTGGCGCTGGCTCCTCAGCTGGCGCGCTCATGACTCGTTTTCCGGCAAAGGCAAGGCAACAAAGAAGGTGCTTCCCCGACCATCACCGGGCGACTCGGCCCATATTCTCCCACCGTGGTGCTCGGCGATCTTGCGGCAGAGGGCCAGACCCACCCCAGTGCCTTCAAACATCGAGCGGCCTTGCAGTCGCTGGAAGACGTGGAACAGACGATCCACCTGCCCAGGGTGGATGCCGACACCGTTATCGCTGAACTGCAGATGCCAGTGACCTGCGGACACACTGCTGGAAATCCCGATCTCGGGCGTTCTCCCGGCGACGCGAAACTTGGCCGCGTTGCCGATCAGGTTCTGCAACAGGCGCAGCATCTCATCAGGACAGACGAACACGCGTGGCCAGAGCCCTTGAACGACCAGCTGTGCACCACTCTCGGTAAGTGCCGGCTGCAGGAAGAGCAGCGCTTCATCGAGAATGGCGCGGCTGTCTACCCACGCTGCGGGCTCACCAAGCCGACCAACGCGCGAGTATTCGAGCAAGGCAACGAGCATTCGGTCAAGGCGTCGTGCGCCATCGATCGCGTAATTGATGTACTCGCGCTGCTCGCCGTCGAGTCGTTCACCAAGACTGGTGTCGAGCAGTTGCAGGTAAC
>WBZP01003963.1_pt1 | contig 15717 bp, 19 predicted proteins | sample 5204301 | NCBI WGS metagenome assembly WBZP01 (sample SAMN12412401, study PRJNA552823) | activated sludge metagenome | isolation source: activated sludge from nitrification reactor of wastewater treatment plant... | place: USA: Pennsylvania | collected 2017
CCTGTATGCAGCCACTTGCGCGCATACGGAAAGCATAGAGTTCTGAAAGGCAGACGTACACGCCGACATATCCAGGATAACGTCACTGTACCCTGTCACCCCAATACATTGATGAATTTGAGCAAGCAGATAGTGGAAATCTCGAAGATCACCTTCCACTGTAATTCGGTTACTTTCACGCGAAATCTCAACCATTGATCATCCACATGAACGTACAACAATGTTTAGACCGATCTGCATATGCACCGAGTCCAGCGTTTTCTTCCCGTCTATCATGCCATTGATGTTCCAAGCATAACGTCATAATTATGAGATTCAATGCAGCACAAATTAAGGGTCAGCGTGAAATTCAGCCAGGCGACCAGCCCGTTTCGGGCACCCCCCGCTTCCCTTTCAGCCGCCTGCCGACTTGACGGCCAATGTCTTCTACGCCGCTGTGAGCCGAACCTTCCCAACCTTGCCGAGCTTCACATGCTGCTTGGCGTGCCAGAGATCATGGTTGTACTGCATGGCAAGCCAACTCTCCGGAGAACGGCCCAGAGCCTTGGACAGACGGAGCGCCATTTCAGGGCTGATACGGCTCGTCCCCGTCAGAATGCGATTCAGCGTTGAAGCAGCCACACCGAGTTTTCCAGCCAGTTCACGGCCGCTGAGATTGTTGGGCTCCAGATAGACCTGGATAATGAACTCACCGGGATGGGGAGGATGATGCATAGTCATTAGTGGTAGTCCTCATAATCTAGGACGGAAGCGTGTCCGTCTTTGAACGTGAAGGTTAAACGCCAGTTTCCATTGACCCACACAGACCATCGACCACGCTCCGACCCCTTCAAAGGATGTAGTCGGAATCCCGGAACATCCATGTCCTCAATGGACTGAGCCGTGTCCAAGGCTGCTAACAGCATGCGCAGACGTTTGGCGTGGCGCGGCTGGATACCCGCCGTGCTCCCCGACTCAAAGAACTTCTTCAGCCCCTTCTGCCGGATTGATTGGATCACACGCCAAAGGTAGCATGTTGCGCACTACGCAACAAGGTCTAACGGCCACCCTGCGACTAACCAGTGCGCGCGAGTTTTGGCCGCGTCCGAGTTGAGCGCGAGGAACCAGATCGTGAGCGATGTTCCGCATAGGCATCGAGCAGCCGTCGGATCATGCGCTGGTGCTACGTGTGGTGTTTTCGAGCCTCACCCTTAAAGAAGTCGACGCTTCTCTTGCTCAATGCAATGGTGACCTTGATCCCTTCGCCCCGAAAGACAAGTTCTCCGGGCCGAGGAAGGAAGTCAGGAATGACTCTAGGATCTCCGAGCGGTTCATCGGCATATTTAATTTTCTTGCTCATGGATAAACTTGTTCTCTAGCCCTACACTTTTTAGCCTACTCATATCTTCCGGTTTCGAATGATCAGACCGAGCACCACCGGAAACGTCATGGCATAAAACAAGAGGAGTCCTCCAACAAACAGCTGTCCGCGAACTTGCATGGGGTCCGCCACGCTATCATGCCCCTGCATCCAGAAATGTCTGGTCATAAGGTCGCAGGCAAACCCTGCAATAATCAGCGCATACCAGAACCGCCATCGTCGTGAGGTATAGAGCGCCTGCTCTCGTCGGTGAATCAGGAACACTTGGGCTAGGATCGCTGCGAGGCCGAGATACTCTGTCCAGGCGGGAATCCCACGGGCCCCCGTCAGTAAGAGTAAGATAAGGATCGCAACGAATACTAGAATGGACCCGAACAGAAATCCTCGTCGCGATTCCGAGAGACTCGCACCAACCCCGTCCAATCCATCCCCCGAATGGCTTTTCTCTTGTTCGAGACGCTGGATCATTGTCCTCACCTGGTCTTCCGCTACGGAGAAGTGGGCTCTGGCCTGCCTGCCTACTCCACCACTTCAGCCTTATCGGACTCGTTCAGAAGATAGAGGGTTTCGTTCTTGATAAAGAATCGATGCGGTTTCTCACTTCTATACTCGCCCATTAAATTCTTGGCCGTAATCCCCACGTGTACAATGTAACCAAACTCCGGAGGTTTTCTCCTACCTGAGAGATAGGCATAGCCTTTCTGTGGCTCTTTTATGATCCGAATGCGAGCCGGGAACGGTTCAAGCAGCGACTGCTGCACAAGATCTTGTATGGCCTTCCGATAGAGTGAAGATTCCGGAACTGTCCCATAGTCAGCACTCGCGATTTGTTCAGGCGTCACCGGTGTAACACACCCCGATATGAGTAACACGAGCAGCACAAGGAAAATTCTGAGTTGAGCATTCAACTGGGAACTCTCACTGGATGGTGTGGGCTACTTCTACAATGCAGGGAGTCGTTATTTTAGGATCCCGGCGCACACACTGTCCAGCATTCACCCCCTGGTTGGGTCTGGCGACTGTGAGGCCGTCAACTCGGCATAGGTCTCCAATGTTCGTCGTGCCGCTTCCTCGTCCAGTTTGCTGATCGCAAAACCGACATGGACGATGACATAGTCCCCCACGTTTGCTTCCGGCACCAATGCCAACGAGACGGATTTCGTGACTCCCCCGAATGACACAGTCGCGGTGCGAAGCTGGTCATCCTCAATGTTCTGAACTTGTCCTGGGACTGCGAGACACATTTTCTCTCCTACTCTTCCTCTTCAGGTTTCGAGTTCCGGATTTCTTTCTTCGAGTATTGCGTCAGAAAACATAGTCGTCTCGAAAGGCGAAACCCGAAACACGAAACGTTCAACCCGAAACCGTTCCCTTGCTGCACGCCGCCACCACCGCCTGTCCCAACGATAATCCGCCATCATTGGGTGGAACCAACGAGTGGCTGTAGACCGTAAATCCCGCCTCCTCCAAGCGACCTCTCACCAATGACAGAAGCAGCCGATTCTGAAAACAGCCGCCGGTCAGGACAACGCGAGGAAGGCCTGCCGCGTGAGCCACTCGAACCGTCGCATCGGCAAGACTCACATGAAATTGCGCGGCAATCAGTTCAGGCCGGTGGCCTCTCCCAAGGTCATCAAGCATAGGGCTGATCATAGGTCGCCAGTCGACCATCCATTTTGTACCTGAATTCTCACTCCGCACTAGATCGATCGGATAGCTTTGTGCCCTCCCTCCGCCTGCCTCCCACTCTCGCTCTGCAGCAAACTGAACCGCCATCGCTGCCTGGCCTTCAAAAGAGGCCTGGGAACAGAGACCGGTGAGCGAGGCCACGGCATCGAATAGTCGTCCCAAACTTGTTGCCCATGGTGATGCAATGCCAGATCTAAGCAAGATCGCCAACTGTTGACGACGATCACCCGTCTCCTTCCAAGAAGGAAAGTCGTACCCCAGCATCTCTTCTCTCATCAATTCCCACAGGACTGCTGCAGCAGACCGACTTGGATCTCGCATCGCTGCTTCTCCACCAGGCAAGCGAAACGGTCGGAGATGGGCAAACCGGCTGAAGCCGAGATAACTTGCAACCAAGAATTCTCCGCCCCAGACCTGACCGTCTCCTCCATAGCCGGCCCCGTCCCAGGCGATACCCAACACCTCACCGTCGAGCTTATGCTCTGCCATGCATGAGGCCACGTGAGCATGGTGATGCTGAACGGGGATCAACGGGACTGTGAGACTCGCAGCTAGTTGTCGTGCAAAGCTGGTCGAACGATAGTCAGGATGCAGATCACAGGCAATAGCCTGAGGCTCGATTTGTAAGAGCCGCTGAAGATCCTCAATGGCTTGGCGGAAAGCCTGATCTGCCTCAACAGTGGAAAGGTCACCGAGGTGCTGGCTCAACACGACACGATGGTCTGTCAGGAGCGCAACCGTGTTCTTGAGATGTCCGCCCACGGCAAGGATCGAACCTTGCGCCGTTCCAGCTGATGAGTTATCGCTCCAGCGGATCGCCTGTGGCACGTAACCCCGCGCCCGCCGGAGGATCATCACATCGACTCTTGGTTTCTCCTTTTGTTCCCCGTCCACCAACTGAACTTTCCCGGGAACCACCAATACCACCGAATCATCGACCGGCCTCGCGATCGGCCGGTCATGTACGAGCAGTGCATCGGCAATCCCTTTCAGTCGAACCAAGGCTTCTCGCTCGTCCGTCACAATCGGTTCTTCGGATCGGTTGCCGCTCGTGGCAACCATAGGACGCCCGAGCGACGCCATCAAGAGATGATGGAGCGGTGTTGCAGGCAACATCACACCCAGATAAGGATTGCTCGGTGCCACGGCATCGGCGAGGACTGCATCTCGCCGCTTGCGGGCTAAGACGATCGGTGCTTGCGGCGAGCAGAGGAGCGCTTCCTCGTCTGACGACAACAGGCAATAGTCTCTGATCGCGTCAATGGACGGGAACAGCACGGCGAAGGGTTTGTCCGCTCTCTGTTTGCGATTGCGCAACCTCCGGACGGCATCCTCTGATTTGGCATCGACCCAGAGTTGAAATCCGCCCAGCCCTTTCACCGCGACGACAAGTCCTTGTTCGAGCAAAGTCGCTGCCTGTTGCAAGGCTGCTTCATCATTCGTGGTTTCGTGGCCCTGTTCATCCCACAAAAATAGGCTTGGACCGCAGATCAGACAGGCAATTGGTTCCGCATGAAAACGCCTGTCTGATTCGGAGGAGTACTCGGTGCGACAGCTAGAGCAGAGTTCGAATCCGGCCATTGTCGTATTGGACCGTTCATAAGGGATCGCCGTGAGGAGGCTATAGCGTGGACCGCATTGTGCGCAGGTGAGGAATGGATACCGGAAGCGACGATCATCTGGATCGGCGAGTTCGCGAAGACAGTCGGCGCATGTAGCAAGGTCCGGTGGAATGACAAGGGTTCGTTCACCTGGTTCGGTACCCGTGACGATTGCAAAGCTCGCGTCGCCACGTGCCGGAATGAGGCTGGTTCTTATTGCTTCGATAGAAGCCGCGGCAGGCGCATCAACTTGCAGCCGTTCGAGAAATGTCTCGATCGCTTTCGCGGTCCCTTCCACCTCGATCACGACACCGTTGCTGCTGTTCCGAACCCATCCGGTTAGCTCCAACGCACGAGCCAGTCGGTAGACACAGGGGCGGAACCCCACCCCTTGCACGGTTCCTCGCACATTGACTTGCACACGCTGAGCGAAAGTCTTTCTCACCCCTGCACCACTAACTCGTGGAGGACCATTTCCGGCTGTCCCGATGTTGCAATGACAGACCCTCCGCAGGCCGAACAGGTGTCGTTCAATCCGGTGACGGTCATGCCACTCTTACATTCTGGGCACCAGACATCAGCGGGAACAGGGATGATCTCTAACCTAGCGCCTTCAGCCTTTGTACCTCGGGCAGCCAGTTGGAATGTAGTTTGGAGTGTGGCGTGATCCTGCGTGAGGAGATGCGACAGCGCGCTGACTTTCAGTCGCACGACAGATAGCTTGGCAGCTCCTGCTTCGCTCAAGCCGGCTTCTACAGTCTGTACGACTTGCCTCATCAGATGAAGTTCATGCACGGCAGGCCTCACAGTCCTGGACGATCCGGCCCACGACCTGTTCCAACACCTTGGCCACGGCAGACGATAACGGTCGACCGACCTCTGTATTCTCTACTTCAACTCCGTACACGATGACGGTAGCAGGAAGCACCCCCATCGCACGGGCCAGCTCCAACGCATCTGCCGTACCGATAGCATGGCTGGAACGAGGAAAGATCGGAGCACTGATCGAACCGGCCGAACCATCGAGCCGATGGATCGTGCCCGCAGCTTGTCCACTGCGCGCGGCATCGACGAGGATCGCGACGTTTGCTCCTTTCATCAATTCCACAAGGTCTACCCCCGCCATCTCGGCCTCGATCACGTCGACGCGGTCACCGATTTCTTGTCGAAGTCGGTGAGCCACTAATAGTCCGACCGCATCATCTCCTCTCATGCCATTCCCAAGACCGATGATGCGAATGCGGGATGAGCGAGGCTTGCGCGACTCGCCACTCGCGCGTTTCTTGCCCCTCTCGTCTGGAAGCTCATCACGCATCCTGAGTCATATCCAGCTTCAAGAAATGGGTCGCGCAGGAAATGCAGGGATCATAGCAACGGATGACCCGCTCGCAGGCGAGCGCCGCCTCCTCATTGGAACGATCCAACACACGGGGCAGGAATAGACGAAGATCCTGCTCAATGCGGCCTTGATTCTGCGAGGTAGGTGGGACGATCTTGGCTTCGCGGATCACCCCGTCGCCGTCCACCCGATACCGATGGTAGAGAATACCTCGCGGCGCCTCTGTGCACGCTATACCGGTTCCTGCTCGCACCGTAACCGGAAGCGACGGCGCCGAGGGAGATTCGTACCGATCGATCAATCGCAGCGATTCTTCCAATGCATAGAGTATTTCGATCGAGCGGGCGACAATCCCGTGAAAGGGATTACGCAGCGGCAGCGACAACCCCGTATCCTCCAGCACCCGCATGACCGCTTGAGGCAACCGGTCGTGATTCAGATTTACGCGAGCCAACGGCCCAACCAAATACGGCGCGCCCTGCAACGTGCAGTGTAATGCGTTGGAGTAGGATACCTGATGCTCGGAGAAATGCCGTTCGAACTCGTCGACAGAAATATCCAGGCCGGTGCCGGCCACGATCCGTCCCTCGTTGAATGGATACTCGTCTGGATGACGCAGTGCCACACAGGTATAGTCGGGAGTAAACTCCGGATATTCGAACCCTGCAACCCAACGCACAGTTTCCACCGCCGCGTCGCGCGCCCAGAGCAGCTCATCTCTCAACCCTTCCAGCTCGCGGCGGAATGGTACCCGAGAGAAGCCACCGACTTTGACCGACACCGGATGCACGGATCGACCACCGAGCAACGTCATGATCGCATTGCCCGCTTTCTTCAGTCGCAGTCCTCTGGTGACCAGCGATGCATGGTCCTTGGCCATGGCGATCCCGCTCTCGTAGCCGAGAAAGTCCGGCGCCTGCAGCATGAAGACGTGCAGTGCATGGCTTTCGATCCATTCGCCGCAGTAGATCACCCGCCGCAGGTCACGCAGTGCTCCGTCGACATGCAGACCGAAAATCTGCTCGATCGCATGGACCGCACTCATCTGATAGGCCACGGGGCAGATGCCGCAGATCCGAGCGACAATGTCCGGCACTTCGTCGTAATGCCGCCCTTGCAAGAAGGCCTCGAAAAACCTCGGCGGCTCGAAAATCTTCAGCTCCACATCCTGAACCCTGCCGTCTTTCACCGTGACGCGAAGCGCACCCTCCCCCTCAACACGCGCAATCGTGCCGACGGCGATGGTTCTCGTATTCTTTTCTCCCTCAGACTTCGTCTGTCCCGTGCCTTCCACTTCTCACCTTTGACGTTTCACTGGTTACCCCGTACACCTCACCCTTCACTCCTCACGTCTTCTGATCCCATCTCTCGCTTTCCTGCTTGAACGAGGAGGCATACCCATTGATCCCGCGAAATCTCCGCAAGACTTCGACCGGGATCAATTGCAATCCGTTATAGAAGTAGTTTGCGAGTGAGGTCGTGTTGGGTGGAAAGCCCGGCCCTTTTCGGGCGCCCCCAGTGGGACCGAAACAACCGTAGCAGTCCCGGCCCATGCTGGGGCAAATCGCGCCGCAGCCTGCGCGAGTGACGGGACCCAGGCAGGCCAGGCCCTTGGCCACCATCACACAGACATTCCCGCGCCTCTTGCATTCCAGACAGACGCTTTCGACAGACACCTGAGGCTGAACGCCGGCCAACAGATCCGTGATGACCCGCAACAACTGGCCTTTGTCGATGGGGCAGCCCCACAATTCGAAATCCACGTGCACATGTTCAGAGATCGACGTGGAGGTCTTGAGACTGTGTATATAGTGCGGGCTCGGATACACCACCTGCTTGAACGAGTCGACATCGGCCCAGTTGCGCAAGGCTTGAATCCCACCGGAGGTAGCGCACGCGCCGATCGTGACCAAGACCTTCGTCTGCTCTCGCACGGACCGAATGCGGTGCGCGTCCTCTTCCGTGGTAATCGATCCCTCAACCAGCGCAAGATCGTACGGGCCTGGATTCATCTTACTGGAGGCTTCAGGGAAATATGCGATATCCAGCGCCTGCCCAAGCGCAAGCAGATCGTCCTCCAGATTCAAGAGGCTGAGCTGACACCCATCGCACGAGGTGAACTTGAAAACGCCTAGCTTGGGCTGATTCTTCTCCGCGTCACACTTTGGCAACCTGCTCCTCCTGCAATTCGGCCAGCAGTTTTGTGTTGCGAGTTGTTTGCTTCTGCTTTCTCTCTCACAGCCATGAATTCAGAAACTCGAAACCCTTCCTACTTTGTGATCTACACTCCCACCCGTCCTAACCATGGCTCGATCAGGTCGTAGCGCATGACGGGACCCTCTTTACACAGAAAATACGGACCCATCTGGCAATGGCCGCAGAGGCCGATTCCGCATTCCATGTGCCGTTCCAGCGAGACATAAATGGCTGTTGCCGGAATGCCGCGTCTCATCAGGATCGGCGCGCCCAGTCGCATCATGATCTCAGGACCACACATCAAGACAATGGTCTTGGCCGGATCTATGGACACACGTTCGAAGAGTTCCGTCACCACACCGACATGATGACGCCAGGTCTTGTCTGGACGATCGCTGGCCAGCAGAACCTCCGTGTCGGGTCGTTTGCTCCAAGCCTCAAATCGCTCATGAAAGACCAGGTCTCGCGGGCTCTTCACCCCATGGATAATCTTGACGGAGCCATAGTGTAGACGTCGCCGAAATACATATTCGATCGCTCCCATTACCGGAGCGCAGCCTAGGCCTCCGGTTACGATGACGACATCATGGCCACGCGCCGCATGGAGCGGCCAACCTTGTCCGAATGGGCCTCTGATACCAAGAGTCTCACCGGCTTGCAACTGCGCGATTGCGGAGGTCACTCGCCCCACGGATCTGATGGTATGGTCCAGCCTCTCAGGCTCCTCCGGGTCTGACACGATTGAGATCGCCACCTCCCCGACACCGAACAGATACACCATGTTGAACTGCCCGGCTGTGAAACGAAAATTGCGGCGGGCCTCTTCATCATTCAGCCGCAACCGGTAGGTGTGGATGCTGTCAGCTTCCCGGATCTTCTCCATGATGGTGGCCGGATGTATCAGGTAGGGATTGATCATGTGCTTGCTGCAATGCTATCTGCCTGACGCCTCTTGCTGACGGCTGCTGGTTGACCGCTGTTCACTCGGCGTCAGCAACGCCGATGCCTCCTCAGTCAGATCGATCCCAATGGGACACCAGGTGATGCACCGGCCGCAGCCGACACAGCCGGACGTTCCGAATTGATCGATCCACGAGGCAAGCTTATGTGTCAGCCACATCCGGTAGCGATCCTTGATCGTTGGACGGATATTCTTGCCATGAATGTACCCATGCGCTTGTGTGAAACAGGAATCCCACAATCTGGCGTGCTCGCTGTTCTGCCGGGTGAGATCCGGTGTCTCCTCGACCGTATGGCAGAAGCACGTCGGACAGACCATCGTGCAATTCGCGCAGGCCAGACATCGTGCCGCCACATCGTCCCAACGAGGATGCTCATGGGCGTCATAGAGTGCCTGTGGCAGGCGAGTGCGATCCAGTCGGCGGACTTGGCTTTGCGCACAAGCATCTACCCGCAGGACTCCCTCACGGGTCAATTTTTGAGAAGCTGGAGATAGGGAGAGAACAGAAAGCAGATCAGATCCGGCTTCGCTGCCAGCTTGGACCAAGAGCTGATCGTCCACTTCAGTCAGAGCGAGATCGAAACCGTTCTTAGCACGAGGACCCGTGTCCATGGATGCGCAAAAGCAGGTCTGCAGTGCTCGGGTACAGTTCACAGCAATAATGAACAGCCCCTCACGGCGAGTCGCGTAGTAGGTGTCCTGATACTCGCCTTGTAGAAAAATCTGATCTTGGATGGCCAATCCTGCAAGGTCACAGGCACGAGCACCGATGATCGCAACTTTCTCCTGTCGGGGAGGCGTCGGGCGGGCGGTGAATCCGTCCTTGCTCCGTTCAATCTGTACGAGCGGTTCACGCGGCGTGAAGGCGAATGGCTTCAGCGACTGCGGTCCATGCACGACCCCGAAGAGCTCTTTAGAACCACTTTGTTCCAACCGATAGCGCCCGGGCTCCTGATGATCGCGCCACCCGATCGGCAGATCCGATACGGCCTGGATAGTCTCCCACATGACCGAGCCATCGCGCATAGTCGGCCCGACAATCCTGTATCCCTTTGAACTCAGGGTGTCGAAGATTCGTTGGACGTCGGATCGTGACAGAACACCAATCTCACCGGCCGCTGCCATAGCTCCAATTCCTCTCATTCTTGGCACGAGGGTCTCGACATCGTACGGGCTCTTCACACTTGGCGCAAGATGAGAGCCGCCCGGCAAACACACGATAAGGTCCTCGCCTATCCTTTCATAAGTCATAAGACTGAAACCGGCCCTACATACTCCTCGTTGACTCGCCAGGCTGTTGAAAGAGGCGACAGCCTCACCGAGACCACTGTCCCGTAATGCTACAAACCCCTTCATCTCCTTCACAGATCTGAGCTCCTCGCCAGACCTAACCCATCGCATTTTCTAGGGAAACGGCCACCAATCGTTGTCCCCTTTGCTCTTGGCACCGTCGATGCACTAGTCTCAAAGTGGCAATGGTTGAGCTGTGGAAGGGAAGGCGACAATGACACAGACGGCAACGATGCAAGCAGTCATGGACATTGTACGTCGCTCGCCAGGTTGCGACATTGAAGCGATCCTCCACGAATGTCCCGGGCTGACATGGAACCAAGTGTTCCTTGAGATCGATCAACTGAGCCGGGAAGGCGACGTGGTTCTGAAGCTACGACAAGGAGGGCATTACAGTGTAAAGCCCTGTATCAGACACTCATAACAACACACACGGAGGTGATGGTCATGAGCGGACTGACGCGATGGGAGCCGACGACAAGATGGAACCCTTTCAAAGAACTCGAAGAGATGGAGAAACGACTCTCAGGCTACTTTGGGCGTACGGCAACTCCAGCCGGCGGCGACAAGAAGGAATCCATCTCGGTAGCCGAATGGGCGCCGTTGGTGGATATCTCGGAAGATGACAAAGAATACGTCATCAAAGCGGAACTTCCCGAGATGAAGAAAGAAGAGATCAAGATCAACGTCCATGACGATGTACTTGCGATCAGTGGAGAACGGAAATACGAGAAGGAAGAAAAGAATAAAAAATACCACCGGGTTGAGCGCGCCTACGGCAGTTTCATGCGGAGCTTTACGCTTCCTGAAGATGCCGACGGGTCCAAGGTCAACGCCGAGTATAAAGACGGCGTACTGAAAGTCCATCTCCCAAAGTCGGAGAAGGTCAAGCCAAAGGCGATTGAAGTGAAGGTGTCGTAAAGGGGAACGGGCTAGACTCAGGTCAAGGTGAAGCGATGCAGCGTTTGCAATACATGGCTCAACCTTGACCTCAGCCTTCTTCTGAAAGGAGGACGCCATGTTTCGCCACCCCCGTTACCTCGAGATTCCATGGGACGTCCATTGGGATGAGAAGGAATCCGGGTCACAGCATCATCTGCTGCTCATGCTGATTCTGATCTTCATGGTGATGTTTCTGATCGGAGTTGGTGTGACAAGCGGTCTTGTATAGATTGACAGGTTTATTTGGTTGAGCCGAGCAGACAACCAGAGGTTCGTGTGATGTTTAAGAATCGCGAAGAGGCCGGGCGACGGCTCGTCGACCGACTGCTCCGGTATCGTGAAAACCCGGCAGCACTCATCCTGGCACTTCCTCGGGGGGGAGTGGCGGTCGGGTATCAGCTGAGCCTGGGGCTGCACCTTCCGCTGGACGTGTTCATCACCCGAAAACTGGGCGCGCCGGATAACTCAGAGTATGCACTCGGCGCGGTAGGGGAGAGAGGAACCGTCTATCTCAATCCAGAGGCTAGGGCGACGTACGGTCTGTCTCGTGCGGACATTGAGGATGTGGTCCGGGTGCAGCAACGAGAGATCGCTCGCCGACAAACGCTTTACCGCCAAGGCCGACACCTGCCCACACTGACCGACCGCATCGTCATCCTCGTCGATGACGGCATCGCGACCGGTTCCACATTCTTCGCATCCATCGACTCCATCAGGCACTTCAAACCAGGTCGCCTGATCGGCGCCATTCCGGTCGGCCCGGTGGAGACCATCCAAGAAGCCCGCAGGCGGGTGGATGAGTTGGTAGTCCTTGCGACACCGGACCCGTTCTGGGCCGTGGGCAGTCACTATATCGACTTCGCCCAAGTCAACGATCACGACGTGGTAGAGTACTTAAACCTGGCGGACGAATCGCTGTTGGAGTGGAAGGAACGGGCACAATCTTCAATGGCCTCACCGCCGCGATGAGGGAGCAGCATGACAGCCAAGACAATGACATCCGCCGGCCTGGGTGCTCGACATGATCGGATTGTCAACAACTATGAACAGAGAAAGATAGGAAAGGCTATGACATGAGAGTCGTCATCGGCATTGATTGGTCGGATCAGACGTTCGCTGCGGTCGCCCAGACGTTCCAACTTTATCATCCTACCGATGTCACGTTGGTCCACGGCATCGAATTAGGGATTCTGGAGCATCCGCTCGTGGCCCAAGCGGGCAACGTGCAAGGATACGACGATTTCCACCATGCCATGGTCGACTCAGGACGACAAGTCGTGGAGCGCGCTGCTGCCATGGTCCCACCGGAGGTCACGTCGATCAGGAAGGTCAATGAGATCAGCAACCCTGCTCAACTGATCCTTGATAGTGCCGCCAACTTGTCGGCCGATCTGATCGTCATCGGGGCCCGAGGGCGGAACCGTCTGTCCGAAGTTGTTCTCGGCAGCGTGTCCCATCGCGTACTGATGCACAGCTCCCGTCCGACGTTAATCGTCAGGGGAGAGGCCCGCAAGGCTCAACGGGTGCTCGTCGCCATTGAAGATCGGGACGACGCCGACCGAGCCGTCCGCTGGTTGACACAGCATCCATTCGCTGCGCCCGTCGAACTGTGTGTGGTGCACGCCGTCGTCCCGATCGGGATCAATGAACCCTATGCTGGACCGGAAATCAGCGCCTGGATTGAGGATGTGCAACGTTACGCGGAGGAACTCGTGCAATCGACCGCCGGCAAGCTCGCGAATTCTCACTATAAAGTGAGCACGAAGGTTGTCCAGGGTAATCCCGTTGCCGTAATCGAACAGGAGGCGAAGGATATGGATTTGGTGGTCGTGACCTCCCATGGACGCAAGGGCATCTCCCGCTTTCTCTTAGGCAGTGTCTCCCATGCGGTCGTGCATCATGTCACCTGTCCGGTATTGGTCCTACGGTGAAAGGATTGAAGATGAAGACGATACTGACTCTCGCGATGGCACTCATTTCCGTCTCGACTTCCGTGGTCTTCGCTCAAGTCATCCGAGGGGATGCGAAGACCGGACAAGCTGTGTACGAACAACAGTGTCTCCGTTGTCATGGGGCCAAACTCGACGGGAACGGTCCAGACAGCAAGGACTTGGTCATCCTGCCGGCCAACTTTCAAGCTCACAAAAGTCGTTCCAAGACCGATTGGGAACTCCTGGTGGCTATCTCGAACGGCGTGCTGTTCAGCCCCATGCACGGCTTTCGAGGGAAGCTGACAGATCAGCAGATGTTGGATGTACTGTCCTACATTCGGTCCGTCGCACGACCGGATATCACCAGTTAGCACAGAGTGTCGGTCCAGCGTACTGACCAGCTCTGCTTTCCGCCTCGTCTCGCGATACAGCTTTGTATTCTTATAGTCTGTGGCCGGGCAAGCGCTTGATCTGGAGAAAGGAATCCTGGCATCGAGGTGTTTCTCCGATCCGGATGTCCGCATTGTGAAGCCGTAAAGACCTTCCTTAACGATCTTCGACGTGAGCGGCCATCGCTTCAGATCGCCGTCTACGATATTGCGGAGAATCCAGCCGCACGGCGGCGACGTGCAACCTTGTTTGTTGACCGAGGCATGACCAGCGTCGGCGTTCCCACCTTCCTCATCGGCACAGAACTACATGCCGGTCGCTGGTTGAAGCTGAGCGGTGAAGGAGTGATGGTACGCCTGGGCATCGTTTTGATATTGAAACCAGAATGGCTGGCGCTTTAGATACACGTACGATGAGAACAGTTCGTCCGCTCTACATTCCGCCCCTGGAGGCCGATCACACTGAGTTCGGCTCGCTCATCATGCGAGATGGATCGACCGCTGCAATTCGGCCGGCTGAACCGACCGATGCAACACTGTTGCAACAGTTCGTCAGCCGCTTGTCACCCGAGTCCAGACGCCACCGGTTCTTTTCGGAGAGCCTACCTCCGGTCGAGGCCGTCGCCAGTTTGTGTCATTCTTCAGATCCCTGTTCCCAGTTCACATTGATCGTGACACGAATGTGGGAAGGGCAGCAGCACATTATTGCCGCCGGGTCCTACTGGGCGAAGGATGCACAAACAGCCGAGGTGGCAATGGCCGTGGATGACGGCTTCCATGGGAAAGGGCTGGGAACGCTGCTACTGGAACGACTGGCCCTCGTCGCCATCCGACACAATTATTCTCACCTGTGGGCTGTCACTCACGCAGACAATCTGGCTATGCGCGAAGTGTTTCGAGAGTCGGGGTTTACATCGCATGAAGCCTATGAAGGCGACGACATGGAAGTGGAACTGTCGTTGATTCCCACGGAAACGACCGTCACTCGCGCCGAGGTCCGAGAACGGCTTGCCGCCACCGCGTCGCTCCGACCGTTTTTCCACCCACGCTCGGTGGCACTGATCGGTGCCTCGCGCGATCCCAAAAGTATCGGCTATCGACTTCTCGAGGCACTTCGAGCCAATGAATTTCAGGGCGCCATCTATCCGGTCAATCCAAATGCTTCGGAAATCGCTGGAGTCCCGGTCTATCACTCGGTTCATGCGATTCCTGAGCCCATCGATCTCGCCGTCATCGCCGTACCACGGCAAGACGTCTTATCCGTCGTCGATGAGTGTGCGGGTAAAGATGTTCGGGTATTGGTGGTCATTACGGCAGGCTTTGCCGAAGTGGGAGCTGACGGAGTGGCACTCCAGAAACAGCTTCTTGAAAAGGTCCGGCAGTACGGGATGCGCATGGTCGGGCCTAATTGCTTTGGGATCTTGAACACAGCCCCCGATGTACAATTGAACGCGACCTTCACCACGCTGTTTCCCCCACGAGGTCGTGTCGCTATGTCGTCGCAGAGCGGTGCCATCGGGATTGCGACTCTTGCCGGCGCACGGCGGTTCCACTTGGGCATCTCTTCTTTCGTGAGTGTGGGAAACAAGGCCGATGTGTCCACCAACGATCTGTTGCAGTATTGGGAGGAAGACCCAGCCACACATGTCATCCTGCTCTATGTCGAGTCTCTCGGCAATCCGCGAAAATTCGCTCGCATCGCGCGGCGCGTGAGCCGTCGCAAACCGATCGTTGCGGTCAAAGCGGGACGATCACAATCAGGGCGACGGGCGGCCAGTTCTCACACCGCAGCTCTTGCAGCTAGCGATGTGGCCGTCGACGCGTTGTTCCATCAAGCCGGTGTCATTCGCACGGAATCGCTCGAAGAATTGTTGGCGCTGGCCGCTGGTTTATCGAATCAACCCCTTCCTCCGGGACGACGCGTAGGAATCATCACAAACGCCGGAGGGCCGGCCATTCTTTGTACCGACGCCTGCGAGACAGGCGCGTTGATTGTTCCCGAACTGTCCACCCAGACCA
>WBZP01003971.1_pt1 | contig 15697 bp, 14 predicted proteins | sample 5204301 | NCBI WGS metagenome assembly WBZP01 (sample SAMN12412401, study PRJNA552823) | activated sludge metagenome | isolation source: activated sludge from nitrification reactor of wastewater treatment plant... | place: USA: Pennsylvania | collected 2017
GGCCGGCACCTGCGTGGCGGGACGATCGCGGTACGGTCGGACCACGTCCTCGACGATCGGCACGACCTGGCGAGGGTCGCCCACCCGCTGCAGGAATCGCGGCAGCGCCGCGAGCGCAGCCCCGCGCTCGGCTTCGGGGGTTGCTGCGAGCAGGGCGTGCAGCGGCTCGGCCAGCCCGGTGGTCCGGTTCAGGGCCACGAGGATCTGCAGTTGGAGGCGCAGCGCGTCGAGCGACTCGGGGTGCGCCGTGCGCCAGGCGTTCGTCGCAGCCAGCGCCTGCTCGCCGGCGCGCGCGCCGAGCGCGACGTCGACGGCGCGCCGGAACAGGGCCTCGTCCTTCGTGCGGCGCGCCGCGTCGAGGATCACCTCGTAGGCGGTGCCGGCCTCCCCGCCGCGCAGCTCGAGTTCGCCGATCAGCAACTGGTAGAACAGCCTGGCGTCGAGTGCCGAGCGTGGTGGAGGCGGCGCGGCCTCGGGCCCCTGTGCCGCTGCCTGCGGCGCCGTGCTGAAGAGCCCTGCGACAAGGCCGAGCGCGGCGAATGCGGCGAGCGCGCACCGCCGGCGTCTTGGAGCGGACATCGAGGATTCCCGAGGGTGTCGGGGCATTCTCACATAATGCCCCGATGCCCGAATTGCCCGAGGTCGAGGTCACGCGGCAGGGGATCGCCGGGCCGCTCGAGGGGGCGCGCATCGAGGCCCTGCACCTGGGCAAGCCCCTGCGCTGGCCGCTCGGCTGCGCGCCGCAGCGGCTGGTCGGCGCGACGATCGGGGAGGTGACGCGACGCGGCAAGTACCTCTGGATGCCGCTGGCCGGCGAGCAGGGCCGGCCGCAGGGTGGGCTGCTCTGGCACCTGGGCATGTCCGGATCGCTCGCCCTTCTTCCACCGGCGCCCCACGAGCCGCCGCCCCCGGGGCCGCACGATCATGTCGACCTGCGCACCAGTGCCGGCACGTTGAGGCTGAACGACCCGCGGCGCTTCGGGGCGCTCGTCTACGCGCCGGGTCTCGACCGCGACCCGGCCGCAAGGCTGCTCGCCGGGCTCGGCCACGAGCCCTTCGATCCGGGGCTGACGCCCGAGGTCTTCCACGCCCGCCTGCGCGCGCGCCGCGGTCCGATCAAGTCGGTGCTGCTCGCCGGCGACGTGGTCGTCGGTGCAGGCAACATCTACGCCTGCGAGGCGCTGTTCGCGGCCGGCATCCACCCGGGGCTGCGCGCCGACCGCCTGAGCCGGCCGCGCGCGGCGCGCCTGCTGGCATCGTTGCGATCGACACTGGCGCGCGCGCTCTTACTAGGCGGCTCGACGCTGCGCGACTTCAGCGACGCGCATGGCGTGGCAGGCGCCTATCAGTCCGAGGCGGCGGTGTATGCCCGCGCTGGCGGGCGCTGCCGGCGCTGCTGCGGCACCGTGCGGCGCATCGTGCAGGGCCAGCGCGCGACCTACTTCTGCCCAGGTTGTCAGAAGAGGTAAGCGGCGCATCCGCTGACCGCGTCCGTGACATCGCCCCGCGGTCACGGGGCGCATGCTGCGCTAGGATGAGACGATCCCTGCGCGCTGCCGCCCCACCCATGTCCGCGCTTTCGCCTGCGTCCGCTCCGGGCGCGATCGCCCTCAGCCTCGACGCGCTGGCTTCGTGGCGATCGCAGCTCGACCGCCAGCTCGGCGAGGTGGGACGCCTGCTTGCGGAGCACCAGCTGCTCGACGACGCCGACCTGGCCGCCGTTGCCGCGCTGCGCGAGCGGCTGGCCGCCGACAAGCTGGTGGTCGCCTTCGTCGCCGAGTTCTCACGGGGCAAGTCGGAGCTGATCAACGCGATCTTCTTCGCCGACGCCGGCCGCCGCGTGCTGCCGGCCACGCCCGGCCGAACGACGATGTGCCCGGTGGAACTGCGCCACGACGACGGCCAGCCGCCACGCCTGTCGCTCCTGCCGGTGGAGACGCGCCTGCGCGGGCTTGCATTGGCCGAGCTCCGCGGCCGTGACGAGCCCTGGCAGCATGTGCCGCTCGACCCGCGGGACTCGCGCTCGCTCGCGCAGGCGCTGGCAGCGGTAACGCGCACGCAGCGCGTGAGCGTCGAGCAGGCCGCCGCGCTCGGGCTGTGGGATGCGTCGCTGCCCGACGACAACCCGCCGCGGGGCATCGACGGGCTGGTGGAGGTGCCGGCGTGGCGGCACGCGATCATCAACTACCCGCACCCGCTGCTCGAGCGCGGGCTGGTCGTCATCGACACCCCGGGGCTGAACGCGATCGGCGCCGAGCCCGAGCTCACGCTCGGGCTGCTGCCCTCGACCCACGCCGTGGTCTTCGTGCTTGCCGCCGACACCGGCGTCACGCGTTCCGATCTGGCGGTCTGGCGCGAGCACCTGGGGGCGGCGAGCCTGGAACGCTTCGTCGTCCTCAACAAGATCGACACGCTCACCGATCCGCTTACCGCGCCGGCCGAGGTGGCCGCGCAGATCGAGCAGCAGCGGCTGCTCGCGGCGTCGACGCTCGAGGTGCCGCTGCGGCGCGTCTTCGCGCTGTCGGCGCGCGACGCGCTCGCGGCCCGAGTCGAACGCGGTGGCGACGCTGCGGCGCTCGACGCGAGCCGGCTGCCTCCGCTGGAGCGTGCACTCGCCGCCGAACTGCTGCCGCGCCGTCGCGAGCTGCTGGCGCAGTCCGTGCTGGCCCTGATGGCGCAGCTGCGCCACGGCGGCCTGCGCCGGCTGGCCGACCGCCGCCGCCAGGTGGCCGAGCAACTGCTCGAGCTGCGTGGCCTGCGCGGCAAGAGCGGCGCCAAGCTGCGGCTGATGGTCGAGCGCGGCGATGCCGAGGCGGCCGACTTCGAGCGTTGCACGGCGCGTCTGCTTGCGCTGCGCACGGTGCAGACGCGCCTGCTGCGCCAGGTGTCCACGCTGCTCGGCAGCGACCGGCTGCGCACCGAGCTGGCTGCGATGCTGTCTGCCGCCGGCAGCCTGCCGTTCCACCTTGGGGGCCGCTCGGCGTTCCGCGCGCTCATGCAGCGGCTGCGGGCCGCGGTCGACGCGGCCGAGTCGGAGGCCGACGAACTGCGGCAGATGCTCGACGCGAGCTTCGTGCAGCTCAACACCGAGTTCGGCTTCGCCTTCGCGCTCGGCCCCGCGCCGTCGCTCGCGCACTACCGCAACGAGCTCGGGTTGATCGAGGAGAACTACGGGCGCTACTTCGGCTTCGGGCAGGCCTGGCGCATGGCGGCGCCGGGCTTCGCCGAGCAGTTCCGCCGCATGCTGCTGGCCAAGCTGCGCGTCGTGTTCGAGAACGCGACCGGCGAGGTCGAGATGTGGAGCAAGGCGGCGGCAGGCCAGGTGGAGCTTCAGCTGCGCGAGCGGCGCCGCGGCTTCGCACACCGGCGCGACGCGCTGCAGCGCGTGCAGGCCGCCGCGGGCGAGCTCGAGCAGCGCATCGCGGAGGTGCAGCAGCAGGATGGGCACCTGGAGCGTCTGCACGAGCAGCTCGAGCGTGTTGCCGAGGATGCGCTCGCCGAGGCGCGACGCCTGCACGCCGAGCCGGCGCTGACCCCGGCGCGCGCGGCGTGACCGGCGATACCGGCGAGGCCGTCGCGTCGAAGGCACGAGGGGCGCCGGCTTCGCCGGTCTCGCTGACCACTCCGACCACTCCGACCACTCCGACCACTCCGACCACGCCGACCGCCGGGATCGCCGGGATCGCCGGGATCGCGCCCGCCGTCATGCGCTGGCAGCGCCGCGCCGGGCGGCACGACCTGCCCTGGCAAGGCACGCGCGATCCGTACCGCGTGTGGCTCTCCGAGGTCATGCTGCAGCAGACGCAGGTGGCCACCGTCGTCGGCTACTACGAGCGCTTCCTGACCCGGTTCCCCGATGTCGCTGCGCTTGCCGCCGCCTCGCTCGACGAGGTGCTCGCGCTGTGGAGCGGGCTCGGCTACTACGGCCGGGCGCGCCACCTGCACCGCTGCGCCAGGGTCGTGGCGGCCGAGCATGGCGGTCGCTTTCCGGCCACGAGCGCGGAGTTGGCCGCGCTGCCCGGCATCGGCCGTTCCACTGCGGCGGCGATCGCCGCCTTCTGCTTCGGCGAGCGCGCGGCGATCCTCGACGGCAACGTCAAGCGCGTGCTCACGCGCGTGCTCGGCTTCGGCGGCGATCTGGCGCTGGCGACGCAGCAGCGTGCGCTGTGGACGCTGGCCGAGGCAATGCTGCCCGCGCGCCGGGTCGATGTCTACACGCAGGGCCTGATGGACCTTGGCGCGACGATCTGCCTGGCGCGCGCCCCTCGCTGCGCGGAGTGCCCGCTGGAGCGGCGCTGCGTCGCGCGCCGAGCGGGCCGTCCCGAGGCCTACCCGGTGAAGTCGCGGCGGTTGCGGCGCGGGTGCCGGCGCCATGCGCTGCTGTGGCTCGAGCAGCGCGGGCGTTGGTGGCTGGTGCAGCGGCCGCCGGCCGGCGTCTGGGCCGGGCTGTGGAGCCTGCCCGAATTCGCGTCGGGCAGCGAACTGCAGCGGTGCATCGCCGGCTTGCCAGGCGCGGGCGGGCCGCTGCCGCCGATCGAGCATGCCCTCACGCACTTCGACTGGACGCTCGAGCCCTGGCGCTGGCGGCTGCCCGCGCGCGCCTCGCCGCGGCAGTCCGGTGCATTGGGCGCGGGACGCTGGTTCGCGCCGGCCGAGGCGCTCGCGCTGGGGCTGCCGGCGCCGGTGCGGCGGCTGCTCGAAGCCGGGTTACGAACGCCGGCGCGCAACGGTGGCCGAACCGGCGCCGCTCGCGGTTCGCAGGATCTCAGAGCCTCTCAGCCCGCCACCACCTTGCGGTCACGCAGGTAGCCGTCGACGATCGACAGCCGCAGCACCGGGTCCTCGAGTTCCATCAGCTTCTGCTTGGCCGCCAGCGAAACCGGCAGCAGCTCGCACCAGCGGTTGGCCACCCAGCCGGCGTCGTCGAGCCGGAACGGCTTCGCGAAGGGCAGCGCGTGCTGCCGCTCGAGCTTGCGGATGGCCTCGGCGAGCGCGGCGACGGTCGGCATCACGGCCGTGCCGGGCAGGCGCGGCGGATCGTCGGCTACCCGCTCGGCATGGCCGACCCACAGCCCGTCGGGGCGCTGCACGGGTGCCTCGCGCAGGCGGAAGCGCGAGCCGCCGCTGCAGCGCAGGTGCAGGATGCCGGCGTGCTCGGCGTCGACCTCGTCGATGCGCGCGAGCACGCCCACCGCTTCCACGGCGATCGGCCCGCGCACCGGCCCGGCCTCCCTGCCCTGGCGCAGGCAGACGACGCCGAAGGGCTCGCCGGAGCGCAGGCAGGCAGCCGCGAGGTCGAGGTAGCGCGCCTCGAACACCTTGAGCCCCAGGCGCGCCTGCGGCAAGAGGACGGTGTGCAGAGGGAACAGCGCCAGCGGGTCCGGCGGCGCATCGGCCGCAGCGGCCGCGGCCGGCGGACGGGAGCCTGAGGCCATGGCAGGGCGCCCCTATCGCGACCGCGTCAGTCGCGCGCGTCGAGTTCGCGGTGGCGCACGAGCGTCGTGCAGCGCGCCTCGAACCGCCGCGCCAGCCAGTCGGCCGCGTACACCGACCGGTGCTGGCCGCCGGTGCAGCCGAGCGCCACCGTCAGATAGCTGCGCTGGTCCTGCGCGAAGGACGGCAGCCAGCGCAGCACGAAGTCGTGCAACTGCACGAGCATCTCGCCGACCTCGGGCTGCTGCTCGAGGTAGGCCGCCACCGGCGCGTCGCGCCCGGTGAGCGGGCGCAGCTCGCGGATGTAGTACGGGTTCGGCAGCACGCGCACGTCGAAGACGAAGTCGGCGTCGAGCGGCACGCCGTACTTGTAGGCGAAGGACTCGAAGACCAGCGTGAGCGCCGACTCGCGTGCGTCCACCAGCGCACGCATCCAGTTGCGCAGCAGCGCGGGCCGCAGCTGGCTGGTGTCGATCACCGTGGAGACCTCGCGCAGGTCGGCGAGCAGGCTGCGCTCGAGATCGATCGCCTCGACGAGCGCGCGCGTCGACTCGCTGCCGGCCTGCGGGGTGCCCAGCGGGTGCGGTCGCCGCGTCTCGGAGTAGCGCCTCAGCAGGGCATCGTTGCTGGCGTCGAGGAAGATCGCGCGCACGCGCACGCCCTCGGCGCGCAGCGAGTCGATCAACGGCACGAGCTGCGGCAGCGAGCCCGCGGTGCGCACGTCCACCGCCACCGCGACGCGGCGCGTGAAGCGTGCGTTCTCGAGGCGGATGAACTCGCGCAGCAGCTCCGGCGGCAGGTTGTCGACGCAGAAGTAGCCGGCGTCCTCGAGCGCATGCAGCGCCACCGACTTGCCCGAGCCGGAGATGCCGGTGATCAGGATCACCTCGTTGCGGCCCGGTTCCTCGAGCGGCACCCACTCGCTCATGGTCATCTCCTGGTGGAACGGGGCGGACCGGCGGGGCGGCTCTGCGTGCTGCGGCCCGTGTCGCGGCCCGAATCCGGTGTGTCGGCAAGGCCGGGCGCCGCGCCTGCCGGCGCGGGGGGCAACCCGGTCGGGGCACGCAGCAGCGCCTGGGCGTGCGCGGTGCCCGAGAGGGTCTCGCCGCCGAGCATGCGCGCGACTTCGGCCACGCGCGCCTCGCCTTCGACGGCCCGCACGCCGGCGAGCGTCCGGCCGTCCTGCAGCGACTTGGCGACGACGAGGTGGTGGTCGGCGCAGGCCGCCACCTGCGTCAGGTGCGTCACCGCAAGCACCTGAGCCTGCGTACCGAGCTGCTTCATCAGCCGGCCGACGCTGTCGGCCACCGGCCCGCCGATGCCTGCGTCGATCTCGTCGAAGACGAGCGTCGGCGCGGCCGTTCCCGCTGCCCGCCCGGCGGCCGCCGTCGTCACGGCGATCGCGAGTGCGAGGCGGGAGAGCTCGCCGCCCGAGGCCACCCGCGCGAGCGGCCGCGGCGTGCTGCCTGCGTGACCGGCCACCAGCAGCTCGACCGCCTCGAGGCCGAAGGACTGCGGCTGCGCCTGCGGCACGAGCGCCACCTCGAAGCGGCCGCCGGCCATGCCGAGCTGCTGCATCGCCGCCGTCACCGCCAGCGCGAGCGCGGGTGCGGCACGACGGCGCGCCCGGGAGACCTCTTCGGCCGCCGCGTGCCACGCACTCCCGGCCCCGGCGGCGGCGCGCTCGAGCCCGTCGAGGTCGGCGGCGGCGTCGAGGCCGCGCAGCTCCTCCTTCCAGCCCGCCAGCAGCGCCGGCAGGTCGGCCGGCACGCGCCGGTAGCGCCGCGCGAGCGCCACCCAGGCGCCGAGCCGCGCATCGAGCGCGGCCAGGCGGTCCGGGTCGGGCTCACGCCGGCCCAGGTAGCCGTGCAGCGTGCGCGCCGCGTCCTCGAGCTGTGCCCCGGCTGCGGCGAGCATGTCGGCCACCTCGCGCAGCTCGGGGTCGTAGGGCAGCACCTCGGCCAGAGACCCTGCGGCGCGTGCCACCCGCGTGGCCGCGCCCGCGTCGTCCTCGTCGATCGCGGCCAGCGCGGCGCGCGCGCCGTCGAGCAGCGCCTGCCCATGCGCGAGCCGCTGGTGCTCGGCGTTGAGCAGGTCCCACTCTTCGGCGCCCGGCGCGAGCCGCTCGAGCTCGGCGATCTGCCAGGCGAGCCGCTCGCGCTCGCGCTCGAGCGAGTCGCGCCTGGATCGCGCGTCATCGAGGCGCGCAAGCGCGGCGCGCCAGCCGTCCCAGGCGGCGGCGAGAGGCGCCGGATCGACTCCGGCCTGCGCGTCGAGCAGCGCGCGCACCGCGGCCGGCCTCGTCAGGCCCTGCCAGGCGTGCTGGCCGTGGATCTCGACCAGCGCGTCGGCCGCCTCGCGCAGCTGCGCGACCGTGGCCGCGCTGCCGTTGATCCAGGCGCGGCTCTTGCCGCTGGCATCGATCACGCGGCGCAGCAGCAGCATGTCGTCGTCCTGGGCGAAGCCTTGCCCGTCGAGCCAGGGCCGCAGCGCCTGCGCGACGTCGAAGACGGCGCTCACCTCGGCACGAGCGGCGCCCTCGCGCACGAGGCCGGCGTCGCCGCGACCGCCGAGCGCGATCTGCAGGGCGTCGACGAGGATCGACTTGCCCGCGCCGGTCTCGCCCGTCAGCACCGTAAAGCCGCCACCGAGCTCGACTTCGAGCTCGGCGACGATCGCCACGTCGCGCAGGGACAGACGCCGCAGCACCGGCCGCCCCTAGACGACGCCCTCGTACCAGCGCAGCTTGCGCCGCAGCGTCGCGTAGTAGCTCCAGCCACGCGGATGCAGGAACTGCACCTCGTGCGCCGAGCGCCGCACACGCACCTGGTCGCCGACCATCAGGCTCGCCACCTGGTGCATGTCGAAGTTCACCGTGACGTCCTTGCCGGCGACGATGCCGATCCTCACCTCGCCATAGTCGGGCAGAACGATCGGCCGGTTCGTCAGCGTGTGCGAGGCGATCGGCGTCATCACCAGCCCGCCGATCGCCGGGTGCAGGATCGGCCCGCCGGCCGACAGCGCGTAGGCCGTCGAGCCGGTCGGCGTGGCGACGATCAGGCCGTCGGCGCGCAGGTTGGCGACCAAGTCGCCATCGACGTCGACGCGCACCTCGAGCATGCTCGCGGTGGCGCCGCGGCTCACGACCACGTCGTTGAGCGACAGGCCCTCGCCGATGCGCTGGCCTTCGCGCCAGACGTCGCCGGCGAGCATCGAGCGGTGCTCGGACTCGAAGTCGCCGCCGACGATCGGGGTCAGCGCCTCCTTGACCTTGTCGATCGGGATGTCGGTGATGAATCCGAGCCGGCCCTGGTTGATGCCGACCAGCGGCAGGTGGAAGCGCGCCAGCTCGCGCGCAATGCCGAGCATCGTGCCGTCGCCGCCGACCACGATCGCGATGTCGCAGCGCGCGCCCATCTCCTCGGGCGTGAGACCCTCGAAGTCGGTCACGCCGGTGGCCTGGGCGGTCTCGCGCTCGAACGAGACCTCGAGCCCCTGTGCGACCAGGAAATGCGCGATCTCCTCCAGCGCGGGACGGATGCCGCGCGCCTGGAACTTGCCCACGATCGCCGCATGTCTGAACCGGGCCGGCATGCGGCGCATTAAAACATAGCGATCCAGGCCCCGTTCGTACAATCATCTTCATGGTGCGACGCGCCTGCCGCAGCGACGCGGCTTCTTCCGCCACCGCCACCGCCGCACCGCGCCGATGCTCGACCGCGCCGCGATCGCACTGCTGGGGCCGGGCATCGAGCGCCTTGCGCGGGTGCTGGTGGCAGCGCGCATCGGCGCCGATGCGATCACGCTGGCAGGCTTCGGGGTCGGCCTCGCGGGCGCGCTCGCGATCGCGCTCGGCGCGCCGCACACGGGCCTGGTACTGATCCTGCTCTCGCGCCTCGCCGACGGCCTGGACGGCGCGGTGGCGCGCCTCACGCGGCCCACCGACCGCGGCGCGTTCCTCGACATCGCGCTCGACTTCCTCTTCTACGCGAGCATCCCGCTCGCGTTCGCGGTGCACGACCCGCCGTCCAACGCGCTGGCCGCGGGCGTGCTGCTGGCGGCCTTCGTCGGCACCGGTTCGAGCTTCCTCGCCTTCGCGGTGCTGGCCGAGCGGCGCGGTCTGGCGAGCGACGCCTACCCGAGCAAGGGCTTCTTCTACCTGGGCGGGCACACCGAGGCCACCGAGACGCTGGCCTGCTTCGTGGCGATGTGCCTGTGGCCCGGGCAGTTCGCACTGCTGGCCTATGTGTTTGCCGCCGCCTGTGCGCTCACGACCGTCGCGCGCATCGCTGCCGGCTGGCGCGCCTTCGGCGCGTAACCTGAGGCACGCCGCAAGCGACCTGTTTCCGTGGGCTGTCGCCCGCCTCACCGTCCCAGCTCCCAGGTTCTCAGCCGATGAACCCCGACACCACGCCGCCCTCGAAGGCTCGCACCACCCAAGCGCCCCGCCTGCGGGCGGCGTGGCGGCACATGCTCGCTGCCGTACTCGGCGTGGCCGGGGTGCCCGCGACGGCCGGCCCGGGCCTGCTGGTGGGCCCCGACGGCGCGCTCGGCGCTGGCTGGCGCGTGGCCGGCCTGCCCGGGCAGAAGATGCCGCTCACGCGCTACGCGGCCGAGCGGATCGACGGGCGCGACGCGCTGCGGCTGCAGGCCGACGCCTCGTACGGCAACGTGGTCCTCGACCTCGCGCCGCGGCCGCCGCCGCGCCGGCTGCGCTGGAGCTGGCGCGTCGAGCGTCCGAACCCGGCCGCCGACCTCACGCAGAAGTCGGGCGACGATGCAGCGGCCAAGGTCTGCCTCGCGTTCGACCTGCCGCTCGAGCGCGTGCCTTTCGTCGAGCGCCAGCTGCTGCGGCTGGCGCGCAGCCGCAGCGGCGAGGCGCTGCCCGCCGCCACGCTGTGCTGGGTGTGGGGCCGCGCGGAGGCGCCGGGCAGCGTCGTGCCGAACGCCTACACCCGTCGCGTGCGCTTCATCGTGTTGCGCGGACAGGGCGACGCCGGCGGCCGCTGGTTCGACGAGCAGCGCGATGTCGAGGCGGACCTGCGGCGCGCCTTCGGCGACGAGATCGCTCCCGGCATGCCGCTGCCGCCGCTGATCGGCGTGCTCGTCGCGGCCGATGCCGACAACACCGGAGCCTCCACCCTGGCCCATGTCGCAGGCCTGTGGTTCGAGCCGTGAAGCGCATCCTGCTGCTCGGCGGCGGTCACGCCCATGTCCACGTGCTGCGCGACCTGGCGCACCGGCCGCTCGCCGCGGCCGAGGTGCGGCTCCTGACGCCGCATCCGCGCCAGATGTACTCGGGCATGGTGCCGGGCATCGTGGCCGGCCATTACCGCGCCGACGAGGGCGCGATCGCGCTCGAGCCGCTGGCGGCGGCCGCCGGCGTGCCGCTCGTGCGGGCGAGCGCGGTGGCGCTCGACGCCATCGCGCGCCGCGTTCTGCTGGCCGGCGGCGGCCTGGTCGACTACGACCTGCTCTCGCTCGACATCGGCGCCACGATCGACCGCGACCGCATCGACGGCGCGCGCGCCCATGCAATCTTCGTGCGGCCGATCGAGGACTTCGTGCAGCAGGTCGAACGGCTCGTCGTGAAGGCCGCGCAGCGCGTGCTCGACGTCGTGGTGATCGGCGCCGGCGCCGCCGGCTTCGAGCTGGCGATGGCGATCGAGCACCGGTTGAGCACCGCGGCCGGGTATCTGGCAGCGGGCGGCGAGCGCGTGCGCGTCGCGCTCGTCACCGGCGGGCCGCCGCCGCTGGCCGGCTACCCCGCGGCGGTGATCGCGCGCAGCCTCGAGGCGCTGGCGCGCCGGCATGTCGCGGTGTGGCGCGAAGGCTGCGTGCGCATCGAGCCGGGCGCGCTGTGGCTCGCCTCGGGTGCCCGCGTGCCCTGCGACGCGCCGATCGTCGCCACCGGGGCCGACGCTCCCGGCTGGCTGGCCACCTGCGGCCTTGCGCTCGATCCGCGCGGCTTCGTCTCCACCGGCGCCACGCTGCAGAGCGTTTCGAACCCCGAGGTGTTCGCCGTGGGCGACATCGCCACGCGCGCCGACGCGCCGCGCCCGAGGAGCGGCGTCTACGCGGTGCGCGCCGGGCCGCCGCTGGCGGCGAACCTGCGGCGTCGGGTCGATGGTGCCACGCTGCTGCCACACCGGCCGCAGCGCCGCACGCTCAACCTGATCTCCTGCGGCGAGCGGCGCGCGATCGCGGCCTGGGGCGGCTGGTCGGCCGAGGGGCGCTGGGCCTGGTGGTGGAAGGACCGCATCGACCGCGCGTTCGTGGCGCGCTACTCGGCGGTGCCGGAAGACGTTCGGCACTGAGCGTTTCCGCCTGGACCGGGGCGCGCAGCAAACGGTCGTCGCCGCGCCCGCTCGCTCCCATGCCGAGGTTCAGCGCCGCAGCACCGCCATCCACTCGCGCTGGGTGTCGTCGAGTGCCTCGTCCGGCGTCAGCATTGCGTCGGCGAGCGCGCTGCGGATCTCGCGCTCGGGCTCGGGCAGCGGCGCGGCGAGCAATGCGTCGAGCAGGCGGCGCGCCTCGACGAGTGCGTGGCCGTAGCGCTCGAAGATCGCCGCCACGCTGACATGTTGCGACGGGTCCTCGAGCCAGCAGTCATAGTCGGTGGCGATGCCCACCGTCGCGTAGGCCATCTGCGCCTCGCGCGCGAGAAAGACCTCGGGCACGTTGGTCATGCCGACCAGGTGGCAGCCGGCCTGGCGCAGGAAGTGGCTCTCGGCTTGCGTGCCGAGCCGCGGCCCCTCGACGCAGGCGTAGGTGAGGCCGCGGTGCAGCGGCAGGCCGATCCATCGCGCCGCGGCGCAGGCGGCGTCGACGAGCGCGCGGCTCACCGGGTGCGCGGTCGAGACATGGGCGGCTACGCCGCGGCCGAAGAAGCTGCGTTCGCGAACGCCGCGCGTCCAGTCGAAGTACTGCTCGGGAATCGCCAGGTCGCCCGGCGCCACGCGGTGCACGAGGCTGCCGACGGCCGAAAATCCGAGCAGCATCGTCGCGCCGGCGCGCTTGAGGGCGTAGACGTTGGCGCGGTAGTTCACCTCGTGCGGCAGCCAGCGGTGGCCCTTGCCGTGGCGGGCGAGGAAGAGCAACTCCTTGCCGTGCAGCCGGCCGCGAAGGATTTCGCCCGAGGGATCGCCGAAGGGTGTCGGGCCGGCGAGGCGCTCTTCGAGTTCCAGGCCGGGCAGGTCGTACAGGCCGGTGCCGCCGATGATCGCGAGCATGGTGGGCAGGTCCTCCGCGTAGGGTCGCCGGCTGCGCCGGCGCGGCGCATTGTCGCAAGCCGGAGGCCCGGGGCGAGCGGCGACTCGGGGGCCGCGGGAGCAATGGGCGCGACGATGCCGCGGCCTGGTGGAGGTGCCGGCACCGCCGGCGCGTTCGGATCGGTGAAAACCCGAACTCGGGCGCCAGATGTAACCCGCGCGCCCGCGCCGGCGAACTGGCTCGTGGTGGCCGATGCCATCGCCGGGCGGCGCGCCGTGCTGCCTGGTTCAACCCGATCCCCGAACCCATCTCATCCGGAGCAACTCCCATGTCCCAGACCCCGCTCTCGCAGACCCCCACCGCCGCCGCGCTCGCGCTTGCGCTCGGCACCGCGCTCGTTCTCGCGCAGGCGCCCGCGCAGGCGCAATCGGCCGACAAGGAGAAGTGCTACGGAGTCGCCATGAAGGGCAAGAACGACTGCGCCGCCGGCCCCGGCACCACCTGCGCGGGCACCTCCAGGCGCGACTACCAGGGCGATGCGTGGAAGTACGTGCCCAAGGGCACCTGCGAGAAGACGGCCTCCAAGACCTCCGACACCGGCTTCGGCCAGCTCAAGGAGTTCAAGGAGAAGAAGGCCTGAGGCCCCGCCACCTGCGGATGACTGCAGCGCGAGCACCGGCCACCCGGCGATGAGTCCTGCCGAGCCCCTGCTGCCCGCGTCGGATCGGCCGCACCGGCCGCATTGCGAACCGGCGGTCGGCATCGGCCTGAAGTCGTCGCATGTGGACGAGGCGCTCGCGCGCGGTGCGGCGGTCGGGTTCTTCGAGGTCCACGCCGAGAACTACATGGTGGCCGGCGGGCCGTTCCTGCGCCACCTCGAGCGCGTGCGCGAGCGCTGGCCTCTCTCGATCCATGGCGTGGGCCTGTCGATCGGCGGCGCCGGCCCGCTCGATGCGCGGCACCTCGACCGGCTGGCCGCGCTCGTGCAGCGCTTCGAGCCGGCGTGGTTCTCGGAGCACCTCGCGTGGTCGAGCCACGGCGGCATCTGGTTCAACGACCTGCTGCCGCTGGCCTACGACGCCGCGACGCTGCAGCGCGTGTGCGACCATGTCGACGCGCTGCAGCAGCGTCTGCAGCGCCGCATGCTGCTGGAGAACCCCAGCACCTACGTCGAGTTCGCCGCCTCGACCATGGACGAGGCAGCGTTCCTCGGCGAGGTCGTGCGCCGCACCGGTTGCGGGCTGCTCTTGGACGTGAACAACGCCTACGTCAGTGGCGTCAACCATGGGCGCGACCCCTGGGCGCTGGTCGCGGCGCTGCCGGCTCGAGCGGTGGGCGAGATTCACCTCGCCGGCTTTGCCGAGGACCGCGATGCTGCCGGCGACCGGCTGCTGATCGACGATCACGGCGCGCCGGTCGATGCCGCGGTATGGACCCTGTACCGGCGCACGCTCGGCCTGCCGGGGCTCGCGATCGACGTACCCACGCTGATCGAGCGCGACAACGACCTGCCGCCACTGGCCGTGCTGGAGGCCGAGGCGGCGCGGGCGGCGGTGGTCGCGGTGGAGGCGCGGGCCTCCGGCGCCGTCGTGGCCGGCAACGGGTCCGGGGCGCGGTTCGGGAATCCGGTCGAGGCGATGTCCGAGGGGGCCGCATGATCGTCGCGTCGACAGAGCCGGCTCGCGCCGCGCCCGCCGGGCTTGCCCAGGACGCCGCGCAGTCCGACTACGCCGCCGCGTTGCTCGACCCTGCACGGCCCGTGCCGGCGGGGCTGCGAGCCTGGAACGGCTCCGACCCGGCGGCGCGCTTCGCGGTCTACCGCAACAACGTGATCGTCTCGCTCGTCGCGGCGCTCGCCGACACCTTTCCCGTCGTGCACCGGCTCGTCGGCGAGGAGTTCTTCGGCGCTTTGGCGCGCGAGTTCGTCCGCCGCCACCCGCCGCGCTCGCCGGTGCTCGCAGAGTTCGGCGAGGGCTTCGCCGGGTTCGTGGCTGCCTTCGAGCCTGCAGCCGCGCTGCCGTACCTTCCCGACATGGCGCGGCTGGAACGTGCGCGGGTGCGCGCTTTCCACGCCGCCGAAGCCGAACCGCTCGATCCGGGCCGGCTGGCCGAGGCGCTGGCGCGGCCGGAGCGCCTGGGCGGCGCGCGACTGCGGCTGCATCCGTCGCTGACCGTGATCCGCGCCTCGCACGCCGTGGCGTCGCTGTGGGCGGCGCACCAGCACGACGAGGCCGACCTGTCAGCTGCCGTCGTCGCGGTCGATCTCGACCGACCCGAGTGCGCGCTCGTGCTGCGCGACGGCGACGCGGTGCTCGTTCAGCCGGTGTCCGGGGCTGTCGCCTCCTTCGTCGATGCGCTGCAGCGTGCCCTGCCGCTGAGCCAGGCCTGCGTCGCCGCCGGGCCCGACGCGACGCGCGGCGCGGTCACCCATCCGGGTCCGTTCGACCTCGCCGCCACGCTGGCCCTGCTGATCCGGCATGGCGCGCTCGTCGGCTGGCATCACGAAGGAGAAGCCGCATGAGTGCTCCCCTGCCTTTGGACCGCGACCGCCCGGTGCCCGATCGGCCGGTGGAGGCCGGTCGCCCCGCGCGGCCGTCGCGCCCGGGCCTGGGCGGCGCCATAGACGCTGCGCGCGGCGCAGTGGACGCGCTTGCAAGGCGGATCCCCGAGTCGGCGATCGCGCTGCTGGCGCGCTTCTCGATAGCGGGGGTGTTCTGGAGGTCGGGCCAGACGAAGATCGAGGGCCTGGCGATCGACATTGTCGAGGGCCGCTTCGAGTGGGGCCTGCCGCGCCTGGCGGACTCGGCGGTCGACCTTTTCCGCGACGAGTACCGGCTGCCGCTGCTCGCGCCCGAATGGGGCGCCCTGCTCGCAGCCTGGGGCGAGCACCTGCTGCCGATCCTTCTGCTGCTCGGCCTGGGCACACGCTTCGCGGCGCTCGGGCTGCTGGCGATGACGGCGGTGATCCAGTTCCTCGTCTACCCGGGCGCCTGGCCCACGCATGGCGCATGGGCGGCGGTGCTGCTGTGGCTCGTGGTGCGCGGCCCGGGCG
>WBZP01003972.1_pt1 | contig 15695 bp, 15 predicted proteins | sample 5204301 | NCBI WGS metagenome assembly WBZP01 (sample SAMN12412401, study PRJNA552823) | activated sludge metagenome | isolation source: activated sludge from nitrification reactor of wastewater treatment plant... | place: USA: Pennsylvania | collected 2017
CCACTCACCGGAAGCACTCATCGCCATGGCCATGCTCACCCGCGGAGGCCTCTGCCCACCCCTACCAGGCCGCGCCGCATGACCCACGGAAACAGCAGGAGGTCCCCGAACAGCCGTACGTGGCAGAGTCCGGCAAGCCCAAACGGGACCGTACGTCCTACCTCTACATCGCGGTGATCGTCGCCGTCCTGCTCGGAGTCATCGTGGGGCTGACCGCCCCCGACTTCGCGAAGAACATGAAACCGCTGGGCACGATGTTCATCTCGCTGATCAAGATGATGATCGTGCCGGTGATCTTCTGCACGATCGTGCTCGGTATCGGCTCGGTGCGCGCCGCCGCCACCGTCGGCAAGGCCGGTGGGATCGCGCTGGCCTACTTCCTGTCGATGTCCACCTTCGCCTTGGGCATCGGGCTGGTGGTGGGAAACCTCATCCACCCGGGTGACGGCCTCAAGGTGACCAAGGGAGCCGGTGAGACCTATGCCAAGGCCGCCGAGAACGCCGGTGGCATGGTCGACTTCATCGCCCACATCATCCCCGAGACGCTCGTCTCGGCGCTCACCGCCGGCAACGTGCTGCAAGGCCTGTTCGTCGCCCTGCTGGTCGGCTTCGCGATCCAGCGCCTCGGGCGCGCCGGGGAACCGATCCTGCAGGGCATCGCCCATCTGCAGAAGCTCGTCTTCCGGATCCTGTCGATGATCCTGTGGTTGGCCCCGCTCGGCGCCTTCGGCGCGATCGCGAACGTCGTCGGCATCGGCGGTTGGGGGGCCATCGCCCAGCTGGGCAAGTTGATGATCGGCTTCTACCTCACCTGCATCGTCTTCGTCTTCGGGTTGCTCTGGCTGATCCTCAAGGTCTTCACCGGCCTCAACGCCTACAAGCTCTTCAAGTACCTGGGCCGGGAGTTCCTGCTCATCCTCGCGACCTCGTCCTCCGAATCGGCGCTGCCCAACGTCATGGCCAAGCTCGCGCACGCCGGTGTCGACAAGTCCACCGTCGGCATCGTCATCCCCACCGGTTACTCCTTCAACCTCGACGGCACCGCGATCTATCTGACGATGTCGACGCTGTTCATCGCCAACGTCATGGGCGTGCCGATGACCATGGGCGAGCAGGCCGGCCTGCTGGTCTTCATGATCATCGCCTCCAAGGGCGCCGCAGCGGTCACCGGTGGTGGCCTGGCCACCCTGGCCGGCGGCATCCAGTCCTTCCGCCCCGACATGATCGACGGCGTCGCCGTGGTCGCGGGAATCGACCGCTTCATGTCCGAGGCCCGCGCGCTGACCAATTTCGCCGGCAACTCGGTCGCCACCCTGCTCGTGGGCAAGTGGACCCGCACCATCGACCTGGCCCGGGTGCACGACGTGCTCGACGGGAAACACCCGTTCGACTACTCGACGATGACCGACACCCACGACCCGGTCGCCGAGGCCATCGAGCACCACGCCGACTCCGGCGGCGGCCCCGTCTTCGTCCCGACCCCCATCGACCCCGCGCGCCAACTGCAACCGACGCCGATGCCCGTGCTGCCGGCCACCCAGCAGCTCGTCGACAACGACCCACGCAGCACCGACTGAGTCCCCGCCCACGACCCGGGCCCGACAACTGCGAGAATGCTCGCCGTGTCGGGCCCGGGTCTGTTGCTCCCGTTGCTGGCCCTGGCGGCCGTGCTGGCCGTCAGTGGCGTCGCCAAGGCCCGCGACCGGCATACCGCCGCGGACGGCTTCCGCGCCCTGGGGTTGCCCGACTGGACGGTGCGGCTGCCCGGCCCGGAGGCCCTGGCGGCACTGGAGATCTGCCTGGCCACCGCCCTGCTCACCAGCTCGGGCGGACTGCTCGAGGTGGCGGCGGTGCTGGCCTGCGGGCTCTGCGCGGCATACCTGGTGATCGTGTTGCGTGCGGTGCGCACCGGGGCGGCGGTGCGCTGCAGGTGCTTCGGCCGCTTCCTGGACCACGAGGTGTCGGGGTGGTCGGTCACGCGCAACGTCTGCCTGCTCGGCTGCGCCGCCCTGAGCTGGTATGCCGCGTCCACCGGCGCCGCAGTGCCCTCCCTCGTGGCCGCCGCCGATGCCCGCGACTGGACTGGCCTCGCCGGAGCCGGCCTCGTCCTGCTGCTCGTGGTGAGCCTGCTCGCCCCCGGCGCCCGCCGGCCCACGACGGCCGACGCCACACCTCCCGACACCCCGAGCGGATCGCGTCAAGCCATCCCGTATGCCGTGCTCATCGACCCGGAGGGAGGTCGAATCCTCTTGCGGGAGTGGGCATCCCGCGGCCGCCGTCTGCTCATCTACGTCAGCCCCGCGTGTGCCCCATGTCAACGGACGCTGGCGCTCACCCCTGGCTGGGCCCAGCAGTTGGCGCCGACGGTGAGCGTGTATGTCGTGCAGCGCCTCGACGGGGCGGAGCGCGCCGCGCCAGGCACCCTCGCCGACCCGCACGGTCACCTCGCCGAGGCCCTCGAACTGCCCGCCACCCCCGCGGCGGTGCTGCTGGGCACCGACGGCCGGCTGGACGGCGGGCCGGTGTCCGGCGAGATGCGGGTGTCGAGTTTCGTCGCTGACCTGCTCCCCGGTCTCCCCGAGAGCTGACCGAGGTCGGCCGTGCCGCACGAGTCTCGACATTCGGGCACTTTGTCCTCACCTGATGGACAACTGACGGCTCGGTCCCTTACCCTCGGGCCAGGTCATGAGTGCCAGCGTCAAGCCCCGGCTCGCTGGTCGGCAACCCTCCTCCGCGGTGGGGTGCTCCGGGTGACGACCGGGCTGTCCGCCGATCGGTGGGTGGCAAGCGCGGACCCGCCGCACCGCCTCGGGTCCACCGACCCGTAGGAGCACCCCGTGGCACCCGTCTCGACCCTCGGCCTCGATCGCCCCACTCCGGTGGGCACCGCCCCCGCCCGGCCCGACCCGCAGTTGCGTGCCGCGCTGGCCCCCCGCCTGCCGGCGACGACCACCGACGGGCTCGTGGTGCCGACCCTGCACGGCCCCCGCACCTACGCCAACCTCGACCACGCCGCCTCCACCCCCGCGCTGACCGTCGTCGCCGAGGCCGTCGAGCGGGCGCTGCGCACCTACTCCTCCGTGCACCGCGGCAACGGTTTCGCCAGCCGGGTGACCAGCGCCTTCTACGAACAGGCCCGCGCCGAGGTGGCTGCCTTCGTCGGGGCCCGGGCCGAGGACCACGTGATCTTCACCCGCACGACGACCGACTCGTGGAATCTGCTGAGCCGGGCCCTGCCGGAAGGCACCAAGGTCGTCGTCTTCGCCTCTGAGCACCACTCGACACTGCTGCCGTGGGGCGCCGAGCGTACCGTCACCCTGCCCGTGCCGCGCAGCGTCGAGGCCGGGCTCGCCGACCTCGACGCGACGCTGGCGCAGGTCACCGCCGATGCCCCGCAGACCCTCGTGGTCGTCGCCGGCGCCTCCAACGTCACCGGCGAGGTCTGGCCGGTCCAGGCGCTGGTGGCCGTCACTCGCCGCCACGGCGCCCGGTTGGCCCTCGACGCCGCCCAGTTGGCCCCGCACCGCGTCGTCGACCTCGCGGCCACCGGGGTGGACTACGTGGCGTTCTCCGGACACAAGCTCTACGCCCCCTACGGCGCAGGCGTGCTCGCCGGCCGGGCCGACTGGCTCGACGCTGCCGAGCCCTACCTCGTCGGCGGCGGCGCCACGGCACGGGTCACCCGCGACGGGGTCACTTGGGCCACCGGACCGGCCCGCCACGAAGGCGGCTCCCCCAACGTCATCGGCGCCGTCGCCCTCGCCGCCGCGTGCGCGGTGCTCGCCGAGCACCGCGACGACCTGGCCCGCTGGGAGCACCACCTCGCCGAGCGGCTGCGCCGCGGCCTCGAGGCGATCCCCGGGGTGCGCCTGCACTCGCTCTTCGGCGCGGACTCCGACCGGGTCGGTGTCGTCGCCTTCACCGTGACCGGGCTCGACTCCTCGCTGGTGTCCACCGCGTTGTCCGTCGAGCACGGCATCGGGGTGCGCGACGGCAAGTTCTGCGCGCACCCGCTCGTGGACTGTCTGCTCGACGACGGCAGTCCCGACCACCCGGCTGACGCCGCCCGTGCCGCGACGCCGAGCACGGCGGTGCGCGCCAGCCTGGGCCTGGCCGTGCGGCCCGAGCACGTCGAACGGCTGGTCACCGCGGTGGCCGGGCTCGCGGCATACGGGCCGGCCCTCAGGTACACGCACACGAGTGCCGGCTGGGAGCCCGAGGTCGACCCCCGCGACGTGGAGGTCGCCCGGCCCTGGTGACGGGCCGGCTCAGGCCTCGATGACGATCGGGATGATCATCGGGCGACGGCGGATCTTGCCGCCGACCCAGCTGCCGACGGCCCGCCGGACGACTTGCTGCAACTGACCCTCGTCGGTCACCCCGTTGGCGGTGGCCTCGATGACCGCGGCCTCGACCCGCGGGATGACCTGCTGGAAGATCTCGGTGTCCTCGGCGAAACCCCGCGCGGTGATCTCCGGGCCGGCGGCGATCTTGCCGGTGGCGGCGTCGATGACGACGATGCAGGTGATGAACCCTTCGTCGCGCAGGATGCGCCGGTCCTTGAGCAGGGCTTCGTCCGTGCCGCCGACCGACGCACCGTCGACGTAGACATATCCGGTGGGCACCGCACCGACGATCTGGGCCACCCCGTCGCGGAGGTCGACGACGACACCGTTCTCGGCCAGCAGCACTCGCTCCCGCGGCATACCGGTGGCGACCGCCAGCTCGCCGTTGGCGAACATGTGTCGCCACTCGCCGTGCACCGGCAGCACGTTGCGGGGCCGGACGATGTTGTAGCAGTAGGTGAGTTCCCCCGCGGCCGCATGGCCGGAGACGTGCACCTTGGCATTGCCCTTGTGCACCACGTGCGCACCCAGGCGCATCAAGCCGTTGATGACCCGATAGACGGCGTTCTCGTTGCCGGGGATGAGCGAGCTGGCCAGCAGCACCGTGTCGCCCGGGCCGATCTCGATGCGATGGTCCCGGTTGGCCATCCGCGCCAACGCCGACATCGGCTCGCCCTGGCTGCCGGTGCTCACCAGAACCACCTGGTCATCGGGCAGGTCACCGAGCCGGCGCAGGTCGACAAGGGTGTCCGGCGGCACGTGCAGATAGCCCAGGTCGGCGGCGATGGCCATGTTGCGCACCATGGAACGGCCGACGAAGGCGACCCGACGCCCGGCCTTGTGCGCGGCGTCGAGCACTTGCTGCACCCGGTGCACGTGGGAGGAGAAGCAGGCCACGATGATCCGCCGTTGCGCGTGCCGGAAGACCTTGTCGATGGCCGAGGAGATGTCGCGCTCCGGCGGGGTGAAGCCAGGGATGTCGGCATTGGTCGAGTCGGTGAGGAAGAGGTCGACGCCCTCCTCCCCCAGCCGAGCGAACGAGCGCAGGTCGGTGATCCGCCCGTCGAGGGGCAGCTGGTCCATCTTGAAGTCACCGGTGTGCAGCAGCGTGCCCGCCGCGGTACGCACCATCACGGCGAGCGCGTCCGGGATCGAGTGGTTGACCGCGACGAACTCGACGTCGAAGGGCCCCAACCGCTCCCGCTGCCCCTCACGCACGGTGAGCGAGTAGGGGTTGATCCGGTGCTCCTTGAGCTTGGCCTCGACGAGCGCGAGGGTCAGCTGCGAGCCGAGCAGCGGGATGTCGCGTTTGTGCCCCAAGAGGAAGGGCACCGCCCCGATGTGGTCCTCGTGGCCGTGGGTGAGGATGATCGCCTCGACGTCGCCGAGGCGATTCTCCAGATAGGCGAAGTCGGGCAGGATGAGGTCGATGCCGGGGTGGTGGTCGTCGGGGAAGAGCACGCCACAGTCGATGATGAGCAGCCGGCCCTTGGTCTCGAGCACGGCCATGTTGCGCCCCACCTCGCCCAGGCCTCCGAGGGCGACGAACCGCAGGGTGCCCTCGGGCAGCGTCGGCGGGCTGGGCAGTTCCGGGTGCGGATGACTCAACGGGACCTGCGATTCCTGGGGCGATCCCGGCGGGATCGGTGGGTGAACGGTTCAGGGGTCGGGAAGGTGGCGTTCAGCGGGTCATCCCCGAGCGCGCCAGGCCCTCGCGCAGCGTGGCCAGATGCTCCGGCGGCGACTCGACCAGCGGCAGTCGCACGAAGGCCGACGGGATGACGCCGAGCTCCACGAGCGCGGCCTTGGCCATGATGGCGCCCTGCGAGGTGTTCATGATCGCATCTACCACCGGCACGAGGCGGCGGTGGATGTCCCGGGCGGTGGCGAGGTCGCCGGCTTCCACTGCGCGGATCATCGCGGCATACCGATCTCCGGCGACATGCCCGACGACCGAGACGATGCCCACCGCCCCCTGGGCGAGGTGGGCGAGGTTCAGCACGTCGTCGCCGGAGTACCACTGCAGGTCGGTGGCCGCCATGACCTGGGTCGCCGCCCACAGGTCGCCCTTGGCGTCCTTGACGGCGACGATGGCGGGATGCTCGGCCAGGCGCAGCAGCGTCTCGGTGTGGATCGGCGTGCCGGTGCGCCCGGGAATGTCGTAGAGCAACACCGGCAGACCGGTGACGTCGGCGACCGCCGTGAAGTGCGCGACGAGCCCCGGTTGGGTCGGCTTGTTGTAGTAGGGCGTCACGACGAGCAGCCCGGCGGCACCGGCATCGGCGGCCCGCCGCGCCATGGCGATGCTGTGCGCCGTGTCGTTGGAGCCCACCCCCGCGACGACCGTGACCCGGTCGCCGACCGCCTCGACGACCAGCCGCACCATGCGGATGCTCTCGTCGGCGGACAACGTCGGCGACTCGCCCGTCGTGCCGTTGACGACGATGCCGTCGTGACCGTGGGCCACCAGGTGCTCGGCGACCGCGACGACCGACGTCTCGTCGAGCGCGCCATCGGGGGTCATCGGGGTGACCATGGCAGTCAGGACGCGTCCGAAGACAGGGCTGCTCATACCGTCAGGCTATATCCGCTCACCCTGGTGCCCGGACACCGCTGCGCGTCGAGTCCCCGGTCGAGCCCCACAGGAGCGGCCCGGCGGTGTGGCAGGCTGCTGTTAGCGTGCGGCTGTGCGTCAATATCTCGACCTGCTCGAGCACGTCCTCACGACGGGGGTCGACAAGAGCGACCGCACCGGCACCGGCACCCGCAGCGTCTTCGGGCACCAGATGCGCTTCGACCTGGCCGCCGGCTTCCCGGTGCTCACGACCAAACGGCTGCACCTGCGCTCGATCGTCGGCGAGCTGTTGTGGTTCCTGCGCGGCGACACCAACGTGCGCTGGCTGCAGGAACGGGGCATCACGATCTGGGATGAGTGGGCCGACGCGGCCGGCGAGCTGGGCCCGGTCTACGGGCACCAGTGGCGCAGCTGGCCCACGCCCGACGGCCGGCGGATCGACCAGATCGCCCAGGTCGTGGCGGCCCTGCGCGCCAACCCGGACAGCCGCCGCCACCTCGTCTCGGCGTGGAACGTGGCCGACGTCGACGCCATGGCACTGCCGCCGTGCCACGCACTCTTCCAGTTCTACGTGCGACCCGACCCGGCCGAGCCGGCGGCACCGGCCTGGTTGGACTGCCAGCTCTACCAGCGGTCCGCCGACGTCTTCCTCGGGGTGCCCTTCAACATCGCGTCCTACGCGCTACTCACCCACATGGTCGCCCAGGTCGTCGGGTTGCGGGCCGGGCACTTCGTGCACACCCTCGGCGACGCTCACCTGTATGCCAACCACCTCGACCAGGCGCGCCTCCAGCTGACCCGCGAGCCCCGGCCGTTGCCGCACCTGCAGCTGAGCCCCGGCAAGGAGCTCGACGCGTTCGACCTGGCCGACGTGCAGGTGATCGGCTACGACCCCCATCCCTCGATCAAGGCGCCCATCGCCGTGTGAGGAGGCACCCCGATGACCCGGATCACGCTCATCGCCGCCGTCGGCCGCAACGGGGTGATCGGCGACGGCCGAGGCCTGCTGTGGCACCTGCCCGAGGACCTCGCCTTCTTCAAACGCACCACGCTCGGGCATCCGATGCTCATGGGAAGGGCGACCTTCGACTCGATCGGGCGGGTGCTGCCCGGGCGCCGCACCATCGTGCTGACCCGTGACCCCCAATGGCACCATGCCGACGTCGAGACCGCCCATTCGTTTGCGGAAGCGTTGGCGCTGGCCGGGCCGGCCGACGAGGTCTTCGTGTGCGGGGGTGGGCAGGTGTACGCCGAGGCACTGCCGTTCGCGCACCGACTACTGCTCACCGAGGTCGACCAGGCCCCCGACCCCGGTGCGGGCGCCGTGCGCTTCCCCGACGTCGATGCCACGCAGTGGCGGGAGGTCTCCCGCGAGCCACACGACGGCTTCAGCTTCGTCGTCCACGAGCGGCACCGGGCCACCCACGGACGCCGGTGACACGGCCGCGCGTCAGCCCCGCTGCGTGACGATGTACCAGGCGCCGGCGGAGCGCACCAGCGACACTTCCTGCTGGTATGCCGCGGGCACCCCGGTGATCATGTCGGCCCGCACGACGGCGCGGTCGCCGGTGACGATCGCCTCGGTCACCGTCGCGCCGCGTAGCTGAGCCAGTTCGGTGGGCGTGGCGATGTCGCGCACGACGGCATCGAAGCCGGAGCGGCACAGCAGGATGTCATCGCCCTGCAGCGGCTTCTCGTCGTAGGCGACGACCGAGCACGCCGTGCTCGTGTCACCCGAGCCGAGCGCCCGCAGGAAGGTCTGCAGAGCACCTTGCGGCGTCGCGCCCGGGGGCGCCGAACACCCGGCGACGCACAGCCCGAGCCCGAGCAGCACCCCGGCCCGGGTGAACGACACGCCAGAGAACCCCGTCACCCTCCCATCGAATCATGCGAGGGCCTCACGACCCGGGCCGGCGACGCGGCATACCCGCTCAGAACCTAGGATCGCTAGGGCGCACCCGACATCCGCCGGGTGGCGGCACGACGCGGACCTGGGAGTGGGCCGGTCAGGAGGCAGGGTCGCATGGGTAGCAAGCGCTTCGATCTGCAGGGTCACGCCGGGCGGCTCGCCGCCTATGGCTGGGCCAACCCGCAGCCCCGCTACGCGATCCTGCTCGTGCACGGCTACGGCGAGCACCTGGGTCGGTATGCCGAGTTGGCCGGGCGTCTCGTGGACGACGGCGCCGTGGTCTACGGGGTCGACCATGTCGGGCACGGGCGCAGCGACGGTGAGCGGGTGCTCATCCCCGACTTCGAGCCGGTCGTCGACGACGTGCGCACACTGCACGAGCACGTGCGCGAGCAGCACCCCGAGCTGGACGTCGTGGTGATCGGGCACTCGATGGGCGGCATGATCGCGGCCCGCTACGCGCAACGCTACGGCAGCGATCTGGCCTGCCTCGTGCTCAGCGCCCCGGTGCTGGGCGAATGGGCGGCGGTCGACCAGTTGCTCGCGCTGGAGGAGATCCCGGCCGTCCCGATCGACCCGGAGACCCTTTCACGCGACCCCAAGGTCGGCTCGGCGTATGCCGCGGACCCGCTGGTGTGGCACGGCGCGTTCAAGCGCCCCACCCTCGAAGGGCTGCGGACCATGCTGCGGGTCATCGACGCCGGAGGCGTCCTGCACTTGCCGGCGCTGTGGCTGCACGGCGAGGAGGACCAGCTGGTGCCCTACGACGGCACTGCAGTGGGCTGGAGCCGGATCGCCGATGCAGGGGCCGAGGCCGCTACTTACGCCGGCGCCCGGCACGAGATCTTCAACGAGACGAACAAACGCGAAGTCGTGCATGACGTGCTCACCTTCGTGCACCGGCACGCCGGACGCGCCGCCCGCGGGCTCGCTGCCGCCGAGCGGACCGCACGCTGACTCTGCCCGGCACCGACCGCGCCCGGATCCTGCGCCAGTCGTGGTCGGTCGGCTTCGCCACCGGGGCGTATGCCGTGTCCTTCGGCGCGCTGTCCGTGACCGCCGGGCTCAGTGTCTGGCAGACCTGTGCGTTGTCGTTGCTGATGTTCACCGGAGGGTCGCAGTTCGCCTTCATCGGCATCGTCGGCACCGGTGGGAGCGGGCTCGCGGCGCTCGCCGCCGCGTCCCTGCTCGGCGTGCGCAACGGGCTCTACGGGTTGCAGGTCGGCGAGTTCCTGCAGCACGTGCGCGGCTGGCGCCGGCTCGCGGCGGCACAGCTGACCATCGACGAATCGACCGCGGTGGGCATCGCCCAAGCGAACGACGACGGTGCCCGGCTGGGCTTCTGGCACACCGGGATCGCCATCTTCATCTTCTGGAACACCTTCACCCTGGTAGGTGCGATCGTCGGCGGTCAGGTGGGCGACCCGGGCCGGTGGGGGCTCGACGGGGCGGCCGCCGCAGCCTTCGTCGCGCTGCTGTGGCCCCGACTGCACAGCCGTGACGCGGCGACGACGGCCGCCGCTGCCGTCGCGCTCACGCTGCTCGTCGTGCCACGCGCGCCCGTCGGAGTGCCGGTCCTCGTTGCCGCCACCGCGGCCCTGGTCGTCGGGCTGCTCGGCCGGGACCGCACGGCGGGCACGCCCGCGACGGATCAGGGGGCGGCGTGAATCTCTGGGTGCCGGTGCTCGCCGCGTCGGCGGTGTCCTTCCTCACCAAGCTCGCCGGTCATCTGGTGCCGGCGCGCTGGCTGCAGGGGCGGCGGATGCGGCGGGTCACCGGGCTGCTGCCGGTGGCGTTGCTGTCCTCGCTCGTCGTGCTGCAGACCTTCGGCGGGCCGGGCGGCTCGCTCACCCTCGACTCGCGCGCCCTGGCGGTCGCCGCCGGCGTGCTCGCGCTGCTGCTGCGGGCGCCGTTCATCGCCGTCGTGGCCGTCGGCGCCGTGGTCGCCGCGGGGCTCCGCGCCCTGGGCTGGCCGTAGGTTCGGCCAGCCCGCTACTCGATGCCGAGGTAGTGCTCCAACCCGACGGTGACCCCGGGGTGGTCGGCGACCGCCCGGACCCCGGCGAGCACGCCGGTCATGAAGCTGGCCCGGTCCAGCGAGTCGTGGCGCACCGTGAGCGTCTCACCGACGTTGCCGAAGACCACCTCCTGATGCGCCACCAGCCCACGCACCCGCAACGAATGCACCGGTATGCCGCGGTGCCGGGCCCCCCGGGCCCCGCCCGGGTCGCTCGTCGTCGCGTCGGGGACGTCGGGCAGGCCGGCCGCAGCGCGGGCCGTCGCGACGAGGTCGGCGGTGCGAGCGGCAGTGCCCGACGGGGCGTCGACCTTGTCGGGGTGATGCAGTTCGACGATCTCCACCGACTCGAAGAAGCGCGCCGCGGTGCGCGCGAAGCCCATCATGAGCAACGCCCCGATGGCGAAATTGGGGGCGATGAGCACGCCGACCGCTCCCCCCGTGCGGGCCGGTGGCGCCGCCGCGACCTGCTCGCGCAGCGTGCCGATCCGGGCGTCGTCCCAGCCGGTGGTGCCGACGACGACGTGCACGCCCTGAGCGACGCAGGCCGCGACATTCCCCGGGGCGGCCTGCGGCACGGTGAACTCGACGACGACCCGGGCGCCACCCAGGTCGCCGAGGTCGTCACCGAGGTCGTAGGCCCCGACGAGGCGCAGCCCGGGCGCGGCCTGGACCGCGCGGCATACTGTGGCGCCCATCCGGCCCTTGGCGCCGATGACCGCGACGGGGATCTCGACGCCGTCGGCGGGCGGTGACTCGGGCGTCGGCCCGCTCGGTGCTGTCATAGCCGCTCAGGGTAGCCGTGGCACGATGACCGGCATGACCGGGATGGACCTCGACCGGGCGGTGGACGAGCTCTACGGACTCGCGCTCGAGCAGTTCCTGCCCCGGCGCACCGCATTGGCCGGGGCGGCCAAGGCGGCCGGTGACAAGCAGGCAGCCGCGGTGATCACCGGTCTGCGCAAGCCGACCGTGTCGGCGTGGGTGATCAACCGGCTGGTGCGGGAGCGCCCCGATGCGGCCGACCGGCTCGCCGAACTCGCCCTCCAGCTCCGGGACGCCCAACAGTCGCTCGACGGTGCGCGGATGAAAGAGCTTGTGCCAGTGCGTAATCGGCTCATCGACGAGTTGCTGGGGGCGGCCGTCGAGGTGGCCGCGGCTGCGGGCGTGCGCATCTCGGCGACCGTCTCGCGCGAGGTGGGTGCCACCTTCGTCGCGGCGCTGGCCGCTGCGGCAGCCACCGAAGCGGTCGTCTCCGGGCGGCTGACGCGGGCTTTGGAGTATGCCGGTTTCGGCGAGGTCGATCTGCACGAGGCCACGGCCCGGCCGCTGCGCGCCGTGCCCGATCTGCCGACCGCCGCCCGCGGCCGGCCGGGCCCCGTCGAGACCCGCCGTACTGCCCAGCCGCCACTCGTCCAGGTGGTCCGCAGCGCCATTGAGTCAGCGGACACCGAGTCAGCGGACACCGAGCCAGCGGACACCGAGCCGGAGGACACCGCGCCGGAGGACACCGAGCCGGGCAGCGACGACGAACACCCCGACGATGAGCACGCCGAGGATGCGCACGCCGACGATGAGCCGGTCGACGATGAGCGCGCCGGTGCGGAGCTGACCACCGCACAGGCCGAGGCCGCGCGGGCCGCGGCATACGTGGCCGAGATCGGGCAGCGGCGCGGAGTGCTCGCGGCCCGGTTGGAGCTGGCCGAGACCCGCGTGGCCACGCTGACCCGCGATCTGGACCGCGCCCGGGTGCATCGCGACGACACCGAGGCGCAGCTGGCCCAAGCGGACGTCGAGCTGCTCGCCGCGGAGCGGGCTGCCCGCCGGGCGCGGGCCGCTGTCAGCGCGCTGACAGCGCCCTGACCGCACTCTGCTCACCCGTGACGCGCGAGCCCCCACTACATCCGCAGGTGCGGCGACACGGCTTCATCAGGACCGCAGTTGCGGCTAGCATTATGGGGTGGCGCACTATCGGATCCGGGAGGCCGCCGAGTTGCTCGGGGTCAGCGACGACACTCTGCGCCGCTGGGTCGACGCGGGCCGCCTGCCCGCCGCCGTGGACGTTGCGGGCCGCCGGGTCGTCGAGGGGGCCGCACTCGCCGCTCTGGCGCAGGAGGGCGCGGCCACCGCGGAGCGGCCCGAGCCTCGGCCGGTCGCCTCCGAGTCGGCCCGCAACCGCTTCGTCGGGCTGGTGACCCGCGTGGTCCGCGACGGGATCATGGCTCAGGTCGAGATGCAGGCCGGCCCCCATCGGATCGTCTCGCTGATGACCCGCGAGGCCGCCGACGAGTTGTCCCTGGAGCCGGGCGTGCTCGCCATCGCCGCGGTGAAGTCGACCAACGTCGTCATCGAGGTGCCGATCTCCCGGGGCGAACCGTGACCAGGGCAGGCGCCCTCCGCTCCATGTCCCGCGCCATGTCCCGCACCATGTCCCGCGCCATCTGCTGCGCCACCTCGCCCGCGGCGAGCCGGGCCCGAGTCAGCGGTGCGGCCGCAATCTGCCTCGGCCTGTCGGTGCTCCTGGCCGCGTGCGCCTCGTCCAACCCCGCGGACGGCGCTGCGGCAGGCAGCGCCAGAGCGGCCACCACAGCGGCAGCGGGCACCGAGCAGCCAATCCTCACCGTCCTCGCCGCCGCGTCGCTGACCGAGAGCTTCGGGCAGCTGGCCCGCCGTTACGAGGCGGCCCACCCGGGCACGCGGGTGGTGCTGAGCCTCGGTGCGAGCAGCACATTGGCCCAGCAGGCCGCCGCCGGGGCGCCCGCCGACGTGTTGGCCACGGCGAGCCCGGCGTCGATGGAGCAGGCCGCACAGGCCGGTGTGTTGGCCGGTGCGGCCGTCGACTTCGCCCAGAACCGGATCAGTCTCGTCGTGCCGGCCGCCAACCGGGCCGGTATCCATACCCTCGCCGACCTCACCAGACCGGGCGTCACCCTGGCTCGCTGCGCCGACCAGGTGCCGTGCGGGGCAGCCGCTCTCGACGTGCTGGGCAAGGCTGGCATCGACGTCGTGGCGGCCAGCCGCGAGAGCGACGTCAAGGCAGTGCTCACCAAGCTCACCCTCGGTGAGGTCGACGCCGGCTTCGTCTACGCCACCGATCTCGCGGCGGCACAGTCCGCCGGCACCGCGGGCGCTGCCGGCACCGGCTCAGCTCTCGTCGCGATCCCACTGCCGCCGCAGCTGGGGGGGCACACGGCATACCGGATCGCCCGGCTCGCGGCCGCCCCGAACCCGGCCGGGGCGCAGGCCTTCGTCGCGTTGGTCCGCTCGGCCGAGGGCCAGGGCGTGCTGCGGGCGGCCGGCTTCGAGCCGCCGGCGCTTGCTCCGTGAGCGGCCGGCCACTGGCCGCTGCGGCGCGCCGCGAGGTCGGGCGCACCCGACGCACCGACCCGCTGATGGCCCTCGCCGCGGCCGTCGGGATCGGCTTCCTGCTGCTGCCGTTCGTCGGGCTGCTTGCCCGGGCACCCTGGTCGCGGCTGCCCCAGCTGATCGCCAGTCCCACGGTGGGCGAGGCGCTACGCCTCTCGCTCGGCTGTGCCGCCGGGGCCACCGTGGCCTCGGTGCTCTTCGGCGTGCCGGTCGCGTGGTGGTTGTCCCACTCGAGCGCACGGGTCGTGCCGCTGGTGCGCGCCGCGGTGACCCTGCCGCTCGTGCTGCCGCCCGTCGTCGGCGGGGTGGCCCTGCTGCTCGTGCTCGGGCGCAGCGGGCTGGTCGGTCAATGGCTCTATGTCTGGCTCGGGGTCAGCCTGCCGTTCACGCCAGCGGCGGTCGTCGTGGCCGAGACCTTCGTGGCCATGCCCTTCCTCGTCATCACCCTCGACGGCGCCTTCCGCGGCCGTTCCGGCGCCCATGAGGAGGCCGCCGCCACCCTCGGGATGCCGCCGAGAGTGATCTTCCGGCAGGTCACCCTGCCACTCGTCGCGCCGTCGCTGGCCGCCGGAGCGGCCCTGGCTTTCGCGCGGGCTCTGGGGGAGTTCGGGGCGACCATCACCTTCGCGGGCAGCTTCCCGGGCCGCACCGAGACCGTGCCGCTGGCCGTCTATCACCTCATGGAGACCGACCCACCCGCCGCCGTCGCGCTGGCGCTCGTGTTGCTGCTGGTGTGCCTGGCCGTGCTGCTCGCGTTGCGCGGCAGCTGGCGGCCGACCCCCACCAGCCTCGACCGATGATCACCCTCGAGGTCGACGGCGTTTGTGCCCGAGGGGATTTCGCCCTCGACGTAGCCTTCGAAGCCGGCCCCGGCGAAGTGCTCGGGGTGCTCGGCCCCAACGGCAGCGGCAAGAGCACCCTGCTGCGGTTGCTCGCCGGGCTGGAGGCCCTCACCACTGGTCGCATCCGGCTGGGCGAGCGGACCATCGACGACCCGGTCGCCCGGCTCTTCACCCCCGCCCAGCAGCGACCGGTCGGCATGGTGTTCCAGGAGCACCGGCTGATGCCCCATCTCAGCGTGCGCGACAACGTCCTGCTCGGCCGCCGTTGGCGGGTGCCGGGCGCCCGCGGCAGCCGTCGCCGGCGGGGCGACCCGGCGTGGACCGCCGCGTGGCTCGCCCGTTTCGAGCTGACCGAGCTCGCCGACCGCCGACCCGATCAGCTCTCCGGCGGCCAGGCCCAGCGGGTCGCCCTGGCCCGGGCCCTGGCCGCCGGAGCCGACCTGCTCCTGCTCGACGAGCCGTTGGCGGCCATGGATGCCGCGAGCCGGCTGCACCTGCGCACCCAGTTGCGCGGGTTGGTCGCCGACTTCCCCGGTCCGGTCCTCATGGTGACCCACGACCCGATCGAGGCGCTCGCACTCACCGACCGGCTGCTCGTGCTCGACGGCGGCCGAGTCGCCCAGGTGGGCACCCCCGCCGA
>WBZP01003974.1_pt1 | contig 15693 bp, 16 predicted proteins | sample 5204301 | NCBI WGS metagenome assembly WBZP01 (sample SAMN12412401, study PRJNA552823) | activated sludge metagenome | isolation source: activated sludge from nitrification reactor of wastewater treatment plant... | place: USA: Pennsylvania | collected 2017
CCCGACGGGTCTTGCCATGCAAGACGGCGAGTCCATGCGGTAGACCGAGTACCCAGGTCGCCGTAGCGCCCAACCCATAGGCCAGATAGTTGCCGTGGTCCAGAAAGCGATTGGCCGGATCGGTGCCGCTGCCCTTTTTAGCCCGGACGAAATGGCGCAGTGCAAAATTGGGTCGTCAAGGCGGGGCGACTGCTGGCCGACGACTATGCGGTGAACCCGCAGTCGATCTTGGACGCCGACGTGGCGCACTTCGACGAAAGCGTGGGGGACTCCACGGCTTTCTGCATCCTTCGGTCGGTTTGGGAAACCAGCAAACTGAACGGCATCAATCCGTTCGATACCCTCAGGTTGGCCTTTGAGGGTAGGTAGTTACAAAATAACATAGCGCAATCTAGCGCAAAGGGGACTTTTCAGAACTTCATATCCTCGAAAAACTTCTTGACCCCGTCCAGCCAGCTCCCCTGTTGCGGAGTATGACGCTTGCCGCCGGCTTCCATGGTATCGGCGAACTGCTGCAACAATTCCTTCTGTTCCCGGGTCAGGTTGACCGGCGTTTCCACCACCACCCGGCACAGCAGATCGCCGCTCGGGCCGCCGCGCACCGGCTTGACCCCCTTGCCACGGATCCGGAACACCTTGCTGGTCTGCGTCTCGGGCGGAATCTTGAGATTCAGTCGCCCGTCCAGGGTCGGCACCTCCAAATCGCCGCCCAGCGCCGCCGCGGTGAAACTGATCGGCACGTCACAGTACAGATCGTTGTCCTCGCGGGTGAAGATCGGATGCGGCTTGACCTGAATCTGCACGTACAAATCGCCCGGCGGCCCGCCATGCTCGCCGGCCTCGCCCTCGCCGGCCAGCCGGATGCGGTCGCCGTTGTCCACTCCCGCTGGCACCTTGACCGACAGCGTCTTCTGCTCTTCCACCCGGCCAATGCCCCGGCAGGTCTCGCAGGGTTCGGGAATGATCGTGCCCCGCCCCTGGCAGCGCGGACAGGTCTGCTGGATCGAGAAAAAGCCCTGCTGCATTCGCACTTGGCCGACGCCGCGACAGGTGGGGCAGGTGGAAGGCTTGGTGCCCGGCTTGGCCCCACTGCCGACGCAGGTCGCGCAGGTCACCAGGGTTGGCGCCCGAATCTTGGCAGTCGTGCCAAACACCGCCTCTTCCAGCGTCAAATCCAGCGTGTAGCGCAGGTCGGCGCCCCGATAGCCCTGCGCGCCCCCACGCCCCCCGCCGAAGATGTCACGAAACACGCCACCGAACAGATCGCCCAGATCGGCCGGGCCACCGAAGCCGCCACCGGCCGAGCCGTCCACGCCCGCATGACCGAACTGGTCGTAGGCGGCCCGCTTGCGCGCGTCGCTCAACGCCTCGTAGGCTTCCTTGGCCTCCTTGAATTTTTCCTCGGCCACCTGATCGCCAGGATTGCGGTCGGGGTGGTGCTTCATCGCCAGCCGCCGATACGCCTGCTTGATCTCGGCTTCGCTGGCGTTGCGGGCCACGTTGAGGATTTCGTAATAGTCGCGTTTGGCCATGTTTCGATCTTGCGTCGCGAGGATCGCGGATGGATGCATTACAAAATCAAAAATCCGGAAGGGCTTCAAACCCTTCCGGATTCGCGGTTTAGCGCAGCCGAGGCGCTTACTTCTTCACCTCCTCGAATTCGGCGTCCACCACGCCGTCGTCGGCCGGCTTGTGTCCCCCGCCCCCGCTGCCGCCATGCGGCCCGCCTTCCGGCCCGCCGCCGGACTGGCCGTAAATCCGCTCGGCCAGCTTGCCGGACGCCTCGGCCAAGGTCCGGGTCTTGGCCTCGATCGCACTCTTGTTGTCGGTCTTGACCGTGGTGCGCAGGTCGCTGATCGCCGCTTCAATCGCCGACCGCTCGCCGCCTTCCACCTTGTCGCCCAGATCGCGCAGGGTTTTCTCGGTGGCGTGAATCAGGTTCTCGGCCTGATTGCGGGTGTTGACCAGTTCGTGGAACTTGCGGTCTTCGTCGGCATGGGCCTCGGCGTCGCCGACCATCCGCTTGATCTCGTCCTCGGACAGGCCGGAACTGGCCTTGATCACGATGCGGTTTTCCTTGCCGGTGGCCTTGTCCTTGGCCGAGACGTGCAGGATGCCGTTGGCGTCGATGTCGAAGGTCACCTCGATCTGCGGCACGCCGCGCGGCGCCGGCGGAATGTCCTGCAAATCGAACTTGCCCAGCGACTTGTTGGCAGCGGCGATCTCGCGCTCGCCCTGCAACACATGCACCGTCACCGCCGTCTGGTTGTCGTCGGCGGTCGAGAACACCTGGGTCGCCTTGGTCGGGATGGTGGTGTTCTTCTCGATCAGCTTGGTCATCACCCCACCCAGGGTTTCGATGCCGAGCGACAGCGGAGTCACGTCAAGGAGCAAGACATCCTTGACCTGGCCGCCCAGCACGCCGCCCTGAATCGCCGCGCCCACAGCCACCGCCTCGTCGGGATTGACGTCCTTACGCGGCTCGCGGCCGAAGAACTCGCGCACCTTCTCCTGCACCTTGGGCATCCGGGTCTGGCCGCCGACCAGCAGCACGTCGTCGATCTGGCCGACGCCCATCCCGGCGTCCTTGAGCGCGATCCGGCAGGGGCCGATGGTTTTATCCACCAGATCCTCGACCAGCGCTTCCAGCTTGGCGCGGGTCAGCTTGAGGTTCAGGTGCTTCGGCCCGCTGGCGTCGGCGGTCATGTACGGCAGGTTGATCTCGCTCTGCTGACTGGAGGACAGCTCGATCTTGGCCTTTTCCGCCGCTTCCTTGAGCCGCTGCAACGCCAGGGGGTCGTTGGCCAGATTGATGCCGGACTCACGCTGGAACTGCTCGATCAGGTAATCGATGATCCGCTTGTCGAAGTCCTCGCCGCCCAGGAAGGTATCGCCGTTGGTCGAAAGCACCTCGAACTGTTTTTCGCCGTCCACCTCGGCGATCTCGATGATCGAGATGTCGAAGGTGCCGCCGCCCAGGTCGTAGACCGCGATCTTGCGATCCTTGGAACTGGATTTGTCCATGCCGAAGGCCAGCGCCGCCGCAGTCGGTTCGTTGATGATGCGCTTGACTTCCAGGCCGGCGATGCGGCCGGCGTCCTTGGTGGCCTGGCGCTGGCTGTCGTTGAAGTAGGCCGGCACCGTGATCACCGCCTCGGTGACCGGGTGGCCGAGATAATCCTCGGCGGTTTTCTTCATCTTCATCAGCACCCGCGCCGAAATTTCCGGCGGGGCCATTTTCTTGCCGTGCGCCTCGACCCACGCGTCGCCGTTGTCGTTCTTGACGATCCTGTAGGGCACGAGGTCAATGTCCTTCTGCACCTCCGGCTCGCTGAAGCGGCGGCCGATCAGGCGCTTGACCGCGAACAGGGTGTTGCGCGGGTTGGTGACCGCCTGGCGCTTGGCCGGCTGGCCGACGGTGATTTCACCGTCCTCCAGGAAGGCGACGACCGAGGGGGTGGTTCGATCGCCTTCGCTGTTCTCAATGACCCGGGGTTTGCCACCCTCCATGATCGCCACGCAGGAGTTGGTGGTGCCCAGATCGATGCCGATAATCTTGCTGCTGCTCATTGGCCACGCTCTCTACACTAGTGAATTCGGTTGCAAATCTTTTCCTGCCGCCGGATGTGGGGGCGGAGCGACGGATTTTCAATGGGTTTCGCGGGATTTAGCCGGCTGGTTTGGGGATGGCCTGGGCCACCAGCACCTTGGCTGGGCGGATCAGCCGGTCGTTGAGCAAATAGCCCTTTTGCAGCACCTGGATCACGGTATTCGGCTCGGCCTGGTCGGTCGGCGCCATCGCCATCGCCTCGTGCTCGTTCGGATTGAATTTGACGCCGAGCGGATGGATTTCGCGGGCGCCGAATTTTTCCATCGCCGCCGCCAGTTGTCGGAGCGTCAGATCGACCCCTTCCCGCAGCTTGACCACGTCCGCGGCGTCACCGCTGGCTGCCGCCAGCCCCAGTTCCAGGCTGTCGCGCACCGGCAACAGTTCGCTGAAAAATCGTTCCAGGGCGAATTTGTGGGCGTTCTGCACATCGCGCTCGGCGCGCTTGCGCAGATTTTCCATTTCGGCGTGGGCGCCCAGATACAGTTTCCAATGCTCGTCGGCCTTGGCCAGCGCCTGGTCCAGATCCTGTTGCAGCGCGTCGAATTCCTCGTGGCTGATCGGAAGGATATTCTCCGCCTCAAAAGCCGGCGCGGCTGCGGTTTCCGCGAAGGGATGGGTTGCTCCGGCGGCCTCCGGCTGGGCGCGGGACTCCAGCGAGGGGTCTGTTTGGGTCATGATCGTTCTCCGTCACCGATAAAATTCGCGTGGGCGGACGAACGCCGCCCCTGTCGGGAAAGACTTGGGGTTCGATCGCGGAAATTCAAGTGAGCCCCCAGAGAGGTCGGGGAGACGGCGAGACTTGAAGGCGAGCCGCGGGCGGGGACGAAACGAAGGGCGAATTAGCCGTGCTCGCCCTGCGGAAAAGGGGATGGCCGCGTCTCCCAGCGCCAGGCGTGAGCGATGATCGTCGCCAGATCGGCATGGCGCGGCTTCCAGCCCAGTTCCACCCGCGCCCGGCGCGAATCCGCCACCAGCCGCGCCGGATCGCCGGGTCGCCGCGCGCCGTAGCGCACCGGGATGTCGCGGCCGGTCACGGCGCGGGCGGTTTCGATCACTTCCCGCACCGAGAAACCGTTGCCATTGCCGAGGTTGTACGCCGCGCTGCCGCCACCCGCCCACAGCCGTTGCAACGCCAGCAAATGAACCTCGCACAGGTCGGCCACATGGATATAGTCGCGGATGCAGGTGCCGTCCGGGGTATCGTAATCGGTTCCAAACACCGTGATGTCGGACCGGTGGCCAGCGGCGGCTTGCAGGACCAGCGGAATCAAGTGGGTTTCCGGTTCGTGGCGTTCGCCCAGTTCGCCGTCCGGGTCGGCGCCAGCGGCGTTGAAATAGCGCAAACAGACCGATTTCAGCCCATACGCCACGTCATAGTCTTGCAGCATCTGCTCGACCATCCACTTGCCGCGCCCGTAGGGATTGATGGGATTTTTTGGATGATCCTCGTCCATCGGGACGCGGACCGGCTCGCCAAAAATCGCCGCCGTGGACGAGAAAACGAAGGAGCGGACCCGGCGCGTCACCATGGCGTCCAGCAGATACTGGGTTTTGAACACGTTGTTGAGATAATACTTGGCGGGCTCGCGCACCGATTCGCCCACCTGAATGTGGGACGCGAAATGCATCACCCCATCAATGCGCGCGGTCGCCAGTAACTCGTCCAGCAAATCCCGTTCGCCCAGATCGCCCAGCACGAAGCGGCCACCCACCGCCGCGTCCCGGTGACCGGCCGACAGATTGTCCAGCACCGTGACCTCGAATCCGCGCTGGCTCAGCAACTTGACCATGTGGGAGCCGATGTAGCCCGCTCCGCCGACGACAAGTACGTGCATAGCGATTTATCCTCGATCCGGCGGCTCCGGTCCGCGCTCCACTAGCGGCTGCCCTGCAAGCGCAGCAAGCGATCCATCAACTGTTCGATTTCGGCTTCCAGGGCGCTGCGCTCCTGTTCGGCCCGATCGGCGTGCGCGGCCAGTTTTTCCTCCAGCGCCTGGCGGTCGCGTTGCGCCTGCTCCAGTTGCTGGCGCAGATCCAACTCACGCGAAGCCGACGGGGTGCCCGGGCTCGCCGCCGTCTGCTCGCGCGTCGCTCGCCGCTCGGCATGCAGCCGTTCCACTTGTTCCTGCAATTTCTGACGTTCCTCGTCCCAAGCCGCCTGTCGCCGCTTCAACTCCGCCGTCGCCTCGGACCGCACCTGTTCTACCACCAGCGCGCTGTCCAGCCCCAGGGACGAATTGCTACCGGAGCGCGCCTTTTGCAACGCCAGATTGTCCTCCAGGGTATTCATCTGGATCTGCAACGCCAGGCGTTCGCGTTCCCACGCTTCCTGCTGTTGCTCCAAACGCTGGTCCAGCCCCGACTTGTCCTGGTGCAGCGCCTGGTACTGTTGTTCCATGTGCGCGGCTTGCAAGCTCAGGGACTGACGCTCCCGATCCCACCGCGTGCTGTCCTGGGCATAGCGATCCTGCAACGCCACCTGTTCCTGTTCCAGCCGCAAGATCGCGCCCCGCAACCGGGTGGCTTCGCGCAGGTAGGTCTGCTGTTCCTGCTCGCGTTGCGTCTCCAGGTCGGCGATCCGCTTTTCCAGTTTGACGTGGCGTTCGCCCGCTTCGGCCAGTTGTTCCTCAAGTTGTTTTTGCTGCTGCAGCGCGGCCTGGCGACTCTGGTAGGCCGTGGATTGCGCATCGAGCAAATCCGCTTGCAGCCCGTTGTTCTTGGACTGTATTTCCGCAAGCTCCGCCTGGGTCGCCCCATGCTCGCGCCGTAGCGTCTGATAAGGCAGAAAGTAGATCCCGATGCCGCCCACCGCCACGCCAACGATCAACCCGATTAATGACGACAGAATATCGATCATGTTCTTAGATCCACTAGTGTTTTTTTAACTCTGGCTTCAACCCGACCCATCGCGGACCGTCCGTCTCTCATCGCAACCCGTAGACTAGCAGCGCCGCGCCGATACCCGCCGCCGCCGCTCCGCCCGCCGCTAGATAAACATGGCGCCGCCACTCACTCTGGGCTTCCGCCAACAGGTTCTGCGTCACCCGCACCGCCACCGTCGTCGGGCTTTCCTCGGCGTGGACGGCGGCGCGAGCCTCGGCAACCGCCTGCAAGGCAGCCTCCCGAGCCGTGGCGTGGGCGGTTTCGCGGGCGGCGCTGATCGCGGCTTCCTGGGCAGCGATACTGCCCTTCTGCATGGCATCGGAAAATCGCGCGCTCAACTGCGGCACCAGTTGATCGGTGAACGCATGTAGCCGATCCTGGCAAACCCGCGTGGCGATCTCCTGGATCAGTTGCTCGATTTCCGCCCGCCCCTCGCGCTGGAAGGTTTTGAATTGTTCTTCCACCAGTGGCGGCAACCGAGCTTGAAGCACGGCCCCGATCGCCCCCTCCGCATCCACCGCCGACGGCGGCGATGGCGGCTGCCAGTTTGCCAGACGCTTCTCCAAGACTTGGGCGGCGATTCGGTTGCTGGTCTCTTCCTGGCTCAACTCCAGTTCCAGGCGCAGCTTGGCGATCACATCGTTAACCAGTGGCAGCACCTGCGATTCGACCGCGTCGTAGAAAACCTGCTCGGACTTTTCGCGGATGAGCTTTTCGATCGATTCGGCCGTCATCCCGTCGCCGGCCGGTATCGACGCCGCAACCGGATGAAGGGCGGCATCGAGCAAGGCATTCATTCGCTCAAGGAGCGCGCCGAGCGCCTCCGGCGTCGCGGGTTTGCTCAAGACATCCACCGCGCCCGCCGCGTGAGCTTCATTCCGATACGCCGGTTCATCCTTGGAGGTGTACATCGCCGCTGGAATGCTGGCGGTGGCCGGTTCGCTCCGGATTCGGCGCAAAGCCGTCAGTCCGTCCATGCCAGGCATGGTGTGATCCATGAAAATTACGTCCGGTTTCCGGTCGCGCAAATAGGCCAGCGCTTCCTCGGCGGAATCCGCCGTGTCCACGGTCATGCCGAGATTTTGCAAAATCTTGCGCAGCATCAGCCGCGCGGATTTGGAGTCATCCACCACAAGAACATGTCGGATTGGCATAAACCCTCCTGGCTTTCCATATAAATCAACAGGATTTCCGCTTTGGAAGAACGATGACCATGGTCAGCGTTTTTCACGGGGACCGCGAATGCAACGGCCTTGCGGTGGTAATCATCGATCACACGGTGCGATAATTTATGAAAGCGACAGTGGAAGTATAATACGGGAAACACCCTCAACAACAAAGAGACGATCCAGCCCGTTTAGCGTCGACAGCGCGGAACCGATGCCAACCGGCGACGATCTCGTCAGTCGCGGCGCCGGCACGGCTCTGGACATGAACCGTTGTTCCAGCGAATGACCCGAATCATAGCAAGCCTTACCCGCAAAGTTGATGAGAATCGCCAGGCAGGGCGAACGATGCAAGGCGGGTAGCCGGCAATCCGGGGGTCGGAACCCGTATCGCCCGTGCGCCCCACACCCACCCAGAGCGCGCTACGCCCGTCGCCGCAACAGCACGTAAATCGCCCCGGTTCCGCCGTCCACCGGTCGGGCCGAACAGAATGCCAGCACCTCGTCGCGCTGGCGCAACCAATGGTTGACCTTTTGTTTCAACACCGGCCCCCGATGGCGGGAACCGTTTCCCTTGCCGTGAATGATCCGCACGCAACCCAGGCTGTCACGGCGGGCGCGGTGCAGAAACTCTCCCAGCGCCTCCCGGGCTGTCGTCACCGTCATCCCGTGGAGATCCAGCGCCGCTCCGACCTGAAACTGACCGCGTCGCAGCTTGCGCAGGACCGCCTGCTGAACCCCCTCCTGGCGGTAGTACAATTCCTCGCCGGTATCCAGCTCCGCCGGCTCGAAACCATTCGACATCGTATCGGCCAGCGCTTGCCGCTCGTCGGCCTCGGTAAAGCGGGGAATCGGCGGGGGATGGAAGCGAATCGGTTCGATCCGGTCGCAACGCAGCGGTTCGACCGGACCGACGGCCCGTCGAAATAGAACCCGGTCTTGCGGGTCAAGAATGAACGGCTTGGTCATGGGCGCCTCGGCGGGAACGCGGCGGGCGTCTGGCCAGGACGGTGAAGGAGACTGTCATTTTAACGTCAGCGCCGCCGAATATCCTACCGATCACCCTGTCGGCCGCGCGGTGAGGAGATTCAAATCATGCGTATTCTGGTCAGCAACGACGACGGTTATCAGGCGCCTGGCCTGCTGCGGCTGGTCGCCGCCCTGAGCGAACTGGCGGAGATCACGGTGGTGGCCCCCGACCGCGACCGCAGCGGCGCCAGCAATTCGCTGAGCCTCAAAAATCCGCTGTACGTCACCCAGCACGACAACGGTTTCTACAGCGTCGAAGGCACACCCACCGACTGCGTCCACCTCGCCATCACCGGTCTGTTGGAGCAAGAGCCGGACATGGTGGTGTCCGGCATCAACAGCGGTGCCAACCTGGGCGATGACGTGATCTATTCCGGCACGGTGGCGGCGGCGATGGAAGGCCGCTTCCTCGGTCTGCCCGCCATCGCGATATCCCAGAATGCGTTCCGCCCGGCGCATTTCGATACCGCCGCCCGCGTCGCCGTCCGGCTGGTGCGGCGGTTGCGCGAACGGCCACTGCCGCCGGATACCATCCTCAACGTCAACGTCCCCGATCTGCCCTGGGAGCGGCTCGCCGGGTTCCGGGCCACTCGTCTCGGCCACCGCCACAAGTCCGAACCCGTCATCAAGAGCGTCGACCCGCGCGGCCGGCCGATTTACTGGGTGGGACCGCCCGGCCCCGAACAGGACGCCGGCCCCGGCACCGACTTCCATGCCCTGCATGCCGGTCAGGTGTCGATCACGCCGTTGCAGGTGGATTTGACTCGCCATGGCGCCCTCGACCCCCTGATGGAATGGCTGAGCACCGGACAGCCTTGGTAATTCAATTAGGGTGGTTTTTTGTTTTACCGAATAGGCATTTCGTCAGTAGACGAAGGGTATGGAAAAAGCTTATCATCATCAAATGGTTGGAATACGCACCAAGGAACAGGCGATTCCGCGGTTCCAGCGTCGGCGCAAGTGTGGGGTGGAGCTCCCGCCAGTCCTCCCAAAACGAACGCCGATTTCCGATCCAAAAAATAAAAGACGCGGCCGAGATTGGCCCAAGCGTCAATCCAAAGAACCTGCCAAGCGAAGCCCATGAGGAGGTCATCAATGTCCCGACGGATTGCCGTCTGTCTGGAAATGGTGGTGTGCGAGGACGAGTTGCGGATGGACGACCCTCTGCTGGATGACGACAAGCAAGAGGATGCCGAGGACGAGGCGGTCGCGGAGGAAATACTGGAACCGGGAGAAACCCCGTGGTCGGCACCGATGACGGCCGGTCGGGAATTCACCCTGGAGGAATTGGATGCCACCCGCATGTACCTGAGCGAGATAGGCTTTTCTCCGCTGCTGAGCGCCCGGGAAGAAGTCTACTACGCGCGGCGAACTCTCCAGGGGGATGCCGACGCTCGCAATCGCATGGTCGAAAGCAATCTTCGCCTGGTGGTGAAGATCGCCCGCCGCTACATGAACCGGGGCCTGAACCTGCTCGATCTGATCGAGGAAGGCAATCTGGGATTGATTCACGCGGTCGAGAAATTCGACCCGGAGCGCGGCTTCCGGTTTTCGACCTACGCAACCTGGTGGATTCGTCAGACCATCGAGCGGGCGCTGATGAACCAGACCCGCATCATCCGTCTGCCGATCCACATCATCAAGGAAATCAACGGCTATCTGCGAACCGCCCGACAACTGGCGCAGACGCTGGACCACGAGCCCACCGCCGAGGATATCGCCCAGGCGATGGGCAAGTCGGCAAACGAAGTGAAGCGGATGTTGCAGCTCAACGAGCGGGTGGCCTCGGTGGATACCCCGATCGGCAAGGACGAGGATCGGTCGCTTCTCGACGCCATTCCCGACGACAACAACCCCGATCCATCGCAATGGCTGCAGGATGCCGATCTCAATGAAAAGCTGGAGCTTTGGCTCAGTCAGTTGCACGACAAGCAGCGCATCGTGGTGGAACGACGGTTTGGCCTGGGCGGCCAGGACAAGGCGACCTTGGAACAGGTGGGCAACGAAATCGGCGTAACCCGCGAGCGGGTGCGCCAGATTCAGATCGATGCCCTGCGCCGACTGCGCAAGATCCTGGAAAGCGAAGGCTTTTCCCGGGACTTTCTGTAGCGGTCCGCTCGAACCCCTCCCTCCCCCGCTCAGGGCGGGGTTGGAGGCGGGGTACTAGTCCGCCAGTAGCAACAGCGCCGCCGCGACTCGACGGTCTTCCAGCATGATGATGTTGTAGGTGCGGCAGGCGGCGGCCGTATCCATGATTTCCACCCCCACGCCACGCTCCAACAAGGACCGAGTCAAGGATGGACGCGGAAATCGCTGGCGGTTGCCGGTGCCCAGCAACACGATTTCCGGTTCCAAACCCGCGATCGCCTCGAAATGCGCTTCCACCAGATCGCCGAAAGTCCGCGGCGGCCAGTCGCTCATCAACCGTTCGGGGGTGACGATCACGCTTCGGCGAAATTCCTGCTGGTTGACCCGGACCCAGCCCGGGCCATAGCCGGTGATGGAGTGGCGATTCAGATCGCTGTCAAGGCTGAAGCGCATGGCAATCCCTCGAAATGAACGGTGGCGGGTACGGATGACAGGAACTTTCTCAGTATGATATCCCTCCTCGGAATCAACAACGCTTGCGATGTTCCCAGCGATCGCGGGCGTTGTTGCCCCCGCCACGCTGTCACGACCGGGAGAACGCGCGATGCTCGAAGCCGCCCCATACACGATCCATGCCCTGGAGCTTGGGCGCATGGCCAACTTCGTTTACGTCATCCACGATCGCGCCACCGACCGCGCGGCGGTGGTGGACCCAGCCTGGGACGTGCCCGGCATCCTGGCCCTGACTGAACGGCATCGGTTGCGAATCACCGACATTCTGCTCACCCACAGCCATTTCGACCATATCAACGGGGTCGATGCGTTGCTGAACGCCAGCGACGCGCGGTTGCACCTGCTGCGGGCCGAGGCCGCGTTCTGGGATCGTCATGCCGATCTGCCGACCCTGCACGACGGCGGCGACCGCATCCGCCTGGGCGAAACCGAAATCGAAGTGCTGCACACGCCCGGTCACACGCCGGGCTCGGCCTGCTACCGGGTGGGCGATCAGGTGCTCACCGGCGACACCCTGTTCGTGTTTGGCTGCGGGCGCTGCGACCTGCGCGGCGGCGATCCGGAACAGATGTACTACAGCCTGCGCCGGCTGGGCGAGCGGTTGCCGGGCGGCACGATCATCCGCCCCGGCCACAACTACGGCATCACCCCGACCTCGACCCTGATCGAACAGCTCGCTGGCAACCCGTTCCTGCACTTCGACGACTGCCCCGGCTTCGTTGAATACCGGATGCATCTGCATGACCGCGAGGAACCGTACCGGCCCGAGCCGCGCCCGAACCGTCATCGGCATTGAATCGCCCCGAACCACCGCGAATCGCTTTACCGACTGCCCAAAAACGCCCTGATCGTGGATCAACGCATGATCGTCAATTGCACGGGTTACGCCGACGGTTGCAAGCTGCCTAACATAACGCTGGAAGACGTGCCCGCGCTGCGGGATCGGGCGGACGCCTTCGTCTGGTTGGGACTGCGCGAACCGGATGAGGATCTGATGGCGCGAGTGCGGGAATTGTTCGACTTGCACGAACTGGCCGCCGAGGATGCTCACCACGCCCATCAGCGTCCCAAGGTGGAATTGTATGGCAACTGTCTGTTCGTGGCGCTGCGCACGGCTCAATTGCACGAAGGCAGGGTCATTTTTGGCGAAACCCATCTGTTCGTCGGGCCGCGCTATCTGGTGTCGGTGCGACATGGCGCCTCGCTGCCCTACGCTTCGGTGCGCGCCCGCTGCGAGAGCAACCCGCGCCTGCTGCGCAAGGGGCCGGGTTTCGTGCTGTACGCCATCCTCGATTTCGTGGTGGACAACTATTTTCCGATTCTCCACTCCATGGAAGACGCGGTGGAGGAACTGGAAGCACGGTTTTTCAAGGGTGATTTCAATCAGGGCGATCTGGGTCGGCTGTACCAGTTCAAGCGCGATCTGGTCGAACTGCGCCGCGTTACCGCGCCGTTGGCCGAGGTTTGCAACTATCTGCTGACCGACGTGTTCACCGACCACGTTCCCGACGACATCCGACCCTATTTCCGCGACGTTTACGATCACGCCCTGCGCATCAACGAAGCAGTGGACGTCATCCGGGAAACGCTGGCGCTCGCCCTGCAAATCAGCCTGTCGCTGGGCGCGACCCGTCAGAACGAGGCGACCAAGCGCCTGGCTGGCTGGGGCGCCCTGCTGGCGATTCCAACCATGGTGTTCAGCATCTACGGCATGAACTTCAAGGGCTGGTTCCCCGAACTCGAATGGACGTATGGCTATCCGGCCGTGATGGGGAGCGTAACGGTGATCTGTCTGTTGCTGTATCGCAAACTGAAGAAATCCGGCTGGCTCTAGATGTTCCGATTCGCGCCGATCGGCGTCGTTCATTCCTGTTTTCGCGAAAAGTTCGGCATTCCACGCCAGCCGGGACTGGTTCCCGCCGCGCGGGCCACGCTGGAGTTGCTGCCGCCGTACAACCAGCCGGCGGCGGTGCGTGGGCTGGAGGGCTTTTCGCACCTGTGGCTGCTGTTCGTCTTTCACGGCGTTCCGGCGGGGTACTGGCGGGCGACGGTGCGCCCGCCGCGCCTGGGCGGCAACCGGCGGCTGGGCGTGTTTGCCACCCGCTCCACCTTCCGACCCAATCCGATCGGATTGACGGCGGCGAAACTGGACCACATCGCGGTTCGCCAAGGGCAGGTAACCTTGCATCTGGCAGGGGTGGATCTGCTGGACGGCACGCCGGTGCTGGACATCAAACCGTACCTGCCCTACGCCGACCGGATCGCGGAAGCCGTCGGCGGATTCGCTTCCGCGACGCCGGAGACGGAGCTGGCGGTGGAATTCAGTCCGGCGGCCAGCGCGTTTTGCGCGGCCTGGCCGGGCGGCGACTTGCGGGAACTGATCGACCAAATTCTGCGTCAGGATCCCCGCCCGGCCTACGAACGCGCCAGCCCCACGCCGCGGCTGCACGGCATGAAGCTGTATGACCTCGACGTGCGCTGGGAAACGCGGGACGGAGTGGCGCGGGTAATCGAGATCGCGTTTACGGCGGGGGAAAATTCAACAGCCTTGCGGAGACTGGAGCGTGATGGAATTTCTCAGTGAATACGGGATGTTTCTAGCCAAGACCGCGACCATCGTGGCGGCGGTGCTGATGATGGTGGGCGGCATCGTGGCGTTGGCGGCGCGCGGTGGCGGGGAGTCGGATCACCGGGGGCGACTGGACATCCGCCATTTGAACCAGGACTACGACGGCATGGCCCTGGCGCTCAAGGCGGCGACCCTGCCGAAAAAGGCGCTCAAGCAGGCGCGCAAGGAGCAAAAGGCGCGCGACAAGCAGCACGACAAAACCGCGCGGCGCCGGGTGTTCGTGTTGAACTTCCACGGCGACCTGCGCGCGGCGGCGGTGGCGTCCCTGCGCGAGGAGGTGACGGCGGTGCTGACCGTCGCCCAGCCGGAGGATGAGGTGATGGTGCGGCTGGAAAGCGCCGGCGGGCTGGTCCATGGGTACGGCCTGGCGGCGGCGCAGTTGCTGCGGCTTCGCGACCGCCGGGTGAAATTGACGGTGGCGGTGGACAAGGTGGCAGCCAGCGGCGGCTATCTGATGGCCTGCGTCGCCGACCGCATCGTCGCCGCGCCGTTCGCCATTCTCGGCTCGATCGGCGTGATCGCCCAGTTGCCCAACTTCAACCGCCTGCTCAAGAAGCACGACATTGACTACGAGCAATTCATGGCCGGCGAATTCAAGCGCACGGTCACGCTGTTCGGCGAGAACACCGACAAGGGCCGCCACAAGTTTCAGGAGGAAATCGAGATCACTCACACCCTGTTCAAGGACTTTGTGAAAAGCCACCGTCCGCACCTGGATATGGACCAGGTGGCGACCGGCGAATACTGGTATGGAACCCGGGCGCTGGAGCGCCGGTTGGCGGACGAACTGCGCACCAGCGATGATTATCTGCTGGACGCCAGCGCCAGCGCCGATCTGTACGAAGTGACCTATACCGGTAAAAAACCGTGGCTGGCGCGGCTGTTGACGCACGCCAGCGAGGCGTTGGGGCGAATCTGAGAACCCGCCGGCGCGGCCAGGCGAACTCCGACGATCCGCCCGGCGGCTGGAACCGGAATCAGGCGGTTTTTTCCAGGTCTTCGTTCAGATCGGCGACGCGAAGATTCAGGTCGTCGAGTTTCCGCGCCAAGGCGCGCAGATCGTCGTGGGTGGCCAGGCCGCACTGGTGCAGGAGCCGTTCGAACTGGAGTCGCGAGATTTGCTCGACCTGATTCCACCAAGTCATGGTGGTATGGTCGAAGGCGTCAACCCAGTTCCCGGCGATCACCGCGCGCTGGGCCAGATTGTCCAGCAGGGCGGTTTCCAGCCGCTGGCCTTGCTTGAACAGCGTCTGGATCATCCACCGGGTTTCCCGCTGGGCGGCGACGCAGGCGCCCAGGCCGGCCAGCCCAAGTTGATGCAGGGAATCGTTGAGCGGTGATGGAACAGGCTCGTATTGGGAATTCGCAAAGTGGGTTGTCATGGCGGCATTACCTGTCGGGGTGGGCGCCGGTCGCCGACGCCGTGACCACAACGCGATTCCCGATACACCGAGAATCGCGTTGACTCTCAAATTCGCTTATAGCGCGGATCGCTAGAATAAACAGCCTAACCGCCGATCACTTCTAGGATCGCGACGCGCGCCTTGGACCTCGCCCCAGGATCAGAACGGAATGTCGTCGTCGAAACCGCTATTGTCCGGGCCTGGCTGGGGTTGCGTGGCTGCTTGCGGCCGCGCCGGCGCGGGTCCCTGTGGCGGTCGCGTCGCCGGGGCGGAATCCATCTCCGGCTCTTCTCCCGGAAACGGCGCGCTGCCGGCGGAACCGCCGCCTCGCCCGCCCAGCATCTTCATTTCATTGGCGATAATCTCGGTGGT
>WBZP01003975.1_pt1 | contig 15691 bp, 14 predicted proteins | sample 5204301 | NCBI WGS metagenome assembly WBZP01 (sample SAMN12412401, study PRJNA552823) | activated sludge metagenome | isolation source: activated sludge from nitrification reactor of wastewater treatment plant... | place: USA: Pennsylvania | collected 2017
GACAGTGCCGGCGAGCGTCGGCGTGTTGCTTTTCACTCGCCCTGCACATTGCAACACGGTCAGAAAATCCGTGGTGTGGTTGAGTCGCTCCTGGCAGCCGCTGGTTACGTGCTCACGCCAGTAGTCGATGCGCATCTTTGTTGCGGGTCGGCGGGGACTTACTCGATTACCCAGCCCGAATTGTCCAAGCGACTGCGCGACAACAAGCTGGCGGCCTTGAGCGAAGGCTCCCCGGATGTTTTTGTCACGGCCAATATCGGATGCCAGACGCACTTGCAAAGCGGGTCGGCGATACCCGTACGGCATTGGATCGAACTGATCGACGAGCGGATCGACGAGCGGAGAGACGACTAGCATCGCTTTTCGCGCGCGTTCAGTCCGCACGGCGAATATGACAGACTGGACCGGGATTTCCGCTCTTCCTACGCGGAAAAAAGGAACAAATCGAAGTGCAGCCTGTTTGGCTATTCAGCTTTTTTTCTAAATTCATCCAAACTGAGCACTATTTAACAGCCAGCGTTGCGCGCCTTCGGCACAATCGGCCTGTATGAAATTTGGGAATTTTGAAATGAGTCCAATCAAACGTACCGTAATTGCCACGCTGATCGCCTGTTCCTTGACGCCGGTGACGGCTGGTGCCGTCGGCCTTGGTGAAATCCGCATCACCAGCAAGTTAGGCGATCGCTTCCATGCGGAGATACCGCTGTTGAACTCGTCGCCGTCAATTGTTCCCAGTTGTTTCAATCTGACCTTCCAGGCTGCCGATGCCATGGCCGACGTACCTTGGCTCAAAGATGCGCAGATTGCGCTGATGTCCTCGCCGCCACGCCTGGTGATCAGCTCGCGTCGGCAGGTCGTCGATCCGGTCGTTCAACTCGCCATCTACACCGGCTGCGGGACGTATCTGACACGTCATTACACAGCGCTAATGTCGCCACCCGAGGAGGTCAAGGCGCTCCCGATGCTTGCTCCCGTCACCGCGGCTCGTCGTGAAGATGCGTTTGAAGGGCCACACGGCCAGACCGTCAGCGACCGGGGGCATGCTGCCAGTTCGCGTATGGCGCGAGCGGGCGAAACCGCTTCCGATATGGCGCGTCGGCTGTATCCGCGCAGTCCCCGAACCCAGCAGCGATTCATTCGACGGATGATTGCGCTCAATCCTGAATGGTTGTCATCCGTGGCGGGTGACGAGGTCTTGCCCGATGGTGTAGAACTGCGTTACCCCGCCCCGCCGGCACGCTCCGTCGTTGCGGTTCGGCCGAAAATCAAGACGGTGGCAAAAAGCAGCAAGACCGTAGCGGTTGAGGCCAGTAAGGACCGATTGGTCTTGACGCCCAGTGACGAGCCCCTGGCGCCGGTGAAATCCGCGGCAACGGTGGGTTCAGGCGAGATCGACAGCCGGCTCGTCGACGTCGAGCAGCAAATCGTCGCCATGCGCTCGCAGTTGACGGCGCTGCACGCTGAATATCCGACGCCCCTGCCGGCGATGCAAACGGTGTTCGTCGAGATGGAATCCCGCTTGCTGGCCGTGGAATTGAATGTCGCGCGCATAAAGCTTTCCTCCCTGGCGGCAGAGGCACAGGCGAAAGTGCCGGTGGCCGATACGTCTGCCAACGCTGCAGGCAACGAAAAAGCCGACTCCGTTCCTGTTTCGCCTCCAATTGCCTCGGTTTCACCGCCGGCGCCCAAGGCGGAAGCTCGGCCGTCCGCTCCCGTGGCGGATCAGGGGCAACCGTATGCATTGGGCACGGGTCTGGCTGCGCTCGGTATTTTTGGCCTGGGCCTGGGCACCTACCTTTTCCGTCGGGCCAGGCGCGTCAAAGTCGGCACGACTCCAGGCGGTTCACTGAACAATCCGCCGCGAGTGGGCGTGCATCCCAAGCGCGAGTTGCCAGAACAACGGACGATCGCCCCGCTAGACATCGATCTCGACGATACGCCGATCGCCAAGCCGGCGCAGATCGACAAGATGCCGACCCGTGTATTCAAGGAGCCCCGGAAAGAAGAGATGGACTTCAGCCCGATTGAACTGGCCAACATCATGCTCAGCTTCGGACGCGCCCAGGGTGCCGTGGAAGTTCTCCAGGACTTCATCAAGGATAGCCCGGCGGAGTCGCTACAGCCAGGTTTGCGACTGCTTGAAATCTACAAACAGACCGAAATGCGTCGCGAGTTCGAGCAGATGGCCGGGCAACTCGCCCATCGATTCAATGTCGAGCGCGTTCACTGGAACCAGGATTTCTTGCCGGCCACCGAAACGCCGGCCGTGAGCATGGATTCGAGCCGGACGCCAGTGACGATGAACGTCATGCCGACGCATATCAAGGCCCGCATTGCCGCCAACTGGGGAACAAGCGAATGCCTCGATTACCTTCATGCGTTGCTCCGCGATACGCGCGGCGGAGCGCGCAAGGGATTTTCGGTTCTGGTGACGCAGGAAATTCTGGGTGTGATCAAAACGCTCGAAGAGAAGATGAAGTCCAGAAAGACCGCCTAGTCATGCGACGATCCCGCTTCTTGCGGCACTTCGCCATTGCCCCGACACCCCCGGCGGCCTCCTCGCGATCCGGGGGCGTCGGGGGTGGGTGGTATAATCGACGGCTATCTTGGCTGATCGCTTGCCCCAACTTCCGCGTATCGATCTCTGCATGGCGATTTACTCTATTGGCATCAATCACCGCACGGCGCCGCTTGCGCTCCGCGAGCAGGTGGCATTCCATTCCGAAGAGCTGAGGCGGGCGCTGACCGATCTGTCGGGCGAGGGACGCGTTGTTGAAGCGGCAATCCTGTCGACCTGCAACCGTACCGAGCTTTACTTTCAGGCGGAAAGTCCGAATCGTGCGATGCACTGGCTGGCCGAATACCGCCACATGCAGCACCAGGAAATCGAACCGTTCCTTTACCACCATAGCGATCGCGAAGCGGTGAGCCACGCTTTCCGTGTCGCCAGTGGCCTCGATTCGATGGTGCTTGGCGAACCCCAGATTCTCGGCCAGATGAAGGAGGCCGTACGAATCGCCAGGGAAGCGGGGACGCTCGGTTTGACCTTGAACAAGCTTTTCGAGAATACCTTTGCCGTGGCCAAGGATGTCAGATCGTCGACGGCCATCGGCAGCAATATCGTGTCAATGGCAGCCGCTTCGGTCAGACTGGCGGAGCGTATCTTTGAGAGTATCGCCAACCAGCGTGTGCTCTTCATTGGAGCCGGCGAGATGATCGAGCTTTGTGCGACCCACTTTGCGGCGCAACAGCCGAAACAAATGGTCATCGCAAACCGGACGGTTGAACGCGGGCGCGCGCTTGCCGACCGTTTCGCCGCGACGGCGATTCGCCTGGAAGACGTCGGCGAGCGCCTGGCCGAATTTGATATCGTCATTTCATGCACCGCCAGCCAGTTGCCGATCATTGGGCTGGGCCTGGTCGAGCGTGCCGTTCGTGCGCGTCGCCACCGCCCGATGTTCATGGTTGATCTGGCCGTGCCACGCGATGTCGAATTCGAAGTGGGCGAGCTTGACGACGTATTTCTCTATACCATCGACGATCTTGCGCAGGTGGTCGAATCCGGTCTGGAGTCGAGACAGTCGGCCGTGGTCGATGCCGAGGCCATCATCGCGGCGCGGGTTGACGGTTTTCTGCAGTGGTTGCAGACGCGCGAGACCGTGCCGGTCATTCGTTCGTTGCGCGATGCCGCCGAACGCACCCGTCGCCACGAAATGGAACACGCGTTGAAGTTGCTGTCCAAGGGAGAAGACCCGGCGAGCGTGCTCGATCAGTTGTCGCACCGCTTGACCAACAAGTTCCTGCATTCGCCGACACAGGCGCTGAATCAGGCCGATGGCGACCGCAATGCGTTGCAGGCACTGGCCACGCGTTTGTTCCGCCTGCATCCCGATGTTCATTCCGGTGATTAGCCTGATTCGGCGTTGTCGAGCCGGATTCAAAACCTGCCTTGGGCTTTCCAAATGAAACAGAGCATTCGCGACAAACTTGAGACGCTGACCGGACGGCTGGATGAGCTGGATCGCATTCTGGCCAGCGGCGACGCGACGCATGACATGGACCAGTATCGCAAGCTGACGCGCGAGCATACCGAACTGGGCCCGGTCGTCGAACTTTACCGGACCTGGTGTCTGACCGAGGCCGATCTGCAATCGGCGCTCGATATGATGAGCGATCCGGAAATGAAGGATCTCGCCGAAGCCGAAGTCAAGTCCGCGAAGGAGCGATTGCCGGAAATTGAAAGTGAATTGCAGAAATTGCTGTTGCCCAAAGATGCCAACGACGAGCGCAATTGCATTCTTGAAATCCGTGCCGGGACGGGGGGGGACGAATCAGCACTGTTCGCCGGGAGCCTGTTTCGCATGTATGCGCGTTTTGCCGAGCGCCAGCGCTGGCAGCTTGAAATCATTTCCGCCAGTGCTTCCGATGTCGGTGGTTACAAGGAAGTGATCGCTCGCGTCAGTGGCCAAGGAGTGTATTCGAAACTCAAGTTCGAGTCGGGCGGACACCGCGTGCAGCGTGTACCGGAAACCGAAACGCAGGGGCGTATACATACCTCGGCGTGTACGGTCGCGGTGATGCCGGTCGTCGACGATCTGGCCGAAGTGCAGATCAACCCGGCGGAAATCCGCATCGACACGTTCCGCGCATCGGGAGCCGGCGGTCAGCACATCAACAAGACCGACTCGGCGGTGCGCATCACGCACCTGCCTACCGGCATCGTTGTCGAATGTCAGGACGGGCGTTCGCAACATAAGAACAAGGCGCAGGCCTTGTCGGTGCTGGTGGCGCGGATCCGGGATGCACAGCAACGCGAGCAGAACGCCAAGATCGCTTCGACACGCAAGGGGCTGATCGGCAGCGGCGATCGCTCCGAACGCATTCGCACCTACAATTTTCCCCAAGGTCGGGTGACCGATCATCGCATCAATCTCACCTTGTACAAGATCGATGCGATCATGGAAGGCGACCTCGACGAACTGATTTGCGCGCTGTCCAACGAGCATCAGGCCGAACAGCTCACTGCGCTGGGGGGTGAGGAATAGTGGCATGAATGTGGCTGAACTGAACGGAAGCCTGGGCGAAGCGTGGCGCCTGGCCTGCCAGCGCATCGAGCGTCAGGATGCCAGGCTTCTACTGCAACACGCCAGTGGCGCGACACATGCCGAGTTGATCGCCCATCCTGAACGCGCGCTATCCACCGAGCAGGGCGACCGGTTTGCGAAGCTGGTATCGCGTCGTGCGTCAGGCGAGCCGTTGGCCTATCTGTTGGGCAGCGCTTATTTTTGCGGGCTTGAATTTGTCGTTTCGCCGTCCGTGCTGATTCCCCGGCCGGACACAGAAATCCTCGTCGAACAGGCCGTTAAACGGGTGCAGGCGTGGCATCAAGCGCCAACGCAAGTGGCTGCGCGATCAGGCGATAGGCTCCGCATCGTCGATCTGGGGACCGGTTCGGGTATCGTCGCCATCATGCTAACCCGGCGTTGCCCGTCGGTCGAACTGACGGCGGTCGATGTTTCGGCTGCGGCGCTCGATGTGGCGCGCGCCAATGCGGATCGGCATGGCGTGCAGATCCGTTTTCTCGAAGGTGACTGGTACGTGCCGCTTGGCGATGAACGCTTCGATCTGATCGTTTCCAACCCGCCGTACGTGGCTGCCGGAGACGCGCATCTGCAAGGCAACGGACTGCCCTTTGAGCCCTTTGACGCGCTGTCCGATGGTGTGGCCGGCAGCGACGGGATGGGGTGCATACGCACGCTGGTCGAAGGCGCGTGGGCGCATCTTTTGCCCGGTGGCTGGCTGTTGATTGAACATGGCTACGATCAGGCGGTCCAAACCCGGACGTTGCTACTGCAGGCGGGCTTCGACACGGTGTCATCCTGGCGCGATGGCGCAGCAATTGAAAGGGTCAGCGGCGGCTGCCGTTCGCCTGACTGACTCGGAATCGTCCGGATTTTTTGTTAACCCAATGGAGGTATTGAATGGATGTGCAACAGCTGATCAAGGAGCAGGTCACCGGCAACCCCGTGGCGCTCTACATGAAGGGAACGCCGAAAGCACCGATGTGCGGCTTTTCGGCGATGGCCGTACAAATCCTGCAGGCCTGCAATCTGCCGCTGTTTTTCAGTGTCAATGTGCTTGAAGATCAGGTCGTCCGTGAGGGAGTCAAGGAATACTCCAATTGGCCGACCATTCCTCAGCTCTACGTACGCGGCGAGTTTGTCGGTGGCTGCGACATCATGCGCGAGATGTACGAGAGTGGTGAGCTGAAATCCCTGCTCGAAGGGATCGCCGTTCCGGACTGATCAAGTGGTGTCGGGCCCTCCTCGTCTGTCTGCATTGCCCGGCACGATGCGGGTTGCTCATCTCCTGGCAGCGCGCGCGATCATCGTCGCCGCCTTGTTGCTGCTTGGCGCCTGTGCCGGTTACAGCGGCAGCAATCTGAGGCCGGGGATTTCCACTTTGCCCGAAGTGGTAGCGGTCATGGGCGAACCGGCCTTCCGATGGCCTTCCCCCGGTGGAGGCGAGCAGCTGGCCTATCCGCGGGGGCCGGCCGGCACGCAGACCTTCATGGTTTTCGTGGGAGCCGATGGACGTTTGCTGCGGATTGAAGGCGTCTTGGACATGGCGCATTTTGCCCGTATCGAACCCGGCAAGAGCGACAAGGCGGCGGTGTTGCGCCTGCTCGGACCGCCGCAACCGGAATGGGCGGCGTATTTCAAGGCGCGCGACGAACTGGTGTGGGAATGGCGCTTCTGCGATAGCTGGAACCAGGTTGCGCGCTTCGACGTGCTCTTCGACGCAACGACCGGCATCGTGCGTACGTCATATCAGCGCCCGGAATACAACGGGTGGAAAAACGACACCTTGTCGTGCGCCCATTGATTCTCTTTGTGCGGTGCTGAAATTACCCGGGAGCCGGTATCAATACGCGGCCAGCCGCGCGTTGGAGAGTTCGAGGCGATTGGTCAATACATCGAGGAAGGACTGGTAGAAGTGCATTCGACAAGCTTCCGAGGCCTGCTGCAATGCTTTTCCCTTGACAGTGAGAATCTTGGATTGGGTCAGCGCCACGACATCCGCCCCTCGGGTCTGCCTGCTCTTGCTGATGACAGCCATTTCACCAAAGCAGTCGCCGGTGGTCAGCAGGTTAAGTATCCGGCCATTTTTGGTGACCTTGAGCTCACCTTCGGCGAGGAAGCAGAAGAAGTCTCCGGGGTCGCCTTCTTGCAATATTGCTTCGTCCGGGGCAATGCTTCGCCATTGCGAAAAACCCAACACTTCCCATAACTCGGCATCGGAAAAGTCGGCAAAAAAAGGCAGTTCGCGCAAGGTGTCGTATTTCTCGGAATCCGAAAATATGCGTTTCGGCACCTTGACCTGCTTGTTGCGAAACGCCTGCGCCAGATCGTGCGAGAACTCTTCCCAGGTTTGATAGCGCTGCCGTGTGCTCTTGGCCATGGCCCGCGTAACGATGGCGTCGAGCGCATCGGGTATCTTTTTTCTCAGCGCGGAAGGCTTGGTCGGTTCGGTGTTGATGATCTGATAGATGATGTTGTAGTTGGTACTGGCCTGAAAAGGGAGTTGGCCGGTAAGCAACTGGTACATCACCACGCCCAGCGAATAGATATCGGTTTGATGATCGAGCGGCTGCTCCTTGACCTGTTGCGGCGACATGTACGCAGGTGAGCCGATCCCCGAGACCTGGGTGCGTTCAAGATCGTCGATGATGGCCGCGCCGAAGTCCGAAATCTTGATGTCGCCGGATGTCGGGGTGTTGCCGGGGAAAAGGATGTTGGCCGGTTTGATGTCGCGATGCGTGATGCCAATGCGATTAGCGAAGTCGAGCGCGCGGGTGCACTTGAAAATGATTTCGACGACGCGTTCGATCGGCAGCAGCTTGTTCGGTGAGGTGAAATCTTCCAGCGTGCCGCCAGGAACATATTCCATCACGATATAACAGAGACTTTCGTCGACGACTGCGTCGAAAATCTGAACGATGTGCGGGTGCAACAGCTTACCAACCAGCGAGGCTTCGTTGAGAAACAGATGGGTGTACAGCTTGCCGCGCTCGGGGTTTTTCAGTATTTCCGGAAAGGCCACCTTGACCGCCACGTCCCGCTGGGTGAAGGGATCGTAGCCCAGGAAAACCGTGGCCGTCGCGCCGCGGCCCAGTTCGCGGACGATGTCGTATTTGCCGATCTTATCCATGCCGCTTGCACATTCCAATGCGCCTCACAGTAGATTCCGGGCGCGCGCGATTGCCGCCCGAACCCGTTCGGGCGACGTTCCGCCAGCGTGATTTCGCGCAGCCAGCGAGCCTTCGACGGTGAGCTGGGCAAATACGTCATCCGAGACGAGCGGCGCGAACCTTTGTAGCTCGACGAGCGACAGTTGCGGCAGATCGATGCCGAGTTCTTCCGCCCGCCGCACGGCCAACCCCACGGCTTCGTGGGCATCGCGGAAAGGCACGCCTTTACGGGTCAGGTAGTCCGCCAGATCGGTGGCGGTCGCAAAGCCCTGTCGTAGCGCATCGCGCATGCTGGCCGGGCGAGCCTTGATGCCGGCAATCATCTCGGCAAAGATGCGCAGCGTGTCGCTGACCGTGTCGACCGTGTCGAACAGCGGCTCCTTGTCTTCCTGGTTGTCCTTGTTGTAGGCCAGCGGTTGCCCCTTCATCAAGGTCAGCAGGGCCGTCAGGTGGCCGTAGACGCGCCCGGTCTTGCCACGGGCGAGCTCGGGCACGTCGGGGTTCTTCTTCTGCGGCATGATCGAACTGCCCGTGCAGAAGCGGTCGGCAATCGTCACAAAGGCGAAACGCGGGTTCATCCACATCACAAGCTCTTCGGACATCCGCGAAAAATGCATCATGAGCAGTGCGCTGGCCGCACAAAATTCGATGGCGAAATCGCGATCTGAAACCGCATCGAGCGAATTCTCGCACAGGCCCTCGAAACCAAGTTCGGCGGCGACGAATGCGCGATCGATCGGGTAGGTGGTGCCGGCCAGCGCGGCTGCGCCCAGTGGCAGGCGATTGGTCCGCCGGCGGGTGTCGATAAAGCGTTCGGTATCGCGCCGGGTCATCTCGAACCAGGCCAACAGATGATGGCCGAAGGTGATCGGTTGCGCGACCTGCAAATGGGTGAAGCCCGGCATCGGTGTCGCCGCTTCGCGTTCGGCGAGATCAAGCAGCTTGTGCTGGAACTGTCCAAGCAGCAACAGAATGTCATCGATCGAGTCGCGCAGAAACAGACGGATGTCGGTCGCGACCTGATCGTTTCGCGAACGGCCGGTATGCAGTCGCTTGCCGGCGTCGCCAACTATCGTGGTCAGACGTTTTTCAATATTGAGATGAACATCCTCAAGTTCGGTAGACCACGCGAATTCCCCAGCTTCGATCTCGGTGACGATTTGCGCCATGCCGCGCTGGATATCCGCGAGATCCTCTGCTGAAATGATGCTTTGCCCGGCAAGCATTTTCGCATGGGCCAGCGAACCACGAATATCCTGTCGCCACAATCGCTTGTCAAAATCCACCGAAGCCGTGTAGCGTTTGACGAGCTCGGACATGGGTTCGGTGAAGCGACCGGCCCAGGTGTACGGCGACGATGATTCGGGTGGCGATTGAGGTTGCAAACGAGGTGGCGATGGGCTCATGATGAAAGCAAGTTGGTGGGCTAGAATGGACCATGGGACCCTGACAGGCGCCACATTCACGATATGTTGAGTATAAAGCATAATCCGGCGGGTCATCCGCTGCCGGACTTTCGCAATTTCGGCGTCATGCTGCGCATCTTGCTCGGCGTGAATCTCCTCGCATTTGCCGCAGCGCTGGTGCAAAGCACGGGCATTGACGATTGCGTTCAACGTTATGTCGATATGGCGGCCTGGGTTCAGCCCCTGTTGCTGTTCAATCTGCTGCTGCTGGCGCTTCTCGGCAATCCTCTCAGGCGATTGCGGCCGTGGGTCGGGCAGAGCGTCGTAATCCTCCTGGCGGCGGTTGCTTCCGCCCAGTTGTTCGATGTATGGAGTGCGGTATCGACCGAAGGCGGAGGCTGGCAGCGCATGGTCCGTGCCGCCATGCTGGGCGGGCTGGTCGCCGGGACGATGCTGGCCTATTTTGCCTTGCGCGCCAAGGCTTTTTCGCCGGCGCTGGTCGAGGCGCGCTTGCAGGCTCTGACGGCGCGCATCCGCCCCCATTTCCTGTTCAACAGCCTGAACGCCGTCTTGTCCCTGATTCGCGCCGAGCCCAGGCGTGCCGAAACGGCGTTGGAGGATTTGGCCGACCTCTATCGGGCGCTGATGCGCGATCATCGCGACTTGCTGCCGCTGGCCGACGAGATTGCCCTTTGTCGCCAATATCTGGACCTCGAAAAGCTGCGCCTGGGCGAACGACTCAACATCGAGTGGGAGATCGCCGAGATGCCGGACGATATCCTTGTGCCGCCACTGATGCTGCAGCCCCTGCTGGAGAACGCGGTATATCATGGTATCGAGCCGTCGGGCGAAGCCGGTACGCTACGCATCCGCATTGCCCGGCACGGGGACGAACTGCACATCGACCTGGCCAACCCCTGTGTCCGACGCGAGATAGCGAAGGGGGGAAATCGCATGGCGCTGGCCAATATCCGTGAGCGCTTGGCGCTCTATTACGATCTCGAGGCCAGGCTGGATACGCATGAAGTGGCGGTGGCCAATGGCCAGCTGGAATACCGGGTGCATATCGTGTTGCCTTGCCGGAAGGTGAAACCATGAGCGCTTTGCCAACCCTGTCCGTAATGATTGTCGACGATGAGGCTCCAGCCAGAACGCGCTTGCGCGACCTGCTTGCCGACGTGGCGGCCAAAGTGCCCAACGCCGTGGTCGCTGAAGCGGCCAATGGCCTGCTGGCGCTGGAGGCCGTTGAGGGACGTCCGGTTGACGTGGCCCTGGTCGATATTCGCATGCCGAAGATGGATGGCATCGAACTCGCCAGGCACATGGCGCGACTTGAGCATCCCCCGGCGATCGTTTTCGTTACGGCTTACGATAGCTATGCAGTCCAGGCTTTCGAACTCAATGCCGTCGACTATCTGGTCAAGCCGGTGCGCGCACAACGGCTGGTGGACGCCCTGCAGAAGGTTCGCCAGAGCAGGCCGCCTGCGCCGCAGATTTTGTCGCGGATCCAGCAGGGGGCGCGAACGCATCTCTCCTGCCACGAGCGTGGACGCCTGCTGCTCATTCCGCTACCGGAAATACTTTATTTCAAGGCCGATCTGAAATACGTGACAGCGCGCACGAGCAGCCGGGAATACCTGCTGGACGAGTCGCTGACGCATCTGGAGGAGGAATTCAGCGAGCGCTTCATCCGCCTTCATCGCAGCGCCCTGGTGGCCAGGGAAGCGATTGCCGGGTTTGAGAAGAGCGCAACCGACGATACGGAAACGCAATGGCAGGCGTTGTTACGTGGTGTTGCCGACAAACTTCCGGTCAGCCGACGGCAGTGGCCTTTGGTCAAAAAATACGCCAAGAAGCTCAGCAGCTAGACGTGCCGGCCACTCTGAACATGCCGGATTTTAGCAATACCTTGTTGACCAAGTTGAAAATCATGGTCGAAAGTTATTCCGCCGTGACCGGCAATCGTTTGCTCGATGACCCTACGCCAATTCGCCTATGGCATGCGCCTTGCGTGATCGTCGCGCATGGCACCGAGGCCGAACCGGTCTTTTTTTATGGCAACAGGATGGCGCTCGAACTCTTCGAAATGGACTTCGCGCACTTTACCCGGCTACCCTCGCGGCATTCCGCCGAACCGGTCGAACGTCAGGAACGGGCCCGTCTGCTCGAGCAAGTCAGCCGTGATGGCTTCATCGACAATTACGCCGGCGTGAGAATTTCGGCGACGGGCAAACGCTTTCGTATTGAACAGGCCGTTGTGTGGAATCTCGTCGATGGCAACGGTGGATTGCATGGCCAGGCGGCAACTTTCGATCGCTGGAGGCCGATTTGAGAAGTCGGGGCACCAACGGAAAACGGACTGTCGGGCGTTTGTTGCCAAGCACCTGTCCGGGCCGGTCAATGCCCGCTGCGCCTTGGCGCGCTGGGCGGTCAGGCATGTTAGAATCGTCGTCCTGAATGCGCTCGGCCGAATGCTCAAAGCCCGCATGTACCGCTCACTGACTGGCCACCGGGCCGGGAAAATGTCTTGAACGTCTTGAATTCCTCAAACTCTGTTCCTTCGCATCTCGTCATTGCTTCGCGTGAATCGCGTCTTGCTCTGTGGCAGGCCGAACACATACAGGCGCGTTTGTCCGACCTTCATCCGCAATGCGATGTCCGGATTCTCGGCATGACGACGCGCGGCGACCAGATCCTCGATCGTCCGCTGTCGCAGATCGGCGGCAAGGGCCTGTTCATCAAGGAACTCGAAGTGGCCATGCAGGAAGGCCGGGCCGATCTCGCCGTGCACTCGCTCAAGGACGTTCCGATGGAGATGCCGGAGGGCTTTTCGCTGACGGTCATCGCCAAGCGCGAAAACCCGTGCGATGCGTTCGTTTCGAACACGCACGAAAGCATCGACGCGCTGCCGGTGGGCGCTGTGGTGGGCACCTCCAGCTTGCGCCGCGAGTCCATTTTGCGCGCCAGCTACCCGCAGCTCAGGATCGAGCCCTTGCGGGGCAATCTCGATACCCGCCTGCGCAAGCTTGACGAAGGGCAGTACGACGCAATTATTCTTGCCGCCGCGGGCCTGATCCGCCTCGGTCTGCAAGGCCGCATCAGAGCCATCCTGACACCCGAGCAGTCGCTTCCTGCACCGGGCCAAGGGGCGCTGGGCATTGAAGTATTGTCTGAACGAGCGGATGTGATTGCAGCCTTATCGCCGCTCGACGATGCGGAAACCGCGCACTGTGTGCGGGCCGAACGGGCCTTCTCGCGCGCACTGGGCGGCAGTTGCCAGGTGCCTCTCGGCGGTTATGCCGTCCTGGAAAACGGGGTGCTTCGTCTGCGCGGTTTTGTCGCCACGCCGGATGGCCTCCAGATCGTCAGGGGCGAATTGACGGGAAGGCCGGAGGATGACGAATCCATCGGTCGGCGATTGGCGCAGCAACTGCGTGATCGGGGCGCCAACGCGATTTTGGCGGCCGTGACGACCGGCCAATGAATCAACCGCTGCGAGGTAAGCGGATTCTGGTGACGCGCCCGGAAGCGCAGGCCGGTAATCTGGCGGACATGATTACGGCCCAGGGGGGTCAGTCAGAGCGCTTCCCGCTACTGAAGATCGCGCCAGCGAACGATCTATCGCCTCTACGGCAAGCCGTGGCGCGTTTCGACGAGTATTCTCTGGTCATTTTCATCAGCCCGAATGCCGTCAATTTCAGTGTGCCATACATTCTGTCCCGGCGCCCCTGGCCGGAAACCGTGCAGGCCGCGGCCATCGGTCCGGGTACGGTCGCTGAACTCGCGTCCCATGGCCTCAAGAAGATAATTGCGCCGTCAGAACGCTTCGATTCGGAAGCACTCCTTGAACTGCCAGCGTTTCAGGCTCACCGCGTTGCCGACAAGCGCGTCCTGATCCTGCGCGGAAACGGGGGGCGGGAGCTGTTGGCCGATACCCTGCTCGAACGCGGCGCCCGAGCGGAAGCCGTGACTTGCTACCATCGCTCGGCGCCCGACGACGGCACGCCGATCATGTCGCTGCTGCACAACAGGGCTATCGATGCGCTGACGATTTCTTCGAGCGAGGGTTTGCGCAATCTTTTGTCTTTGCTCGATACTGAGGGCTGTGAACGTTTGCGCGTCCTGCCGGTTTTCGTGCCGCATCGGCGCATCGCCGACATGGCCATTGCGCTTGGTATGCAATGCGTTGTTCTAACCGGGCCGGCGGATGCCGGGATAATCAAGAGTCTGTACGAATTCGATTGGCTTCACCATGAACGAAACTGTTGATCAACATCCCCCTCGCACAGAGGATTCGGGCTCGTCGGTAGCGGAGGCCGCTGTTCCGGCGGCACAGGTCACGGACAAGACATCGTACGGCGGATGGAAAAACCCCTGGCTCTTCATTGCCCTGATTGCGCTTGGGCTGGCCGGTTGGCAGTGGGTCGAGACACGCATGCGCCTTGCCGATACGCAGCAGGAGCTGGCGCGTCGCTTGTCCGAGAGCGACACCGTGGCCAAGGAGAGCCGGGCGCTGTCCAGGCAGGCTCAGGAACAGTTCTCCGTATTGCAGGGAAAATTCGGCGAACTTGAAGGCAAGATCGCCGAGTCGCAAAGCCAGCAGGCGGCACTGGAAACGCTGTACCAGGAAGTGGCGCGCAGCCGGGACGAGTGGGCTCTGGCCGAGGTCGAGCAGAGTGTGACGCTGGCCGCGCAACAGTTGCAGCTTGCCGGCAATGTGCAGGGTGCCGTCCTTGCCTTGCAGACCGCCGAAGCCCGCCTGGCGGGCAGCGGCCGCCCGCAGTTTGTCGGCTTGCGCAAGGTGCTGGGGCGTGATCTGGACCGGCTCCGCGCATTGCCGCAACTTGATCTGACTGGCACGAGTGCGCATCTGGAGAGCCTGATCGCCGCCGTCGATACGTTTCCGCTCGCTGTGGCCGCGCATCCTCCAGTCGAAGCCGACGAGAAGACGAAGGCCGCCGCCGAAATGCCCGCAGCATCAATCAGCACGCAGGCTTTCTGGCGGCAATTGGCCTTCGAGTTCTGGAGCGAGTTGCGCAGTCTGGTGCGCATTCAGCGTTTCGACCGTGACGAGCCGATATTGCTGGCGCCGGGCCAGGAGTTTTTCCTGCGTGAGAATCTCAAGTTGCGGCTGCTCAATTCCCGTCTGGCCTTGCTTGCGCATGAGGAACGGATATATCGCAATGAACTCAAGCAGGCCCAGTTGTGGATTGCGCGTTATTTTGACCCGGCCGACAAGTCGGTACAGGCTGCACTGGCAGCGCTCAAGCAGTTGTCATCGACCGAGATCAACAGCGAATTGCCAAGTCTTAACGAGAGCCTGTCGGCGGTCAAGAACATCAAGCTCGGCAAGGAGCGTCAATGAAAGGCCTGCTCTGGGTACTGACCTTATTCGCTCTGGCGGTGGGCGTCTCCCTGGCGGCGCATTTCAACGAGGGTTATGTGTTGCTGGTGTTTCCTTCGTATCGTGCCGAAGTGACGCTCAACCTGGCCATCCTGGCCATCCTGGCCGGTTTTGCAATCATTTACGCTTTGCTGCGTACCGTTGCGCTGACACTTTCCTTGCCCGGGCGCGTGCGCGAATTTCGTGCACGCCGCCGTCGTGAAAAAGCGGCCAAAGAGTTTTACGACGTTGCGCGACTCATTTTCGAAGGACGCTATACCCAGGCGATGAAGAAAGCGGTGGAGGCGCATGCCACCGGCCAGTCACCGGCGCTGGCGGCGCTGCTTGCCGCTCATTCCGCGCAACGCTTGCGCGAACCTGACAAGCAGAGAGCCTGGCTTGAGCGCGCGGCCCTGGATGATCCGAAGATGCAGGTAGCATGCCTCATGCTCGAAGCCGAAATGCATGTCGAGATGCGCAACTTCGAAGCAGCGGTCGCGGTGTTGAAGCGCTTGCAGGACAAGGCCGGGCGACACATTGCCGCACTGCGTCTCGAAATGCGTGCGCATCAGGGCTGTGGCAACTGGGACGATGTGCTGCGCCTCGCGCGGCTGCTGGAAAAGCGCAACGCGCTGATGCCCGAAGCGGCGC
>WBZP01003978.1_pt1 | contig 15686 bp, 12 predicted proteins | sample 5204301 | NCBI WGS metagenome assembly WBZP01 (sample SAMN12412401, study PRJNA552823) | activated sludge metagenome | isolation source: activated sludge from nitrification reactor of wastewater treatment plant... | place: USA: Pennsylvania | collected 2017
AGGTGCGCTACCAACTGCGCTACAGCCCCGAGTTCCCTCGGTGGGAGTCCCCGGAAGGGACTGCGGAAGTCTACCCACGACCCAGGGCCTGGCACCAAATCGGGCCGATCACAGAGCCTTCACGGCGCCGGCCACAGTCCGCTGCAACCCCGCCGATGGCTCCCCACCAGATGCGTGTCCACCATGCCCACTGCCTCCATGAGCGCGTATGCCGTGGTCGGCCCAACGAACCGGAAGCCCCGAGACTTCAACCCGCGAGCCATCGCCACCGACTCCACCGACGTCGTCGGCACCTCATCCATCGTGCGCGGCTGCGGGGTCACCGAAGGCCGGAAGGACCACAGGTATTCCGCCAGCCCACCCTCACTTCCGCCGCGCAGCCCGATCGTGGCCCGCGCATTGCCGATGGTGGCCAGCACCTTGGCGCGATTGCGCACAATGCCCACATCGCTCATCAGCCGCTCGATGTCCGCCTCACCAAAGGCCGCCACGGCATCGGGGGAGAAACCCGCAAAGCCCTCCCGAAGGGCCTCCCGTTTGCGCAGGATCGTCAGCCACGACAGCCCCGACTGGAAGGCCTCCAAGCTCAGTCGCTCAAAGAGTCCAGCCTCATCGGTGACCGGCATACCCCACTCGGTGTCGTAATACGCCTGTAGCAGTGGGTCGCTGGCACCCCACGGCGTCCGCCACAGCCCATCAGCGCCCTGGACCACGCCCACCCCAGCCATGATCAGCCGGCCGTCAGGGTGATGACCGGGATCTCCGGCGCCGCGCCGACCCGAACCGGAGGCCCCCACGCGCCGGCACCCCGCGAGGTCACCGTCGGCACATCGCCCAGCACGGCATACCCACTGACCATCGGCTGCTGCAGCGGCACGAGGTAACCGATCGGCCACAGCTGACCGCCATGCGTGTGGCCGGAGAGTTGCAGATCGACACCTCGCCCAACGACCGCAAACGCCTGCCGAGGCTGGTGGGCGGCATACACAATGACGTCCTGCGGTGAGGTGCCCGCCAGCGCGGCCTCCGGATCGGGCTGGAAAGGACCCTGGCCCGAGTAGTCATGCACCCCCGCCAGCACGAATGCCGCCGAGCCCCTGGTCAGCCGGACGTTGGTGTTATTGAGCATCCGCACGCCAACAGCCTCAAACTCCTCGATCCAGCTGCCGGTATCGCGGAACATCTCGTGATTGCCCGTGGTCGCAAACACCCCGAGAGGCGCCTTGAGGTCGGCAAGGGGCGCAATTTCCGGGCCATAGCGATCCGCCATCCCATCGACCAGATCCCCGGCAATCACCACGAGGTCGGGATGAGCGGCATTCGTGCGGTCCACGACCCTTCGAGTGAAATCGGCGCTGCGCACCGCACCGGCATGAATGTCGGTGATGAGCGCGATCCGCATCCCCTCGAGGTCGTGCGGCAGGCCCGGCACGGTCACGGTGCGCTCGGTGACCACCGGGTTCGCGGCGGTGGCCACGCCGTATGCCGTGGCCACCGCTGCGAGCGTCGCCACCACGGGCGCAGCGACCCGAGCGAGGCGGCGGCGACCCACCGGGTCACCCCCGATGCGCCAGCCGACCACGGCCACCATCCCCGCGGCCAGCCAGGTGAGGCCAAGGCCGAGAAAGAGGTACAGGCACATGGCCAGGAAGACCGCGCCCACCCAGACGATCGGGCGCATGGCCGCGGGGGAGAAGCCCCCACCCCAGGCATCAAAGCCGGCCATGACGGCCGCGCCGAGCAGGACGAGCACGATAGCGCTGACGATCTCAAGCCAGCGATGCCCCCAGCGCGGCACGCGGATCAGCCGCCACCAGAGGAAGAACAGGAAAGCGCTGAAGACGGCGATGGGGATGAGAATGAGCCAAGACATTGCTGAGCATCGTCGCATGCCAACCCAGCAATCCGGTGAACTCCCGACCGGCCGAACCGTCCGCTGACGTAAGTTGGCGCCTGTGAGCGCACTTCATGTGGACGTCCTCATCGTCGGTGCTGGCATCTCGGGCATCGGCGCGGCCGCGCGGCTCCAGGAGCGCTGCCCGGGCAAGACCTACGCCATCCTCGAGGCGCGCGAGCACCTCGGCGGCACGTGGGACCTCTTCCGTTACCCCGGGATCCGCTCCGACTCGGATATGTACACGCTGTCCTTCCCGTTCAAGCCGTGGGTCAATGACAAATCCATCGCCGACGGCCCGGACATTCTGGCTTATCTGGAGGACACCGCCCGCGAGTTCGGCGTGGACCGGCACATCCACTACAGCCAGAAGGTCGTGCGCGCGTCCTGGGATTCGGCCAGCGCACTGTGGACCGTGACGGCGCAAACCCCGGCAGGCGAGGTCCAGCACACCGCGCGGATGCTGTATGCCGCGACCGGCTATTACGACTACGACAGCGGTCATGTCGTGGACTTCCGGGAGCAGGACAGTTTTGGCGGGAGCATCGTGCATCCGCAGTTTTGGCCCGAGGGGCTGGAGGTGGCCGGCAAGCGGTTTGTCATCATCGGCTCGGGAGCGACCGCGGTCACCCTGCTCCCGGCGCTGATCGCTCAGGGTGCCGGGCACGTTGTCATGCTGCAGCGCACACCGACCTACATGCTGCCCCTGCCCGGTGGCGACCCCATCGCCAGCATTATGCGAAAGGTGTTGCCCCCCAAGGCAGTTCATCGTGTTGTTCGCGGCAAGAATATCGCGATGAATGCCGGCAGCTTCGCTCTCATGCGCCGCTTCCCCAAGGCGGCCCGCAGTGCTCTGACGGCGGCAGCCCGCCACGCGCTGCCCCAGGGCTATCCCGTCGACACCCACTTCAATCCGCCCTATGACCCGTGGGATCAGCGGCTGTGTGTCACGCCTGACTCAGACCTCTTCGAGGCGATCAGCTCGGGCCGCGGCGAAGTGGTGACCGCCCAGATCGAGTGCTTCGATGAGACCGGTATCCGCCTGGTCACCGGTGAGCATGTCGATGCTGACGTCATCATTACCGCCACCGGGCTCAAGGTCGTCGTCGCCGGCAAGATCAGTGTCGAGGTCGACGGGCAGCCGGTCGCGGTCAACGAGGGCTTCATCTACAAAGGGCTCATGCTTTCCGATGTGCCCAATCTCGTGTGGTGCGTCGGCTACACCAACGCCTCGTGGACGCTGCGCTCGGACCTGACAGCGCGCTGGTTCTGCAAGCTGCTCAACCATCTGGACGAGGGCGGCTGGACCACCGCCACCCCACGATTTGACGAGCCCGACACCACGGGTCGGCCGGCCATCGAGTTGTCCGCCGGATATATCCAGCGCGCCCTCGATGTCCTGCCGCGCCAGGGTCAGGCGCGGCCCTGGACCGTGAGACAGAACTATCTCTATGACCTCGCAGCCACCCTCGGCGGGCGGATCGATGATGGCCGCCTGGAGATGGTGCGTTCGATGCATGCGGCCGATCCGCATCGGGCGCCCGGTCTCGACGCGGGCGTAGCCTCATGAGCCTGGTCCTGCTCTGTGGGCTGCTGGCCGCGGCCGCGGGCCTGACCAACTGGTGGGCCATCATCGTCGGCCGCAAGCCGGTCGAGCGGGCAGCCAAACCGCTGACCATGGTCGCGCTCGGCGCACTGGCGCTCAGCCTCGGCGCGGGGGACACCTCGACCGGGCGCTGGCTGCTGCTAGCGCTGGTGCTGTGCCTCATCGGTGACGTGGCCCTGCTCGGGGAGTCAACCGGCCATTTCCTCGCCGGCCTGACGGCATTCCTCCTGGGCCACCTGGCGTATGTCGCCTGCTTTGTCGCCCTGGGGCTGCGTGGTGGCTGGCCCTGGGCGCTGATCGGCCTCGGAGTCGTCGCGATCAGCCTGGCGTTCGGGCGGCGCATCCTGCCCACGGTGGCCCGCACAGAAGGTGCCACCCTGGCCGCGGCAGTCGCGGCATACATGCTGGTCATTGCCGCCATGGCCGCCACCGGTTGGGCGACCGGCCGCGCGCTGATTGGCCTGGGCGTGAGCAGCTTCGTGGTCAGCGACACCGTCCTGGCGATCAACAAGTTCGTCGCGCCGCTGCGACGCGGGCAACTGCTGGTCATGGTCACCTATCACCTGGCCCAGGTGCTCATCGTGCTGGGCGTCCTCCTGCACTGAGGCCGCGCTGCGGTAACCTGGGCGCATGGCCCGGCAGCTCCTGCTTCGCTGGCCGCGTGTGACCCACGGCTGATCAGCCCGTCGCCCGCGGCCGACCCCTCCTGCGTGAGGGGTTTTCGCATGTCAGGGACCCGATGACGAGACACGAAGGATGGCTTCCGCCCCATGAGCGACAGCACGCCGCACCGTTACACCGCCGCGCTGGCTGATCAGATCGAGCGCGCCTGGCAGGACCGTTGGGAGCAGGCCGGGACCTTCCATGCGCCCAACCCCGCGGGTTCGCTCGCGGACCCGGCCGCAGTCGCCACCCACCCCGGCGGCGCCTTCTTTGTGCTTGACATGTTCCCGTACCCCAGCGGCCGCGGCCTGCATATCGGGCACCCGCTGGGCTATATCGCGACCGACACCTTCGCGCGCTACCACCGGATGCTCGGCAAGAACGTGTGCTACACCCTCGGCTACGACGCCTTCGGTCTGCCGGCCGAGCAGTATGCCGTCCAGACCGGCCAGCACCCCCGCAAGACCACGGAAGACAACATCACCATCATGGCCGCACAGTTGCGGCGTCTGGGGATGTCCTATGACGAGCGCCGCGCGATCCAGACCATCGACCCCGACTACTACCGGTGGACGCAGTGGATCTTCCTGCAGATCTTCAACAGTTGGTATGACGCCGAGGCCGTTCGTCCCGACGGTGGCCGTGGCGCCGCCCGGCCCATCGAGACCCTGGTCGAGCAGTTCGCGAGCGGAAGCCGTCCCACGGCCGATGGTCGTGCGTGGGACGAGCTGACCGAGGCCGAGCGGGCGCACGAGCTCTCCGAGTACCGCCTGGCCTACACCAGCGAGGCTCCGGTGAACTGGGCGCCGGGTTTGGGGACGGTCCTGTCCAACGAGGAAGTCACCAATGAGGGCCGCTCGGAACGCGGCAACTTCCCGGTCTTCAAGAAGAACCTGCGTCAGTGGATGATGCGGATCACCGCGTATGCCGACCGGCTGGCCGACGATCTGGACCGCGTTCAGTGGCCCGAGAAGGTCAAGCTCATGCAGCGCAACTGGATCGGGCGATCCGAGGGCGCTCGGGTGACCTTCCCGGTTGATGGCGATGAGTCCGTGGGGATCGAGGTCTTCACCACTCGCCCCGACACCCTTTTCGGGGCAACCTTCATGGTCTTGGCGCCTGAGCATCCCCTCGTGGACACCATTGTCCCGCAAGGAGATTGGCCTGAGTCGACCAACCCGGCTTGGACCGCGGGCGAGGCTACGCCGGCCGACGCAGTCACGGCATACCGCCGCGCGGCGAGCCGCAAGAGCGACATCGAGCGCCAGGCCGAGACCAAAGACAAGACCGGGGTGTTCACCGGCGGCTACGCGGTCAACCCGGTCAATGGCGAGCGTATCCCGGTGTTCATCGCGGATTACGTGCTGATGGGCTATGGCACCGGCGCGATCATGGCCGTGCCAGCGCACGACGAGCGGGACTTCGACTTCGCGCGCGCCTTCCAGCTGCCGATCGTGCAGGTCATCAGCGACCCGGACGGCCGCGGGGTCGACGAGGCCGCGTGGACCGGTCAAGGGCTGGCGATCAATAGCGCGAATGCCGATGTGTCGCTGAACGGCCTCGACGTCGCCGAGGCTAAGTCCACCATCACCACATGGCTGGCCGGCCGTGGGCTCGGTGAAGCCACCGTCAACTACAAGCTGCGCGACTGGCTCTTCAGCCGGCAGCGCTACTGGGGCGAGCCATTCCCCATCGTCTTTGACGAGGACGGGATCGCGCACGCGCTGCCCGAGTCGATGCTGCCTTTGGAGTTGCCGGACGTTCCGGACTACAGCCCCAAGACCTTTGACCCTGAGGACAATTCGAGCGAGCCCGAGGCGCCGCTGGCCCGGGCCACGGCCTGGACCCAGGTCGAACTCGACCTCGGCGACGGCCGCGGCCCCCGGATGTTCCGCCGCGAGACCAACACCATGCCCAACTGGGCGGGGTCTTGCTGGTACTACCTGCGTTACCTCGACCCGGCCAATGCGGACACGGTTGTCGATCCCGAGAACGAGCGGTACTGGATCGGGCCGCGTTCCCAGCCGGTCGCCGGTGCGCCCGCGGGCAGCGTGGACACCGGTGGCACCGACCTGTACGTCGGCGGCGTCGAGCACGCGGTGCTGCATTTGCTGTACGCGCGCTTCTGGCACAAGGTGCTGCACGACCTCGGACACCTCTCGTCCTCGGAGCCCTTCCGCACGTACTTCGCCCAGGGGTACATCCAGGCACCGGCCTACACCGACGATCGCGGCCAGTACGTCGAGGCCAGCGAGGTCGTGGAGTCGGCGGGCGCGGACGGGCAGACGGTCTTCTCCTGGAACGGTCAGGTCGTTAACCGTGAGTTCGGCAAGATCGGCAAGTCGCTCAAGAACATGGTCAGCCCCGACGAGATGTATGCCGCCTATGGCGCGGACACCTTGCGGCTCTACGAGATGGGCATGGGCCCGCTGGATGCCAGCAAGCCCTGGGACACCCGCGCGGTGGTCGGCTCGCAGCGATTCCTGCAGCGACTATGGCGCAATGTCGTTGACGAGGAGAGTGGCGCAATCCGGGTCCACGACGACGCCCCGGACGCGGCCCTGCTGGGCACTCTGCACCGCACCATTGCGGCAGTTCGGGAGGACTACGCCACCCTGGGCTTCAACACCGCAATCGCGCGGCTCACCGAGCTCAATAACGCATTGACCAAGATCGGCGGCTCGGTGCCCCGCAGCGTGATCGAGCCACTGGTGCTCATGGTCGCGCCCTTGGCACCGCATATCGCTGAGGAGTTGTGGTCACGGCTCGGGCACGAGGGCTCTCTGGCGTATGCCGCCTTCCCGGAGCCGGACCCGGTGCACCTGGTGCAGGAGAGCGTCACCTGCGTGATTCAGGTCAAGGGCAAGGTGCGGGACCGCATCGAGGTCCCGACGGATATCAGCGAAGACGCCCTGCGCGAGTTGGCGCTGGCTCGACCCAAGATCGCCGCAGAGGTGGGCAACGGCATACGGACGGTGATCGTCCGCGCTCCGCGCCTGGTCAACGTCGTTCCGCTCTGATGACGAGGGCACCTGAGGGTGCCCTCGTCAGGCGGCACTCACGTGGGCCAGCGGCAGCGTGACGAGCGCCGAAAGACCGCCAAGGTAGCTCCTACGCAAATGCAGCGAACCGCCTGCGGATCGAGCAATGCGCGCCACAATATCCAGCCCTAGGCCGGTCGAGCCGCTGCCGGATTGGCCGCGCGAAGGCGCGCCGTCCACCAAACCTGGGCCCCCATCTGCGACGTCGATGACCACGGAAGAGTCCACGACCCGCACCCGGACCGCGATCGGTGCCCCCTCGGGGGTGTGCGCGAAGACATTGTCCAGGAGCGTGTCCAGCAGTTCCTCCAAGTCTCCGCGCGACATCCGCACCGTGGCGTTGCGATCGGTGAGCTCGGCACGCATGATGCGGCCCTGATCCTCGGCCAGCGGGCGCCAGAAGTCGACCCGCGCGGTGGCCACCTCACCCACGTCAGTGGCCGCAGGGAGGGGTTCGCGGACAGGCCGCTGAGCATCCCGGACGACGGCATCGATGCTGCGCTGGAGGTGATCGACGTGATCGCGCAGTCGCTCGGCGACGCCGGGATCATCCACGAGATCGGTGTCCAGGCGCAGCGCGGTGACCGGCGTCCGCAGCCGATGACCAAGGTCGGCCACCGACTCGCGTTCGGAGGCGACCAGATCCTCGATCCGTTCGGCCAACTGATTGAGTGCACCGCCTAACTCGGCTACCTCGGGCGGTCCGGCCTCGGCGGCCCGGGCGCGGATCTCACCGGCCCGCAGGCGGTGGGCCACATCGGCCAGGTTCGTGACCGGGACACTGATCCGCCGGCTCAGATCGCGAGCCAACAGAATCGACCCGACGACCAGCAGCAGGCCCAGGGCAATGAGCGTGGCCCAGGCGCGGTTGACACCTGCGCGCAGTTGATCATTGGTCGCGATCGCCAAGACGATATGAGTGCCGTCCTCGGTGATCACCGGGACCACGACATCGACCCCTGACGCCGTCTCCGCGACGAACGAACTCGTCGTGTCACGTGCTTTAGCCACATCGGCCTGAGAGTCCGGGGGCACCTCATCGGCGCCCACCACCGTTCCGTCTGCGCGGGCGATGAGTACGGTCGGACCATCGCTGGACAGTCCGTCGACGCTGCGCTCGAGTGCGGCCGGGTTGTCCACGGACACCATCAAGGTGGCCACATTTTGCGCTTGCTCATTGGCGCGGTCCAGAGCGCGTCCGCGAGCCACATTGGCGACCAACAGGCAGAGCGGCACGACAAAGGCCACGACGATGGCTGATGTGGACGCCGCCACCAGCCAGATGATGCGGGTGCGCATCAGTCGCTCGGCGGGGCGAGTTTGATGCCGACGCCGCGGTAGCTGTGCAGGTAGACGGGAGCGCTTGCGGTCTCGCCGAGCTTGCGGCGCAGCCAGGACAGGTGCACGTCAACCGTTCGTTCCCCGCCGCCATACACCTGGCGCCACACCTCGGCGAGGATTTCGCGCTTGGTGATGACCTCGCCTGGTCGCGAGGCCAGCAGATGCAAGAGGTCGAACTCACGACGGGTGAGATCCAAGGCTTCACCGCGCATGGTGGCCTGGCGCGTCGAGGGATCGATGACCAATTCACCCACCGTGATGGTGCTCGACTCGGTGGTGAGTTGAGCTCGACGAAGCACTGCCCGAATCCGGGCATCCAAGAGTTCGGTGCTGAAGGGCTTGACGATGTAGTCATCGGCACCGGCGTCCAAGGCCCGCACCATGGAGGGGTCGTCGTCTCGAGCGGTCACCACAATGACCGGGGTGCTGCCGACAGCCCGCAGCATGCTGAGGACCGAGTGGCCGTCCAGGTCTGGTAGGCCCAGATCGAGCAGAATCAGGTCGGGTTCGCCGTCCAGGGCATCCTGAATACCACTCATCCCGCTCGGGCTGCTGGTCACTGCATGGCCCAGCTCGCTGAGCGCGCGGATGACCGAGGCCCGGATGGCCGGGTCGTCCTCGATCACGTGCAGGTGTGCCACACGCGCTACCGTACGTCAGGAGGAGTGCCCAGCGGCAGTGCCAAGAGGGAGCGAGGAGCGCGATGGGTGGATCCCAGCGGCGGACCGCTGCCGGCCTCATCGGCATCTGGGCCTTGCTCGTGGCGCTCGCCGGAAGTGTGTCCTGGGTCGCGATTGCCAGCGTGGGCCAGGGCCTCGGGCAGTCTCTTCCCGGCAACCGCAGCCCGCTATCCGCGGGCGCACCATCAGAGCCGGGAAGTACCCCAGCGCCCACGACGCCGATCCCCTCTCCGTCCCCCTCCTCGTCCCCGCCGACCGTTCGCCCCGCCCCTTCGGTGACGGTGACGAAGACCCTCACCGCGGGGGCCCGACCCACCGTCACGGTGACGACCCGAGTGACGACCACGGCGACCACGTCTCGGGGGTCCACCGGTGACCGCGAGACCTTTTCGACGCGGGGCGGAGCAGCGACCGTACGCTGCGATGCCGGTCAACCCGTGCTGGTCGGCACGCGACCGAAGTCCGGGTGGTCCGTGACCTGGTCCAAGCGTTCGGGTCAGTTTGTCGTTCGCTTCCGCCAAGATGGCGACGCCGTCGAACTCACCGTCGGCTGCGCTGATGGACAACCGGTGCGGGTGGGCTGAGAGAGTATCGCCATGCCCACGGCCATCGTCACTGACTCAACGGCGTGCCTATCCCGCGATGCAGCGGACGTCGCCGATATCGACGTCATCGCGTTGCATGTCATGGTCGGCTCCGAGGAGTTTGCCGAAGGTGTCGACGTCTCTGCGGCTCAGATCGCCCAGGCGCTACGAACCTCGCTCCCAGTCACCACCTCGCGGCCAGCCCCGGCGGCCTTTCTTGAGGCGTATGAGCGGGCAGCCGCTGCGGGCGCCACCGAGATTGTGTCGACACACCTCTCCGGCGCGCTGTCCAGCACATTCTCGGGAGCTCAACTGGCCGCCCGGAGCGCGTCAGTGCCGGTGACCGTGGTCGACAGCCGCGCCCTCGGGATGGCGATGGGCTATGCCGTGCTGGCAGGCGCTCGGCGCGCCGCAGAAGGGGCTTCGGGTCCGGAAGTGGCCGAGCTCATCGAACGCATGGCGCTCGCCTCAAGCACGGTGTTCTACGTCGATACGTTGGAGTTCCTGCGACGGGGTGGCCGGATCGGGCGGGCCAACGCCCTGCTCGGCTCGGCCTTGGCGATCAAGCCGATCCTGGCCTTGGACGAGGGGCAGATCGTGCCGCTGGAAAAGGTGCGCACGGCAAGCAAAGCCATTGCCAGGCTCGAAGAGATCGCGGTCGACGCCGCCCTGAAGGCGGGTGCCGGGGTGGAGATTGCGGTTCAACACGTTGATTCCGAGGAGCGCGCTCGACTGCTTGCTGAACGGTTGACCGCTCGGGTCGCGACGCGCACCGGCCGGGTCGATATTGTCGAACTTGGCGCTGTCGTGGGGGCCCACGTCGGTCCGGGCACCCTGGCGGTTGCCGTGGTGCCCAGTCGTGAGTCACGGCCATGAGTCTGGGTGAACCCTCCCTTGCGGGTATTGCGCGATTGCTGGCGATCTTGGCGGGCTGCTTCTTCGTCGGCGCGGTCAACCCGGCAGCCCTGGTGGCCCGGGCGCTGGGCAAAGACGTGCGCGGGTCGGGCTCAAAGAATCCCGGCGCGACGAATGCCGGTCGGGTGCTGGGGGTGCGCTGGGGGGTGGTCGTCTTGCTTCTCGATGTGGCCAAGGGCTTCCTGCCGACCGTGCTGCTCGTCCGGCACGTCGGTCCCTGGGTGGCACTCGCTGGAAGCCTCTTCGTCGTCCTCGGTCACATGTTCAGTCCGTACCTGCGGGGCCGCGGCGGCAAGGGGGTGGCCACCACTTTGGGCGCGCTGCTCGCGCTCGAGCCCTGGGTCGCTCTCGGGGCCCTGGTGGTCTTTGGGATCGCTTATGCCGTGCTTCGCTATGTGGGGCTTGCCTCGGCAGCCGTGGCACTCGGGCTCGTGCTGACGGGGGTGCTCGCGGCATTCGGAGCAGTGACCTCGATCCCCAGGGCCATGGGATGGTGGCTGGCGATCGTGGGCGCCATCGTGCTGGTCCGGCACCGCGACAATCTTCGGGCTTGGCGGCGCGCGCGTTCCATCGCGAACGCCGGGTAAGTCGGCGGTTCAGGGAGTCGTCGTCCACATTGGCCGTTGGCCTGATGAACTGTCCACCGAGCAGGCGTCTCGTGGCCACGCGTAAGCGGCGCGCTTCCTAGAGTCGCCGGCATGTCGGGCAGCCCTCCTGAGCCGTTATCTGCCCGGGCCTGGAGTCGCCTGCGATCGATGCCGAGCTCGGTGTCCGAGGCGGTCCGCGTGCCCGAGCCACTGGCCCGTGCGCGCTGGCTACCATCGCGGCGGGCGGTCCTCGGGGTGCTGATCGTGGTCGGTGTGGTCGTCTTGGTCGTGGCACTGCGGGTCACCTGGGTTCGCGCGGCCACGCAGGTCATCCCGATCCCGGCGCGCGCGGGTCCGGTGGTAAGCACGGTGGGTGTGGGCGCCGCCCCCTCGAGCGCGGCCGCTGGTGGGCCCGTCGTGGTCCATGTCGTGGGTGCCGTGGCACGTCCGGGGCTGCTGACACTGCCTCCAGGCAGCCGGGTAGGCGATGCCGTGAAGGCAGCCGGCGGGGTCGCTCAAGGAGCCGATGTCGCTGCGATCAACCTGGCCCGAGTGATTGTCGACGGCGAGCAGATCCGGGTTCCACGCAAAGGGGAGGCCGTCTCCGCCGAGGTGGCTCCGGGTGCCAGCACTGCCGGTGGGCCCCTCTCGCTCAATACCGCCGACCTTGGGGCGCTCGATGGCTTACCCGGCGTTGGTCCGGTTCTGGCCGCACGCATTGTCGAATGGCGTCGGGCGCATGGCCGCTTCACCAATGTCGAGGAGTTGGGCGAGGTCAGCGGGATAGGCGAGCGACTGCTGACCCAACTACGACCGCTGGTGACCGTGTGAACGGGCCAGATCGGCGGCTTGACCTCCGACTCCTCGGCCCTTCGCTGGCGGCATGGGGAGTGCTCGCCGTGGCGATCGGGATGCCCTCGAGCATCCGTATCGGGATCCTGCTCTTGGCTGCGGTGGGCCTGGCGGTGGGGCTTCGGGGATTCCTTCCGAGGGTGTTCTGGCTCGGCCTGGCGCTGGTGGTGGGGCTGATGGTCTCGTTGGTCGGCCAGGATGCCATTCGCTCGGCTGGCCCTTTGCCCGGCTGGGCGGCCGAAGGGGCCGTGGTTACCGCCGAGGTGGTTCTGACTGCGGACGCGGTCGTCCTGGACGGAAGCCTGGGCGCTCCAGTTGTCCTGCGCTCTTCCCGGGTGGTTCGTGTGAGCGGGCGGGGTGGCGTCACTGAGCCGTCGGCATACGTGGTGCTCTCCGGAGGAGCGGGGCTGGCCGACCTGCCGTGGGAGAGCACTGTGCTGGTGCAGGGGCGCTTGGCGCTCTCACCGCCGGAGCGGGAGGAGATTGCGACCCTGCGGCTCTCCGGTTCACCTCAGGTGGTCCAGCCCGCCCCAGGGTGGGCAACGGCCGTTGATCAGATCCGCAGCGCGCTCTCGCGCAGCGTCCGCCTCGGCCCGCACGATGGTCGAGCGCTGGTCCCGGCCTTGGTCGCCGGCGACACCAATGGCGTCTCCGCTGATCTCCGGGAGGCGATGCGGGATTCTGGGCTAGCGCACTTGGCCGCGGTCAGCGGGGCGAATGTCACGATCGTGCTGGGCCTGGTCCTTTCGCTTTGTGCCGCGCTCCGGCTGCCTTTACTGGCGCGGTCCGTCATCGCGGTGGCCACGCTGGTCGGCTTTGTCGCGCTTGCTCGACCCGAACCGAGCGTGATCCGTGCCGCGGTGATGGGTGTGGTCGGAGTGCTGGCGCTCTCATCCCCGCACCGCTCCCGCGCAGCGCCCGCGCTTGGATTCACGGTCCTCGCCACCCTTGGCTGGGATCCATGGCTTGCACGCTCGCCCGGCTTCGCGTTGTCGGTGGTGGCCACCGTGGGTTTGGTCACCTTGGCCGCGGATTGGAGTCGACGGCTTCGGGAATGGTTGCCGTCCCGGCTGGGGCTGGTGGCCGAGCCGCTCTCGGTGACGGCGGCCGCTTCGCTGGTCACGCTTCCGGTGCTCGTAGCGATCCAGGGGACTGTGAGCCTGGTCAGCCTTCCAGCGAATCTGCTAGCGGCGCCGCTGGTGCCCCTTGCCACGATTGGCGGCCTTGGTGCGGCCGCGGTCACCATGCTTCACGAGGGCACGGGGATGGCTCTTGGGTGGCTGGCCAGCCTGCCCGCAGAGCTCATTGCGCAGATCGCTCGGACCTGGTCCCGCCTTCCCATCGCGGTTGTTCAGTGGCCCGCCGGAATGGTCGGGATCGCCCTGTCATTGGTGCTGGTCATTGCCATGTTGACGCTCGGCCGGGCCGGCGTTGGGTGGGCACGGGCGCGTCCGGTGGCCGCTGCGTTGCTCGTCGCGGTCATCATCGGCGGCACCCTGCCCGCCACCGCCCTCGCATGGCCCCCTCAGGGGTGGCAAGTGGTCTTCTGCGACGTCGGTCAGGGCGATGCCGCCGTGGTTCGAACCGGCCCGGATCGGGCGGTGGTCATCGACGTCGGGCCCGATTCCGACCAGGCCGACCGCTGCCTGGGCTCATTGGGGGTCACGCACGTGGAGGCGGTGATCCTGACGCATTTCCACCTCGATCATGTGGGTGGCCTCGCCAGCGTCCTCAAGGGTCGACAGGTGGACCGCGTGTACGTGAGCCCGATTCACGAGCCCGGGGCTGAGGTGAGCCGAGTCCAGGCGGCTGCCGGCGGCATACCCGTGTCCGATCTGACCGCGGGCACGGTGCTCGGCTTCGGGGACGTGCGTATCGAGGTATGGGCCCCGACCCGACGGTTTGCTGGCGGGTCGGTACCCAATAACGGCAGTGTGGTGGTGCTCGTCGAGCATGGCGACCTCAGCGTGCTCATGGCAGGCGATATCGAGCGAGAGGCTGGAGCCGACCTCGCTCAGCGCCTCGCGAGGACGCCAGCGATGGCCGCGAAGGCCAGCACCCTTGATGTGCTGAAATCGCCGCATCACGGATCCGCCAACCTGGATCCACGGCTCATGTCCGTGATCTCGGCGCCGGTGGCCGTGATCAGCGTCGGCGCCGACAATGACTACGGCCATCCCAGCCCGGTGCATCTGCGCCTCCTGGAGGCGCGCGGCACGAGGGTGCTGCGGACCGACCGAAATGGCGCGGTCGCCGTCATCCTGGAGGGCACCGACGTAGGAGTTGTCTCCGAGCGTCCCGGCTAGCTGGTCGGGCTCGGGCGGGGGCCACAGCTCGGCCGCTACACGCGGTCAGCCGCCCAGCTTGGCCCGCTGGGCGATGAGGTGCCGACGCTCGGCGTCATTGCGGCACAAGGCGATTGCCTGCTCGTAGGCACTGGCTGCCTCGGTTGCTAGCCCGGCCCGGGCGAGGAGCTCGGCCCGCACACCGGGGACTCGATGCGAGCTCGGCAGCGCCTGATCTAGGCCGGCCAACAACTCCAAACCCGCGAGCGGCCCATTCGCTTCGGCAACCGCAACAGCCCGGGCGAGCCGCACGACCGGGGACCCCTCCGTATGCCGGTCGAGCGCGGCATACAACTCGGCGATCCGTGGCCAATCGGTTGCGGAGGGGGTCGTAGCACGGGCGTGTTCGGCGGCGATCGCGGCCTGAAGCCACAACTGGTATCCCTGTGGGTCGAGCCGGCTGGGTTCAATCATGCGCAGCAGACCCAACCCTTCGGCGATCTCATCCGAACGCCAGCGCCCCCGGTCCTGCGCGGGCAAGAGCACCAGGTCGCCATCAGCATCGACCCGAGCATCGCGCCGTGAGTGCTGCAGCAGCATCAAGGCAAGCAGCGGGTCGAGACCTGTAGCGGTGACGGGGGCCCCGCCCGTAGATGACGCCACCAGCGAGCGCAAAAGCCGGGTCAAGCGAATGGCCTCACCGGCCAACTCGATGCGCACCACGTCTGGGCCAGACCCCGGCGCGTAACCGGCGGTGAAGGCGAGATACGCGACCGCCCCGAGGACCTCGATCCGGCCAGCGAGCCGCTCGTGCGCGGGCATGACGAAGGGCACCCCCGCCACGGCGAGCTTCTTGCGAGCCCGAGTCAGGCGAGCCGCCATGGTCGACTCGGTCACCAGGAACAGCCGCGCAAGGTCAGCTGTGGACACCCCGAGGACCATCCGCAAGGTGAGCGCGGCGGCGGCCTCGGGCGCGAGCGAAGGGTGGGCGCACAGGAGGGCCAGTCTTAGCCGTTCGTCGGCCAACTCGGCCGGCGCATCACCAGGGTCGGCCATCGCGCGGTGGGCCTCCTCCTGGGTGCGGGCGTCGACGACCAACATAGGCACCTTGCGTGCCGCGACGGCCTCGGCGCGCAGCCGGTCGAGTGCTCGGCGGCGGGCGGAGGTGAGCAGCCAGGCCGCCGGATTGGTGGGTATGCCGTCCGCCCGCCAGCTGCGCGCGGCCGCCTCGAAGGCGT
>WBZP01003980.1_pt1 | contig 15685 bp, 10 predicted proteins | sample 5204301 | NCBI WGS metagenome assembly WBZP01 (sample SAMN12412401, study PRJNA552823) | activated sludge metagenome | isolation source: activated sludge from nitrification reactor of wastewater treatment plant... | place: USA: Pennsylvania | collected 2017
GTTGAACGGACTCCGACCCCGGAACGTACAGCTCCTCCCGTTGATGCGGAAGGTGGAGGAACGAAACTCTCGCCGCCTTCTGCTGCGGCCAGAAGTTCTTCACTGTCAGCGATCTCGGTATCGGTGGCACCTGTGCGTCGACATGCACTGTGGCCGTTTATCACGGCGGGGATCGTGGGACTGGTGCTCATGACGGTGCTCGGAGTGGCATTGCGTAGACAACGACATCCAAAGGAGAGCCTGGGAACGACTCCTGTCAGCGCCCCTCATTCGGCGGCAACGCCTACTGTACCAGTGGAACTGCCCCCCCCTGTTGCGACACCGCAACCGATTGCGGCACCGCGACCTGGGGCAGTGCCGGTCGCCGTGACCGTAGAACCGCCGAGCCTCGACGAATCGGCAGAGTCTTCGCGCAAGTTCAACAAGCGAAAGCGGCGTTCTCGCTCGAATGCACACGATGTCCCGGCCAGTCCCAAAACCGACGAACCGATGACCATCTTTCGGGAGCATTAGGTGCAAGGGTGGCCATGGTGCGAGCATCGCTGGTCTGTTCCATCTGCTTGATCCTGCTGCTCCTTCCAGGATTCGGGCGCGCAGAGGTTCCTGTAGGGGAACCGGGCCCGGCAGGTTGGCGCGATGGTGAACCGAAGACGATCGAGTTGGTGGTTCCGCCCAGCGTTGCGCTGCCCGCTGAAGAGCCGGCCCCAGCAGGCTGGCCGCCCACTGTTACCATCAACGAACTCGTAGAGCGCTCGACCGAATTCTTCCGCAACAAAAACTATCTCGAGTCCGCAATCGAGCTGGAGCTAGCCTACGCCATCGATCCGCAGCCGGTGTTTCTGTTCAACATGGCGCAGGCGTATCGATTCGCCGATCTGGCCCCCCAAGCGATCGCCTACTACCAGCGATTCATGATGATGTCACCGACGCACCGCTTGGTTCCTGAAGCGAAGGGCTACGTAGCGGACATGCGAGTCCTGATCGCCGAGCAGGAACGAACTGACATGGCCCGCCGACTGCTAGAGGCGCAGCAGGCGCGTGCCCGACAAGAGATCGAACTACTCGGGCTACGTGCCGAAAAGGCAGAAGAAGAGAAGCGCATACTTACCGAACAGCTAAGGAAAAGTAGTCGACCTATCTACCGACGTGGCTGGTTTTGGGGAATCATCGGGGGCGCGGCGGCGATCACCGCAACAGCAGTGGGGGTCGGAATCTATTTCGCCAAGACTCCAAAGGTAGAGGGAGGCTTTGTCGATATTCATTTTTAGGAGCCTACAATGCGTGCCGTTTGCTTACTTGTGGCGTTGGGATTCTGCCTATTCACGCTCGGTTGTTCGGACACCTCTCTCGTTCTAGACGTTGGAAACATTCCGTCGATAGCAACGGAGCTTCGAGCTGTGGTTCGGCTTGATGCAAAGCAGTCCGTGGACATTCCACGTTTTGCCTTCTCGGCTGGACACAGTACGTACTCCATCGGTCTGAATCTCAAGGGCCAGATGATGGGGAAGGCCCAGGTAACGTTAGGGGCATTCCAAAGCGGTTGCTTGCTATCGAGCGCCGTGCTGGAGATTCCGGACCTGGCTACCACGGAAAAGGAACTCGGCGTCAACCTGGATCCACCGATGAGCGATGTCACGGCAGGCTCCTGTCCCGATGCCATGCCGGTCTTGATGGACGCAACCACTGCCCGCAATCCAGTAACTGGTGGCAACGTTCTGATTGTAACTGGCTTTGGATTTACTCCGGTGGCCCAGGTGATCCTTGATAACACCACAACCGCAGCCACCGGCTATGTGTCTGCGGACCCGCGAGAGTTTCAGGTCGATCTGCCTCGGTTGATTCCGCCGGTCGATCATGCCCTTCACATCGTCAGTTTGCAGCCCGATGGCACCTCGGGAATGGCTGACTTCACGGTCTCGATCCCGGTCTTCGATGATACCCAGCCTGTGATGTATCCCCGTAGTGCGAGCGATCCATTCTATCTGCTCGGACCGGCAGTAGCCGATGATCTCGACGGAGATGGACACACTGATCTGGCGGTCACAGCCAATGGTCCAGGAGTCGACAGTGGCGTCATCCTGGTCTACTTCAACAAGGGCGGAGGTCAGTTCCTAGCACCCCAGACCATTCAGCTCGGTGCGGTCTCTCGTGAAGTCGCGGCGGTCCGTCTGCGTGCTGGGAGTCTGCACGATCTTGCGGTCACCACCTGCCACACTCCGATGAAGAGTCCAACAACGACCTACTCCAACTGCAACTTGGTGATCATCCAGCAGCTCAAGGTGCGCACCTTCAGTCAGCAGCTTACCTCCCGAGATGGCGGCGAAAACAATGGTCAGCAGTCCTCGTTGGTTGCGGGTGACTTCAATGGCGACGGATTGTCAGATGTTGCGGTGATTACCAACTCTGCAACCACTCCCTTTTCTCCAGCGCGTTTGACCGGACTTCAGTCGCAGCTTAAGCTGTACGATGGCAAAACACTGACCTTCAATTCCTTCAACGTGGGAGTGACCAAGACGCTCAGTGGACCAGCGGTCGCCATCGTAACCGGTTCGCTCCAGCCGGTGACAAGTACCTTGGTCGATCTGGCGATTGCGGAAGACACCAGTGCTGGAGGCGGGGTCATTGAAGTGTTCCAAAATCCAGGAAACGGCCGCTTCGACCAGGTCACGCCAACGCAAATTCCGCTTGCCGGGCGCCCCGGACGGCTCACCACCGGTGACTACGATGTCGATGGGCACACCGATTTGGCGGCTGCCGCGTATCTTGATAACAAGGGAGGGGCCGGTGTCAGCGTCAACGTCTTCTTGCGTCGCAACCTGACCTGGTCCCAACAAACCATCATGACCGGCGTGACGCCGCTCGGAATTGCCACGGTGGATCTTCTGAGCGATGGGAGTCCGGATCTGGTGATCTCCAACTCGCGAACAGGAACACAGTCGGCAATGATCCGACTCCTATTTAACCTCAACCAAGGAATGTTTGGCGCGTCTGCCCCAACCGCAGAGCCCTTGCCATCCACCAGTGAGGCGAGTCTGCTGGTCGCTGACTTCAACCAAGATATGCGTCAAGATCTGGTGGTCTCAAACTACGGAATCGCAGGAACCGCTGGCGCTCACGCTGGCGCTCTATCGATTCTGTTTGGTTTGTAAGCGACCCAGGACACACCGACTTGGGTGGTCGCCACTGGGATGGCTTCACTGCGGGCTCAACCGCGAAACAGCCACATACAACGCCAGCACCGTCAGCGCGCCAAGAATCGCCAGCGCCACCACCAACCATCGCCAGCTCTGGTTTGGTGCGCCGTGCACCCGTACGAAGCCGCGCATCGAGCTGTTGACGAAGCAAACCTTGGACCGGGCTTTGATCAAGCATCAAGACATCATACAGAATACAGAGCTTTCAGCGTTGAGCCCCCCGACCCTCCTCGTGCCCTCGCTGATTCCGGACGGGGTAGTCTTCGGAGAGCCGCTCGAACAGGGCGAGGTACTTGTGTTTGCAAACCAAAGCGCCCGCACCTTGGCACGGGCGGAAGGCAAAAGACCAACTAGGAGCATGATTCCACACGTTGGCTTCGGTTGTCGGGGCGACACCCACATCCACTTAGTCGGACGGAAGGTCCGCGTGGCAGCCGCTTGCGCTCTCAAACGAGAGCACTTAGGTTACGGAATAGAGGCGTTGGAAAGTATTCTATTTGTGGCGTCTCGTCCATGCTGTGGCCAATCCACCGTTGGCTCTTTCTCACGACCAAAGGAACGCAACATGCTGCTTCGGTACGTAACTCCTCTTCTGGGTATTCTGGGTGCCATCCCGCAAGTTGCTGCGGCGCAGGCGCTTCAGATCCCCGCTACAGAGTCTGTGGCATTACCGCGCAAGGACGTGGGCGATGGCTTGTGCGCAACAGTCGTTCATGCCGCCGACCCTCGTTTGGGCCAGGTCGCGTTCTCCGGTGTGGATGATGCGAATGCACTGCTGAATCAGACGTCGATGCGACTGAATGAGGATGGTCGCACGGGCTCGCTGTTCTCGCTCATCAACTTCCGCAACAACGATCCAGTGGCACTCGGAGACTTCCCAAGCGACATCTTGTTTCCGTATAGCGACAATCCGGGCGCAACACCTCCTGGGAACGATCGCAACTTTGCGGTGCGAGTACGTGGCTACATAAACGTCGACGCGGCCGATGCCTTGGGTCTGCGGCGGACCATCGGACTGTATGCCGATGATGGCACGCGGATGACGCTGGGGAACCAGCTTGTCACCGATCCAGATGTGAACCAGCAGATCGCATCGCGCCGTATCCGACAGATCCAGTATGGAAAGAGTGGTCTGTATCCCGTCGAGCTGGTCTACTACCAAAACGGTAGTCTGGCAGTGCTCGAACTGTCCGAGACCAACCAGTGGATTCCAGAGAACACCAAGCTGACCAACCTGCGCGACCTCGGATTTAGCTTGATTGGCGAGCCGCGTCCCAATCTGTTTGTGAACACAGAGCTGTATTCGGCGCGCAAAGGTGCGGTACAAAAGTGCGTCGAGTGTGCGGACGACAGCGTCTGCGGTCAGGGCAACTACTGTGTGAAGGACTGGGGACCGACTCCGCCTTCCGGATTGTGCCAGCAGTGCAATGTGAATGATCATTGCGGACCGAGCTGCCAGGCCTGCGCGCAGAGCGCTCCGATCTGTCTGGACGGCGGTTGTGTTCAGTGCCTAGGCAATAGCGACTGTCCTGCGGACAACCTCTGTGACACCGCCACTCACAAGTGCACTCCCATCATTCACAACTGGGAGTACGTTGGTGGCTGCAGCACCGCAAACCCGAGTTCTGGATCGCACAACGGACTCCTGTTCGCTACGGGGGCTGCGCTGCTGACCCTAATCGGGCTTTCGAGACGGAGACGCCGCCCTTTTGGTAGCGGCACGCTGGCACTGCCACTGCTCCTTTCTCTGACCGCACTGTGGCCACAAGCGGCGCGGGCGGATCTGTCTGTGAATGCCGCTACTCTCCAGCCGGCGATCGGTCCAGAGAACATCATCACGGTGGAAGGGAGTCGCACTGGAAAGCGTCTCCGGCCAATGGCGGCGCTGATGCTGGACTATGCGCACCGACCGCTGCGACTACTCGACCGCGAGACCGGTCAGACGATTGCGACGACGATTCCGGACATGGTGAACCTGCACCTGATGGCCGGTTTGGGAGTCACACGTTGGCTACAGTTCGCGTTTGACCTACCAGTTGTCGCGTACCAAGGCTTTGATCGCGCCACGCCTCTCAGTGATGTACCGAACACTCCGTCCGCTTACGGTTTGGGCGACTTCCGTTTGGTCGGAAAGGCTCGGCTCATCAACAACGAGCACGGCGGATTTGGTCTGGCGTTCGTTCCCCAGGTCACCTTTGCAACCGGGGACGGAACGCAGTTTCGCGGCGCTGATGCCTACGGAATCGAGCCACGCTTCGCGCTCGACTATCGCACTCCCGGTGGAGCCCTGATTGCGGTGAACGTCGGATTCCTGGGACGGACTTCGAATCAAACCGTTGGCAAGATGGAAGTCGGCAGCCAGATCCGCTACGGCATAGGTATGTTCGTTCCTCTTCCTGAGCAATTCGGGTTGATGGGAGAGATCGCCGGCGGCACCAGCGTCACCAATATCACTGCCGGGCGGATCTACTCTCCGCTCGAAGGTCTCGTTGGTGGACGCTGGACTCATAGCAGCGGAATCAACTTCAACATGGGTGCGGGAATGGGTTTCACGGAGGCCGTTGGATCACCGCAAGTGCGAGTATTCGCGAGCATCGGCTATCTACCGATCGAGCGTCCGCAGCGAGTACAGCCGCCGACCATGGGAACCATCTTGATCGAGAAGGCGGGTAGCGGGGCCGGTTCCGTCGTTTCCACCCCACGCGGCATCGACTGCGGACAGCGCTGCAGTGCAGACTTCAAACTCGGTTCGCAGGTGGCGCTCAAAGCGCAGGCAACGGGCGACGCCCGGTTCATTGGCTGGTCTGGACCATGCAGTGGCACAGAGGACTGTATCCTTACAGTGACTCCGAGCACGCGAGTCGGAGTGGAGTTTGCGCGTGTTGAGGAACACCGCAGCATCTTGACCATCGTCAAGGAAGGGGACGGCCAAGGCGAAGTCATTTCGGACCCGAGCGGAATCTCCTGCGGCAAGGTCTGCTCGACGAGCTTCAAAGACAATCAGGAGCTACGCCTCATCGCGGTGCCGGACAAGGACTCCCGATTTGCAGGTTGGGAAGGCGCTTGTACGGGGGTCGAGCCATGCACTCTGGTCGTCCGGGGAGAGCCTCACCTGAGCGCAAAGTTCATCAAATCCAAGATCAAGGTCGATGACAAGAAGCTCGATCTGCAAGGCAACGTGATTCACTTCGAAACCGCGAAGGCCAAGATCGACATCGACTCCTTCCATCTGCTCGATGAAGTGGTGCTGATTTTGAAGCAGTACCCAGAGATGCGACTGCGCATCGAAGGACACACCGATGCGGTTCCGTTCAATGCCCCGGGCGGTAACCTACAGCTATCGAAAGATCGTGCAGCGTCAGTGGTGAACTACTTGGTGACGCACGGCATTCTGGGCGGCCGACTGAACAATGAAGGCTTCGGCGACACCTGCCCCGTCGCAACCAACCAGAGCCCGGAAGGTCGGCAAGCCAATCGCCGCACCGAGTTCCTGATCATAGACAAGGACGGACATTACCAGCGGACTCCTTGCGTGACGTACACCCCGGCACCGCGCACCCAGTGGCCGAAGAAGCCGGGCGGAGTCAAGGTGAAGAAGCCCGCAGCCCCCGCTCCAGCTCCAGCCATTCCCGCACAGTAGCCACCCAGCGGCGCACCTCGCGCCGCCCCCCCATCCACCAAGCGTTCCCCCGCTCCAGTGTCTGGAACAAGGTCGGTCGCGTAGTCTAGGCAGACCGCATCCAGCTAGGGGGTCTCATTGCGAAGAACCACAATCTGGGTGGAGGCGCTCACTGCCAGATCGATCTTGCCGTCGCCATCAAAGTCAGCAGCGCTCGCCGCGTAGGCATTGCCATCGACTGTGATCTGCTGGGCCGCTTCGAAGCCACCATCGCCACGTCCGATCAGGATCGAGACGTCGCTGCTATTGATGTTGGCGACATACAGATCAGGTTTCCCATCCTGGTTGGCATCAAAGACACCGATTCCGTAGGGATCACTTCCGACCGGTAGTTCTATCGCCGCAGCAAAGCTGCCATCCCCTTTGCCAAGATACACACCGACGTGTCCGGGAGTCGGTCCCTCGAACGTCATCGCGACATCCAAATTCCCATCGCGATCAAAATCAGCGGCTGCAAGTAGCCGAGGTCCACGGAGGGCGGCTGTGGTCTGGGGTGCGCCAAACGTTCCGCCCATCATCCCAAGATGAGCGCTGTAGGTACCGCCTTGAAATCCCGAGCTCACGATGTCCATCCGGCCATCTCGATTGAAGTCCGCGATCACCGCACCCGCTGGTCCTGTTCCCGCACTCAGGGTGGTTGCCGCAGCGAAACGACCTCCTCCCATCCCTTTAAACAGGCTGAGGACTTTGCCGCCATTGCCCATGCCAAGCTCGATCCCCAGTACGTCGAGCGTGCCATCTCCGTCTAGATCCCCGATCTGGATGTCGTTCGGATAGGAGTTGCCGATGAGTGTCGCGGTCGCAGACAGATTCCCTTTGCCATCACCGAGCAAGATGGTGTGCTTGCCACCAATGAACGACGCCACGCCAACATCTGGGGAGCCGTCCTTGTTGACGTCACCTGCAGCCAGCGAGATTGGATAGTCGGGTGTCGATATGGAAGCGCCCTTGGCAAACATGAACTTGCCGCCATTGCGATAGACCTGCACGTTCTGATCAAACGTCGAACAGGCGACCAAGTCGGGTTGCTTATCACCCGTGAGTTCAACAGACAGCAGGCAGCGTGCGGACTTGAGCCCGGTGATCGTGGCCGCACGGGTGAACACCGCCGGCTTGGGTTTGATCGGCACCGCCAGGTCATTGGGCATCGCCAAATCATCCAGGGGCTGCGCCAGATCTGGCATCAGGGGCTGCGCCAGATCCGCAGTATCCAACGGAGGGGTAGACGCCCCTCCGCTGGAGCAATCGATGAAGGGAACCAGCAACAACCCGACCAGAAGATCCATTGGCTTCGACATGGCGGGAGTATATCCAGCCCCCTCTCAATAGGGAGCCCGTTCTCTTAGCGCTGTCTTACGACTTGCTACCGCCGCGACAAGAAGGCGACTCGTAGTTGGCCGTACTCGCTTGCCACTTCGAGGGAGCCACTGTCTTGAGCGTCAGCGCGTGAATCGCCACTTTCAGCTCCTCTGCTAGCGCCGCATTCACCAGCCGATGCTGATCAATCAGGCTCTTTCCTTCAAAGGCCGGGGACACAATGATCACCTTAAAGTGACTCTCTGCACCGGGCCCCGAACTGTGCAGATGACTCTCGTTGATGACTTCTAGGTGGGTGGGGGTAAGAGTCGCACGTAGCTTCGACTCCACTCGCTCTGCCATAGACTGCTTCTGCATGCGAACCTTTTTACCTTAAAGACGCACGTAGGTGCGCACAACTTCCGCTTTTTATGGCACACTCGCGAGCCGTACGACTGTCCTTGAGGAGCCTGCTTCATGGAGGAATCCCGCTACTTTGAGCTAGACGCCAAACTGGAGTCCTTGCGAATTCGCAAGGCAGCAGAGGATCCAAGAGTCCTAGCGGCGTATAGCGACAAGGTCGACATCGGCTGGATCTACCACGACAACGCCCTTGAGGGTGTTGTTTTGACGTCCGGAGAGATTCGCGATGCCCTCGATCGCAAGATGATCTCGGACGTTAGCCTGGTGTCCCTGTACGAAGAGATTCGCAGCCACAAGGGTGCCATCGACTTCGTGCGCGAGCTTGCCAAAGAGCACTCCGCGCATAAGAAGAAGACTGGACTCATTACCGTGGAGCTCATCAAACAGCTTCACGAGCTGCTCACACCAGAGGACAAAGCCAAGGGGAATCCGTACCGCAAGGACAACCCCCTACATCGGTCCTACTTTCATGAGATTGCGCCCGCAGACAAGATCCCGATGCGGATGCGCAAGCTGTGTGAGTGGCTTGATGAGGAAGAGACAGAGAGCCTGCACCCCATCTCGCGGGCGGCAGGACTGCACTTCCGGCTGATGGCCATCTATCCGTGGACCAAAAACAGCGGCAAGGTAGCCCGGCTCCTGATGAACCTTTTGCTCATCCGCGATGGCTACCCGCTGGGGATGATTCACTCGATGGAACGTCAGCGCTACTACGACAGCCTGCGGGCCGAAAACGGTCAGCTCAGCCAGCTCGTTACCGATGCGCTGATGAACTATGTGAACACCACCCTCCGTTTCCTGGAAGAGCTGGCCGAGCTGCGCCGCGCCGCCAGCTAACCCACAAAGAGGGCCGAGACCTCGGTCTGCCCTGCCCGCTTAGCGCCGCTCGATCATTTGCAGCATGGTCTGGCGGAGTCGCTGGTCGGCTTCCATATAGGCGGGAATCGCCAGCAGCTCTTGATGAACCACTGCCGAGGATCGCGTCTCTAGGTGGACATCGCGAAGCTGCACCTGCCCCTGTTGGCTCCCGGTCGCGAGCAGTGTCCCATCCGGGCTAAACGTACACGCCGACAGCACATCGTTACGCCCCAGGTCATCAAGCTGCGCCAGTAGCTCGCCCTGCTGCCCATCCCAAATCCGCAGATCATCCCCGCACGAGGCAATCCGGCTGCCATCTGGGCTCATCGCGATCGCCGCGTACTCTTTGCTCGAGTGCTTGCTGAGCGCTGCAATCAGGCGACCGTCTTTGCCATCGCGCAGCCACGCCCGCTCGCCCGAGTCGAGCACCAGCAGCCGCGAGCCATCCCCAGCAAACAGCACCGACCGCACCTCGCCACTATGACCCGTCATCGTTGCCACCACCTGCTGCTTCGCCGGATCGTAGAGCCGGGCCGAGGTATCCGCCGAGCCGCTCGCAAACAGCTCACTCGACCGCGAAAACTGGAGTGCCCGCACCGCGCCCTGATGGCTCGGCAGGTCGTGGGGCGCAAACTTCGCCCGCACGTCGTACAGCATCACCTCGCCGCCCTTGCTCCCGGTCACCAGCCAGCGACCATCGGGACTAAACACCGCCACCGTGGGCTCGTCCTTCTGCTTTTGAAGCTCACCCAGCGACTCGGGCATCGGCGAGCCGTCCTTTCGGCGCCACACCGACGCCTTGCCGCTCTCCGGTATGCTCAGCAGGTACTCACCGTCATCGGTCACCGCCAGGATCTTGCCCAGCGCCAGATCGCCACCTTGGGTGAGCGTTTCCGCAAAGCCCTCACCGCCAAAGTAACGGAGCAGACCGGGAATCCGCCCCGTACTGCCGACCCCACCGGGGGTGATCGTCAATAGCTCGGTCTTGCCATCGGGTCGCTTCAGCCAGCGCGCCTCCGACAGACCGCGACTCTTTAGCTCGGCCAGTCGATCCGACGACTTGAGATCCCACAGCGCCGCCGTGCCATCGCGACTGCCACTGAGCAGGCGCTGACCGTCTTGCGAAAACGACAGTGTCACCACTTCACTCAAATGACCTGCCAAGGGCTGTGGCAGCTCGCCGATCTGGCTACGAAACAGTCGAGCGCTGCCATCCCGGCTCCCGGTGAGCACGTACTGACCATCGGGACTGAAGCTGACCGCTCCGACGCGCTGGTGATGTCCACGCAGGACCAGCAGCGACTGACCACTGCGCCCGTCCCAGATCCGCACCGTGCCATCAGCCCCGGCCGTGACAATCCGCCTCCCAGTCGGAGAGAACGCGGTCGCCAGAACTGGACCCACGTGCCCGATGAGCTGGGCCCGCATGTGGCCGACGACCCGCTCCCACAGCTCGAGCACCCCGTTTTCGCTGAGCACCACCATCCGCCCGCCGTCTTTGGTCATCGCCAGCACCTGGCTACGTCGCGGATGACTCACCGGCGAAAACATCGACTCTCCGGTCGTCGCGTCCCACAGCCGCGCCGTGCCGTCCGCGCTGATCGTCATCACCGCCCGCCCCGATGCCAGCGTAAACGACGCCGAGTGGACCGTCCCGTCATGGCCTTCGAGCACCGCGATGAGCGCGCCCGTCTCCCCATGCCACAGCCGCGCCGTCCGGTCCGAGCTAGACGACACCAGTCGCTTGCCGTCCGGTGAAAACACAATGTCGCGCACCTGGTCGACATGCCCAGTCAGCGTCGCAACGGGTGCTCCGGTCTTGGCATCCCACAGCTTGACCGTACCCGGCGACGCCGTAGCGACCCGCTGACCACTCGGGTCAAGCAGCGCCGCAAAAATCGTCGCCTCGTGCCCATCGAGCTTGGCCAAGAGCTTACCGTCCGTGCCATCCCACAGCCGCGCCCCCCGCTGCGTCTCCGAGGCAAACAGCCCCAGCACCCGGGAACCGTCCGGTGACAGCGTGATCTGCGTGAGCGGACTTGGCGGTCCACTCGGGTCGGCAAGGGTCGCGATCGGCGTCTCCGTGCTGTTGCCATACAGCCGCGCCGTGCCCTCTTGGTCGAGCGTAACCAGCCGCTCGCCACCCGCCGACTGCCACGCACCAACCAGCGCGCCTTCGACTTTCTGTAACTTGCGGACCAGCTTGCCCTCTGGCACCGACCACAGCCGCGCCACCCCATCGGCGCTCGCCGTCAGCATGTGACTGCCTCTTGCCACAAAGCTGACCGAGGACACCTCGCCCTCGTGAGGCAGGATCGCCACCGTCTGCTTGAGCTTTTGCTGAAGGTGAGGAAGCAGGTACCGCATCCGCGCATCGTCGAAGCCGCCCTGATAGGCCTTGTCCAGCCAGAACAGCGCCGAGGTGGTATCCCCCCGCCCGAGCGACGCTTTGACGGTCGCAAAGTGCTCGCCGACCGCCTTGGCATGCCGCCGCTCGGCCTCGTCGCGCTTTTCCTTTTGCACCGCCCGATAGCCTTGGAAGCCGAGGATCGCCAAACCCATGGTCGCCAGCAGCGCCAGCAGCCAGCGTCGCCCCCCCGCCCAGACCGATTCATCTTGGTCGCTCATCGTCACCTTCCCGCCACTTTATCAGACGCCGCCGCCTGTCCCCACTGCGTCCATCCCGGCTGTCTAGGCCGGGGGCGGGGCGGGCGAGGCGGGTTCTCGTGGTTCGCTCGGCGGTTTCTTGTCGGCGGGGCTGGTGGTGGCTTTGTCGCGATACGCGTCGATGGCATCGAAGCTGGGCTGGGCGGCCTCTAGCGCGGACTCGCCACCGGAGAGCACCATCGCCACAAGCTGGATGGCGTGGGCGGTCAGCGCTTGCTGGAGCTTGAGTCGCTCGGTCCGCAGGTCAGGGCGCTTATTCTTTTTGGTCTTCACTTTGGTCACGCCGACCATCTCGCCGTAGGCGGTGTGGCAGCGATCGATCTCGGTCAGGAAGTCGGCCCCGCCAAGCGCCACAATGATCGGCCTTAGCTTGTCTTTTTGGATGCGCCGCACCCGCTGCTCGGCCTCGGCCCACTGCGCGCCATACTCCAGCGTCAAAAATCCAAGCCCGGTGGGGAACAGCGCCGCCAGCAGCGACTCGGCCTGCGCCGCCTTCGGGTAGCGATCGTGCGGCAGCTCGGCATAAGCCGACAAAAAGCGCTGAAAGCTCCCCCACGACACGTCCGCAGCCAGATCGACAGGACGGCTGCTCTTGCCCTCGGTCGCGGTGAGGTGCTCGCCAAAGCACTGCTCGGACTCGGCCACCACGGCAGTCAGCGCGACCGCACTCGCCTTGAGCGCAGCCGGGGGTCGAGCAGGCAGCGCCATCAACATCTGGCGAGTCAGCGTAATCATCGACGCCAGATCCAGCGTCGGCATGCGGGTGTACAGCGATGGATCAAACAGATCGAGATGGGACACAGGAAACCTCCGATTCGTCAAATAGGTCGCAAAAGCTTTCCTGAACCGCAAAAGCTCCGCCCGTACTATTTTTGATTTCCCGTCGAGAAATTTCCTGTGATTCCGCGAGCTTGGCCACTTTGGAGATGCCCGAAGGCTGCCCGCGCATAGCCGCGCCTATCCAACTTGAGCCTTAGGGCTGCCCGCGCATAGCCGCGCCTATCCAACTTGAGCCTTAGGGCTGCCCGCGCATAGCCGCGCCTATCCAACTTGAGCCTTAGGGCTGCCTCAAACTGCGCGCCTGCTACTTCAGGTGCTTGGCGAGGAACGTTTCCATCGCTTCGTAGAAGTCGAAGCGGTTTTCCTCGTTGTGGAAGCCGTGGCCTTCGTTGTCTTTGACCAGATAGGGCACGTCGATGCCGCGCTTTTTCAACGCGGCAACCATCTGGTTAGACTCCTCGATGTTCACGCGGGGATCGTTTTTGCCTTGGGCAATCAGCAGCGGGGCGCGCATCCGGTCCACATGAAACACCGGCGAGCGAGCGGTGAGCAGCGCCTTGTCCTTTTCGGGGTGTCCGACCATCTCGTGCATCATGTCGTTAAACGGCTTCCAGTACGGCGGGATGGTCTTCATGAACGTAAACAGGTTCGAGACCCCGACGTAGTCGATGCCACAGGCGTATAGCTCGGGCGAAAACGTCAGTCCGGCGAGCGTCGCATAGCCGCCGTAGCTGCCCCCGTAGATGGCGATTCGCTTGGGATCGGCGATGCCCTGGCTGATGAGGTACTTGACGCCGTCGCTCACGTCGTCCTGCATCTTGCCGCCCCACTCTTTGAAGGACGCCGCCCAGAACTTGCGACCGTATCCTGTCGAGCCTCGGAAGTTCATCTGGAGCACGGCATAGCCGCGATTGGCCAGAAACTGCACCTCGGGATTGAAGCGCCAGTCGTCCCGGGCCCAGGGTCCACCGTGCGGATTGACGACCACCGGCAAGCCATTGGCGGGCACCCCAGCCGGTAGCGTCAGATAGCCATGAATGGTCAGCCCGTCGCGAGACTGATAGGCAATCGGCTTCATCTCGGCGAGCTGCTTGGCGTCGAGCCAGGGTGCCACATCGGTCAGCTTGTCTAGCTTGGCCTTGGCCTTGTCGTACAGGTAGTAGGTGCCTCGGGTGCGGTCGTTGCGGGCGCGTACCACCAGCTTGTCTTCGGCCTTGTTTGTGGCCTCGATGAACACCTGCTGGCCGGGAAGCTGCGCTTCGAGCTTGGCGAACAGCGCGGTGGCCTCGGGGTCAAAGCAGGTCCGCTCCTGCTTCCAGGTCGAGTAGACCGCACACGACACCTTCTTCGGAGCGCGGGTAAAGGTCAGCGCCTCGACATCGACCTCGGGGTGGGAAAACAGCACCTGCTCTTCTTTGCCGGTGCGCGGGTCGAGCAGGACCACCGCCTGCTTGTCGCGGTTGAGGTTCGAGGTGACGTAGAGCTTCTTGTTGTCGAAGCTAAAGAACTGCGGTGCCACCGAGTCGCGGAAGGTGGTGGTGATGACCGGGCGGAAGGCGTCCTTCGCCGTCTCGCGGTACAGCAAGCTGGTGTTAACGCCATCGGTCGCGGTCGCCACCCGAACCTGCCCGGTGTGGTCGGCCTGCCAGGCGGTGATGTTGCCGGGGTTTTCGGCAACCAGGGTCAGCTCGCCGGTGTTGACGTTGATGCGGTAGACGTCGAAGACCTCGGGCTTGCGACGGTTCATGCCGATCAGCAGCGAGGTTGGATCGTCGCGAAGGTCATCCACAATCTCGACCCGGACCTTGGGCAGCGGCGTCAGGTCTTTGACCGTCTTGCCATCGCGGCTGACGCTGACGAGGTGGAAGTTTTCGTCGCCGCCCGCGTCCTTGACGTAGACCAGGGTGTCATTGCCCTTCCAGAAGTACCCGGCGATGTCACGTGCGGTCTCGCTGGTGATGCGCACCGGGGTGTCTGCGGTCGCCGGGCGGACAAACAGGTTGAGTCGGTTCTGATGCGGGGCCAGATACGAAATCCACTGGCCGTCATCGGACAGCGCGAAGCCGACCTTTTCGGGGTTTCTGAAGAAGTCCCGCAGCGGAATCTGCGCTGGGCGAGCACTAGGGGCGGGGGAAGTCGGTGTCGGCGAGGCCGCGTGGGCCAGCGGAACAAGTGCCAGCGAGCCAAGCAAAGAGGTCAGGACAACGGACAGCTTCGGTTTCATCACAAGGCGCATGGGGACTCCTGATTCGTAGGGGGTCGATTCCTTGTAACGTCCCAGGCTTACAGGAAATTCCGTGGGCCTAGGTAGACACCCAACTACTTGTCAGTAAAGGCAAAACCTGCGATAGCTTGCGCTTCCATGCGCCAGTTTTCTGCTGACTCTGCCGACGAAAACGTCATCACCATCGATACCGACAGTGCCCCGCGCATCATGTTCTATGGCGAGGACTTCCTGTGTGAAGACCTGCCCGTCGGTACTCGGGTCATCTATCCGCGCCGCCCGATCAGTGGCCTGCCGAATCCCCGCGCCGCGATTCGCTATGCCCTGCACCACCCCGAGGAGATGGAGCCGCTCCACGCGCTGCTCTTTCCGGGGATGAAGGTCACGATTGCGGTCGATGACATCTCGCTGCCGCTGCCACCGATGGCGCGCCCGGACATCCGCGAGACGATCTGCTCGATCGTGCTGGAGATGCTGGCCGACCACGGCGTCGATGACATCCACATCATCGTCGCCACCAGCTTGCACCGGCGGATGACCCAGCGCGAGATCCGTTACATGCTC